>JAABUY010000239.1_pt1 | contig 107398 bp, 131 predicted proteins | sample 5560271 | NCBI WGS metagenome assembly JAABUY01 (sample SAMN10711886, study PRJNA513374) | rock metagenome | isolation source: Antarctica rocks | place: Antarctica: Victoria Land, University Valley | reverse complement strand
CCTCTTCTTCTTCTTCTTCTTCTTCCCCCCCTCCACCACCACCACGATCTCCTCCTTGCGCTCCCCACCCCGATCCAGCCCCGCGAAACTCGCCACCTTCCCCGGCGACACGGCCCACACCTCCCCGGCCCAGCTCCCCTCCCGCCCCAGCGTCTCCAGCACCGCGTGCAGCATCGCCTCGAACATGTTCACCCGCAGCGTCCACTCCTGCACCGCCGCCCCACCCATGGACCGGTACCGCTGCCGCTCGATTAGGATCGTGCTCGGCTGGTGCGTGCGGACGAGCGTCGAGATTAGCGAGTAGGCGTGTCGGGCGTAGGTCGCGGGGTCGAAGGCTTCTTTGGGGCGTGGCGTTGCTTTATTGGTGGGCGAGGATGACGGGTGCGGCGCGGGTGCGGCGGCGTTGGAGGGGGGGACGGTTGCGAGGGGCGGTGGGGGCTTGCTAGCGACGGCGACGTCGAGGCGGGTCCAGGCTTCGACGACTGGCGGCGGTGGAGGTGGCAGTGGGGAGGAAGGTTTGATGTTTGCGCGGGACGGCACGGCGAGGACGCAGTAGGCGAGGTTGCGGATGCCCATGTCGATGCTGACGATTCGCTGCCCTTGCTTGGTTTGTGCGCGTTGGCCGAGGTGGGCGTGGTGGGCATCATGCAGCTCGGTTTGAAGGCGGGTGGTCAGGTCGGTCTTGGTGCCGCTGGAGTTGATGCCTGTGGCGAAGGCGACGCGTTTGAGCTGCGCGAGCTTCAGGCTTGATAGCCCGGCTAGCTTGGACGCCATGCATGGTTACGTTGGGGGGTTTGCCGGTGGGCTGAGCATGGTGGCTGCGTCCAATGGTGTTAATGGCATGGCGTCGTTGAGAATGGGAGCGGATTGCGGTGCTAGGGCCACGGAGTATTTAGGTTAGATTCTGCCGAGGTGTGGGTCTGTAACTCTGACGGATAAGTCAAGGCAAACATAGGATTTGGAATGCGGCGGATTCGAGATCAGTCATCTTTTTGCACCATCAGACTAGAACTTACTAATTGAACTTCCTGTCGCTGCGCTTTTAGCTCTATACGGATATATAGACTCCCTTCCTTCTAGTGGGCATCACTTTGCTTTCGCAGTCCTCAAAGTTTATCAGCAGATCTCTTTGTCTAGAACAGCCAAACTGTCTTCCCCCGTCCTCTACCGTGTTTTCTCACGGCAGACTGCCATAACGGCTAATACAAGACTCTCGTCGCTCTCTCGACAATTCTCCGCATCTGCCTCAGCCATGGCACCTATAAATAAAGAGTGCGATTACCTGGTTATTGGAGGCGGCAGTGGTGGTCTCGCCTCCGCTCGGAGGGCAAGCGGAATATACGGTGCCAAGACAATAGCCGTAGAAAGCAGCCGGCTCGGAGGCACATGTGTAAACGTTGGGTCAGTCCCCGTGTCACAAGCTGATTGACTCGAGATGCTGACGGTCTGGCAGCTGTGTGCCGAAGAAAGTGACCTGGAATGCCGCGGCCATCTCGGAAACGCTCAAGGACGCCAAAGCATATGGCTTCTCGTACGCCGAAACCGCGCCGTTCAACTGGACGACGTTCAAACACAAACGGGACGCGTATGTGAAACGACTGAACGGCATCTACGAGAAGAACCTACACAACGACAAGGTCGAGTACATACACGGCCGGGCGCACTTGCTGTCGAAGAACGAAGCCGAGGTGGTGCTGGACGACGGCACCAAGACGACGATCAAAGCCAAGAACATCCTGCTCGCCACCGGCGGACACCCCAACAAACCGGCGGACATCCCCGGCAGCGAGCTGGGCATCACCAGCGACGGCTTCTTCGACCTCGAGCGCCAGCCCAAGACAGTCGCCGTCGTCGGCGCCGGCTACATCGCCGTCGAGTTGGCCGGCATGTTCAACGCCCTCGGCTCCGAGACCCACCTCTTCATCCGCCACGACACCTTCCTCCGCAACTTCGACCCCATGATCCAAGACTCCATCACCAAGGAATACGAGCGCCAGGGCATGCACATCCACCGCCGCTCCTCCCAGTCCAAACTCGAAAAGGCCCCCGCCCAGCCCGACGACGGATGGATGAAACTCCACTACGCCGACGCCGACGGGCCGGGCGTGCTGGACGTCGACTGCGTCCTGTGGGCCATCGGCCGCAGCCCCGAAGTCGAAGACCTGGGCCTCGACAAAGCCGGCGTGCAGCAGAACGAGCGCGCACAGATCGTCGCCGACGAGTTCCAGAACACCTCCGTCGCCAACATCTACTCGCTCGGCGACGTCAGCGGCAAAGTGGAGCTGACGCCCGTCGCCATCGCGGCGGGCCGCAAGCTGGCGGACCGCCTGTTTGGCGGGCCCGAGCACCAGGGCGTCAAGCTCGACTACACCAACATCCCGTCCGTCGTCTTCGCGCACCCGGAGGTCGGCTCCATCGGCCTCAGCGAGCCGGACGCGCGGAGGGAGTACGGCGACGAGAATATCAAGGTCTATAAGACGAGTTTCACCGCCATGTATTATGCCATGATGGAGCCTGAGGAGAAAGGCCCGTCGAGCTACAAGGTCATCTGTGCGGGCAAGGACGAGAGGGTCGTGGGCTTGCATATCCTGGGTATCGGTTCTGCGGAGATGTTGCAGGGCTTCGGCGTCGCGATCAAGATGGGCGCCACGAAAAAGGACTTTGATAGTTGCGTCGCTATACATCCGACCAGCGCGGAGGAGTTGGTTACTTTGAAGTAGAGGGGCATGCGGCGGGTGTATATCATTGGAATTTGGGTTTACGTCAGCTGTAGATACTGGACTAGAAGGAGGCCACAGACAGCAGCACGCGGCTCGATATAGATGACTCGCACGGTTTTGGTCAGCGAAGACGTGTGTCATGCTTGGTAGCAGATTATGGTGTCCCATCGCCAAAATACATGAACTTCTCCAGGATAGCCCCTGTCCCGTAACCATCGTTCTCCTCAGCATTGATCTCACGATACAGATATTGTTGAATCAGGCGAGATTGTCTCGAAGACAGTTTCTGCAAGGAGGGTATGGTATATACAACGGCCAATGGATCGCCCGATTCGTGCCGACTGCGCAACTGATCGTGCAGCTTCATTTAGTTTTACGATCAGGGGATACAAGTGAGCAACAATGATGTCGCAACCATTTTACAAATACTGTAGGCGGGTATGGAAAGATGTTGTCATGAAGCACTATAACAGCTGGTTTCATACGACCCAACGAGCGAGCAGTCCTGGAGACCTAAACCCAATAGTCGTCATGCTAACATAACGCACTCCGATACCGATATGATACAGACAAAGCCTCCAGAGGTATGTACATTTTGCGAAGATGTGCCGGTGGTAACGCCAGCGACACTATTTTTGGTGGGTGCGAGTTAGGCCGGAGGTGTGCTTGGCCAGATTAACAGTGTCGAATCATTTGGGGAGCCCCTAATCACTCTCGTGCTCTTCGACTTCGACTCTCAGTTCGTAGATGAGGTCGAAACATTCTGCCAGGAGTCCGTTGACGCTTCCTTGGCCCTCGGGGATGTCTTGGCCGACCATAAATTTGCCGTCTTTGCGCATATTGTCGATTGAGTTGAGCTGTTGATCGAGTCAGTAGTGTGAAAGATCCGTAGTGGGAGTAAGGAACGAACCTTCATGCTGTATGGATAGAGTTCTCGTGGTGAGGAAACGCCTCCTGACCGCTGGACTTCCATCAAGCACCGTCGGAGCGTTTGGAGTTGGTTGAAGATGGGTAATAGAGCCTCGGATACTGGCTCGGAAGAGATGAGGAGTGCGTAGATATATGCGTAGCTCCGCCGAAGCAGATGTAGGAGTGTCTGCCTGAATTAGCAAGTTCCATGCATGCCGAGTACGCGGTACCCACCCTTTGAGCATGAAGATCAGCCGGGTTGCCCTCAGGGTCGAGGAAGTTTCCATTGACTCGTGACTCGTCGATTCTATCAAGCTGCCGCTGATAGCTGTACAGATCTGTTTCTCGCAAGGACCACGCTTGCGTCAAAGTCAACTTCTCAAGGTGATTTCGTATCTCGATCAACTTGTCGTATGGTGGCTTGAACCGGACATCAATTTGGCCCTGCCTGTGTAATGGTGTTAGCGGTGAGTGTCGGATAAGCTGTAGAAACTCGTGCCTACCTGCTAAGAACAAGCTCTGCCCAAACGAGACACCTGTTGAGAAGACCACCAACAATTTCCTGCCCTTCCGACGCCGATTTGTCGTCTGTGATAAATTTGCCATCTACCATGCTGTTTTTCATTTCCTCCAACTGTGCGCGGAAACCTTCCACTTCGGAAGCCGGAAACTAGCCCATGATTGTCAAAAGAGTGATTTGAGGACGGGTTTCGAGAATCCTACCTTCTTTCGAGTATTTGCGGCCGCCATAGACCGCAATATAGACACCAATTTCTCATGGATCGGGATCAGCCCTGGCGACAGGAATGCAAGAGGCTTCCGTAGATCTGACAGTGTAACCTGACATTTGTCCAGTCGATTCTTTAGGAGCGTTAAAAGATGTGGCGAGTATGTCTCCTTCCCTTGTTCCAGCGTCTCGCGCATCCTCTCACTTGTTGTGTTGATTGAATCGAGATCCTTGGCGCTGTAGAATGCTGCTTCTCGTAGATGATCAAGTAGACGCTAGCTTCTGTCAGTTTACATTTGTACTGCCTCAAGTCACAATGACCTGTTCACACCTTGACTGTTGAGGTCAACGAGTACCTGCCGCGGACTTAGTATATGATCGTTCCAATGGCCAGATAGAAAGGGGCGCTTACACGGCGGGCGCTTCGTTATTCCTCCCAATGGTTAGGAAGAAGAGTGAGATCAACTGGAAACAGTCGTCGAGGACATTGTCCACTGCACCAATTGACCACATTTAGCGACTATTGAAATGCGAGAGGCTTCGCGCTTGAAGCTACACAATCATAAGGAACGTCCCTGACTGACCTCTGTTCTGTTCCAATGGCTTCTTGTGCTCTCGCCGTATGATATTGAGTAACTGCACCTGTTCAATGACTTGTTCATACAAAGATAGGACATCGTGGGACTTGATGTAGGTAGATTTGTCTTGCTTCAAGACAGAAAGTTGATCCCGGATCTGGAGAAGGCTGTCGAGTATGGGTTGCTCCTTGGGATCCAGTGGCGCCTGGACGGCCGGCGAGTCCGACATGTTAAGAGCTAGAAGCTGTCAGTGCTTCATTGACGGTCGACAGAAGATGAAGCATTCTCCGAGGTCTCGTGAGAGAAAATCGGGGTCTTCCCTTATCTGACGTAGTCTTTATCGCAATCGCGGGGCATGCTTGGGCCGCGCTTAAATCGCTCCTTCGGGCAAAGCGTAAGCCCGGCGAAATAGGCGAGTCTGAGCCCTATTTCCTGACACACAAAGCCAAAATTGCACCATCTCGAAAGCGACGACAAGACCACCCACTTCAACGTTCCTGCTCTTCAGAAACATACACATTTCGACATGTCTAACTCCGAGCTCGCTACTTCTTACGCCGCTCTCATCTTGGCCGATGATGGTGTCGACATCACAGTATGTTTCCGAGATTACCACTAAGAGCTTGGGCAATCTGCGATGAAGATATAACTAAGCATGCGATATCAGGCCGACAAACTACAAACTCTCATCAAGGCCGCAAACCTCGACGATGTAGAGCCAATATGGACGACCCTTTTCGCTAAGGTGAACAATTTGACTGTCTTTCGACGAAGTACAAGGAGGGGACATGGACTGACAAAGGCGCAGGCACTGGAGGGAAAGGACGTCAAGGACATGCTGTTGAACGTCGGGTCAGGTGGTGGGGCTGCCGCCGCTCCATCTGGCGCCGCAGCAGGCGGCGCGTCTGGGGACGCTCCTGCAGAGGCAAAGGAAGAGGAGAAGAAGGAAGAAGGTATTTCTACAACACCCTGTCGCACACTGAGAGACCGGGCTCGTTGCTGACGAATTCGTACAGAGAAGGAAGAGTCCGACGAGGACATGGGCTTCGGTCTGTTCGACTAGATGTGCTACTTCGGTGTTGCGTCTCCTTGGTTGTTCATACTATCCCGGCGTGGTCGTGTCTTTGCAGTGGCAGTGATATGCTTGAACTCGTTGCATACCTGTATTCAGACTTTATTAGATTGACAAAGCAAAAGCCATGACCCAAGATCGCGTGCAATCTTGCTTGTTCAGGAAAAGCCTAGGGGTCTTTATCATTGAGCGTGTTCATGCGCTATCTGCACTATGAGCCTGTTCGAATTGGCCATGCTATTCCAACCAACTTGATAGATGCCAGAGGCTGCTGAAATCCGCTGACAATCATCCAATCGTAATATAAGTCTAAGATCCGAGACACCTTTCAGCGTCAACCGCTGATCAAGCAGCAAAAATTTTCAGTTCCAGAGCCTCGTACTAACAACGGCGGTGACTCCAAAAGACGTCATAGCCAAGATATTAGGAAATCATTCTATGGCAGTCGCTGACTGTATATTGCTAGTAGAGTAAAGACGAAATTGAACAAAGATGAACGTATCTTCCGCCATGGTGCCTAACGACCCTATCAGCCATGGTAAGTTGGTAAGAAAGTACTCCTTCTCGATGGAATGAAACAGGATCTGATTTATAGTCAATAAGTGATGTGCCTCAGCATGGTAGTTATGACTCACGCCGCATCCATATGTGGCATTGCCGACGATCGACAGGATGAAAAAGAGAAGCGAGAGGCCTAGGATCGGTCAGCATCAGCAGTATCCCTTCTGGCCCTCGCGTTCATTAACATGCCTTCACAAGATTGCTCTCGGTAGTTCTTGATCATCTGTGGTATGCGCGCACTATCGCCGAGTAAGCTGGATGATCTGCTGCGACCGGCAATGAACAACTCACCTAAGGTAGCATACGGCACTGAAATATCCCAACGTTTGAGGACCCCGTGCCATCCCCGCTGATTCCCTGCCAGTCACTTCAGGAGTAGGCGTCCATACTCCCGTCTTCCAGGCAATGACCCAGCCCACCGCTCCGGCAAGGCATACGAGCAATATGCTCACAGTGTTCCTGACCCACACCTTTCTACTGTTGTCGTCATCGAGGATTCTGGAGATGGTATCTCCGGGCAGGCTTGAACCCCGACTACTGCGACGCCTTTGAGATATGGAGGAGCGCCGACGTGAGGCAGGAAGCCCAAAAGGATCACCTGCCTGACGACCAAGGAGAGGCTGCTCTGGACTGTCCGGGTCCTGTGCGTTGGTAACCGCCAGTTGTTTTCGCCGGGCTTTGCGAGCATTGATGATATTGTAATAAAGACATTGCGTGATAAGGACGGAATCAAGGAAGCAAAAGTAGACGGCTAGGACAATGACCGTAGGTACAAGGCCAGCCCAAACGGCACCGAAGAAATTGGTGATATCCCCCAGCAGCCAGACGGCTAAAAATGACAAGGAAACGCCTTCTGCCGAGCCGCACTTGTAGTTTTCGATCAATTGGGGAACCTGTGTAGCGATATCAGCCAAGTGTGGGAGACTTTGATATCCAGTGCAGCCGTACCTACAAGAAGGAAAACCCAAGAAGCCAGAGAGATGGATCCTAAAATACCCGAGATTGCTTCGTGAGGGGTCAATAATTGAGTGACAGAAGTGACAGGTATGTCAAGGAGCAACAACCCCGCCATTTCTTCTTTCACAGGTGGTTAACGCTCTCTACCTGTATGCACATGCACGCGGCCAGCCGGGTGGAACGTGAATGGTGCTCCCCCCACAAAAAATAGCAAAGCACTTTTCTAATGACTTATTGTGAAGCCGCGGATGATTCAATTGACAGGTCAAAACAATAGCCCAGCACAAAGAAGTCAGGAAGTGCTGGAGCGCTAAGGTATTCGATTGGAGGGAGTCTCCCCACAAATGCTGCAAGTTAACCGGCCGTTTAAGGACCTTACCCTGAGTATACAGACAGTCGTAAGGTAAGCACGGACGGAAGTCTGGGGGAAACCAATGTAAGAGAAGGTTAGGAAGAAGTTGTCGGGATTCGTCAGGAAGAACTGTTGGAGGTTGTGCATGTGCATGTGCTTGGTTGAAATCGAGGTTGAGGTATAGGTACCTACCTACCCACAGCTTATGGAGGTGTACGTAAGGTATCAGTACCTGATGTACCGTAGCTTAGGTAAGGTATGTAATATATCCGTATTCGTCTCGGCTGCCGGCCTTGCAGGCTCTATTTTGGGCGTCTCACGGCCTGCAAAGTTTTCCATTCTCACTGTATTTGTAGCATACTAGCCCGAAGAGGTTACCGTATCACCAAGTAAGGATTTCTCGCGCTAAGATTACGTTAGTCCGAAGCACGAGACGACGAACTTTCTTTCGATTGACAGAACTGTAACTTACTCGATTAACTATCGTAGGTCTTATTGTTCACTCCCTCCATCGATCCACCCTCCAACACCTTTAACTCAGATCCTTCTTGTTCTTGCAGTCGTTACCACCTCTTGTTCTCTTCAACCATAACCATTCTCCAGTGCCTGTGGGCCATTTACATCTGACCACAACCGGCTTACTTGTCACTTTCAGCGGCGGACTGTGTCTGTACCGCGCTCCCGTCTCTTTGTTTCATCAACTCCGTCTTCCGTCGACATCGTACAACAAACGTCAATCGCCATGTATTCCAAACGTACAATTACTCGGATAGTGCTCCTCATCCTCGCCATCTTGTCCGTCGCATCTGCACTCGACGTAGATAGTGCTCTTCGTCGGCGACAAAACGCTCCAGTGGGTACAGGGGCATCTGCAAGCTCGGCTTCGTCAGCAACAAGTGCTGCGGCTTCGTCGTCGCGTAGCTCGGCCGCGCCGTCAACTTCTTCGTCTGCACCATCTACAGCGAGCTCATCCTCAAATGTGATATCCACATCCAGTAGCGCACCGCAATCCTCCGCTACGTCAACCGTGGCATCGTCGACTCCCGCCTCAAGTTCTCAGAGTTCTTCTCAAGACTCGTCTCAGGCTTCGTCTCAAGCCTCGTCCACTCCGGCAAGCTCCCAGGCTCCATCCTCGTCCGCAGCTCCAGAGTCTTCGCAGCAAGCGTCATCATCTGATGTGACGTCCACTGTTACAAGCCAGTCCGGCGGCACGACCCTGGCACCTGTTTCTAGCAAGACACAGCAAATCGTAACGACGGTCATCACCGTGAGCGGCACCAACACCATCTCTCAGGTGTTTACGACCAGTGCGCTCGTGGCTGTTACAAGCGATCCGTCCCAATCAACTAGCGCTCCGAGTCTCGGCTCCAGCAATGGCGGCTCCGGCAGCTCTGGGCTTTCCCCATCACAGAAATCGGTCATCGTTGGAGTGGTTGTTGGTGTCGGTGGTGCCATACTCTTGGGTGGTCTTGCGTTCGTGGCATGGAGGGTATGGGGTCGCAAGAGGCAGTCTGTAGATGAGGACGACGATCTCATGCATTCGAACCCGAGTTCGGCCGGTCGGGAGAAGTCCGGCAGTGTGGGTGGGAACAATCCGTTCAGGGCTACACTCGATCAGTACCACAGTCCAGGCCCAGTCAACACAGCTTCGAATTTCTAGGCAATTTCCCACATTGATGAGCGCACCAAAAAATGGATGACCGCATAGTACTTGGTGTTTCGAGTTGTTTTGTCCGCTTGGAGTACCTGAATGGGGACAGGTATCTGTAGAGTCTGGCGTCATCACCTTGGCGTCCTCTACCAGAGCAGGGCAGCAACGCTCGAGGGGTATCGGCTCGATTCTGTGCAACGATTTCCGCTTGTCAGTCGCCCGATGTTAGCGGTCTTTGGGGTGTTCGTTCGTTTGTTCTCTCTTTTTCGGCATAGAACGTGGATTGCTAGGACAGCATAATGACCAATAGATGTTTGGCTACTTTTACACTAGGCTGGGAGTCCAAGCCCGTGGAGTTGACTTTGATTTGCTGCATGTACTTGGATTCATCCAAGGTACGAACAGAGTGTCTTGCTTTACGGTACCTTCGGAAGTACTCAGCCCTAATTGCCCTGCCGATGGCTCGTCTAGACATGACAGCTCCGTCAAACGTCCCTCGGAGGAGTCGTCTACATGCACTACAGCCTTATTGCAGAACGGGAGGAACATCACTGAGAGCGAGACTATCTAGTAGGTAGCCCATGGGAAGGGAGACCATGACATTCTTCCGGGACGGCATGCTAAGTATTCGTCTGATCTGAAACACGAGACTCCGGCTTAGGTGTTCTGTACGAAGTACGAAGTAGATATTGAAGGTAAGTAGAGTTCGGTTTACATTCTCTAGGTATGGACTGATGTTGATTGATAATCTCCGCCGAGGGATCAGAAAAAGCTGGCTCGTATATGCAAGATCCTCTGTACATACTGTACCCCTGGTTTCGTGTGTAAACAACCGCACCCAACCATATTTCCTTACTATATGTACCTCAATAATACTGGGAAAACTAATCTTCCCGTCGACGATACTCGTCCGGTTATAAATACGGTCCGAAGGCGCTCATTTGACTTCAACCCTCAATCAAGGTTCACGAAATGCGGGGCTGCCCTGCGTTTCGGTTACCTAAGGTAAGGTAACGCTGCCGACCTGCAGGCACCAGGGCACCACGCCGGGGCCTAGATTGATCTTCTAATGTACGGTACCTTACTGTCCCGTCGGATGACAAACGTCAAGGGCGAGGGGATCTGGGCGGGGATGGTATATAAAGAGGACGGCGGTACCTACATGGCTACCCGACGCGGCTAGGGTATACCATTGATTTTCTTGGGAGGACTCTTCTGCGCAAGAAAGTGACAATCGCGTCATCAAGGTGAGTGCAACTCCCTCCTCTTGTCCCCGCGAGGGCAGAAGCCGGCGATCCTTTCATTCTGACTACCCTACACAGACCTCTATCCCGGCTCCCATCCCTTCCTACACCACCATGAAGACCACCACCCTCCTCCGCCTCCTCCTCCCCCTAACCCTCACCCTCCCCACCCCCACCCTCGCCCAACACGCCCCAACCCCCAACGGCTGCACCGCCGGCTACTACCCCGGCCGCGACGAAGTCATCTACACAGTGCCCTACACCTACGCCCAAGTCCTCAGCATCATCGGCTCCTACCAGAACCTGACCTGGTCCGGCAACCCACCGGACACCGTCACGCTCAACGGCACCGACAACACCGTCGGCACCACCCGCACCTACGACACCCACGGCGCCCACGTCATCGAGACCATCACCACCTACTCCAAACCCGCCGCGGGGCCCTATGTCGAGATCCACACCCTTGCGCCACTGTCCATCCCCGCTGCTAATAATGTCTCTTTCTATGCCGACTATGACGGCACGACCGTCACGCCTGTGTGCCGCGGCCAGGCGACTACGTTGAATCTTACTATCGTCTTTTGCGGGACTAATGCGTCGTTGTCGGCGCAGGTGTTGCATGCGACGCACTTGCAGGATGCCGTTACGGTGGGGGTGTTTTTGGGTGGGAAGAACTTCTCGACTTGTGCGGCGCTTGGGGGGGTGGGGAATGGGACGGGGTCGGGGTCGGGGTCCGGGGGAAACTCGAGTGCAGTGCCGTTTACTGGAGATGCGGGGCGGCTGATTGCGAGCGTGGGTGCGTGGGTGGTCCTGGGCAGTGTGGCGGCGTTGGCTGCTGCGGTTGGCGTGTAGGTGGTGCGGGGGGGTACTGGATCAGGGTCGTGTGGAGGGTTGGGACGGGGCATTGCGTCGGACACATCTGGTACGGTCTGTGCGGTGGCTTCGCGGGGCTTGAGGGGACAGACATGGTGGGCTGTGGTGTGCCGCTGGATCAACTGTAGATGGTATTGGAAATAAGCCTCTACATAAGTGCGGTTCTAATTACAGATGTTCGGTTGAAGAAGCCTGAACTGGATGTCGCCATGTAATGCTTTCGACGGCTGTGTGAAGACTTTGTAAGCACAGGTGCACCATTTCGCCTTCGTCTGTCGGACTCAGCGTCGCCCAGAGCCCAACTGAGGAGGTACCGTTCCGGGAACGGCTGGCAATGTTGCGCTAGGTAGATTATGAGTAGTAGTAGTCAGCCTGTGACTGCTGCGAGGAAGCTGCATGTCTCCTCATATCCTCCTGCAGTGCACCTGTCGAGTGGGACAACCGCTGTCCTGAGGCCATGCGACGGTCTCCCAGATTTGCGGGTACTCAGATGGGTCTCGAGGCAGCGTCCATGATCGGAGAGAGGATTGCTGAGCGTTTGATAGGAATTGTCTTGACCTCGCCGCCGTTGCGTTCGGATTCTCTCTCTTCCTAAGCCGCCACCTCTTAGGTTCCAGGACCGGACTTGAATATTCTCTCGAAGTTGACTAGATGTGATTCCGGGCACGCAAACACTGATAGTGTGAGGTGATGTATCACGAATCTCCTCGTAGCCATGATTCTTGGTGGTTGGAAAGTTATATGTAACCTCCATTCGATCTTCGAAGGAGAATCTCCAGTAACGGGAGCCGGTGTAGGCCTCCTCAACCGCCTGCCGTTCACTCCGTGGTGTCTTCACGTGTCGAGCTCAGTTCTACTAAAGAACTCTATCAAGCGACAACCAGGAGGCAGTTCTTCGGGGCTCTTCGTTGCTCAGACGCAGCTACCAAAAACTGTATAAGTAAGACTTGTTGAAGATCAAAGCCAATAAGCACCAGAAACAGCAGCGTAATAGAACATTTTGAGAAGAGAGTTGTCCAGCATCCAGCAGGCTTCATTCGGAGCTGAGATGTCGGAATTTTATATACCTTAGACAACGCTCTTGAGGAACGAAGGGAGCCGACAAGGGCACACCACCTGATCCCGAAATCCTCAACATCCCCTGTCCCACAAACCGGGTATGCTGCTCTTGTATGGAAATGTCACTATAAGAAAGCAGCAGGTAGATTCTATTTGAGATGCCGAAATCATTGTCCTTGCGCTTAGAATGTTGCAAAAATCTGGCCCGAGTGCCATCTGGCAAAAAAAAGGTCAAAAAGAATGAACGTGCCAGGGGTCGAACCTGGGATCTCTTGATTCGTAGTCAAACGCCTTGCCATTAGGCCACACGTCCTATTCGATAGGTATGGATGGGTCTTATTATGTAATAACAATGTTACTTAACTCCGTACTGCTCTGCAACGTCTTCTGTGTCACGTACAGGTACGCTGTGAAGAGGTGTAAAACCTTAGAGAGGGGTGTAGATTTCGTATCTCACGGAGGCATATTGTTCAGACAAAAATACCGACATTTATGTTGGCTAGCAATGGGTTTTCTGTCCTGACCGAAATGTTCTTGCATTCACTTCAAGGACAATTGTCGAATCGATCAGGCATGGTTCTGGGAACTGATTTTACGGGAATGTCTCAACTCATATCTAATGAGATCGGATTCAACAAACAGCATTCATTACTACCATGTGGGTATTGAAAGGTACTAAATTATCGTCATATAACAGGAGTAGGCCAGATCATGGTCCTATTCCGAATGAGCGCCGAGCTTCGCACAATCCAAGGACCCGCACGCTTGCTTTGAAGGAGATTGCAAGGTTTGAGTTTAGACAGGCAACGAGACTCGTATTAAGTCGGTCGTAAGAAGTCTTCGTATACGATACCATGCCTTGAGGTTGGACTGCTTCATGCTACCGACGGGTTATCGTGGACGCCATTGTTGTGAATACCAGTCGTCCCATGCTTGGCCTCCATGTACGCGTTGGGGTTGTTCGGGTTCCAGTTCGGCTCTTCGGTATAATCACGGATGTGGAGACCCATGCGGGAGCAGTCGATGCTCTGGTGGCCCAAGATGAGCATCAGGCCGAAGATAGGCTTGGCGAAGACATCCAAAATCCCGTAGAAGATGGCTTCGGAGTCGGGGTGCAGGACGTTGGCACCTTCGCAGAGAGCCCAGGCGATGGGGTAAAGGAACCAGATGAAGAGGGTCAAGACGCCACAGCCGAGGAACACCTTGTGGATATCGCTGCCGAGAGCCTTGGCGTGCTTGCGGGCCGGCACGGCGAGCGTGTAAATGATATACAGGAAGGCGGCGCAGCTGAAGGCGAAGTAACCCCACTTGTACCTCGTTCGCACCAGGGCGCCGACCAGGCCGGTGACGATCATGATCTCGTCCAGAAGGATGGTGTACAGAATGGTCGGCCACGGCATGCCAGCCGTCAAGAGCAGATCGAGAAGCAGCAGCGGTGTCGTGATGAACCTTTCCTCAGCCCGTTAGCCACTGATTATAGAAAGGTCGACGGACTTGGAACTCACCAGTCAATGTATCGCACATAGAAAATCTCGCGGGTACCGGGGGGTATGTTGGCACCGGCGACGGCGGGGTAATATCGATGAAACTCGGCGACAATCGGAACTTGGCCCAGGTTGGCTCCCATGCTGAAATAGGCAATGGCGGCAACCATGGTGATGGCGGCAGTGATGTAGTGGAAGATGCGGTCCGACCGTGGTTTGGTGAAGGACATGCCAATGAAGAAGATGGTCGTAGTCATCATGACGGCGCAAACTGCCCAGTACCAGTCGGATCCATGGGTAGTGATCTGAAGGTCGGGACTACCACCAACCCCCGCTGTATTACGGTGTCAGCGAAGAATCAAACGATCAAGCCCGTGGCAAGCATACCGTTGACGTTCAGCGCGTTGTTAACCATCTTCCTTGCCTTTGATCCTTCAACCACGAATGAGTAGCGATATCAGTCCGAGTATGGCCTGTGTGAATAGAGGTAAAGTCGTTTGTGTGGTGTGTGTTATATTGGAGGTAGGAAGGGGGGTAAGTAAGGTAGATATGTCAACTAGACTTTGTATCTAGCAGATTTATATCGCAACGGTCGATATGTTGTTGTCCATGACATCACCCATGACCCACGGCCCGGTCAGGCCACGGATCCTTACCAAGCTTGCTCTTACACCAGCCAACAGAGCAAAGATGAGCCAGGCCGCCAATGCCGGAGAGGAGAGGAGGAGGACATGATGCGTGAACCGTCACATCCGATAGCCAATACCTGCCAACATGCCGTGTCAGGTTACAGTTCTAGAGTGCAGGTTGCAGGTTGGACCTCGCAGGACGGGAAGCTCCGGAGAGAATTCTTTTCGTGATCACAACGAGTGGAGAGTAATAATGATGATGATGAGCTCGGAGATAGGTAAGGTAAGGTAACTGAGGAAAGGCATGGGAAGGGAAGCAAATGAGCAGACGGGGATATATGATAGACTAAGCTTTCGGTTAAGGTGGTTACTTAGCACTAATGACCTAATCAGGTAAGGTCAGCTGGTAACGGTCAACCTTAATACAAGTTAATGATATGCGATCGCCGGAAGCTTCGGTATCGACTAGTTTTCAGATGCGTGAATCGGACGGTTATAGAATGCCGATAACCCAAACTGAGATTACCTAACCCACTTGGACTGGAACGCTACCCAAGTTACGGACAACCTAAAAAGCTTAACTTTAGCTTACCTTAGGTAAGCTCGAAGTATCTTTGTAACTTACCTAAGGTACTGTAACAACACATCGGAACTACTGAGGTACCGATATAATATTATCAATACGTGAAAACCTTGGTAACCGGCACGGAGAAGCAAAGAATTAAACGGAGGCTGCCGATGATGAGCTAGGTATGACATAACCAAGAGCAATGACAGGCACGAAGCTAGCAGTGCCGCCTCACGTCTTTACCTTACATCCTCCACTAGGGCGCGTCAAAACAATGAGATAGTTAACATCAATGACTCAATGACGCATTTAGATATACCTGAGATTCCACCTACCCTAGGTACCTTAGATATGAACGGCAGGGCAGTAAGAAGCCAAGATACCTTACCTTAGATATGAAATGCTCGAAAACAGCATCACAACGTTCGGAGACAAGATATGGCCATCTTTGCAATTGATTGATCTGACACTCATGTGAAACTTATCTGCTTCCTCCATCATACAACTCACCACATCGCATCCTCCCGACCTCTCTCAACCTCACCAACGACTCGCTCTCAGGACCCAACCCCATCCACAATGGAGGAGCCCGAAACCAGCAAAGAAAAACTCTCCTCCCTCCCCCGTGTCTCGTGCATCCTCCGCAACTTCACCTCGCAATGGTTCCTCATCCCGCAAGGCACAGCCATCATCGCCCTGATCCTGCACCAGCTCGACTACCAATTCCGCGGCCTCAAGGACATCGCCGACATCTTCTGGGTGCTCAGCATCGTCCTCCTCTTCGCCACCGTGACCGCCTACCTCCTCCGCATCGCCGTGCACCCGAAACAAGTCCTGACCGCGCTCTCGACCGACGTCGTCGAATCCGCCTGCCTCTCCTGCGTCTCCATCACCTGCACCGTCATCATCCAGATGATCGCCGTCAGCGTGGTGCGCGAGTGGGGCGGGCGGTGGAGCGAGGCCGTCTACGTGCTGTGGTGGATCAACACCGCCCTGGCCGTCGTCGCCTGCATCGGCCTCCCTTACCTCTTCGTCCGCGTCGAGCCGCCGGGCGTATCGAGCGTCCCGCCCTCCGTCGTCCTGCCCCTCATCGCCGCCTTCACTTCCGCCGCCGGCGGGGGCGTCATCTGCCGTTACGGCGCGCTCACCGACGCCCAGCAGGTGCCCGTCATCGTCGTCTGCTACCTGCTCGTCGGCCTCGCCATGCCGCTGACCATCGCCTACGACGCCGTCTTCCTGTCGAGGCTGTTCGACGGCAGCTTCCCGTCGAAGCAGAAGACGTATCAGCTCATGATCCTGTGCGGGCCCTTGGGCCAGGGCAGTTTCGCGCTGCAGATCTTGGGCGAGGTCGTGCAGCGCGGGAGTTTTGCGGGTTACAATCGAGGCATCTTCTTGACGGAGAAGGCGGCCTTGCCCATCGCTTATGCGAGTCAGTTCTTGGGCCTGATGACTTGGGGCTATGGCACGTTTTGGTGGGCGTTTGCCGTCATCAGTCTCGCTCAGGAGGCGGTGGCGCAATCGCGTAAGGGTTCTTTCAGCTTCAGCCTTTCGGCCTGGTCTTTGGTGTTTCCATGGGTACGTACGCTTCCACACTGATCCCCGCGCAATCGGAAACCAGCTGGATACTCGTATTCGAGCCATTGAGCTAATCCCGTCCGACTAGGGCGTCTACACCAACGCCGCTGTGCAGTTGGGTAAAATCATGGATTCGGCCGCTTTCAAGGTCTGGTCAACAGTCTTAACGATCCTGCTCGTCATCATTTGGTTGGTCAACGCCGCCCTGACCGCTAAAGGTGCGCTCAGCGGGAAGTTGCTCGGTCTAAACTCATGAGCGGAGATTAGGGTCGATGTTATGTACAACGAGCGCACAACAAGAATAATGAGGATATGTTGAATAAGCGTACTGCAAACCAACGACGCTAAAATGAAGTGCAAGAGGGTGAACGTAACGTCATGACAAGACTTTGACCCACGATTCTATGCGGTGATTGGATTACCACATCTGCATACCCGGCTCCAAATGCTACCTACCTATGAGCAGTCTTCTCGGAATTGAGACGAACTGCAAAGCCGCACGAGGAGACTCGGACTACAAGTAGCGCACAACTTCGCCATTGTTATTCCCCAAGGCAGAAAGGGACCTGACCGTCGCCCGGTTCTAAAGCATACAGACCGGCCGTCCTGCTTCACAGTAAGGCATTGGCTAAGCTTCATCTTAGTATCATCGTCTCGATTCGTGCAGTTGGCTGATAGAGATTGTTCGAGTCGGGTTTAGTGGTGATGACATTTGTAGATAGCGACTAGTCAACATCCTGGCACAGGAGCTCCGAGTGACTAGATTGTTGTGAAGGATGTATAGGAAGGCCTCTTCAAATTATAGGAAATGTGAATAGATACCAGTATTCGCTCGACGAACAGCTCCTGCTTGGCCATGAGTTAAGATCATAACTTTGGTGCTGGTGGCCCTCGAAACCATGGTTGTCTGGAAATGCTTGGTGTTATGCCGGGCTTCCTCGTCACGCAGGGATCAGCAAGTCTAAATTATCTGGGCGCCCGAGTTGGCAGCACATAAGACATCAAGATCTAAGGTCTTGAGAGGTCGGGTTCTGGAAAACCACAGGACTGAGCGGTATGGACACGCTGTAACATGCTGGTCTTGAAGCTCCTCTTATGTCGCAGCCTATTTACTATCAGCAACTCGTTTCTGTCCCACGCCGTAACAAGCTATACATACCAATCTTGCCCTTATGCCCATAATTCCGATACACGTAGCAGGTCGGCCGGGTTTCGATATGTGTGGTAGCTAAGGATTCTCAGCCGCTGAGTAATCGTACGGCTGGGCAAGGTTCAGAGGATACGTGTTCATCAATGCGGCAATCTCATTGACCGCGGTAAAATCTTCTTGTGAAAGCGAGGTAGGTACGTTCTGTTGACCGTGGCTACCATGTGATTGCTGTGGTCCTTGAGGATCTTCTTGATGTCCTTCTGGGTGGGAGGGCCACCCTGGATCTGTATGAAGTAAGGAGTCCATGTACGGGATGCTCATGGCGTCAAAATCCATATCCATATTTTCGGGAATATCCTGCGAAAACGCTGCGTAATCAGGAAAAGGGGAATAAGGACCGTAGGGATCAGGCATCTCAGTGCCCCCGGACTGGGACATGAAGTTCGCAGGTGTGGCGCCGCTGCTGCCTGAATGCTCGGTGCTAAAGCTTGTCTGGCCGCCCAAGTAGAACGGACGGTCCTGTGGATTTTCTCCGCCAGTGACACGAGGCCATGCACCTGTGCTGGACCCAGTCTGCGGGGTTCGAGGTGCGTTTGCAGTAAACCGTGGAACGGAAGGAAGCATAGAAGGCCCCGGCGTGGCTTGTCTTTGGAACTCTTGTTCCGGGCCAATCTTGCTCGAAATAACATGACGGAATATCTATCCAAGATATCACGTAAGCATCCTGAACACCTCACACGGACGTTGATGTATGTACCTCGAGGACAGCTAGACACCTTTTAGGTCCAAGGTCATGGCATTTCAAGTTATTCAAGAGGATCATTCCCTTATCGGCATCTTCTCTGACGGTGAACATGTCAGGATTGTCAACCCGTGTCGTTGCTGCGAAGAAAACAAGCGACACCGTTGCCAAGAACACCGTATAGACGGATGGCCAAGACGCCGCGCAGACCAAGCCTTGTTTTTCCATCTCTTTTGCAACTGCGATTGTGTCTTGAGAGGCCCTAATGCATGCCAATGCGCATCTCTTTTTTCGCTCGTCCAGCAGGCGATCGCTGTTCATTTGAATCAGATAATGTAGGAACGGACGATAGAGGATGATTTGCACATGAGTGTAGGCGATTCGAAGTTGAAGTATGAGACTGCACAATACATCAACAGAGATTCTCGTACGCAAATCATGCAAACCATGTCAATTTACCTGGGCATGTAGTCTGGAAGTTTGTCGACCACGTCGCGGGTGTAGGGTAGATTCTGTTGCCACTGCTGAATGTCCCGCTCGACCTCTAGTATTTCAGTGTAGCTGACAGTGTGAGTTTTACTACCTTGGTCTGATTCCGTCTGCGGGCCTTTGATCGGATAAAGATGCTTCACTGCTTTAGCCATAATTCTCATCAGCGCAGTATGCGCGTTTGCTGCGGCTTGAATCGAGAACTTGCTGTTGCCGAGCGGATGGTAGATGCCTTGCGAGGTGATATACTCATCATCGACCTCAAGAGGCAGGTCCTGGTCGACATCTTCAGAGTTGAGTAGCGTTGGTAAGCCGAGGATTTGTCCAATGTAAATGTCCATTTTCTGTAGAATCCAAAATACTCGCTTTCGAGTCTCCTGCTCGACGGGGTTGGTCCCGTTCCTGGTCTTCCGGTGCAGGCCTAACTTTACCGCTGCAGTGACTGCGGTGCCAATGTAGGAATAACATGTTGAGATCCTTGCGGTGCACTGTAGAAAGATGATCATACAAATAGTCGTTTGAAGTGACACGAGATCACGGCATTTATGGACGTCTAGCATCCTTTGAGCAGCAACAAAATGCCTCATGCTGTGGCCGGAAAGACATTAGCGCTCCAAAATGACAGAGAGGCTATAGCCCTTACCCTTGCCAGACTACCCGTTCGCACCCATAAACCTGATGTTGTTCCTGCGAGAAGATATAAGCTAGACCTAGTACGGCGTACAACAAAGGCAAGAATCGATGATCTTCGTCGTTGAAATCGAGTGGCTCATGCAAATAGATCCGTGCCATGCTGGTTTCGAACGTGGGTTGGTGTATGAATCTCAGTAGAGCACAGCCGTTAGTAAAGAGATCTCTTGTCAACTCTTTTGCCACGTTATGAGACGGCAGAAGATGCGAGACCGGGCAATTTAGCTTGAGTGCCTGTTTCCCCGGAAGTTCCGAGTCGAATAAAGCTAATATCTTCTTCCCGTTTGATACATGTCGTGGATCAGATGGATCTGTATGGTCATCGAAGAATCCCTTCGTTGCGTGCAGAAAGGCAAACCCTGACGATCTACCATGATAGTCCAAGTTTTCATGACTGTCATTTTCGGTTCGATCATCAGAGCTAATCATGTGCTCCAGATAAAAGTCTTGTCCCGTACTTTCGGGCGATCCTCCTGAATCATGGCGCGAAACACGAATCTCATGGGGAGGTTCGAGAACGTCTCCAATATCAATGGGAGACTCGTCTGATCTGTTTGCTAGTAACGCCTTGAGATGATCTTGCGCTCGCTGCAGTCGGTTCTCCAAGATTTCGATGTAGTGCCAATCTGCCATGCGACGGAGCTGCACCCGGCTGTAGGTACATTCTGCCTTGGCATGAGCAGGATCCGTTTCATCAACGGTGGGGATAGACTGACCGCGATGGGTCTCAGAACAGGAGAGACATGGCTGTCTGCCATCGCATCTTGTTTTTCGTTTTCGACATTCGTCACAAGCTTTGCCAATGCGTCTCCTCCGTGAGTGAGCTGAACCCGCAGCTTGCTCCTGTTGCGCTGAGGAGGAGGGCGGACCGGACGACTGGCTCGTGGGAGTTTCCTCCATTGCGGATTGAGGAAACCACTCTTTTCTCGAATCATCAAGGTGAATTCAGCAGTCACACTGATAGAGCACGTCCCGACTATGCAGAAAGCAAGCTTTCAAATGAAAGGTGTTGAAGTTGAGGTAAGGTATTTGAGGTATTATTACCTTCATACTAAAGTTTTTTCTTATCGTGGTACCTGGATTACCTTACCTACCTAGGTGTGACGTGCCGGACTACGGAATAGCTGGCAACTACCGAACAGCCTCGACCCCCCCCCCCCGCCCCCCCTTCGGCCGCGGCCTCGCCGTTTCCTTCGGCCTTGGCGCTAGGTACTACTGTATCTGCAAATTTGTCGGGCACCCCAAAAACTTTGGCGAGGCTAAGGTATAGGGGTAGCAAATGTACTGGTGGGGCGCCCGACAATTCTGCAATCAGCCTTTGTCCCATCTCTTAACTCAAAGTCGGCAGCTTCAGGTCCTCTTCTGGTTAACGTGTGGCCTAGTAAGGACGACACAACAGCTATCTGTAATATCAATACCCTTGATTCACAACATGGGACCTTAAAGGTGCAGTGTCCAAGCTTGTCATCCTTGAGCGACGATATGATTATGATGGTGATTTCCCCCCCCCGCTTGAATGTACCCTGTTGCGTTCCATCTGTTTGCTTTATGATGAGGTTGCTGCCATTTCCTCTCTGGAATGAGCTCGGGCTCAGGCAGCGGGTCTGGAAGTGCTGCAGCGACGGAATCGGCGGCCTCGAGCTCAGCCACAAGTGGTTGTGGAGACCAGAGTCGGATTCGGAAGTTTCGTGGTGGCTATCTTTATAATACTGTTGAACCTGGAGTGAGAGGCTGAACATCCTCCCCCAGCGCTATAAATACCATATATGCGGATCAGACCAACAGCATAAGCATTGTTCTTGCATGCTATTCAATGATCCCGTTATGGCACGCCGGGAACGACAATATGACGAGTTATGAATCCCTGACCTCCACAATGCCTCCAGACATGCTCCCCTTTTCTCGACGTCCATGCTTGGACTAGTTTCCTTGATTTTCGAGCGGTCGCGGTTAAGATGCTCATGCAGAAACCTTCCCTGCCTATCGCAATGCAGTAGCAGGTCCCTTTTGTTCTTCGCAGTCATTCCGCAATGCTCGCTCTCCTCGCGTTTATGCAACATCTTCAGCACTCTTATACCTGTGAATGGCATCACTGACTCCACACTGACTCCACACAGATTCACCTCATTCTCGGTTTATGACGTAACAAGCTCGCGATTTGGATACCAGCATTGTTGTAATCTCGCAATGCAACTCGTTGCCTATGGGAGAGCACGCTTTCCTTTGGCATCCACGGCCACAGTTCGCGGTTTCAACCTCGAGCCTCCACTATTTGTTGCAACTGCGGACTTAACGATCAACCCTATGTCGAAGCATGCCTCTTCACAACCCGGAGCATGCGTTCGAGAAGCGTCGTTCGCCGAATCCTCATACGCAACATGTCAATGAAACAGAGCTATTTGGAAAAACCCGAAGTCGTTGGGAGGGGAGACTAGCAGGAATTGACCACTGTAACTACAAATTATCGCTAGAGCGTCTTCGGTGAATTGAAATTCAGCTTACTTCATGCTCAAATGCATGCTGATCTACCGTCGTCGCTCTCACGGTCACTCCTATGCATCACTTCCCCTTCCTCTTCTCCTCTTCCTCCGCATCAATCTGGACCAAGGCGTTGACAATTCCCAATTCCTCTATCTTCCTAGTCTCAATGACAAAATTTGCCACGAACACAGCTTCTTCATCTCCAGCATTCTCGCACCTGACATGATGGCACCCCGGCGGCTCATACCAGCTTTCTCCTGCGCCGTGTATGATAGGTTCATGAGTCTCACCATCACATACCATTTGATTCAAGACGCGACCTTGAATTACATTGGCAGTAACGGCTGCTCCTCCGTGCTTGTGTGGAGGAATCGCAGTGCCAACGGGAAAGGTGCTCTTCACGCCGATATAAGTCATTCCGGGAATGTTGGAAGGCTGATGTTGGTACACTGTTTCACGCTTGCTGAGGGGACGGCTGGTACTCGAGTCAACATCTCATCTCTCTCGCCTCTTGCATACTCACCCGTCGATCGTCCAGCGTCCGTCCACCTTGACGGTGTTTTGGTCCTGCCATCGCATGTTCACATCCAACGTGGGCGTCATCTTAATGATTGCGGTCGATGTTTGGGTTGAAGAATCACCTAAAAGAGCAACGTTAGATGAACCGAGAGATCTGGTGCGAAATCCAAGCTTGAAGCAGGAGCGTAGTTATAGCCAGAAGAGGGGATCACCTGAACGAATCGTAGTAGGTAACGTTACCTTCACCAAAACCTGCTCAGACTACAGTACCTTAGGTCCGCAATCTCCCAAGCTAGCGGCACAACTAAGGTAAGGTAGCTTCACCACGAAGTACCTAACTTAAGGCAGGTAGGCTTCCTGATGACATTAATAATGATACCTCTCTGGTACCTCCCAAAGTCACAATAATACATGAAGAAAGGAGTGAGTTTTCCGAACTTTATCTGCCGACAAGAATGTTTCCTTGAAACCTTTTTCTAACACAGTGTAGGCAAAAGTGAAGCCACAACACCTTCAAAGTCGAGGATATCTAGGCGTAAATCGGATGAAAACATCGCCAGCAAAGGATCAAGTAGAAAGACCCTGGAAGTGCCTGCAAACTCCAAGAAACGCTCGAGCTCAGTCGGCCCAAGCTCGCAGGACCAAAGTCCGAATCAGCCAGGTGCGGCTAAATCGGATTTTCACAGACCAGCTCTGCTCTACGATGCACATAGCGGTGCCGATGAATCTTTCAGTAACTCAACTGCAGATCCTGTGTTTTGGAAAGATTATCTGACATTGATATCAGTACCGTAGCAGCAGACAAATGGTTCGAGAACCTCGAGTCAAATACGCACGTGCTACTGCGTCGCGACAAGACCAAAGCATGACAAAAAGGTCAAGATCGCAATTCTCGATACCGGTATCGACAAAACACATCCTTATGTCAAGGACAGACTCGACCGGATAAGAGGCTTTAAGGGCTGGGAGAAAGCGGGAGATGGAGACGGGGATAGCTGTGGCCATGGTACACATGCCGCTGCCCTACTTTTGCAGATTGCTCCTCGGGCGAATATTTACATAGCACGCGTGTTCGAGGATTCTAAGAGCTCGTTTAACCCTATGCATGTTGCCGAAGTTCGTAACCCTTCATTGCTTCCTCTTCGCACCTACATCTGAAACTTGACTAACAAGTCAATCAACAGGCGATAAAACATGCGACTCATGACTGGAAGGTTGATATCATCACTATGTCCTTTGGCTATCCGGCAAGGCCCCAATGCATTGGAAATGCCGTCAAGCAAGCCTCGGATCAGCAAATCGTCATGTTTGCTGCCGCCTCCAACGACGGTGGCAACAAAGGAATCCCTTTTCCCCCCTCGTTTTCTTCCCGAGTCATTTGTGTGAATTCAGCAAACGGTCTCGGCGGGGCGTCAAGCTTTAATCCTCCGCTTCAAAGTGGCCATAATTTCTCGGTTCTTGGAGAAGCTGTCAAATCGGCTTGGCCGTTACACCTTGGTAACAAAGAGGAGAGACGCCAATGGGGGACATCCACTTCGACACCAATTGCTGCTGCTATCGCTGCCCTTGTTATGGAATTCGCAAGGCAGCTACCGGTAAATATCAAGCATTTTGAGCGGCTGAAGAGTCTGGAGGGAATGAGTGCGGTGTTCAAGGACATGAGTGTTTTAAAGGATGGCTACGATTACGTAGTGCCTTTGGAGCTCCTTGACTGCAACCATAATGATCGTACACTGATCGAATCTAGAATATCGTTAGCTTTGATGAGGCTTTTTGGTCTCGTGTTGACTGGGACTGAATAACTGATGTGTACATCGGAAGGGAAACTTGGACTGACGAGAAATGATAATTCATACCTTAATCTGAGTTGTTTTCCCCTTAATAATACCCTGGACTTCCTTGCAGTGATTGCGGTTCAGCGGCCCAGTCACAGCCAACACCAAAATGCCCTAAGCAGGCTTCTAATTGGGACACCGTAGAGAAAGCCTGGATCAGTTAATCTGTGAGTTTCTAATCTTACATCATTCAACTTACAATCTATATGTAGACCCTACTCACTGCTCCGTAGGATAATAGCTAAAGCTCTTCTAACTTGAGGCATCAACCCCGATAGCCCAGACGTGGACGGCGTAACGGGACTCCATCACGCGACCTCGAACAGCCATCCTAAGGTGATCAAACTGCTCCTCGACCACAAGGCCAACGTTTGCGCGGAAGACGAATTCAAGCACACGCCTTGTTCGGCGCAGCGGGCATACACAACTCCGCAATCACCTCTCTCCTACTAGCCGCGGGCTCCCCACCCAACGCACGCGGCTGCTTCGGCCGAACAGTTCTCCACGGCTCCGCCGGCGACGATGACGTTACCGTCCAGCCCCTCCTCCTCGAACACGGCGCAGACATCAACATCGTCGGCGACGACAAGAAGACCGCACTCCACGAAGCCGCCAACGTCGTCAACCTCGCGAACGCGAAAGTTTTTCTCTCCTGGGAAGATATCAAGACCTCCCTCCAAGACAATGACCAAAGACCCCTCTCAACCACGCCCTCGACCACATCTACCTCGACCCCAGACGCCGGTGCCCCGGAAACCAAACACGAGAACATTGCCTTCCTTCTCCTCGTCGCGCCAGACGTCGATATCAACGCCCGCCACCCTCCACGAAGCAATCGTCCGCAACCGGCTCGCGCTCGTGCAAAAAATGCTCGACCGCGGCACCTCCGTCCAGGTCCAGGGCGGCATGTACGGCGGCACGGCGCAGGCCGCCGTACGCATAGCTGCTGCTCACCTGTGAGGCTAGAAGCGGAAGGGCCAGAAATGTTTGGTGATCATGTCTAGAGAGGTATATTCCATTAAATCAAGAGACTCGGTAGGCGGAGAATCAGAGAAGTCCACAGTTGATATGGACTTGATATAGGTAAACATAGTAATCGGAAAAGTTAGTAGAGTGTTTCCCTTCACTGGTGTTCGCAAAGATTGTACTTTAGGGCACAGAGCGCTTAGTAAGCTATCTCTCGTTGCGTTCAACGTTTCCACGATGCCTTGGGATGAAACCTGGTTTGCTCACACAATCACTAGCCACATGGCTGTTGCATCCAAGCTGGACCCTGGACCGCCGTGGTCCACGCTCCGGCAATAAAGCAAGCTCGGAAAGTGCCCAGAAGATGCGCAGGGATTGTCGTCAGTCTGAATTGGGGCGTGTATCCGAGCGAATTTTGTAGACTGTATCTTAATGGTCTCTATGGGTTATATATTGCTGCTGGATCTGTTGTTCAGACATGGTAAAGAATTCCATCCTTCTCGATCTTGAACGCTGACATAATACCATAAAAGCGCTAGCCTCGGGCCTAATGTACGACGCGTCCACGCGAGAAGACTCGCTCCGCCACACTTCTTCAACGCCTCTGTCTCACGCTTCCAGCAGTCCAACATCTCGACGAGCGTAACGCCATCGCATCATGTTTGCCGTCAGCCCGGAGACTTATCGTTTCCCGTACGCTCCGAAGATATCCTCGCCTCTCTCGCCGTGTAATGCCAATGCGCGCCCGCATACTTTCCCTCTTTCCCCGCCAATGTCACCGTCTCCATGCCAGAAACAAAGCACGCCTGCGCTAAGAAGACGAGCTGTCAAACCTAATCCGTTGCTGCAGCTGCAAGAGAAGGATAAAGGAGGGGCCCGACGGCGGGATGCTTTCTTTAGGAAGGTCAGGGAGGGCGGAGAGGAGAGGAAGTGGGAGGCTAGGGCGGAACAGGTGCGGATAGATCTGCCGTCAAAATGACAATATTGGTCTCGGTGACTGATTTGATGGGTTGTAGTTCCTGAGAATGGATTACATTTCGCGGCAGAAACAATGGGAAGCTGAGCAGGCGCGCATTGCGGCAGAGTCAACCGACGTGCCCGAGGATGACGAGATGCTTCTCCACGAAGTCGAAGATGGTGGGTTGCGACCCACAAAAAGCTCCCTATTACGCGCTGAACATGGTTTCGAGATATAGATATCGTGGACCAAGTTCTATCACAGGAGGAACAGGATCTACAAGCTCTGGTTTCGCTGATGGAGGACCGGGGCGATCAATGTTTACCACAGGCATTACCACCTACCGAGTATGGTAGTGACGATGACGACTATGATAATATCTTCATGGAAGCCCTGAACGGGTTTAACGCTCAAGCTCAAGGCGAGGCTAGGAAACCCCAAACAGAGCAAAACCAAGAGATGGATATGTCGAATGGATAGTTTTGAAGTGTTGATCTTCGGGTCGGATTACTCTTGTGACGTATTGGGCCTTCTTTCGTTTGATAATTGTTCTCGGTGTCTTTCGATGCTCTTACCATCGGGGGCGGTTGGCGGGATGTATTTGAGTTCCACACGCGACGCAGGTTTCCCAGGGGTCGTCAAGGTTGGAGCTTTGTAAAAGTCTACGGAGGCGTCCCGACACATGTCATCATAACAGAGGTCATTTATGATTCTGTATCGAAATGTCATCTGTGTTATTGTTGTGGACAGCCAGCATCAAGGTCACCCAGAGCTTCTTGCGCAGCATTCATGTCACCAACAAGATCCGCTGGCGGAGATCCTGCTGCTTGCATCTGCTCTTGGTCAGCAAATTCACAGTCGCGCCCCTGGCAGATGTAGATGACTTACCTTCTGCATCCTTTCGACAATATATTCCCTGTCGGCAGCATTCGAGTCTGAGTACCCCTTGTCTTCGAACTTCGCGACAATCTCTCCCACGAGTCGCTGTTGCTCCTCATATCGTTCCAAGTCCTCCTTGGCCGTGCTTTCTCTGTGCTTGCTCATCCACGTGGGGAACTTGTTGTGCAGCTCCTGCATGGGTTCGTACAGTATGTCCTTGTTCGTCAACTGCTCCATCATGCCCATCAACATCTTTGAAAAGTCCTCCTCGCTACCCGCTCCATCGAGCCCACTACCTTGCATCTCTTTGAGCATTTGCGCGAACATATCCTCCTGATCCCCGGTGGTCGCCGCCGCCGTAGCTTGCTCACCGGAATTCTGCATCCGCTCCATGGTCTTCCGGATGGTCTCTTGGAAGGACTCTTCGGCCCCAGTGGAAGATTCAGCTTCGCTGTTATGCTTGTTTGCGGCCGAGGGCGCAAACTCGGAAAGTGGAGGGCCCAGTCCCGCATCGCTTCCAAGCTCTTTCATGAAACTCTGAAGTTGCCGTTGCATATCTGGAGTTGAATCTGTTTGCCCCAGGAGACCGGCCATGCCGGCTTGAAGCTCTTTTGCAAATTCGTCCTCGTTGGGTATGTCTTCACTCGCTATCGGAGGGGCCGTGTCGGCTTGCGGTCTACCTGGACCTGAGGGTGGTGGGGCATCTTTCTGTGTGTCGATCTTCGTAGACGAGAACTCATCGAGCATGTCTACTCAACATCAGTTGAGGGACTTGCGATTGGAAGACGAAGGCCCTCACCATCCAAGCCATCCAGATCATCCTCATCAGGATCTGGCGCGGCCTCTTCTACACGGGATTCCGCTTCTACCGGTTCACTGGTCGATGGCGCCTGATGAAGATGAGAGCTATCCTCTGCCATGTTAGATTCCTTTCTGAAGGACAACGTCACAAATCCTCCCCGTACTGTATATCTCCGGAGTCGAAAGCGACAGTTTTAGTGTGGAGCTGCCGAGGTGCTTCGGGTAAACCTTCCGTTACGCTCTAATGGTGGGGCTTTTTTGTGCGGAACCACAGAGAGCGCAACGGCGGAAGTTTATCTCAATCAACCTGCAGCTTCGCGTTTGATATTGATTTACCTTACTCACACCTTTGCGCCTCCATGACTATTCACTGCTCAACCTCATGTCTGTCTCCGTTACTGTCCTTTCGACGTGGCAGATCCTTCACATAAACAAACTACATCCACGAGAGGTCTATAGACTCTGAGGCTTGTCTGTACTGCTCAACCGTTGAAGGTTAAAAACCCCCACTACAAAGTCACCATGACACTCTGCCAGAATCGCCTCCAGGAAGAACGGTCAGTTCCCTAAGTATCTTGTCTAATAGCTGCTTTGCGCGTCTGACCCGTGCCCTCGTCTGTGCAGGAAGCAATGGCGCAAAGATCACCCGTTCGGCTTCTTCGCCAAACCCCAACGTACCCCACAGGGCGTTCTAGATCTCAAGAAATGGGAATGTGGTGTACCGGGCAAAGACAAGACATTGTGGGAGGGCGGACTGTTCAAGTTAGATGTCACATTCCCAGATGGTACATGCTATCGTTCATATTACCAAAGTAGTACGGCTTTACTGATATAAGTCTATGCAGAGTATCCAACGAAACCCCCAAAATGTGTGCATACAAGACCCATCTGTTGGCCACCGAACGCAGCTAATGCTCACAGGCAAATTCGTACCTCCACTGTTTCACCCGAACGTCTACCCTTCCGGCACGGTGTGTCTCTCAATCCTCAACGAAGAGGAGGGCTGGAAACCAGCCATTACTATCAAGCAAATTCTTCTTGGCATTCAAGACCTACTGGATGATCCCAATCCCGATTCCCCGGCCCAAGCAGAAGCGTACAACCTGTTCAAGAAGGACCGACAGGCATACGAGAAGAAAGTGAAGCACATCGTGAAGGAGAACCCGGCGCCTTAGGCAGACATCGCTTCAAAGGTCTTAGAGGCGATTACGATCGGGCCCGGGAGCCCTTCCTTTCCCAATGGCTACTCCTTGCCATGACGGTCTCCAATCCCCTAGGCGTGGGGGCTCTTCTTATGTTTGTACGAGGCGGCGCAAGCATCTCAAGGCTCGAGCGGGCGTCTGGGTTATCGCAAGCTAGATTAGAATCTATATGGTTTTTGGCTTGCGTGGCATTGCTCTCTAGAGGTGATTTGTATCGCCGTTCTATCCCACGGTCAATCCTCCGTCTGGGGTGCAGTATCCATTTCATGGTTGCAATCAGCCCCCTGGGCAGAGCACGCTTAGTACTTGCTATCTGTGGGCCCTGTCGGATTTCAGCCTGACCCCAACTAGCCCCTCCTCCCCCCCCATGGCCTGATGATGGGGTTTGATAGTTACTACCTGCCCTCCACAGCAATCCCACGAAAAAACATCGTGAATAATATAGCACGCGGTTCGACGATGTGGGTGGACCCTACGCTGGTCCACTCGCAAGAGACGGATATTACTAAAGGGCGTTATACCATGGATGATAGACTGATAACGGGTCAAACGGACCATTATTATTTATACGGCTGGTCGTGCCCCTCCACCGATCTCGCAATCGTTACGGTAGCAATTCGCAAGTGTGACTCAAACCGCAAAGCGGCAAAGACAAACGTTCTTCCGCCAAACACTAAAACTTTCTATTTTATATTTTATAACTGGGCAAAGTTCCAGCAGTCAGAGGTAACTTCCTCTTACCATTATCACCCTTGTTAAACTTCGTCGTGACAGTTCCGAGATCAGAGGACCCTTGACCTGACCGCTTGCAACAATGTGTGGAATATTCGCATGCCATTGGTACGACCCCCATCACCGCAGACCTCCTTCGTGGGGTTGGGCTTACATATTCTGCCCCACGCAACTCTGATGGGTCACTGATAAACTGATCAATTGCTTCTAGCCACCCCGATGTGCAGAAATTTAAGCCGACCGCTTTGCGCATGGCCAAGGCGTATGTCTTCATCATACCAATTCTTGGCTCACACTGTTAATCAAGCGCGATAGGGCCCGCCATCGAGGTCCAGACTGGAGTGAGCAATTCCTTTGCTGATTAGATTTCCGTCATCAGCTGCTAACGGGAGTGAAGGTGGAAACTTTGTCGCCAAGAACACAAGTATGTGCCTGAGTGGGCGGAGTTGAGGAAGGCGGCTTACACCTTTACAGTCCTTGCCCATGAACGGCTGAGTATTGTCGGCGTCGGTGGGTCCAGCAAGGTATCTATAGCTGGTTCGAGCTGACGGAATACAAGACAGTGGAGCTCAGCCTTTAGTCAACGATGATGGCTCCGTCGCACTTGCAGTCAATGGCGAAATCTACAACCATAGGGTCTTGCGCAAGCAGCTCAAGCAGGCCTACCACTTCAAGACCCACTCTGACTGTGAAGTGATAATACCTGTGGTGAGTACAGGTCAACCCATTGTTGGGCTGTAGCTCACGATTTCTAGTACCTGGAACATGGCTTAGACACTCCGAAGCTGCTCGATGGCATGTTCTCTTGGGTTCTCTACGACAAGAACCAGGACCGGACAATCGCCGCACGAGACCCTATTGGTATAACAAGCTTCTATCAAGGCTGGTCGAGCGCAACACCTGGAGCGGTGTATTTTGCTTCTGAGCTGAAATGCTTACATCCGGTATGCGACAAGATTATCGCCTTCCCGCCTGGGCATATCTACGACTCCAAAACCGGCTCTACCACCCGGTACTTCCAGCCGTCATGGTGGGATCCCACCAAAGTCCCGTCCACGCCAATCGATTACAAGTTGATTAGATCGACGTTCGAGAAGTCTGTCCGGAAGCGGTTGATGGCGGAGGTTCCATATGGTGTTTTACTTTCCGGTGGCTTGGATTCGAGCTTGGTGGCATCAATTGCGCAGCGGGAAAGCTTGAGGTTGAAGGCTGCGCAGAATGGCCAAACCAACGGATACCACGGTCACTCACAACAACCAGGCGATGGACTCGTAGGGATCGATGATGAGAATGAGCTTTCGACCGTCACATCCCTACCTCAACTTCACTCTTTCTCGATCGGCCTTCCGAACGCACCAGATACTAAGGCCGCGCTAGAGGTTGCAAAGTTTTTGGGAACCAAACATTACGACTTCACGTTCACCATCGAAGATGGTCTCAATGCGCTTTCGGATGTCATCTTCCATTTGGAGACGTATGATGTCACCACCATCCGTGCTTCGACTCCCATGTTTCTTTTGAGTCGCAAAATCAAGGCTCTCGGGGTGAAGATGGTTTTGAGTGGGGAAGGAAGTGATGAGATATTCGGTGGCTATCTTTACTTCCATGCTGCACCGGACAAGGAAGCTTTCCATGCGGAGACCGTTCGCCGGGTGAAGAACCTGCACCTTTCTGACTGTTTGAGGGCCAACAAATCTACCGCGGCCTGGGGCGTTGAGGCCCGCGTGCCTTTTCTGGATAAGGGGGTTTGTGTGATTGATCTCGATCATTAGATCTGATTCTGACGTACCCTAGTTCCTTGAAGTTGCCATGAACATAGATCCGGCCGAGAAATTAATTACCAAAGATAGGATCGAGAAGTACATTCTTCGCAAAGCCTTCGACACCACTGACGAACCGGACACGAAGCCATATCTCCCAGACAACATTCTTTGGCGCCAGAAGGAGCAATTCAGCGACGGTGTAGGCTATGGCTGGATCGACGGGCTCAAAGACAACGCCGAACTCCACGTCACCGACGAGCAGATGAGGCACCCAAAAGCCGAGTGGGGCGACGACATCCCGGACACCAAAGAAGCGTACTGGTATCGGACGATGTTTGACGAGCACTTCCCGCCTTACTGCGCATCAACCGTGATGCGGTGGACGCCCACCTGGTCCAAGCAGACGGATCCGAGTGGAAGGTAAGCTCAAAGCATTTACAGACAGATAGATACAAGATGCTGATCTACGTAGGGCTATCGCCACGCACGTCGCCAAGTACGAAGAGGGAAAGTAAGCGGCGGGAACGGGCTGGATTGGCAGCATTCGCTTGATGACTTGCATACCTTATGATTTCACTTCACTACAGCAGGTACCTAGTATTGAGTTATGAGGCGTCAGAAGGATCATGGAGCCTTCCGTTACAGAGTTCTTGGGCCTCATAATAGATTGCGCTCTTCTACCCCCTTTTATTTTCATTTCTGCTTAGCGGTTCTAGGGCATCTCCCTCTCTGTTCTTCGTGTACCTTATGTTTAACCTTCGTACCAGGTACATACTTTATACCTTAGCTTATGTGGTTCGAAACACGTGCATCTATCTGGACCTGCGAGGTTCCACAACGTGCGCGAAGGATGTGACACGATGTACCGTACTTGTACCTTGTACTTCGTACCTTAGGTTGGAAAATCTCGCTTGAGTTGTGCCAAGACCCAAGACACCAAGCTCCTCCGCCAATCCCCGATCGGGACCCATCCTCTTTTCTTTTCACCCGATCAGCTTCTTCCAGCTTGCAGCTTCTAAATACTCGATTGCACTCAGTTACACTACCCTTCCGCTACAGCACCTTTTCATTCATTCAACACTCAACATGGCGACTTTGAATCTCCCGAAGGAGCCCCTCTTCACAGTCATCACCTTGCCCGTCCCCGCCTTCTCGGACATCGCGAAGCCTTCCAACGACGTACGTTTTTGGTCCGGAGCTGACAAGATCTCCGGTGTCATGATGGACATTGAGCTGATGTATACCGATTGACAGCTTCTGAACAAAGATTTTTATCACACCACCGCAGGTAGCTAGAAGTCCAGGTGAAAACCTCGAATGCTTTGACAGCTTGCTGATTCGTGTTGCGTGTAGCAAGCATCGAGGTCAAATCGAAGGCCTCCAATGGCGTCGCCTTCAACGTTAAAGGCAAATCCAACCATGAGGGTCACACCGCTGGTGATGTGAGCCGGCCCGGATACTAGCTGATGTATATGGGATCGAATGCTGAACGTACCGTCGAAACAGATTGAAGCCAAGTACAGCGATGCGCCAATGGGTATATATTTCAATCATCTAAACTACGTCTTATACACTCCTTGCACCACCCCTGCGAAGTGGATTCACCTCCAGATCGTCTTCAGCAATGGCAGGACTAGGTTGCTGATGTTCTACCGACGAGCAGGCTTGACCCTTACCCAGGCGTGGACGACTGCCAATGCGCTCGACACGAAGGTCGAGCTTGATAACACCATCGCCAAGGGCTTGAAGGCCGAGTTGCTTACACAATTCCTCCCGCACTCCCAAAAGAAGGGTGCGAAACTCAACCTGCATTTCAAGCAGCCAAACTTCCACGCCCGTGCGTTCTTCGACCTGTTCAATGGTCCCACCGCACACCTGGACGCGGTCTTGGGCCATGAGGGCTTCCTGGTCGGAGCCGAAGCCGGTTACGATGTGCAAAAGGCGGCTATCACGAGATATTCTGCGGCGGTAGGCTACACTCTGCCCGAATACACGGCTGCCATTACCGCGACCAACAACCTGAGCGTCTTCTCCGCATCCTACTATCACAAGGTCAACGCGCAGGTAGAAGCGGGCGCAAAGGCTACCTGGGATTCCAAAGGCGGCAACAATGTCGGACTCGAGGTCGCCTCGAAGTATCGTCTGGACCCGATGTCCTTCGCCAAGGTATGTCGTTCGAGAGCGAGACCTGTTTCGGCCATAGTCTTCCATTGGGCACGCTACCTGGCTTTGAGGTTCATCAAACCTTGCGTGAACGGCCGAACTGTGGAATGGGTGACGGAAAGCTGCTAACTTCGGTGCTCTCGTAGGCTAAGATCAACGACCGCGGCATTGCGGCGGTGGCATACAATGTCGACCTCCGTCCAGGTGTCAAGCTCGGCTTGGGCGCATCATTCGACACCCAGAACCTCAAAGAGGCCTCCCACAAGGTTTGTCACACTTTGCGCGCGTACGGCATGGATGGATGCTAATCCGTGCACAGGTTGGTGCAAGCTTCACTTTCGAAGGATAGAGTCCGTTGGAAACATTGAGTCAGCGTGTAGTTGGAGCTAGGCATTGTCTTCGAGTTGAGACCTTTGAAGGGATCTTCAACGCAGCGAACTCGGCCGTATTGATGTCGGAGAGATGTTGCTGTTGATCCATTTCTGTGTAGATTTAGAGAGACCTGGAGCATTAGTCTGTAATCCGTTGATATTGTAATAAGGCAGCCGTTTATCGCGGTAGAACCCTCAGTCAATTAAGTGCGAGGAAGCTCTATGATCGATCGTAAAAATAGGGACTTTGCATGTGCATGACTCTATGCTGCATGTTCCTTGCGCTTCCTATCCATCATCCTCCCAAAGACAGTCGGCACCACAATTGCCAACGAAATGATCCCGCCCACAAACAGAAAATTCAACAGCATGCTTGAGCCCCCACCCTCGAACGACACCGCGTCGTCGGCCGCCGCCATCCTCCTCCGCCGCCTCAGCTCCTGCTGCTCTTGCGTGCGAAAATGCCCGTCCCGATCGAAATGCGGCACATCGTTCGCCCACCGGTAGGCCCCTCCCCCTCCACCCCCACTCCCACTCCCGCCGGCCCCCGACGCATACTCGGACGACGCCGCCCCCGCCCCGGCCCCCGCGAACCCCGGCTCGGCCGCCGCGTCCGCCTGGGCCTGCCTTTTGGCACCATACGCGCCCCATCCGCCGGCGCGGTAGAAGCTCGGCGGGGGCCCGCGGAAATGGGCGCGGCGTTTGCTGAGGCCGCTTGGGGCACGGGCACCGGCGGGGCCGGAGGTTGAAGCGGAGGAGTGGTGGGAGCCGCGACGGTAGAAGGGGCCGGCGGAGGAGGAGGAGGAGGGGTCGCGGGATCGGGTGGTCGGGGGGAGGGTGTCGCGGTCGTAGCGGTGGCGCTTGGCGGGGCTGCCGAGGATGGCGTAGGCTTCGGCGATCTTGACGAAGCGGGCGGAGGCGGCGGTCGGGTCGGTGGGGTTGTGGTCTGGGTGGTGGGTTTTGGAGAGGTGGAAGTACTGTCTGTTTTTTGGGGACCGGTAGGTAGATGTTAGCGGGGCGGTGGGGATGGGGGTGGGGATGGGTGTGGATGGAGGGGGAAAGGGGGATGGGGATAGGTGTGGAGGGAGGGGGGAGGGGGTAGGGACTTCTTGATTTCGGTGGCTGTGGCGTGGGGGTGTAGGCCGAGGGTGTCGTAGTGGTTGGTGTTATCGTCGCGGAGGGGGCTGCTGGTGTGGAAGGATGTCGATGGCGGCGGTTGTGATCGAGGGAATGAGGGTCGGGGTCGGCGTGAGAGAGGGTGGAGGCGGCATGGCCAGAGAAGGGGTGTCGGCCGGTGTGGCATTCCTCATGCCGACTGTCAATTGCGTTGGTGTGAATGGGGTGTTGATTTAGTAGAGCTCTGTCAAACTTGACGCTGGGAGGTTGAGCTTCGACAATGACGAAATGAAGGTGCATCTTTAGGCGACGCATGGCTTTACTAGTGGCAGGGGGAAGCGAAGGCTAATGCCACCCCCACCATGGCAAGGCTCTCATTGGGATTACCTGGGACCAACGGTGAATATTCATGACTACGGTAGCTCTGGAAATACGGGAGCTGGAGTAGGTTTACTTCATCAATCAAATCACTGCTAGAATCACGATAGCGAGTGGAACGGACCTCAGTCCACCGCGCAAGGATGGCCGCCAAGGCCAGTGCAGATATGGGCAAGCTCAATCGTGAGAATTTGATCATACCTTGCAAGAGTAATCAGTACGCTAACAGAGGACTGGAGTGAGCGATACTCCGAAGACAAACGGCACAGCCGCGAAGCAAGGATCAGGTGACGCCGACACGGCAGATCAAGACCATGATGACTCGGACGACGACAAAGAAGACGAAGGAGGGGCGGCGGAGAATGGGGTAGCTGGAGGTTGGGACAGCTTCAACAGCAGAACTGCAGTGTGCTAACAACTGGTAGCAGCCAAAAAGAAGAAGAAGAGAAAGTCGAAGAAAAAGAAAGCTGCGGGGAGCACTGCCAAAGCACAAACATCCCCTCCACGGGTCCTCCTATCCACACTCTTTTCGAACGGGCAGTATCCCGAAGGGGAGATTGTGGAGTATAAGAACGAGAACTCGTACCGTACGACGAGCGAAGAGAAGCGTCATCTGGATCGCATGAACAACGACTTTCTCAGCGATTACCGCCAGGGCGCCGAGATACATAGGCAGGTCCGCCAGTGGGCGCAGAAGAGTATCAAGCCTGGTCAGACTCTTACTGAGATCGCTGAAGGAATTGAAGATGGGGTACGTGCTTTGACTGGCCATCAGGGGCTGGAGGAGGGTGATAACCTCAAAGCTGGCATGGGCTTTCCCACTGGGCTCTCGTTAAACCATTGTGCGGCACATTACACCCCGAACGCTGGAAATAAGATGGTTCTGCAGCAAGAAGATGTTATGAAGGTGGATTTTGGGGTTCATATTAATGGCCGGATTGTGGACAGCGCTTTCACGATGACGTTCGACCCTGTCTACGACAATTTACTTACCGCTGTTAAGGAAGCCACAAACGCTGGTGTCAGGGTCAGATCTATATGTCCCAATTTATTGAAGAAGTTTGCTCACCGTTGCATAGGAGGCAGGTATTGACGTCCGAATGAGTGATATCGGTGCTGCTATTCAAGAAGTTATGGAAAGCTACGAGGTGGAGATTGGAGGCCGATCACTACCTGTGAAGTGTATTCGGAATTTGAACGGCCACGATATCGCCCCATATTCGATCCATGGAAGAAAGAGTGTTCCGATTGTAAAGGGAGGAGACCAGACCAAGATGGAAGAGGGAGAAACATTCGCTATCGAGACTTTCGGTAGCACCGGTAAAGGATATGTCCGTGACGATGTAAGCCATCATCCTGAATCCACTGATCGTCGATCTACGCTCACTTCCAGCAGATGGAGATATCGCACTATGCAAAGAAGATGGACGCTCCGAACGTCGCGCTACGGATCTCCTCTGCGAGGAGTTTGTTGAACACCATTTCTAAGAACTTCGGCACATTACCCTTTTGTCGGAGATACCTGGATAGACTTGGACAAGACAAGTATCTTCTTGGGGTCAGTAATACTCATCCCGATCTAATCCTTGCCACTGCTAATTATGACTAGCTCAACAACCTTGTGTCCAGCGGCATTGTGGAAGCTTATCCACCACTGTGTGATGTGAAAGGGTCATATACTGCCCAATTTGAACATGTAAGTCCGGCCGGAGAGTTTATGTTTGGGTCGTGCTGACTTCAGTAGACGATTCTACTCCGACCCTCGGTGAAAGAAGTGATTAGCCGTGGTGACGATTACTGATGGCACTGGCTACTCCTGATGATTTGAAGCTTTACGTCAGGGATTGGGGGCAAGTGTCGGAGGCGAGGCTCTTGACCGGTTATGATGATGATGACACTTTGGACTAGAATGGCATGTAGTCTTTGTGGAAGTTCAAATATAAATGTCAAGTACTTCGGTACAAGTCATAAACATGGCACTGGACCCTGAGATTTAAGGACGCCGTGTGATTGGCTGCAACTTCACGGTTTATTTGTCCCCCACAGAGGATCGACCATTGATGAAATCGTAAATTTTCAACACCAATGGACTTGTTTGACAATTAATCTTTGCACTACGATATTTGAACGACCTCTAACTGCTATCATGCCCTCTACTGTCGTTACAGCCATCACTGCCCCAGAGCAATTGATCACTTCCCAACAGAAGTGCTCCAGCCATGCTACATCGGACTCGACTCCGGACTTCTTCTGGACCTACACCGAAGAACCACACCGAACAAGAAGACAAGCAATTATTAAAGCCCACCCAGAGGTAACCCAAAGTCACAACTGAGACCCTTTAAACACGGAATCTGACATGAACATCACAGGTCACCAAGCTCTGCGGTCCCGAGCCATTGACCAAATACGTCGTCCTCGCCGTCTTCACGCTCCAAATAACCTGCGCCTACCTCCTCCGCTCCACCGCCATCCTCTCCTGGCCGTTCCTGCTCACAGCCTACATCATCGGCGCGACCGCCAACCAAAACCTCTTCCTCGCCATCCACGAAATCTCCCACAACCTCGCCTTCCGCTCGCCGCTCGCCAACCGGCTCTTCGCCGTACTCGCGAACCTCCCCATCGGCATCCCCTACAGCGCCGCATTCCGAGTGAGTCTCCTCCCCCTCCCAACAATACCCCTCCCTCCCCCTCAACATCCCCCTCAGAACCAACCAACTAACGGAAGTCACCCCCCCGCAAAAGCCCTACCACCTAACGCACCACAAATCTCTCGGCGTCGACGGCCTCGACACCGACCTCCCCACCGCGCTCGAAGCCCTCTTCCTGCACTCCGTCCTCGGCAAAGCCTTCTTCTGCACCTTCCAGATCCTCTTCTACGCCCTGCGGCCCATGCTCATCTACCGCCTGCCGCTGACCCGCATCCACGCCTTCAACGTCGTCGCCCAGCTCGCCTTCGACGCCCTCCTCGTCCGCCATGCCGGCCCCCGCGCCCTCGCCTACCTCGTCCTCAGCTCCTTCCTCGCTGGCTCCCTGCACCCGTGCGCCGCCCACTTCATCGCTGAGCATTATGCCTTTGGCGCCCCGGAACGGAAACCGGGCCGTGGCAACGGGGTGGTGGCGGAGAAGGAGCAGGCTGTGGCAGAGGTGCCGCTGCCGGAGACATTCTCGTATTACGGGCCCCTGAACGCGCTGACGTATAATGTGGGCTTGCATAACGAGCATCATGATTTTCCGGCCGTGCCTTGGACACGGTTGCCGAGGTTGCATGCGATGGCGAGGGAGTTTTATGTGGATTTGCCGCGGACGGAGAGTTGGGTGTGGGTGATTTGGCAGTTTGTTTGGGACGAGGAGGTGGGGTTGTGGTGTCGGGTCAAGAGGAAGGAATGGGGGAGGAAGGTTGGGGCTGCTGCTGCGCCTGGGGTTGCCGGGGAGGGGTGGAGAGAGGAGGAACTGGGTGCGAATGAGAGGGAAGGGGCCAAGATTCCAGGTGTTAGGTAGGTGGGTGGTGAAAGGGGGACTGTGGGTTTGAGGGAGTGGTTATGGCGCTTGATGGGACTCGTAAAGCTGGTTCCTCGACGAGCCTTATAGATAGTGAGGGGTGTATATGGGTAGATTGCAGCATAGCAGATCTGTAGAATTTCGCGATTTAGATACTATGGGAGGCGTTATATCCGCCAAGCTCTGCCCAACTCCGACTTATCGCGCGAGTACTCGCCATACATACATACATGGCTGTTCAGAGTAGAGGTAGAGATCACCAAGACTGAGTGAACAGAGTTGCCATACGAATAGGCGTATGCCTGAGGCAGCTACGCCTTTGCCAGGACGTGAATTATACCCAACAACTTTGGAAGTGAGGGACCTATTCGGCAAGTCCGTAAGATGGTGAACTGTTTAGCAATCACGTGTGTACAATGACTGGACCGGAGAGCTCTGTCTGCCTTCCCTACAGAATCGTTATGTAGGTAATAAAAGTGGTAGGTATTCAACGAGGAGCACTGTTGAACGAACCATGGCTCTAAACCTAATCAGGTAGATTGTTGTGGGTTTCATAGACGTTCGACGAAGTTCTGACAAAAACATGAATTGCATCAGGAGCCACGATCACCTGCACATTGGTAGGGGTGAATCAATCTGGAAAAGGCCGTCAGGAGAGTGACCGGTCGCTTTGTCGAACCATAGTTCCTGCAACGTACAATACATTCAAGGATAGAGAAAAAATTCAAACATCACAAAATACCCGCTAACTGTAACTGCCCCCAATGACCAATAAGAGGGACCGCTGAAGATGTACTTGGAGGGACTTGGTGAATCTTAGAAACCGAACTTTGAAAACTTATTCACCCCTTATATGCTCTGCCTCTTTTTTGGCTTTTGAACCGTTGCCGGGGCGAGAGCTGTCGCGTCGTCTGACTCATTATCGCGTCTATGTGCGTGGAAGGCTTCAGACTCTGTCCAGAACCTGGGCCACGAGATGGATATAGCCTCAGCTCAGAAGAAGAAATAAGCGAGCAAGAAGCTTAGCAAGCAAAGCGCCGCCACGATCGGTACCGGCACTCCTTCGGCAGGCTGTTGTTGCATGCCCATGCCCGTCGTGCCGGTCGAGAGGCGTCCCTTCGAGTCCTGTTTCACGGCGTCGCTCTTTCGTAGATGTTGTACTTGCTCCTGGGCTAGGTCTTTCAGCTTGAGGATTTGAGCCTTTGCTTCGGCGAGTTGAGCCTTGATGTCCTCGCCTGAAATCGGTATGGCGTTCGCAACACTCGACGCAACGGCGGCGACACTGTTTTGCGGGCTTGATGTTGCTGGGTTGAAAGCGGAGGCGCGGGCGTCACCAAGATGCTGGTTGTCTGCGGGACGTTCGTCCATGGTGTTGTATGGACCAACTGAGTCAATCACGGAGCGATTCTGAGACGGAGTAGCTTCTGGACCTGGCGATGCGTAAATGGGCGAAGGAGAGCGGTAAGCAGGCGGTTCGTCAGCGTGGAGGTGCTGGAAATTTGTCAGCTCAATTCTGTTGATATCGCATACCGTCCACAACGTACCGTGCCGTTCACATAGTTGCGTACGGGTGTAGCGCTGGATGTAGCACCGGACGAGTCTCCAGGTTGGAGGAATACAACTCGAATCTTCCTTTCCTCGATAGAGCCTTTGGAAGTCTTCTCGACGTGTTGCCACTACCTTGCCATTAATCCTATCGCCAACTTATGCTTGCTGCACAGACTCACAATGGATGCAACATTGGGAAAGTTCTTAACCTCGCTGACAGCAACGGTCTGCACGAGGAACTTGTCACGGCATTTTGCATCCAGTGGTGGATCCTCCTTCATCGCTTGAAGCAGGACTGTACCCAATTATCAGTGTCTACAACTGAACAAAGAGTACCGAAAATTGTACCTTGAACCTCCACATCTTGTCCTACAGCAATGACACCAGAGTTTGGGCGCACACAGTATCTGAGTGTGGTGTCAGTCAAACGTCGCGCAGAACCTTGCTGAGAGTGCAACACACTGCTTTGGAGCTGTCGTTTTGACCTGGATGAGAATCAGACACAGTTTGAGGAAACAAGATGGGAGTGCAGCCTCACCTTAAACGCGATTGGATCGGTGCTGGTGTTGCGGAGGCGTAGCATCTGTGAGACCTCGTGCGTGAAAGGTTCTAGGGTAGTGAGAGTTAGTTTGGATGTTCGAGGACATCAGTGTATTGGGGACATATACTCCGAAAGCCCAGCTCAGATGGATTGAGTTCGACAGACATGATGAAGGTGATTCGAGTGCAGATAAGTTACGCGACTGTGGGGGAGGGTTCCAGTTAAACACAATGTAGCTGACTGGTAGACTTGAGTCTCAGACTCAGACTGTTCCACGATTCAATGGTCGCTGTATGTAAATTGTTCCCCGCTGACGAGTTTCTGTAGAAGGTATTGATGTTGTGGGGTTGTCGAAGGTCGGCGCAACAGGGAAGATGGCCGAAAAGAGCCGCTTATGTAATTCATGGATGTGTGACGTCGTATCCAAAACAACAATTCACAGATCCAACTCTTAACGTTATCACTTAACTTCCACCTCCTGTCTGTCTACTCCCAATAACCATCATCTAAAATCAACCGAACTCAACAACATGGCACCTTCAGATCTCAACGTACTCCTAGACATGGGATTTGAGAAAGAGAGAGCGGAGCTGGCTGTCAAAAAGTCCGGAGGCTGCAAGTCAACTGGAACCCTTCTATACGGCCCAGCAGAGCTAATAAACACCGCAGTACAAGGCGCGCTAGAATGGCTCGAGCAAAACCAAGACAAATCCCTCGAGGAAATCAACCGCCCCGCCCAAGACGCCGACGACCCCACCGCCGAACCGCCCGCGCTGCAACCCGGCGAAGAAGCACGCAGCCTGGTCTGCAACGACTGCGGCAAAAAATTCCGCAGCCAAGCGCAAGCCGAGTTCCACGCCTCCAAGACTCAGCACGTCGATTTCGCCGAATCGACCGAAGAGATCGCGCCGCTGACGGAAGCGGAGAAGGCGGCCAAGCTCGAGGCCCTCCGACAGAAGCTGGCCGACAAGCGATCCGGCCTCTCGGACCAGGACAAGGTCGACAAGAAGCGCAACGAGGAGATCCGCCGCAAGAGCACCAAGGAGACGCAGGATATCAAGGAAGACCTGAAGAAGAAGGAGCAGCTGAAGGATGCTGCGGCTAAGAAGCGCGAGAAGGCAGCCGAGGTGGCGGCGAAGGAGCGCATTAAAGCCAAGATCGCTGTCGATAAGGAAGAGCGTCGTCTCAAGGCCGAGAAGGAGAAGGCCGCACGCGATGGGCGCCCTCCTCCCGACGACGGCGCCCCCGCGCCTCTTCCCGCCTCCTCGTCCGCCGGCCCCAGCGCGTCCAAGCCCGCGTCCGCGTACACCGAAGCCAGGCTGCGACTGCAGACGGCCGACGGCAGCGTGCAGAAATCGTTCCCAGTCGAGACGACGCTGTTCGAGGTGGCGGCGGCGGTGGGGCAGGAGAAGGGCATGGAGGTGCAGAGCTTCACGCAGAACTATCCGAAGAAGGTTTTCGATCGTGTGGATTTTGGTGCCTCGCTGAAGGAGCTGGGCTTGGTGCCTAGCGCTTCGCTGGTTGTGCGGTAGTAAAGGCGGATCGGCATCCGCGTTCCTGGCGAGTGGGCGGTGTGTTGCGTTGCATGGGAGGCGTCTGGTCGGGCAGGGATGATAGATAGCTACGATGTTTCATGATTGCATAGGGGTTGGAGTATTGGATTAAACGGAATGAATTCATAATCCCATCTCCCTCGTCTATATACGCCCATAACAAATCAAGAATACCTATAGCCAACTCGCAACAACCAAGGCAAAGCTTTGTCGCGCCCAGACATCCTGCTCCTCCCCCAACCCCGCCCCAGCCCCTTTTGCTTTTAAAAGCGCGAGAAGCAAAACTTCTCGGACTCTGCTTGCCCGCGCCTCAGAAGAACAGCAATATCCCATGATCCAACTCCACTAGCTCCAAACAGCGCCCGGGTACACAAGCGTAACAGGCAGAGCAAAAAGCGTCACCAAACGCTACCGCTGAACGAACCAAACCAGATTGGTAAAGAGCCAGCTGTTAGTTCAGCCTATCAGGACGCCCCTACCAGCGCCCTCCCCGTTGCCCACCCTTTGCCTCTTGAGATCTCCCCCACCAGGCGCCCCACCACCACCGCCACCGCCAGCCGGGATACCAATACCAACCTCTCCAACAGGAACATTCGCCGATCCAGCCGTAACATCACCCAACGGCGGCCTCTGCTGCCCCTGCCCCGGCAGCTGCCCAAACCCCTGCTGCTCTGCACCCAACCCTCGTTTCCCCACCATCGTCGGCGGCTTATACGAGTTCCGGTTCTGCAACGGACTCGCTAAGCCGGCGGGCGGCATGCCAATTCTCCGATTCTGGTCTGCTTGCGGGTTGATGAAGTTCGTGGTCATGTGTGACCTTCCCATTCCTGGTGCTAGCGCCAGATTTGCGGTGGTAGAAGTGGCCGGGCCGCTGACGATGGATTCGCGAACGATGGGCTTCGAGGTGCGATGATCGATGCCGGCGGTTTTGCGGATGGAGGGGCTTTCGGAGTGAGGGTTGAAGAGGGCCGTTGCGGGTGGTTGGGGAAGGGTCGGTGCGCTGTTGTTGGTGTTGATGTTTTGGAGGGAGTCCGCTGCGCGGGCTGTTACGAAGGCGATGTTGATGGGAGGCGGATCTTGGGCCGGTTGTGGGTCAGCGGAAGGGTCGTTGCTTGGTGGTGTGCTTTTTGGGAGGGTGCCGGGTTGTTGATGCTGTTGTTGGTGTTGATAGTGCTGGCGTTTCGGATTGGGAGAGTTGGGACCGCTAAGTGGAGCTGGCTTTGCAGATTGCAGGCTTGTAGGGTTTTGTTGAGCGTGTGAAGGCAGTACTTGAGGCCTTTGTTGGATCGCGGGAGTGATATTCTGGGGAGTCTGCTGATGTTGTTGTACTGGTTGATTAGATGGCTTATGTATGCCATTGGGGTTATAATTTTGTGGGGCAGCTATGCGGCCCTGGGGCTGGAAATTGTTCATGTTCCGAGCATTTGTAGGAGTCTGTGGGCCTGGAGGCAACAGGTAAGGTAGTGCCGGTCTTGCTTGCTGGACGCTCGAGCCTGTCCTCTGTCCGGCTGGGAGCGCCTGACCGTTCCTTGTAACATTGCCTCCTGGTCTGAGACTTCCAGGTTGTCCTTGATGATCTAGGGCGATTTCATCAGGGTGGCCCGAGTTCGCAGCACCGAAGTCCGCGTCGTCGAGTTCGTCGCCTGGAACGATTTAGCTGATGAGCAAGACTACCGTATGAACTTCACATACCGCCAAACTCATCTTCGCCGTCCAAGGTAGATGCTGTGCTTCATTTAGCCTGGGAATTGGTGCAGAGGATATAAGCTACAGTTGCTGGCTAACTCACTAGACTTAGTGTAATCCGCATCTTCAATAGACTCCTTCTTGATCGGTGCGAAATCGGGATGGCGGTGAAGGTTATCTGCATCCCATTTCGACTGTAACGAGATTAACATCATTCCCGACGTTCAGATCTGAGTAGCTCACAGGTGCTATCTTTATTTTCGTGACCTTAGCAAGATACTCCTTGTCGTAGATGCAATTCCCTAGGATATTTCCAAAGTTCCGCAGAGCTCTTTTTAGTCCATCTGTTGTTGCTTCTTTCTTAGCTTTCTCGAAGGCAGCAGCTTTACCCTTGCAGTTTTCGATGTGGCCATATCCAACATCCTGCCGCACTGTAAGCCATTCCGTGTCACACAGTAAACCGGCGGGATTGGCAGACTTCGTGATAGGCTCCATCACGCAACGTCACCCTCATGATAACAGAGAGCCCAAGGCTGATTTTGCCGGAACTCTGACTTTCGTCAACCTGAAAGCCTTTAGCGACTCCACTTCTTGCGTGATCTCCAGAACATCCGTATCTTACAAAGTCAATCTGTGTGCTCTGTATCGAGCTCGACCATCCATTGAAGCCAAATACTTCGTTGGCAAGGTTAATGCATTTCTCCGCTGCTAGATAGTGTACCCTCTGGCCGGACGCTCCAGGTCTCGATGAGATGTACTCTGGTCCAAGCTGCTTCTCAAGTCGGCTAGCTAAAGTTGCTATCTCCTGGGCTGTATATTCATTGATTCGAGGTTTAACTTCTTCAAACGGGTTCGTTGCCGTTGCTGTCGCTCGGTGCTGGTCACCTGGGCTTGTAGATGGTTAATAGGCGGAGTACATGGTATTTCCGGAGTGAGGCTTACGCTGGCATGACTTATCTTCGTCTCATAAGTCTAAATAGCTAGATTGTGTTGTCTCGATGTTGACCTCAAAATCGATGGTGATGTTGGGCGACGCGACTGCCTGGGCTTAGTAATCAAGGAACGCCAAAAGGTCAGGACGCCACGTGATATCTTCACTGCTGGTTGTCGGATCCTAGGCAACTACTTCGTAAAATTTTACAAAGTATGATTGGACCTATATACTCAAGTTGTGAGAGTGCAACACTGTCATGACATGTGCAGAGCACTTTTTAAATGACATTGGTGTTCTTATTCAAGGGTTAAACTAGACTGCCAACAGATGCGACCGTAGCCCGACCAGTCCTCGCATTGGACGTCCATATGATTTCTCTTCGCTTTTGTATGGACACAGAGAAAACTGGGGTTAACTCATCTCTCATGTTCTCGTGAATTGAAAATTGTTAGCATTATGGGGAGTGGGTAGAGGCGTGTAGCGTTGCGTTGCATATCTCGTGCGCTAGCTCGAATGGTGTTAGATGCTAGATGGAGAGCTTCTCATTTAGGATCGTATGTGCGCCATCGAAAGCCGTCATCTGAGCAAGAAGAGAAAGAAATCTGTTGATTGGGAGACCCAGTCGAGCATCTGAAAGAGGTATATCAGCCTTGCTACAACACCACTCATATAGCTCTAGGAGAAGGCCTTACCAAGCAGTAATGCTTCCCTCACTCGTCTAATTCCCAGCACGACGGACTCTACCCCAAGCATCTTTCACAGACGCATGAGCCTCAGAATTTGTGGGAGCTGGTTCTGAGGATGTCCCAGTCCCGCTGGCTGGCCGATCCTTAGCTGCGGGTGCTGGACCTTGGTTGTATTGCAACCACGTAGCGGAGCCAACACCGGAACTTGGAAGAGGTATCGTATTCTGAAGGCTCTGCAGGAACGGTGATAACATTGGTGCAGTCCCTCGGCGGGGTGTCCGAGTGTTGTCTTGAGACTGGTGTATGCTGCTGGCTAGAGTAGTATTGGCTGTTACCGGTTGTGATTGCCTCGACGCAGTATGGATTTGTGGGTGACTACTATGTAGGGAACCGGTAATGTGAAAGTTCTTCAAAGAGTCCTCTACCTGAGAGACCGTAGTAGGCTCAGAGGTGTCAGCCGCGGTGTGTACGGCAGCGACTGTACTAGCAGTCGGTGACGCGAGAGAGGTAAGTCCAGCGTACTGTCGGGTGATGGCATTGTCTGGTATGTTCGGAAAGACTCTGCCTGTGATGTTTGGCCGTCCAATGGACTTGACCTGAGAAGGCGTAGCTTCACCTTTCTCCTGAGTGGTTGAGATGGATGGTAAAGATGTGGCGGTTGTAGATTGGTGGGCATGCGGCTGTGAGTGTGCGGAGTGTGCGATGTTTGGGTCGCCTTGGTCTCGGATATTTTGTCCTGCAACCAATAAGTTGTGATGAGAACGTAGTTGAGTGTCGACGTTGGCGTAGTCCCTGCTGAAAATTGTAGATTCAACTCTACCAGCAACTCCTGATGTGGTAGGAACAAGAGCTCCAGCAGGTTCCGTTACCGGCCTTGTGCTTTGTTGTTCCTGACTGTCTGCAGTAGATTTAGACGTAGAGGTCTCGGCTTTAGCCTTATCATAGTGTGCGTCGGGGATGGAAGTGGAAGTAGTTGATGCTAGAGGAAGAGACGTGGCCACCGGCATAGGGTTTGATAGCCTCTGAACAGTTCTTGAAACTGAAGACGTAGGTGTTTCGCTGTCACCTGTAATCCCTGTCGCGAGAACTGATGTCGGGGTAGATGATGCTGTTGGGTAAGTTCCGGTTACCACTGTATTCAAAGGTGTTCCAGCATTTGCAGTGGGTCGAGTAGCCTGAGAACGGTCAGGTCTACCTGGCAAAACGTGCTCACCGATGAGGTTCTCTGCCGGTAGCTGTTCCCATGCGCCTCGTAGGCCTCCAACCCGACGGGGTGGAAGTCTCTCTACCGTAGCTTGCCACAGTGACGCTCGAAGATCAATCACAGGACGAGGGGGAAGACCGAGGGGACTTATGTTTGCTTGAGAATTGATTTGAACCTTTAGCTTCGAAGCTGTTCGTGGTTCCGGCTGAATCTGCGACGAGAAATTTCCACTAAAGCTGGTCGTGATATTCCGCTCGCCGAGGATGCTGCGTTGATCATCGTTGCTCTCGTTTAGGCGCTCGGGTTTCGTACTAATGTCTTCAATCTTGTTCGGTGTAGCTGTGCCAACATTTGCTATGTCTCGAAGTGATGATGTGGTGGCGAGGTCTGTCATTGCTTCCGTAGTGCCAGCATTTGTAGGGTCTCTAAGTGGTGATGTAATGCTCGAATCTGCTATTCCGACTTCTTTCGAGACCGTCTGCACGATCTCTGCGCTGGGTGCCTCAGCATTTTCACCCACTAAGATTGTCTCAGCGCCCATACGGTCCTTGATGGCCGAAGCCCGGTCTTCATAGTAGGCAATGATTTCATTGCTGGCAAGACCAGTTGCTCGTAGACTCGCCAGGATGTACTGTATGTTCTTTAAACCTCTCTCCATCTGAGGCTCTTCAATATTCTTGTTTTCCTTGTGTCCCTGCTGTTGGTGGTCGTTTTGGCTTTCAGCCCCTTTAGGCTCTTCTTCCGTATTATCTTCTGCCTCTTCCACAGGAATGTCCGGCTCGATTTCGAGTCCAAGCAACTCATCCAAGTAGGAACCTTTTGCTTCAACGGAGGGAGTAGGAACCTCCATGACCGGCGGTGCATAGAGAACAGGCGTACCCACAGGCGCTTGGTCAACTTGAGCCCCAAAGATACTCTCGTGGACTTCGGCAAATCTTACACTCTTATGTCGGGATTTGGTAGTTTCCTCTGATGGAGGAATTTGCTGTGTAGTGCCCTTTACTATTGATGGAGTAAAGGGTGGGAGGCGTACTACTGGGACTGGTGCTGGGGTTTCGATTGGAGGAGAGCGGATTGAGGGAGCTTTACCAACGAGAGTCGACGCCGCTTGAGGAGGTTGCTTGCCTGCGGGTGCCGTAGTGACGGTTGAAGGCGCGGCGTTCTTTGCGAAGATGCGTACGCCAGCAGCCATGAAAGCTTCGGGCGATGCCAGTCTACTCTCGTAGTCAGGACTGCAGTTGTAATCAGTAAGCTTCCTTTCCGTTCTGGACAGCAGTCTATGGATTCACTTACCTTGGGTTTCGTGGTTGGCTTTTCCCTCTCCTCAACCAAGGTGCAGCGGCCGTAGCACGACTAGGTGGCCCAGACGCAGTACCCGGACGTTGCAATTGGTCCCTTGGACCAGCCGTGTGCTGGAATGTTAATTGTCCTATTGTCTTCCCTCTCAGCCCTAAAGGTGGCTGGCTCTTCCTGTTCTCTTTCCATTGTAAAGGGCGTGTTGCCCCTGCAGTGGAAGTAATCGCGGTGCTACCTTGCTTGGGTATAACGAAGGAAATGGGATGTCGATCAGCTGAGGATTCGACATGCCCAGTCGCCCTGGTAAAGTGAAGTCAGTTTCCAGACTTTCCTAAGCAGCTGCATCTAAATACCTGGCCTCCATTGGCCTCAAGCTAGCCCGACCACGAGTCCCCATGACTCCACCTCCTCTTCCGCCTCCACCTCCGCGACCGCCTCTACCAGACACACGGCGGTCGCGATTTGCCTCGTCTGGATCATCGTCATACCCACCGGCTAGCTTCGCTGTCAAGCTTGCACGGTGGCTCTGTCCATCCTCCAGAGGATCTAGCATCTTGGTCGATGCGTCAGCGGCAATGTTCATCCAGGCATCTGGTCGAGGATTGTTAGCGGTTTGTCCGGTAATGACAGACGCTTGGCAAATACCGTTCCATTTGGAGAGCGACCCCTCGTTCTCCTGCGCTTTAACATACGCATCTGAGCCAACCTTATTGACCTCCCTGGCACGCTCCATCCTTACTTGCTCGTAGCGTGTCAGTCTGGTATTGTGCCCATAATCTTCCGTCGAGATTCGATCTCTACGTCTAAAGCCAAGAGCCTCCTGGAGCGACGGTAAGTACACAAGTTTGACAGTTGCTACGAAGCCTTTCAGCTTACCAGCTGGATGGCCTTCAACCTCTCCTCCCTCTCCATGTCCTCTTGTGTTTTGCCTTCCTCTTGCGTTGTCGAGGTGTTGCTTATGTCCGACATCTTGGGATGAGATGAGAAGCTGAGAGGACGGAGGAGAAAGCTATGTGTAACAATTAGAACTTGGTGTTGTAGTCTCAAACGTTGTGGTAATGGCGCCGTTCGGGCTTTGAAATTAGAAGGCGCAAACGAAGCAATAATTAGAGTAAAGGATAGCATAAAAGCCAGTGTCTCTTTCTTCAAATTCACCACATGTGCTGCGCGGGGCTTTACTGCCATGAAAGGTACTGGAAAACTCGCGAACTTCTACAAAGTTCTCGCTGAAAGGCAAAAGTTCTCAAAAGCTCAAAACCAAATATTTAATTGACTTACCTAGAAGGCCGATGTTCCCAATCGAGAGACTGGTTGCGTGGCCAGCCTGCGTCGAGCTTCTAGATCTATGTTAGTAACGTGGGACGCATATGTTAGTAATGGATGATAGGACGATGCATAAGAAGTGATGGGTGGAAGGGTAGAATAAAATTGTTTTCAGAAGTCCAGGTCCTAGCTTTTGACGGGAGGACGTGTCAAGTGAATGCCTGCCAGGTGGTGCGGAAGCTGATGGAAAGCTATGACATCGCCGTCGCCAATGGGTCCGTAGAACCTGGCGGAACCTTATGATGTAGTGCCATGCAGACGGGGTGGTAACGCCGATGTGTTATGCACCAGAGGTACTCTGATTGACAATGCAAAACGGGAGAGTCCAGAGCGGCTGTGTTATCCATGTTGTTGCCCTCGAGACAAACACGGGATAGTCTTCCGCTCGGCAGCCCGCTGATGATCTTTCGATCTTGGTCAAAGTAAAGAATTCGCTGCTTGAGCTTGTGGGTGTTGGAGCTCAATCATGCTGTGAGACGTCACATCATCAGTGGCACGAACTCCGAATCTGGACGGGGACCGATTATCGTAAGCGCTTAAGGTTGAATTCGGTCGTGCCTTGGTCGTAGAGATGATCCAGAATACAGGAGATGGTATTTCTGTTGCAACAAGCTGTCCAACGCGAGGCAACGCCTACTCAATCCGCTGCTAAGGAGGTCCAATCCATGATTATACTTGGGAGATGCTTCCACCAGAGGATACCAGGAGCCTTTCGCGACCGAGCACCAGTTTTCTAGGCTCGATACGTAGGTAGGCGAAGGAACCAGAAGGTTGTGCGCCCACTGCAGAGAAGGTACGCAAAAAGAAACAAACGTACCGCTGCCAGAGGAAGGTCCGCCAATGCGTTGCGCCGGCGAAGAACGCGGTCGGAGGCGCGGCAAGCTATTGATCGGGTATAAGTAGAGCTAAGCTGTGTGGAAAGGGACATTGAGATAGCTTACCAGAAGAGGTCTGGCCCAGACAAAGGCAGTGCGGGCTGATAGCCTTAGTATCAAGGTAGAGCTGTTAGAAAGCGTCCCTCATCAAATGCCCATCGAGTGTAGCACAAAGCGTTTACATGCAAGAGAGTGCCCTGAAATAAATGTGTGGGGAATGACAAATCGCGTAGCTGGCAAAACAACCGAAGCTAGCATTATTTGTCTCGGCGACGGGGATTAGGGCTCGGCGCGCAGGTTGCAGGGAACATTGTGAGAGAGTGACTTACCCATTCACTACACCGCTGACGACTGCCCTTGTGCGTTTGGGCTAATATATCACCTCAAGTATGGGGCATGATAGCTGCCACCAACAAACAACAATGTTGTGCTGGGCATCTAGCTCAGTCAGGAGCTGTCTTTCTAGCAATATGCCCATGTATTTCAAACTATCACTGCCGCTGCTAACAGACAGCACCCAGTGATGTTGTGCTGAACATATAGCTTCAACAGAGATGTTCTTCAGCAAGCTGCCCAATGATAGGGCATCAAAGATGTCGCTGGAGACAGCACAGCGGGATGTTATGCTGAACATATAGCTCAGCAAAGCACAACCTTGCACAATCAGCAAAGATTCCAGAGATGTGTGTAATGGCATCAATTGCCCTTGATGTGCAAATTGGATCGTGAAAGGTGCCTGAAAGAAGATAAAGGATGTTAGAAGTTGCACAAGTAAGGATGAAGGGGAACATATCTACAGAAGGAATAGGTGCTTACAGATTTCTTGTCATGAATCAACACATTTCTCCTATATATATAAGGATGCGACCTCAAGCCCTGTCGATTGGATCAGCGCAATGTTGCAAGGATATTGTTTTATAGGAAAATTGTGCAATTTTCAAGATAACTCACGCCAGCTGTTAGGGCACACTGTTGCTGTGGTGCTCTCACAACAACAATGTGATGCCCTGAGGGAAGAATATATATCTGTCACAGTCTTGTCTCTGGAGAGACAGCGGATGGAAAAGAATGGAAAGGTATCAACTATTGAGAGAAAACGAAAGTTGGTTGTGGGAAGGAGGACGAATATACATGAAGATAACCGAGTTTGAGCGGCATTCACTGGAGTCAACTGTGTCAGCTTCATTGCAGTGAATATCCATAGCCGACATCGACTGTTCCTGCAATAGTTTGTTGGTGGACTTGGGAGTCTGAGATAGGGAATGTTATCTTGAAGCTTATCCCCGTTGAGTGAACAACATATCAAAAGTGTAACTTGGCCTCCAACAACACATTGGACAAGCACAGAGCGCAAAACCTCTGTACCGGAAAGACTGCAGGACACGGTGGGCAAACACCACAGAGCATAGGCAATCTCGCACTTCACAGGAGATTTGGCTTATCAGTAGGTACAACAATCCAAGTCCTAAAGTATTCATGGCTAGGGACAGCCTAGACATGTAGTAAGCTATCCTGTTGTAACATGTTCCACAGAGGAACTATATATCGACTCCCAACAAGACCAGGAGTAATCAATCCCCACTCTGCCAAGTGATGGTCAAGATCCAACTGCGAATTGCTACGGAGTGTACGTGGTTCTGAGCCCGGACCTCGCTACCGACAACTCTGTGCTGCTCCATCGTCTAAGTAACGATCAGTAACCTATTCCGAACACACATGAAGCCACTGGTACCTACTCCTTATGATCTTGGCCACGGCTTGCACAAGGCTGATGACCATCACCACGCCTCCAAAGACTGCACATGTTACCGCCGGGATCCACTTCCAACTCCTCGTGCTCAGCTGGATGTAGCAGAGCGGTGGCAGTATGTACGCCAATGCGCAGGCACTTGTGGCGCCAATCAGCTCGAAAACGGCACCAAGGTCGCAGGTAAGCAGAGACAGCATCATGGCGGTGACGACAAGGGAAGTGGTGAAGATCAAGTGGCGATTTGGGTTCCACTGTTCGTCGGGAAACCAATAGTTGGTCATGACTTCGCGGCAAACGAAGGCTTCCAGGGGGAGGGTGGTAAGCATATTGAGGCCAAAGCAACTATAACTGATCAGCTGTCAGTGCCCACGAAAGAAAACTCGATTGCTTACAAGCGAGCAACGTTGACCATGATGTTATCGGTGGGGAAGTTGTTGAGGACGTTGCCCTGGGTTTTATCGCCGAACGTAAGGAAACCTGCCAACGCCATTGTCATACATGCAACCATGGATATCCCCGTTGAGTAATGTGTGACCCGTGCGAACCGATCCAAGGTAGGTTTCTTGAGCGAGCCGTAAATGAGAAGACTATTGTGGTCTACCGGATGAGGTCAGCTGTGAATACTTCTACCGCTGTTGTAACGGAAAACATACGACACACAAACGCTGGATGATGATTAGCGTGTGTCGAGAAAGGGGCATAGAATTATTACCGAATGAAATGACGCCGATGGCCTGGAAGAACCCATCATTAACGAAAAGGGAACCTTGCACATGGCCTTTGAGGTCCGCAGGTACCCGAACGCCTTGAGTGATGATCGTGATGATGATGACCAGCATGCTGATTAACGCCAAGGTGGATGCTTTTGCTAACTAGTTACGATCAGCATCTCCGCTTGTGCTGACCTCGGAGAGATAGGGGTTACCTTCGCGATATCACGATACAGGGAGAGAGGAAAAGAAACGCCGAGGATGAAGATGATGATTACAGCTCGTCTATCAGTAAGTAGCCAAAGGAATGGAGTGTTGGGTAATGATGGAAACAGCGCTGCCATGACATGAGGAATGCTATCTCCAACAATGATACAGAAGGCTATCATGCCTCCGAAAGCGCTGTTTCCGATGAGCAATTAGTGCCGTATCAATAGACGCAGCAGACGTACTCACAAAGCCCATTGCGCAACCTGTATACCCTGGTTAGTTGCGGAGGTCTGGGAAGATGTTCGATACGCTTACCGATATGGCGACTAAACCAGACTTCCCAAAGCAATGCTCCATGGTGGCTTGGAAGGAATTGGCTCCGCTTAGCTTAGAATTGACCACGATGAGACGGATAGTCCAGTCGACCTGCGGCGACAGTGTGAGCTTGTGTAACGCTTGTACAAGACTTTGGGAAAAGGGACGTACAGTAATCGTCAAAGATATCAGCAGGACGATGCCCATCACAAGACCTGCTTGTCGAAAGGCATATGGCTGCCCTACCCTTGACCCTCAGTATCGTCCCTATGGGACAGGCACAGCGGATATGTACCGATGATCCCAGCCCCTCTACAAAGCATAAGCCCCTATTTCGCAAGTCACAGCAGAGCAGCCTCTCTTACATGATACTATTCGCCATGTTCATGAAAGCGCTTCTCATCCCACTCTTCGGCCGCGCACTTTCCAGCAGATCCTCCGCATTGAAATCCTCGCTTGCAAGCGTCACGCTCGGGGCTTCGATGTCGGTCAAGAGCGGCGCACGCTGTCCCGAGCTGTCCCGTCGAGACCCGAGCCCCGCTGTTGCGGTATTATTGGAGGCCAGGTAATCCTCATCTTCCATCCAGTCCGAGGAGTCCCGATTCGAGGGAGCTGTAAAATGTCCGTTTGCTCGCGCATCGCTGTCTGTTCGGTCGTCAAGTTCGAAGCGGACGCGATTGGGCGTGCGTGGAGTGCGAGGGCTCCCATTCAATGGAGGATAGGATATGGAGGATTGCCGGACCGGATGACGCCGTGGTGGCGGTGGTGGTGGAGGTGAGAGTGAAGCACGATCGCGGTCGACTTCGGTGTCACCGCCGTCATCGGGGTCGTCGTCATTCGAGGGACCGGAAAGAAGTGATCTGCTCTCCTCGTTGATCTCGCCATTGTTTTCTCCTATTGATCCCTTCAAGGCGTCGTCTTTGGGCATTGCGCTATCGTAGCAACATAGTGTTCAGGCCTTTGGTTAATACAGCTATCAGGCTAAGTCTCAATAAGATAAAGGCCAGGCCGCTCTCGCTTACTAAGGCACAGCACGTACGGGGGAAGATCGGCCATAAAAACAGCGAATCTAAATATAGGTAACTATCGGTGGTAGGAGCTTTAACTTCTCTTTGAACGCTGGCCCACTGGGATGAGAAAGGTAATGCTTTTGGTGAAGATAGTAAAAGTCCAGCCACACGGACAGATCAGGTAAATACAGATTATAACGCCTCATCTGAGTTCCAATCCAAGGCGCAGGGCCGCTAAAACATCAGACGCTCCAAATGCTATGCACACTGCAGATGCAAATGCAAGAAGTATGAATTTGAATCTATGCCAACGATCCGCTTCTTATATCCCTGGATTTGATGTTGCTATATACAGTATATAAGTGATAGTATGGTTAGATAAATGACCATCGAGCCTAACGGAAAGTGAGTTTGCGCGCTGGAGGGTTTCGTGTCGGGCATAGCAGCTGCAGTGCTTGTTGATGAAGTTGTTCGGGAAGGACTCCTCGATGATCCAGAGGCGGTGTCAAGGGGTGCACTGGCTGTCGAAGTCCCTGAAGATGCGGCTGAGTAAGTAGTAGTCCCAACAGATCCAGGGAGTAAAGGACTTGTGGGTGAAGGAGACTGCGCGCCGTCTGTAGAGGAGAGGATTGTCGTGGATTCTTGGGCCAGCGAGGAAGCAAGGAAAAGGCTCTGACCAGGGCTGCTAATAGACGAAGAGGTTTGGCTAGGTTTTGAGGTGCTCTTCACGCCAAAACCTGTATCGTTGTCAGTCTCTCATCGCCGACGAAAGAAGCATGTCAGAAGTGCTTACCTATGCGGTTCTGGGTGAAGTCGAAGACGGTATAGACATTCTTTAAAAAGGCATCTCCCATTAACCACTGGTTCGCTCCGAAGGTCTGGCGTCCGATTATGTTACTCGCACACATGTTACCTCCATCGACAGTCTTGCCCAAGTAATCTTTTGCAGAGACGTTGTAGGTAACACCCGAGAATGTGAATTGAATAGCAGCCGTCGTTGCGCAGGGAATCTGGAAAGTCTCACCGCTGGGTTCGGCCTTGGGAATTTGGGTAAGTAGTTTTTTCGCATCATCCGGTGGCATCAGCACAAAAGACGTCCCAGTGTCAATGATTGCCGTCTTCCCAGTGAATTTGCAGCCACGATCATCCACCCCAGCATCGTCCACGGGCACTTCCCAAAGTCCATCGCTGGATACGGATTTTGTATAAGAAAGGTCGCCAGTGAATTTTGATGGGTCGACCATTCCGAAGTTGACCTCGCCGTCTGTGGCGCCATCCACATTCCTCTGTAGATTGACCCCAAGAACATTCGCCTTTAGCAAGTGAGCACTATCGAGAGCCTCCATCACAGTCGGTACTCCCATCACATTGGATTTGGCTCGGCCGAGGCCCAGTATGCCGTCCATGGGATACGTCATAAAGTCATTTGATGTCACTGAAGCAGACCCGAATGCCAGTGGGAGGGTCAAGCCGGCCATTGACACTGTGTCATTGATGACGACCCCACTAACTTGTCCAGAGCCATAAGTAACATTCCAAGGAGTATTCGTGACTTGGAGTGTTCCCGAATTCGCTTTGCCAAAGGTATTATGGGCAAGACAGGGGTTCGATTTACAGTCTGAGCCCATCACCCATGTGTTGGCGGCTCCAGTGTCGACCAACATGTTAAGGCTCTCTCCGCTGGAACCAAAATTGACCGATGAGAAGTATGAATAGTCCGTACCGTCCTCATTTATTGCCATACTAGCTGACTGCGAGGGTTGCGAGGCCGTCGCGACTGTGTAGGCGTTTGTGCGCTTAGCGGGTGTCCCTCTCGTGCCCAAGGATCCTTCAACTACGCCTTGTGAGGCAGAGTCAGTGCCGCGTTCCAGTATGCTCCGGGCTCGGTACTTTGCAGATATGTAGTCGAGTTCACGAATGTAATTGAGGTGGGTATCGCCATGCTCCTAAAATGTATTAGCTCAGAGGAACGCTACATGGCCGTCGAGAACGACCTACTCGTGGTGCTCTTCGTCTAATGCTCAGCGTTGGTACTTCGACATTGCCCTCGCGTGGGCTGAGTCCACTCCCTACAAGCAACTTCCCGATCAAGGACCTTCGAGCAGTCTTGTCATCTCCTTTCGTGACCGACCCCGTCTTTTCCTCCGCTTTATAGGGATAGAATGCCACAACACATGGTGAGAAGTATATTGCCGGGAGAATCCATGCCGAAATATGCATACTAGAGTAATGCCAGTAAGGGATGGGAAGATCCAGGAAGCATTGGACGCAATGGATATCGTCTCGGTCCTCGGTGGCTTTACAAGAGTATTGAGATGTCCGCTCTAGGCACCCATGAGGTTCGTATTGTCGTTGTGTACGATTGTGGAGGGCTTCCGATGAATCCTGAAAGTAAGGTATACATTAGTACTGCAGTGGTGTAAATGGAATCTCACCTATGCCACACACACAAGTGCTTACCTAGATTACGCTCGGTTGTAAAGGCGAGCGAAGCAAAGCAGCGAGATGAAGGACAGTATAATTATTAGGTATGATATCTGAGTGCCAGACTCAACATCGAACGGGGGTTTGAATAATGCTGTATGAATCGCTACGTATCGAGCAAAAAGTGGCCGAGCAAACACAGTAGGCAAAAATCAACTTGCTTCGCCTTAGAAGAGCATCAACTATGCAAATAAAGACAGTGCGAGGTTGAAATACAAACACAAGAAGGATAGATATGAAGGCACAGGATGATGGTAAAGGTGGTCTAATGGAGGAGATGGTCGACCCATCCCTATGTGGAGGGTCCTGGTCAAGCACGGGTGCAAAGCAGCGAACCCAGCGAATCCCAACGCTAGGTACCTTACCTAGGGACCAAAGGCGTGCGCCAGGGCACTCATGCAGCTCCATCCATCTAAAAACAGCTCGTTCCCAACACATCTCGACCAATTGGGTCGCGGTGTTCTGGGCTTGCAGCTGAGAAGAGTTCAACTTAGTTAACTTAGAGGCTGACTGTGGGTTATTGTGGAGATTTCACTTAAGGTGGTTAGCCTCAGGGGCTCGGCTGTCTCGCTTGCAGTTGCACAAGTCAAGTTTAGGGGGTCACTGGCCTTACTGGGGCGGGCCAATGGCTACCGTGGGTTTGCAAGACTTCTACGACAATCCTAAGTAAGATAGTCCGTTATAGATTCATATTACAGTCTCAGGTCCAATTCCTAGGCGGATAGTGCAATTTCGTGAAAGTCCGAAAGTGGAGCAGCCACGAAGCAAGATCTGCGGTGGATATAAGCACCTTCGCCGTACTTGGAAACCCTCTCAAATCATCCTCACTTCGCGGCAAAATGCCGACAGACTTGCGAACCCCTTGAGAAATCCAACCAGTGCGCCTTGCTCGGTAGAGAGCAAACCTGAATACACCCGGCACACTGCACACTCCAAGACGATGGACCTCCGAATCACCGGCTGCCTCCTAGGCTTTACCGACCTTCTTCGTCCCCGTCAAATCCTCCAGGAAGCCGTTCCATAGCTCCTTGAGCATGCCCGGCTCATTCGGCTTTTCCGCCGAGAACCCAGCGATTTTCGACGCGGCGGCGTGCACCTTGCTCGTCAGATTGAAGGGATCAATGTCCATGGCGTGGTTGTCGACAACCTCCGACATCGCGCTGGGACCCGCAATGTGCGTGTCTTGTCCCGACATGACACTGATCTCCGGCCGCATGACAGGCTCCACGGCTTCCTGATGCGCCGCGCTCTTGCGGGCAGGGTAGTAGTTGTCGGGCAGAAGAGGAACACGTAGTAAGTGAGACTCTTGCTCAGGAGCGAGCTCGAATTGGGGCATGTAGGCGAAGTCGATGGTTGAGCTATCGTTGATGGCCTTGAGAGCTCGGGAGGTGTTGAAGTGACGGGTCGGCGGAGGGACAATCTGACTACTGACCGAGGGTGGTAGTCAGTACAACGAAGGAGAAGAGTTAGAAGCATGTGTATCCGGTACCTTCCGGCAGCTACAGGCCGTCTTGACGGCAACATGACTGTTGTCAACTCCCGCCTCTGCGAGAGGTCATGGCTGGAGAGGCGCTCAACAAGCTGCGGCATTTGTTGTCAGCATCGACAAAGGCGCAACATACGCTCGGGTTTGAGGCATTGACGGACCTCGGCTTTGCTGCCATGGACTTTGAGATTCCTGTTCCGACATTCTGTCTTCAAGGCGGTGGCGGTTCGTGGTGGATAGGTTCCGGTCGTCGTCTCAGAGCTCAGGAGCGGTGAGGGAGTAGCATTGGCTCCGGTGATGTGTAAACGACGAAGTTGATGTTTGCTGCCGGTAGCAGCAAGCCGGGAAATAGACCTGGATGAGAAGATACGACTGGAGGCCATTGGAAGTGCTATCTGAAAGCTATGTGTATGTGTAAGGGGTGGAAGGGGAGAGAGTCCAGAGTTGATGCATTCTGTCCAGGCGTACTCCTGATCTGCTGAGATGCAGTTAGGTACAACCAATTACCTCAGACTTGTTAGCCAAGTTATGTACCTTTCGCTCACCGATACCCTTATCTAGAGGGCATTAGCGGGGTTTACCGCTAAGATAAGCTCCGACTGGGGTAACTTCCGTTAGCTTCCGGGTCTTTCCGCTTGATCTTACCTTACCTACCGGTACTTCTACATGTATTCCGTACCTTACCTTTCGCTGTTTATAACTTACATAAGCAGCTCCTTAATGTTTGACCTAACCCTGACAAGTTCAGCAAACATAGCAATTGTTGGAAATACGTGCAAACGGCATCGAATCCCTTCAATACCTCTAGTCGTCTAGTCTAGGGTTCCATCTCATCTCCCTGCAACTTGGTTAAGCACACCTCCATCAACGGCGATAACCTCTCCATTGACGTATGTATTTCTAGTCAGAAAGATCTGCCATCGTAAACATCAGTAAAATGAACTCATCTCGTACCAAGTGAGCGTGGCAGAACGTGGCTGCACATTGAATAGTTAGGGGGTACTTACGACAGCTTGGGCCATTTCCGCATCGCTCCCGGGCCTCTGCGCCGGCACATGACCTTTCTGCTGCACCTCCTCGTCAGGCATATGTGTCTTGTTGGACTCGTCACTCTCGCCCATCGTCATCTCCGACGGGAAGTAGCCGGGAGCGATCGAGTTGACGCGGATCTTGGCCTTCATGAACTCCGCCGACATGAGCTTGGACAGGTGCACCGTCGCACCCTTGGCGGCGTTGTAAGAGAAGTGGCCTTGGGCTTCCCGCATGATGCCGGACATGCTCGAGATGACGATCACCGAAGGTGAGAGGTGACCGTGACCGGGGGCGTCGATACCAGCTTGCAGGAGCGGCAAAAAGGCGACGGTGGTGAAGTACACAGAGGTGACGTTGGTGTTGAAGACAGTGTTCCAACTCTCAAAGTCCTCGTTCTTCCATAGCTTGTTCTTCAACTCGCTCGCGTCGGAGCTGTCGGGTTCCGTCTTGGGACCAGATATACCCGCGTTGGTGACTAGAACGGGTGATCAGCGTGGTGGAGGTGGACGACCGGGATATTCGAGGTGCCTACTCAACAGGTTGAGATGCTTCTCTTTCTTCGAGATATCCTGCACTAGCCTTTCCAGGTCCTCTTTCTTGGTGACATCGCAGGGTCCAATTCTGAGAAGCTAGAGGTTCAGTAACGTCTTCGCTCAGAACTCCTGGCAAACTTGCGTACGGGATGATCTGGCCCCCTTCCTTTGGGTCGTGTGACTTTGCCGCATTCTCAAGGACCTCCATCCGCCGTCCAGTAATATAGACCTTAGCACCTATTGAGTAAGACTGTCAACGACGTCGACCTATTCTCCCATGGAATATCCTCACCATTGGCCGCAAGCCCTTGGGTGCACATCAAGCCAATACCCGTTCCCCCTCCAGTGACGAGAGCCACATATCCCTTCACGGAGAAGATGTTCTCTACTCTGAGGTCTTTGGTTGAGGCCATTTTGACTAGTGATTTCAGGTAAGAAAAGAAATCGGTACTCGGGCTTTTTGTATGCGATGAATGTAGAATATGAAGTTGGTGGATTAAGGGCACAAACCAGTAAGCAGAAATCTCAAGTCACACAATTACAAGTTCCGACGTCATTGGCGGATAGCTGCCAAGTGCGGGATGGAGGCGGAAATGCTCCGCCAGTATCATCCAAAACTGTACTCGATGTTGATATCCCCCTATCTTACCTTGCCTACCAGGTACAACTGATCGCAACATACATTATTTTAGAATGTCTTCCACGCAGTATCTCAGATTTTACGCGAGTCTAAGCTTCTGACATGTATGATTGTATGATCATAACTAGGGCAAGTTCTGCTCAGATGAATCAGATCTCTTCCGCCCAATGTCTACTTCAACTCTTGTCCCTGCAGGTTCCATTCAACCTTGCTGATACCGCCTACTCCCATGAGCCAAAGGGTCTTGTAGTCACTTCCCGTCCACGCGAAATTCTGAACCGTGTAATTAGTCTGGATTCTGACTAGGAGAGTGCCATAGCAGTCTAGGACATCGACCCCTCTGCCCGCCCCGGTCACAACGTAGCCGTTCCTGGCAACTTTCAAACCATCCGGGACCCAGTCCTGCGCGAGGTATATCGGTCGTTTGTTAAAAAGGTACATGGCATTGTCGCTGACATTGTACGCGTAGATCATCCTCTTCCCGGTCGCGTTGAACTGAACTCCTTGAGGTCCAAGGGACATGGCGATGGTACCGGTGACAGCGCCAGTATCGGAAATGTACATCGTCTTCTCGTCCGGGGACAGGGCGATTCCATTCGGTTGGATCAAGCGATCCTCGACTACATTCACCGCACCAGTGCTGGGCCGGAAGCGGTAAGTTGCAGACTCCAGCTGCGGCGCAGTATCTGTGAGTGCGTTGAACCAGGAGTATTCTACAGAATGTCAGCTTTACTCTTGATCGTGTTTCTTCCGGCACCACTCACGCGGATCGGTGAACCAGACATCCCCATTCGAGTGCACCACAAGATCGTCAATCGTGTTAAAGTAGTACCCGAAGTAATTATTCAGCAGCGTGGTCGTCTTGTTCGTCATAGGATCCAAGGTCCTGACGCTAACTCTTTGCTCAATACCGCCTATCGAGTTGTTGCCACCGGATGCGCCCCAATAGATCAAACCATTGTGAAAAGTGCCGCCGTTGGGTGCATAGACCGGAGGATCTGACAGATACTCGTTCAGGGTAGGTGGGTTCTGATTGAGATCGACAACCAGCTGGGGAAGGTATCCGGCTGGTGGTGCCAGTTGCGAGAGGTAGAGCTTGTTCTGTGCAGGAACATACACAGGGGCCTCATGTACTGCCGCGGCTACCTTGAAGACGAACTGGTAGCTCGGCTTCGGCCCCAGGAGCTCGAGGCCACGTTGCTGGTCAAAGACTATGAAATCGGCTTTAGCAACCTGGGCGAAAGAGGTGTCGTTGGGAACAGAAGTCGTCCCAAAATCAAGGTCCGCAGTAATGTTGGAGATTTCTCGGAAGAAGTGATAAGGCATCACCGATGCATATTTATTGATACACAATACCCCGGAAAGAGGTGGATTGCACGCTTGAGCCAATGGCGAAACAGCGCCATTTTGAGCAACAACAACACCGGCGCAGACGGCTCCAGTCGTAAGGGCAGACAAGCGCATAGTCAATGACTTTGTGGCGAGCTTGATCCACGACTCTATTACTGTACAGAAATGCAATAAATGAAGGATGACTCTAGAAAACAACCATTCAGCCATGTATTTATACCTGCTACTGTACTCCGCACATGTTTACAGAGCTTGAACCGGAGCTTGACCAGAGGAGGGGGTAAAAGTCTTGGTTCGCAGGGGTGATGCGCTGAACCGTTACCTTAGCAAGATGGCACGGCAGGGTTCCTAGATCAGGTCGGCAAGCGTTTTCGCACGACTTCATCTTGTTACTCAAACGATAGGTCCAGTTCAACTGCCCGCTTTGGCGGCGAAAGTGAGGTGATACAAATTGTGGGGTAACAGGATCCCGTTCGCGAAAGATCGTCGTTCCTGGGTGACAAGATTTCGGTCGACGTTATACCGAACCATTAGTACTGTCGTGTCCGTCCTGTTATGAGAAGAGCGAAGTAACCTGCTGTCTCGTAAGAACGGACTGTACATCTTTACATGCTTGTGAGCAAGTACTGAGGTTCAGAATGCCCGGATATGGTTAAACCCAGGCCCGATAGCGGAGAAGTAAAAAATGAGACGGATCTGCGTAGAAGTTGGCCATCAATGCCTGGCTTGCAAACTGCTGATATCCTCAATACTGCCATCCCCACCGCTCTTGCTCTCTTGTTTCTTTCCGCTATGGTGGCTATTCAAGTGAGAGTCGGGAATGGAGCCATCGTTGAACCGACTGTTGGCTTCGCCAATGAGTCGTTCAATGATCTTAGCCTTAGCAGTTGCGCGCTTGAAACGATCATCAAAGTCGGAAACCGCGTCCTCAGTGTTCTCAGTTGGTAGGCTGGCGGGCTCAACCAGAGCGTAGAGTGTCTGAACGTGCTTCTCTAAGCGCGAGTTGTTTGGTAGAGCTGGCAAGTTGCTCTGTGTCGTCGGTTCTGCAGCTGATGTCTGCTCATTCTCCGACGCCTCCACTATGGATCGATCTTCGGTATGTTGCACTCCGTGTAGAAGCTCGTCCGTGTGCCTGGTTAGCGGCGGTTCTACATGTGCTCCGTTTGCGCGCTGTCGTTGCCCTTGATGGTTTGCCAGGCGCCCAGCCCAGACGGTGGATCGGCCATGCAGTATTCCCATGGGTAGAAATTTCTCGAATCCTTTCTCGAGGCCAAAGGCCCGGCCTTCAATACGTCCGGCCCGCGAGCCATCTGCGACACCTAGCTGGTACCCATCGTTGTAGAATTCCTCCTCCAGATTGAGCAGGCTGTCGAATGGATCTTCCTCCATATCCCAATGGTGTGGCCGGAGCTCTGGTTGTTACCCATAGAGTACCGGTGCTCGTTACCAAAGTTTCAATGTTCAGCCTTGCGGACTGACTCACCGCCCAAGCCAGCAGCTGCCCCACCAAGCATACTGTAAGCAAATAGCACAAACGACGGTGCTTCCCCCAACAGCTTCGATCGAAATGGAGAAAAAGAAGGAAATACTACCCCAGGCTGGGCAACAGAATATATTGATCACGAGCGCCCTACCATATGTGAACAATGTCCCCCATCTTGGAAATATTGTAGGAAGTGTACTCAGCGCGGACGTCTTCGCAAGGTATGACTAACATCAATTCATTAATTCATTAATTCTTGATTATTATGGTCCTGACAAGCACAGATACAACAAAGCTCGAGGTCGGCCAACGCTGTACGTGTGCGGGACCGACGAATATGGAACTGCAACTGAAACCAAGGCTCTCGAGGAAGGCGTCACCCCAAAAGAACTATGCGACAAATACCACAAGATCCACGCGGACGTCTACGAATGGTTTAACATAGGCTTTGATGTCTTTGGGCGGACATCGACAACCGAACAGACGGAGATAGCGCAGGATATCTTCACGAAACTCAACAGACACGGCTACCTGACGGAGAAAACTACAGAGCAACCGTTCTGCGAAAATCATCAGTCTTTTCTAGCCGACCGCTTTGTCGAGGGAACATGTCCGAGATGTGGAGACGATGGCGCCCGTGGTGATCAATGCGATAAGTGTGGCCATCTCTTGGATCCCTTCGATCTTATCGAACCACGTTGCAAGGTTTGCAGCAACCTAGAGAAGGGGACCGTTGTTCGACCAATACGACGGGATACCAAACATATCCACCTGCTCCTGGACAAGCTGCAACCTGACATAGAAACATGGCTCTCCAAGGCTAGCGACGAGGGAGCTTGGTCAAAGAATGGACGCATAATCGCCGAATCATGGCTGAAAGAGGGTTTGAAAGACCGAGGCATCACCCGCGACCTCAAGTGGGGCACTCCTGTTCCGCTACCTGGCTACGAGAACAAGGTCCTCTATGTCTGGTTCGATGCCTGCATCGGGTACGTCTCCATAACGGCAACCTACACCAAAGACTGGGAGAAGTGGTGGCGGGATCCGGAAAACGTCAAGCTCTACCAATTCCTCGGCAAGGACAATGTCCCTTTCCACACCGTCATCTTCCCCGGTTCGCAGATCGGCACCAAAGACAAATGGACCATGCTCAACCATCTCTCCACAACCGAATACCTCAACTACGAAAGCGGAAAATTCTCCAAGTCGAAAGGGGTCGGCGTCTTCGGCAACAACGCCAAGGACACGGGCGTGCCCGCCGACGTCTGGCGCTACTACCTCCTCAAAAACCGGCCGGAAACCGGCGACACGCAGTTCGAATGGAAGACCTTCATCGACCAAAACAACAGCGAACTGCTCGCCAAGCTCGGCAACTTCGTCAACCGCGTCATCAAGCTGGTCAACAGCAAGATCTACGACTCCATCATCCCCGACTACACGCCCTTGCACTCCTCGGCCGACTTCGCCAAAGCCAGATCCGAAATCAACGCTCTCCTCACCCAATACGTCGCCGACCTGGAAGCCGTCCGGCTGAAATCCGGCCTCGTGACCGCCATGGCCATCGTCCAGTGCGGCAACAACTTCCTCCAATCCAACGGCTTCGACAACCGCCTGGCGACCTCCCACCCGGCCAAAGCCGCCGCCGTCACCGGCATCGCCCTCAACCTCATCTACCTCTGCGCCAGCATCTTCGCGCCCTACCTGCCCGCCACCTCGGCCTCCATCCTCGACCAGCTGGCCGCGCCCTTCCTACCCATCCCGGACGTCTGGACCGCCGACGACCTGAAGCCGGGCCACCGCATCGGCAAGGCCACGTATCTGTTTTCCAACATCGATCCGAAGAAGGAGGACGAGTGGCGGGCCATGTACGGTGGCACGCAGGCCGAGAGGCTGAAGAAGGAGGAGGAGTCGGCCAAGGCGGCGGCGAAGAAGGCGGCAAGTAAGGCGAAGAAGGCGGAGAAGAAGGATAAGACGAAGGGGGAGAAGAAGAGCGTGGAGGCTGCGGAGAAAGGGGGCGTGGAGGATGTGAGGGTCGTGAAGGACGGGGTGGAGGCTGTTACGGATGGGGTGGGGCAGGTGGTATTGCAGACTTCTTGAGCGGGAGGTTTGAAGTGTTACGCGGCCGCAGGGTTCGGTGTGGTGGTTGGGGTTGTGGCGTGCCTCAGGAAAGTATGGGTGTCAAGACGCAGCTTGAGTTATGTCACGGTCTTCCAGCGGCTTGGTAGAACGGGTGGGTCAGATGTCCCGATCTGGCCTTTTTTGATTCAACACATGCAACTTTGAGCGATATATACCATCACGATCTGTCAGAATTGAGATTCTGGTACCTCCTCATACTTTGATTAAATCTCCGTTTGCTGCCCGTTCAAGTAATATAAATCTAGGTTGTAAGGTAATAGTACGTATTTACTACGCTCATCACGGTGTATCTAATCATGCGGCTAGTATAGCTCTGTGCAAGCAAGATGCATCGAAATAAGAAGAAGATGATCTCTGTCATGTAACCAACCATCTCTTCGAGAAGTTGGTCAAGTCTGTGATGGGTTTAGGTAGTGGTCGAGTGGGAGATGTGCTGTTGCAATTGCCCTAACGACTCACGTGTCGGCAAGGTAGATGCACGGAATTCTTGTCGTATTCGTTCTGTTGTGAATGGCATCCAGTTGTTCTGGACGGTATCCCAGCTCCTGCTCCATGACTGTCGTATGGTGCGGGCTCTTCTGGCGTTCTGAGCCTCGACCTCCTTCTCTTGCGACTGATTAAGCTTTCAATCAGCCTTCCAGTGCCCGGTCAGTCCGCTATCGATATCTTCTTTCCCCAGATAAAGCTCCAGCGCGTACAGCGCCATCATGCCTCCGACGTTGATCCACCTCCAGACATTTCCACCCGCATCGCCTCCTTGACTGATCCACCATTCTCCCCCTCCTCCTCCCGTGCTTGTCGTTGCAAAGTGCTGCATCAGCAAGCTTGTGTACACGGCGACGAGGATCGTTGGACTGAACCAGCTGAGCAGACCGAGTAATTGTCCGGCGCCGTCCGAGTCTTCGAGACAGGCCTCCTGTGAAAGGGCCCGGGCACCAGACTCGCGCACAGCCGGGATAATGCGCGTTGAGGCGTAGAGGACGAAAAGGCGGTACGCCAGCGATATGATGACTGAAGGTGTAATGGTGCTAAACGCAGCGGTGGTGAAGTTGAAAACGGCGTGGATGGTAGAAGGTAGAGTGGCTAGAAGAGCTATCAAGGTTGAGTAGGTGGACATGATGATCGGCGGGAAAGGAGGGAAGTCTGCGGTTTGAGAAGGTGGTGGCATGTGGTCTGTTGGCGAAGATGATTGGTAGTCCGTGAAGATCTGATAAATGCAAAGGACAACGTATGCAAAGAGCAACGAGCTCTCCACAGGGTTGCCTTTACCACTCCCTATGCCCCAGGCACAGAGAAACACGGCACAAGTGATTGTGACTCCTATGAGAGTGGCATCGACGTTGCTGATTTCGGGAAATTTCGTCACCCGCCAGAGGAAGTAAACCGAGCTCGAGATGATTGAAGCCGATAGTACCAGTAACCCAATCTGTGCAGACACTATAAGCGCTTCCTCTTGTCATGATAGAACAGTAAACTCACCATCCAGCTGTCACTTCTACGTCCCCTATTGACCAACCATCTTGTCATCTGTCCTGCAGCTTGGATGACCAATAAGCTGCAAAATCCTTCGCAGAGCTGAAAGACCGGCGTTGACCATCGTAACAGCTTGTCCCAACTTCCTACAGTTGCTGACTCAACCAGTCCATCATGTCCAAAGATCCAATCTTTCACCGACACATCAGCAGCCCGTTTCCCACCGAATGTCCGCTCCACCCATCCTCCACTGCTGTTGGAATCCACAGAGAACCGGTTCAAGCTCCATATTAAGAGCACTGGTATAGCCATCCATTGTGTCCATGCAATTATCTGAATTAAGGCGTATCGTAATCGAGACCGGTCAGGTGTTGTCAATCGCAAGATAGTGTAGGAGAAGTAGAACGATGCCAACGAAAGTGAGAACGCTAAACCGCAAGCCCTGCCGCCGACATCAAACGCAAGAGGTATCGAGAGGATGATCGATGTTAGAAAGATCGCAGACGATATGACTCGGAGGATCCACATGAGCGCCGTTGGCGCTAAGCACGCGTGGTAGCGTACTCAGCAGACGTTGACCTCAAACGTCGAGACCCTGAGGCGCACAGCGCCCGCACGGGGGTTATGAAAGCTTCAAGGAGACCGACTGCCTCGGATATGCAGTCACGGTGAGAAGGCCCCCTCCTTAACACTGACTAAACGTGCTGGACGTCGATGTGGCTGCTCTTGTGAGCGTTCCGCAATTTTAAGGGACGAAGGCAGCAGCAGCAATCGATCGAGTCCGAGAAGGCTTCCACGTTTGGTTCGGGGGTGATGCCTGAGTTCATTCTTTGGTGGGAGGCACTACTGGAGATAGCTTCTGTGACTGCCTTGTTTTCTACTTCATGCAAGGAACTGGTTAGTAAGTTTTGGTGTCGCGTGCAGAGCCCAGATTCTCGGGACTTTGATCCCAGTCCAACCGCGTCGATCAATGATGTAGTGCAGAAAAACATCCACGTTCATTCAGAGAAAGTGGCTTTGGCAAAGGAGTGTCTGCTTGTGTAACCTCGTAACATCTGCGTCAAGATGACTTAGCCTCGGGGCTCTGCTCACGAGGTGTTCGGTCACAGTTCCAAGGTTTTGTTTCCAAGGTTTTGCAAGAAAAAGGACAGCTTGTCCTTCCAATCACATGCGAATCTGTCAAATATCGGGATGTTCATCTCCTGCGGGCACACTAGCCACATCCGGTCAAGCCCATGCTTCGCTTATAGATCCCCTAGTGTACCTGGTAGATTTGGGGCCTCGGAAGTTTGGAGCTTTGGAGCCAAAGCATCAGTATTATTGAATGGTAATCCTCCGTAGACTGTTCATGATGGCTTCCGAGACATCTGCCTACAAGCGTCTCAAGACCTCCACACCACCATTGATCGGGACGCACAACGGCCACTTCCACGCCGACGAAGCCCTAGCGGTCTACCTCCTACGCCTACTCCCGACCTACACGCCCTCCACCCTCGTCCGCACCCGCGACCCTGCCCTCCTCAAGACCTGCCACACCGTCGTCGATGTCGGCGGCGAATACTCACCCTCGTCGCACCGCTACGACCACCACCAGCGCGACTTCACCACGACTTTCCCCGCGCACACCACGAAACTAAGCTCGGCCGGCCTGGTGTACATGCACTTTGGCAAAGCCATCATCGCGCAGCGAACTGGTCTCGCAGAGGGGAGCGAGGGGGTTGACGTACTGTACGAGAAGCTCTATAGCGACTTCGTCGAAGCCCTCGACGCGCACGACAACGGCATATCCGTCTACGACGCCAAAGACACCGCCTCGTTACGCAAGCGCTTCAACGACAGCGGCATCAACCTCGGCTCGCTGGTCGGCGACTTGAACAACGACTGGAGCGAAACTCCCTCATCCTCCTCTACCCCCTCCGCCGATGAAGCCCAACAGCAAGAAGACACCCGCTTCCTAGAGGCTTCGCGTCTCATGGGCACCACCTTCCTGCGCAAACTCGATTCCGCCCACAAAGGCTGGCTGCCCGCGCGCTCCGTCGTGCACACCGCCTTCACCGGGCGGAAAGAGTACGATGCGCATGGCCGCGTCCTCGTTTTGCCTCAGTCGCTGCCCTGGAAGGACCATCTGTACACCTTCGAAAGCGCGCAGTCGACACCCGAGAACGAACAGGTGCTGTATGTTCTGTATCCTGAGGGATCAAACGAAGGTGCGAGATGGCGAATTCAGGCCGTCGGCGTGAGTGGTGATAGTTTCGCAAGTAGGAAAGCGCTGCCGGAGGCATGGAGAGGGGTGAGAGACGAGGAATTGGACAAGGTAACTAGCATTGACGGATGTGTTTTTGTGCATGCGAGTGGGTTCATTGGGGGAAATAAGAGCTTTAAGGGCGCGATGGCGATGGCGAGGAAGGCTGTGGAGATGTAGAAGGGGTTGCCGTCTTTGTAAGAAACGAGAGGATGGCGTTGCTTCATATTGTACCGCATCGTATTGGGCGTTCTAGAAAAGGATAAAAAAGAGCAAGGTGTACAAGGAGGGGACGGCACATGGGATGTTTTCAGTAGGTGGTCGTAGTTCTCGCCAATTCCAGCAACCGTTGCATCCCATTCTGACAACCACGGTACCGATTTCATGCCAAGAATTTGCGAATGGTCGTTCCCAGTGTGTGACATAATAAAGAAGCCAACGGACCATTGCAAAGGTACAGGACATTGCTGCCACCATAAAACCCCGAACGCCCTACCCCGTAACCCGCTCCGCAGGGCAGACACTTTGCTGTAGCGACGGTAGAGGAAACACCGCAATTGCGAAGTAGGCTGACTCAAGCCATGCCCATCAATGACATAAGCAACCGAGAGAAGGAACCACGCGCTACTGCTGCCACCGAATCGGCACACCCTCCTTCACTGGTGCCGGACTCACACTCTCCTCCGCCGCTTCATCGGCCCCAGCTTTTTGATTCTCCGGATCATCGACGCTCGTCTCGCGATGAAGGAAGCTGCATTCTTTCACCGGACTCCCACTTTGTGTGCCCTGCTGTCCGTTTCCGGAATGTCCGTTGCCGTTGGCACCGTTTGGGTGCGGGCCGGGGGAAGAGAGGTGCGGGATATTCTCCGGCAGAGGGTGCTGAGAACCGATGGAGGTAACGCCGACGTCTGTGGCTTTGCCAGCTTTCGAGAGAGCGTAGTCGCCGGAGTCGAAGTACTTGCGTTCCTGGTGACAGTACCCCTGAAGGTCAGCCGAGATGCGACTTTGACGCGGATGGTGGGGACTGAAATGTGACTGGGTGTGGTCCGGGTACTGACCTTGAACTTATTCTGAAGTAAGTCTTTCTTATTGGGCAATTTTCCGTAAAGGCGGAAGAGGCGCTGCTCGTCCTCGGAGAGAGACTGCATAATCATTTCGAGTTAGCAAAGGCTTCACAGTGTCTGAAGAAGCCAAATAATATGGCCATTTCAAGCTACTACACATTGACACGGATTGATATAACTCACACTGATATCGATCTTGTTCTTCTGATGAGGGTTCATTGCGACTGAGATGCTCTGCGTATACTGAACTGAGAGCTATGTGGCCGACCGCGTGAGAGAAGAAGAACAGGACGCCGACTGTATATGACTGGGGACCATTCACTGCCAGAGGTCGGAGACAGAGTTTGGTTCTAGGCTCGATAGGACCTAGTCATCTGGCGGAAGTCGCTCCGGTCTAGGGACTCAAACGATGTAGAGGAGCTCTGTATCAGAGAGCGGCGAAAGCAATGAGGTTCGAGGTATACAATGAGTTGGTCCTCGAGTAGGAACTTGATGGCGCGGGAGCGGTTGTCTCCAACAGCTGACAGGATTGCAGCTTTCACGAGTTGCAGCAACAAGGGATTCGAGTTCAGCGTAAACGATCACTGGTCTGGAGGTCTGAAGGAGCGTTGAGCTTCAACGTCCTTGCTATAATGATATATACTGATAGAAGAAGGTCGGAATATGGAGGTATTCTTTGAGGATGATGTGGGGTCGAAAGAAAGTGTCTTGAAGGTGGAGGATCGGCAGCAGATATTGCTAATCTGGGTCAAGGTCTTTATGTCTACCGGCACTAATCCTTATCAGATTAGATTGAGTGCCTTAGCGTCAATAATGTCAACCTTACACAGGTCATTATTGATTGAGGAATATAAGGAAAAGGAAACATTTATTAATGACAGTGTTTTGGCACGTCACCACTGTGAATTGGTGAGAGCAACGAGATATTAGGTGACTCCCGACAACGAGATCGACGTCCAATACTGACCTGCCTACGAGCTCCTGTCGACACTTGTCCACCCACCACTACCACCAACAACAGCACCAATCAGTTGCGATCTGGAGGCATAACGAAGTCAAGATAATAAAAAGACCCCGCAACTTCCGGCAAAAACAGAACGTTTCAATCTTGCTTGCATCAAGTAAAAGTACATGTACAGTAGGAAGCCTTCCGAGACTCGGCATAAATCACCCTTGCATGTGGCTAGGATAGTAGTCATTGGACATTGGATGCGCCTGGTGTCAAATCCTCGGGAGTTGGGAGTTTAAGTCACTTGGCCATCAGTATTTGGTACCAATCAAACTGAGGGTCTCACACCTCCATCTTCGCCCGTTGACAAATGGCGTCACACGCGGAAGCCGGGAAGAAGACTTACGTGGTGGAGCACCTCGACCCTGAGCTCGGGCCATGGTCTTCGTTGGAATACGTAGTAATTGCAGAAGAGTCGCGTGACGCTGGCGCCGGGTTTTGCTTATCGTCCGTTCCTGAAGAATTGTCACTACCGCCAAAGCTCCTGGACATCCAAGGGGTCGTTGCAGAGCACCGTAGCGTGGAGGTGCTCTATGCGACCCAGAGGGACAGGGTTTGTCTACTCGACCCGGCTGCTGAGGAAGAGCTGAGGCCAGACGACGGCCAGAAGTTCGATGTCTTCCTTTTCGGTGGTATCTTAGGTATGCTGACAGGTCTGCTTCCATCTACCAATCGATTTGCTGACTTAACCCGTGGAAGTAAAGGTGACGATCCTCCCCGAGGTCAGTGATCTTGGGCTCGAAGTTGTTATAAGGGTCACGACTAAGGATTTCAATAGACCGCACATCTGAATTACGGGGAAAGGGTTTCAAAGGTCGGCGGCTTGGACCGATACAGATGACAACAGATACAGCTGTACGTGTTACTAGAATGGTGGTACAAGACAAAGGTATACAGTCAATACGTCCAGGGGATCAAAGCCTTTATTGACACTACTTGGTCGTGTGAAGTGCCGTTGGACCAGATCCCATTCATCGACCATCCGGAGCTGCAGATCGACGATCACGAGAGTACGGAGATGCCGTTTCGATATGTCAAAGGCCGCGATGGTAAACCTGTTATGCCGAAGGTTAGTATCTTAAGGGTTACACGTCCTCCTTGCTAATAGCTTCATCAGGGCATGCTTGACTTGATCAAACAGGACTCCGAAAAGGGCTTCGGTGACTTGTTGTGAAACCAATATCCGGAGCCTAGAGCAAATGGCATTTCTCAATGTTATATTGCGCCAGATGCGATTCAAGACCAGCAACGTGCGGTTGTTACAAAAGCTCCTTAGAAAGGCCTTTGTGAAACGATCAAATTAGACAACAAGAGTTACCAGATAAACAAAGCTCTGTAACTTCATCCTCGTTGGCTTCGCTCGGAGAGAGGCTTAGGTAGAATGGAAAATCTATTGAAGGCCCGCATGACTCCTGCGTAGAGGACTGTTGCATCACGGGGGACTCTATCTGGAAGACTATGAGAGAAAGGTTGCGAGTTACTTCAAACGGGAGTCAATAAGGGTCCAGGACAAGCGATGGTTGTTACGTAAGCGAGCTCATGTCCGCGATTTAATTATAGATCCATCATATCAAAGACAGCTTTGAACACTCGTACCACGTAAGCAAGCTTGAGCGACGTTCATCTTTATAGTACGCAGCCACAATTCCCGAGAATAGCAACGGCTTCGCTCACCGGTAGCGGGGGCTCCATCAGCAGTCCATGAGACGGTCCCTTAATGGAGTAGACCGGTAACAAAGACCTTGTCCTGCGAGGCACATTCCTAGGACCACGAGCAGGCTTGCTCTCCTCTTACTTCCATCACAGCCGCCGCAGTCATAATGCGCCTATTCAAAGGCATCATAACTCGCCGGCGACTGGGCGACAGCCTCAGCTATCTGCCACTATGTGTCCTCCTCTTCGCCATATTCTGGACCTCAAGTGTGACAGCAGAAAAGACCGCGGCAGACTACTTTGTTCATTCATTACCAGGACAGCCTGATGGTCCACTACTGAAAATGCATGCTGGGTGAGCGGTGTCTCTTATCGGTAGGCTCGATGCGCCAGTGTACAAGCTGACGTGTCTGCCGCAGGCATATCGAGGTGACTCCCGAACACCACGGCAATCTCTTCTTCTGGCATTTCCAGAACCGCCATATCGCAAACCGCCAACGGACGGTGATATGGCTAAACGGTGGACCAGGCTGCAGCTCCATGGACGGAGCGTTGATGGAGATCGGTCCGTACAGGCTGAAAGACGATGCACATCTGGAGTACAATGACGGATCCTGGGACGAGTTTGCGAATATATTGTTCGTAGACAATCCTGTGGGGACGGGTTTCAGTTACGCGGACACAGACAGCTACCTCCATGAGTTGAAGGAGATGGCGGATCAATTCGTGGTTTTTCTGGAGAAATGGTTTCAAATCTTCCCCGAGTACGAACGAGATGATGTGAGTTTGGATACAGCACTCTCAGGTGTTCACTTCAGCTGATCAAGGAATAGCTGTACTTTGCTGGAGAATCATACGCTGGCCAACATATACCATACATAGCTCAAGCGGTACTAGACCGAAACAAAGCGCCAGGAAAGTCTCACAAATGGAACGTTGAAGGTCTGCTCATTGGCAACGGATGGATCGCACCGGTTGAGCAATACCTAGCATACCTGCAATACGCCTACAAAGCAGGCCTCGTCGAGGCTGGCTCGGACACCGCGAAACAGCTTGAATCGCAACAGGCCATTTGTATCAAAGCCCTCGATGAAAAGGGTGCAGCCGACCATGTCTCTCTGCAACAATGTGAAGACGTGTTGCAAGACATCCTCCGAGCGACTACGAAGAACAGCGGGGATGGCGACCAATGTTACAACATGTACGATGTGCGCCTTATGGACAGTTACCCAAGCTGCGGCATGAATTGGCCTCCGGATCTTACCAGCGTAACACCCTACCTCCGACGCTCCGAAGTCATCCAGGCCCTGCACGTCGACCGCGACAAGCGCACTGGCTGGACCGAATGTTCGGGCTCAGTCAGTGGGGCCTTCCTAGCCCAAAACTCCAAACCATCCATCACGCTACTTCCAGGCCTGTTGGAACACATGCCCATCATTCTGTTTTCCGGCGAAAAAGACCTCATCTGCAATCATCTTGGCACAGAGGAGCTAATCCACAACATGGAGTGGAATGGCGGCAAAGGCTTCGAACTCGCCCCGGGTACCTGGGCGCCAAGACGTGACTGGACCTTTGAAGGCGAGCCGGCCGGTATATACCAAGAAGCTCGAAATCTCACTTACATCCTGTTCTACAACTCCTCGCACATGGTACCGTTCGACTATCCCCGACGAACAAGGGACATGCTGGATCGCTTCCTGGGCGTCGACATCGCCAGCATTGGCGGCACTCCGGCAGACAGTCGAATCGACGGGGAGAAAGGCCTCGAGACGAGCGTCGGCGGACACCCGAACAGCACCGTGGCGGAAGAGGCCGAGAAGGAGAGGCTGCAAAAAGCGACGTGGCGGGCCTACTACAAGAGTGGCGAGGTCGCCCTCGTCGTGGTCGTCATTGCAGCTGCTGCTTGGGGATGGTACGTCTGGCGTGATCGCAGGAGAAGGGCGGGATACCGTGGCTTGAACGCAACTGGGAACGGGCATGTTTTGCGCGGTGGAGTAGGTAGAGCGCATGCGGGGTCTGGGATGGGATTGGAGGGCTTTCGAAATAAGACGATGGACGGCGACATTGAAGCAGCTGACTTTGATGAAAGTGAGCTGGATGACCTGCATGTTACTTCGCCGAGGGAGGCCGATATCGGGAGGGAGAGGTATTCCCTCGGTGGTGCGAGTAGTGATGAGGAAGGACAGGCAAACGGAAATACTAAAGGGAAGCACAAGGGTGCAGACAGCTGATGGTAGGCGTCTTGCACGGGCGTTCTTCGACGCTTTTATCTTAGCTTTGAGTACTCTATAAGATATACCATTACTAGAGATCCTCAAATACGTTCCATTTCGACCTCTTCTAATCAGATATACGAGGCATTGCTACCAACATTCGTAGTGTTTGGCATCTCCTCGAGACAACGATGGGAAATTTCATCATAGTGAACCCCATCTCTCTGCAATGAGATACGCACCGTGACAGTCCAAGGAAGATCAAACACAATGGATTAAGATCTTCCTCTTCGTTCATCAGATACCATAACGCAAATCGTGGTCATCAAAAGCTTCCCCGAAAGGATCACCTCAGTGCTTGACTCTATGATTGGTATATCATCACCTGAACGGATTTGATTGAGCCTGGCTCATTCGACCGAGCAAGCCGCGACAACAGTATTCCCATGCATGAGATAGGACTCCAGTCGCCCAGCAACAGACCTTAAAGATGGTTTGAACTCCTCGCCTCAAGAATAAGCCCCATCGAGTTACCTCTCCCCACACCGCCCCACTCTTGCGAGACAGAGCAAGCGGGGACGAGGCAATCGCATTACTATCCATCACGACGAAAGACCCTCCGTCCTCACCTTGATCCCCTACTCCCTTCCCACAGCAACCTCAACACCTCCTTCCCATTCCCAGCACAACCAAGAGAGTAGAGACAGCAAAGGAGAGTGCGGACTCATATCATCGTCCTTCCCGCCTCCTCCGAAGAGGACACGGTGGTCTCTCCCCACGGGCCCTACTACCTAGCAAGCCAGAGATGAAAAGTATAAACGGCGAAGAGGGCGAGAAGGAGGCAAGAGGAGGTGAGGGGAGGTAAGCCGCGGAAAATGTGCTTCTATGGCGGCGCGTTTCCGCTTGCTGCCACAGGACGCCCCCATGAGAGGGCGTGTGGCAGGTGTCCGGGGACTTTCTCCCAAAGCAATGTGTGAGTGTTGATGAGAAGATGCGAGGCAGTCTTGCTCTGTTCGTGTGCTTTGATTGCGATTCTTTGAGCGAGGAGTTGAAGAATCTGAAATTAACAAGTTTTGCATGAGAAGGTAAAGTTAGATCAGGCACTTAGCGGAAGCGCTAACTACTTATAGGTAGTGAAGTTGAGCTGCAGAGCCTTGGCGCGTTTGTGGTTTGTGCGGCTTCACCTTCGCGTAACTTTTACCATACAGCTTGAGCGTGCTAGATTCCAATGACATAGCAGCAGGTCAAGGGCTCTCAACTGTTACTTAACCTCATCTCTGCACTACTAAGACCCAGTAGAGGGAATATCCGGTTCCCGCCATTTTCATTGCCTCAAAGAGGTCTATTACCTCACAATGTCCGGCCTCTTTGGCTCCACCAACCCCTCCACAGGCACCTCAGCACCGAACAACACAACCGGTGACATATCGAAAGACGTAACCCTCACGGCACCACCAGAAGACAGCATCTCAGACCTCGCCTTTTCCCCCATCTCAGAACACCTTGCGGTAGCTTCCTGGGACAAGAAAGTGCGCATCTACGAAATCAACGCACAGGGAGGCAGTGAAGGCAAAGCACTGTTCGAGCACGAAGCTCCCGTACTAAGTTGCTGTTGGTCAAAGGTAAGTCAATACAAGCAGGCGTGGTGAGGAGTTGGGGGTGGCTGATTGGGCTGTAGGATGGCACCAAAGTCGCCGGCGGCGGCGCCGACAAAGCTGCCCGCCTCCTCGACCTGGGATCTGGCGGGACGACCGCGCAACAAGTGGCTGCGCACGACCAGCCGATCCGATGCGTACGCTTCATCGAAGCCCCGGGCTCCAACGCACCGATGCTCGTGACCGGCTCGTGGGACAAGACCGTCAAGTACTGGGACCTGCGGCAACCGAATGCGATCGCGTCGTTGGACTGTCAGGAGAGGGTATACAGTGTGGACGTCAAGGATAAATTGATGGTGATCGCGACGGCAGATCGGTACATCAACGTTGTGAACCTGGACCAGCCGACGAAATTCTACAAGACGATGCAAAGTCCGTTGAAGTGGCAGACGAGGGTGGTGAGTTGCTTCAGCGACGCTACGGGGTTCGCGGTGGGGAGTATAGAGGGCAGATGTGCTATTCAATACGTCGAGGAGAAAGACGCCAGGTACGCCCGCGATCCAAACCATACTAAGCTTTCCCCTAGTCCAGACTCCTTCCGCCTTACCAAACCCACACTAACACCCCACCCACCCACAGCTCCAACTTCTCCTTCCGCTGCCACCGCGAAAGCCCACCGAACACCCGCGACATGTCAAACGTCTACTCCGTCAACGCCATCTCCTTCCACCCTGTCCACGGCACCTTCAGCACCGCCGGCTCCGACGGCACCTTCCACTTCTGGGACAAGGACGCCAAGCACCGCCTCAAAGGCTACCCCTCTGTCGGCGGCACCATCCCCGCCACGTGCTTCAACCGCAATGGCTCCATCTTTGCTTATGCCGTCAGCTACGATTGGAGTAAGGGCTACGCGCTCAATACGCCGCAGACGCCGAATAAGGTCATGTTGCATCCGGTGGGCGCCGATGAGTGTAAGCCACGGTCGGGATCGAAGAAGAGGTAGGGTTTTCGCGGGTATGGATGACTGGGAAATTGAGTGTGGGGAGGAAGCACGCATGCACGCGTTTGAGTGCTAGGGGCGTCTGCGTCGCCGTCACGTGGGTGTGGCAGGCTTGCTCAACGCTCTCGGAAGCAGCGCAGCAAAACTGCTTCGAGCGGCACAGGAAGGGATTATGTCAGTCCATGTAGGCCTCCGAAGGAAAAACTCAGGTATTTTGAGACAGGAGCGTTACGGCGTACGGATACCACCAATCAAGGTAGATTATTAGTGTTAGTGCATGATGATTAGAATCATCTGATATAATGTTCCCTGGGCTTCTCGGGTATGAACAAGGAAACCTAGCTGGTTGTATAGGTAGCCATCAAAGCCACTGAAATCCCCCCACCCTTCTAACACACCTGTACCTCGCCAGCCACACGACTCAAGTCCGGAAGCAATGAATCTCTCTTTAATTCGCAATCCAACTGGTGGATCAGCAAGCTGGGCTTGGTTATGGTCGTCGATGTCTTTAGGGTCATTGTCCTTGGTCAGACTATACTGGCAAGCAAGAACTGTTGGAAGGGGTGTTGCAGCGTGGACAGACAGACGGCTGATGAGCAACGGCGGTGTGGGGTTTCTTCGACAGCGGGTCAATCGAGAGGCATGCAGCCTGCTAGATCATCGGGTATTCGTCGCCATTGACAGATGATGAGCTGCTGTTCATGAAACCAGACCGGTAGAGAAAGCCGGTCGGATTATCGTCTCCATTTTGATAAGTCCCGAAGACTGTCTTTCTAACCCACAAGGCTTTGTTGCTACCACTGGACTTTTGGTAGAGTGCCCAAATCGGGACACGGCGTCTGCCTTCCAGAGTGTTTTACACAATGGTATTAGGGTCAGCAGTGTTCTCGCGTCTTCCTACATAGCTCAACGTTGTGGCGTTGTGCGGTTGAGATGCACAAAGGATGCGATGAAAGTGAAGGTCTGGATTCCATGTTCGATTATCCAGCGTCAACTGGAACGCCTTCCAACTGTCGAAACTTTGCACAAAATCGTACAGCCTGGACCGCATAGTTGCTAGATGTGTGGTCGGTATTGGATTCAAGGGCCTGAACCTTCGACCGCTCCTGAACTCCTTCCAGCATACTCTGAAAGTACTGACGGCGTGTTCCTACTGGCATTATACCCTCCATTGTAAGCACTGCTCTCAGAAACCACCACACTGCCTCACCCTCCCACGAAAATTTAGATGTAAACTCCCAAACGCTTTTGAAGATCTCTCTTTGGCATTTAGGTTTATGTCTCATCATCTGAAGTAGACAGACTAGGAATGACCAGCCTGAGATATCGGTTGGGTGAGCAAGACACCAGTCATGTATTCTCCAAGCTGAGCATTCTGCCAGGAACCAGGTCGAGTCCTCGGGTGGTTTACTGAGGTCCCTTTCCGCAATGAATCCAAGGATCCATCGAACGTAAGACCAAGCGTAGTAGTTCTTGGGATGGCGGGCGCCCGACCTCTCCACGACTTCGAGCTCTGTTCTCCACAGCAGCTCGAAGGCTTCCCTTGAGCCTGCGGAATCGCCGCCACTTGAGCTATACACTTGACAAATTTGATCAAGAAACTCCTTGACGAGCCATCGGCGGTGATGCCACAACGTAGGAGACTTTGTATGTCGATGCAGCGGGGAAGTCAGCAGGCTTTCCAGGTACATCAATTCGTTCTGGATGAAGAAATGGCTTTCTGATGTCAGACTGCTTCGCGAGGCTCTCAGATGCAGGAGTCTTCTCTTCCGGTAATTGGCCGCTGTTAGGTGCTCAGGGTCAAACAGTAAGATAACCTGGGTTGCAGCCATCGCTTCTGCAGCTTCCCGGTCATTCAGCCTGGTCAGCTCCAATGCACCGAATAAGGTATTTCTGGCCACCAGAAACGCCTGAACAAGGGCTTTTTTCGGAATCCCTAGGTTTGGGCCATCCTGAAGGATCGGCGACGAAGTCCCACACTGTAGGGGAAAGCCTGCTGGAAGAACCTCGATTTCCAGCAGATGCCCAGGGTGAGCATTGAAGAAGTGTGTAAGCTCATTGTACAGTTGTTGCGGGCTTGGTGGAGTGTTTGGATCTCCATCGTTGCTGGGTGATGACATGGTGGGGGTCGGAAGCTCCAGAGCAAGCGAGATCGAAACGATATTGCAACCATTGTATGACGAAGCCTGAACTTCGACTTTAGAGATTACTGCGACAGATCTTCAGAGAAGAGACTACAATATCAGCTCCAAGGACTCGAGTATCTCGAGTGTATCAGGCTTTCACTGAGAGCGTTACAAATGTCCTCTCTCCTGCTCTCCGTTTTCCTGCTGCAGCTCGCAATACACCTGATAAATTCATTCGGAGCGGCTACAATCAACACCATGGTCTGTACAGTGGCAGAGTCCGCCTCAATGCTTTGCTGACGGTCACAAAGTTATGGACACTATTCAACAAACTCCCCACTTCGACCTCGAAAGGGGTGCAGGATCAGACACGCCTCAGCCGAGAAGTGGTACGCCTGAAGCGTGAAATGAACAGTACGAGCAGCCAGGACGAGTTTGCGAAGTGGGCCAAGCTGCGAAGACAGCATGATAAGGTGCTCGCGGAATATGAACAGAAGAGTGAGACACCCGGTCGTATCTGGTCCTGACCCGGCTGTGGATGCTGATTACTGTTTCTTACAGCGAATTCTCTCAACGCCTACAAGACTTCTTTCGATAACACTGTAACGATTGGCAGGTGGCTCCTCACCAACGGTCTACGGTTCTATCTCCAGTTCTGGTACGCGAAACAAGCCCTGTTCTGGATACCGAAGGGATGGTTACCGAGTTATGCGGAATGGCTGTTGGCATTTCCAAGAGCGCCGAGAGGGAGTATTAGCATTCAGGTCTGGGGCGTAGCGTGTGCAAGTGTCGTTCAGCTGGTCAGTACTGCGGTCATAGCTCTGTATGCGCTCGCTATCCAGCAGAGACGGGGGATAAGGAAAGCAGGCAACGAGAAGGGAGAACCGATGCCAATAAGCGCAACTGGCGGACGGGCGCCGCCAGGGAACGCTGGGGGAGAGGAGAGGAAGAAGGAGCTGTAGTCATAGTGCTATTACCAGTTCACGGCCGTCTTCTTGTATAGTACGACTATCAGAGTGTGTACAATTCTCTTTCAACCAGTAAATATTTGTTTCTCATCAAATTGACGCAAGGTCTGTCATGGCTTTCGCTGTGACGCTGCAACACGAAGTGAGATGACCCCTTGGCAGAGGTAACAAAGTCCATCTAGGCATTCATATTGACTTTCATTGACCATGGGAGAAGGAGGTCTTCAAAGCTTCGATAGTGCCTATTCAATTTCCATTTTCCGCAGACTCAATGGTCTGCGCAAAGACAAACGACCGTACATAACAGGTCTTTGCATTGATATCTGTCATGTCTGGTGCTTGCTGTAGGAATTGTGGTTGTGTGTTAGCTGTAGCTCAGAACTTTCAAAATAGGAACCACTTCCGCCAGCGTTGCACGGATGTTCGGCAGTTGCCGAGCAGTTCGTCTCACATGTAAACAGACACAGTCGCCAACTCTTGACCCGCATCCAACCATGCGAATGGAAGACCGATAGTTACAATTACCTCCACCACCCCCAACCATGGTGTCTACAGCTACGTATGCAACCCTCAAGTACCACCTAAAGCCATACTTACCAGCCTACAGCATCCAAACCCTCCTGTTCACCGTCGCACCGCTTCTCCTTCCCCGCCTGATAACCTACTACCACACCGCGCGCGCCTCCACCGCCTCCCAATCCGCCCCCATCCGCGCCGTGCCCCACAAAACCCGACGAGCCCTCAACCTCCTCTTCCTATCCGCCGCCCTCGCCTTCCTCAGCACCCTCCCCTACTTCGCCCCCGAAAACATCTTCACCCTGACCTCCTCCCGGCTCCAAACCCCGACCGACGTCCTCTTCACCCGCCTCTCCGCCCTCCGACCCCCAACCCCAACCGACGCCTTCCTCCGCACCAAACTCGTCTCCCTCGAATCGCGTCTCCTCTACCTCAGCCACGGCCCGGACGCCCTCGCCACCTGCGCCTTCTGCACCCCCACCACCCCGGTATCCTACACCTACTACGCTCTCCCGACCCTCCTCCTCCCGCACTTGCTACACCTCCTCGTCCTCGGCGCCGCCACCTCCAGCACCCTCACCGGCCGCGCCGCCAAACGCAAGTGGCGCACCCCCGCCACCCTCGCTGCCCTCGCCCTCGCCGGCCTCGACATCTACGCCCTCGCGGCCCACGACCACCGCGCCAACGCGCGCGCCCTGCGGCCCGCGGACCTCGACCCCTTCCACTGGCGCATGCGGACGTTCCGTGGCCTGGCCGTCGCCGTGCTGGACGGCGCGCTGGCCTACGCCCTGTACCTGTCGAGCACGAACCGGATGTTCGTGACGCCGCCGAGTGTAGCCGAGAGGGTCGAGGCCGCGACGCGCGTGCTGGAGGCGACGCAGCGGAAGCTGGGCGCCGTGGGGATCGTGCGGAATGTGGTGGTAAGAGACGAGCCGTTGAGGCGGAGGGCCGAGGCGTATTGGCTTGCCGAGGGGGCCATTATGCGCGAGGTGTTTGAGGAGAGGGAGGCGCTGGAGGCGGTTAACGGGGCGGTGGCGAGCGGGAGGGTCGAATTGAGGGTTGTCGAGGCGGAGGCGGCGAGTTATGCGGAGAGGGTTACGGGGGGGTTTGAGGTGCATACTGCTATACCGGCGTGAGGGGTTTTGAAGTAGCATATGCTGGATATAAAACCGTCGGGACTTTGACTTCGATAGGGGCGTTCGGGATGTGGTGGTAGCCAGCCTTCTTCACCTCATGACTAGAGTTTGGTATACAAATCTAGCGTGCTGATTTACGTGTTGTAGAAGGTTACACACAACTCGCAATAGTCTGTTCACCCTTGAAGTAGTACGTGGTACGAAGGCTATTTGCAAAATTGTCTGCCACCCCACAAAAATATTATGCTCTCCTATAGTGTCGCCTAAAGTCGTGGGGTGGCGGACAAATTTGCAAATAGCCTTCGTACAATGGAAGCAACATGCAGACGGCTTGTACCAGCGAACTCTTAAATCAAAGAAAGTTGATTTCAATACAGACAGCCGTTATGTTATCGGTAGGCTCTCGACTGGTCACGAACGCCAGCCATATAATACACAACAAGCGCGCTTCGGAACACCGATGAATGAGCGTAACACCCCAAGACCCCATATTGCGAAGGTATCCAAAGCCCCCATACGCCAAGAAGTAAAGGAAAGCGGCCGTGAGGGAAACACGCAGCATAACACTAGCACATTACATCTGAGACTCCATCAGACATTCTACATCCTATTGGCATACATAGCCGGATGGTGCGCCAAGTCGGGTCTCTCCACATCCGCACTCTTAGCGAACTTCGCAAACTGCCCGTTATCGGCATGCATCGGCCCCGAGATATTCAAGGGGAGCCGAGGCTGCTGCTGCTGGCGCGTCTCGACTTCCGGACTCGTGTGGTAAGATGGCACTGTGTCGGAGCGGCCGAGGTGGAAGGATCGCCGACTGCTGCTGGAGGAGCGGTAGAGGTCGACTTTCTGCGAGGCTACGGCGCCGTAGGATCGGACCATGCGTGCCGTCACGCCGATTTCGGCGTCACGGAAGACATAGCTCTGTGGGACATTCGGGTGTTAGTTGGTTGAGATGGACTCGGCGCGAACGGGTGATACGGGGGGGAAGGGGCTGTGGTGGACTTACGCTTATGATGTTGAGAAAGCCTAGAATGATGACCACGATTCCCGAGGATATGACGATCCGCCAGAAAGCGAGGCCGAGCGAGTCTTCACTTGTTGCTCCCTTGTTTAGATTGCCCAGGATGGAGACGCCGAGGATGATCATGGCAACGCCGAGGGTGACGAAGCCAGAGTTGAGGCTCAGAAGAGGCCAGTTGCGGACAAAGTAGGTTCGGAAGAGTGGGAATTCGGAGACGATTAAGAAAACTGTTTTCGGGTCAGTAGGAATAACGGGACCGCTATGGAAGGCGCCCAGGCGACTTACTGCCGGTAATGGAGGTGATGAGGTGACTAGCACCGTCAAAGAAAAAGAACCTGCTTGTACTTAGTAAGATGATAGACGGAGGAACGTTTGGAAACGTACTTGGAGATGAAGAAAGTCTTGACGAGCATGACCCAACTGGCGGCGATAACGGCCAAGAGGGCGATGATGTTCATTACGCGGATCGTATTGAGTATGATAAAGCCTGGGCCAGCCAGAGATCTCTTGAAGAACGACATATCGCGGGAGAAGGTCGCTCAACGGTGGAAGAAGTCGCTGGAATAAAGGATCTTGAAGAAGGCAACTATCAGTATCAAGCAACTGGATAGGAATTCGGATGCTACTGACGGTAAGCGTAGGTCAGTGAAAATGAGGTATAAATCGTTGTGAGGCTTGAGGGGCGTCGACGCGGCGGTATCGTACTTCAGAGTCCCAATAAATGAAGGAAATGTAAATGCAGAGCCGAATTAGTGAAGGCTTGATCAACAAGAAGAATGAAAGAGTAGTAAAGTGAATGGGCCTGGAGCCTTCGAGTTTCGTGGACCTTCAAGGCCTACTGGGCAGTGTTGAGGATCGATGAGAGTGAGGAGGACAATGAGGCACTGAAATATAGATATGAAGAAAGTTCATGGAGAATCCATGAAACGCGTGCGGAGCGGCATAGCTATACGAAACAGTAGCTATTCATCGTGAACCAAAAATGTCTGATTGAACAGCGCGACGGTGACATGTATGGGCCAGTATATGCCATGGCGCCCGAAGCTTCGACCAATAACTTCCTCTATAATGCAAGTTGGAACGCATATTGGTACACTCCGAAGTGTGAGATCCAGTAAGAAGGACTGGCTCCTGTTGCTTCCCAGTGAGGTGGACCAATTGTTTCAAGAGCGCGCGCATGCTAAAGACACGACCCTGAGGCGGCTACGCCCAAATAAGACCGCGCCGGAAAGGTCGCGATGATTCACTCTAACGTTAGAAGAGCATAGGGGATGGTATACACGAAGGCATTGCCCCTAGCTCTTGCAAATCATCTCCGCCACGCAATTGCACCTTCATGAAGCTCCGCCGCAGAGGAGAGCTTGTGAATATTACGATCTCTTACGCTTTGAGTTGGTAAGATATATCCCTAAAAATAGGTGTTCATGTCAACAACTTCCAAAATATATGGCTGCTTCAATGATGCATTTGCACCAGACCACTTGTGCAGTCTGGTAAGACAAAATATTGAGACGGCAGTCTCAAAAATTGCAAAATTTTTGCCTCCACTGTGAATCGAACACAGAATCTCGTCATGAACTTGACGTTACTAGTGACGCGCTTTACCATTAAGCCATAGAGGCTAGAAGATATCAACTGTTCGCTTATACACCAATATGATCCGCTTGCTGTATTTATTCGAGAGATTGGGTCACGACCCTTAAGAAGGAAGGTCCGTGATAATTGAGTTGATATCTAATATTGTGTCCTCTAACTCAAGTATCTTACTACCTATTTCCCAGTCCTCTCGTCCCATATGTCCCACCTAAAGCAACACGCGTTCAGACGTTTAGGCATAAAAATAGGCCTGAGCTCTGGGTCGAATCTAGGGGAGATGATATATGGGTAGCATTTTCGCGGGGAAGCTCTGGGTATTCCCCGCTTGGACAACAATATCAGACTGATATGAAACACGAGGATAGGCTTTTCATAGATGCCCTGGAGTACGAGGATATGCTTTGCAATGCTTCAATATTAATACTATGAAGCTTCTCATACCTTACCAAGGGCAGGAGGGACGAGATCTTAGCGCGGGGCACTTGTTCAAAAATAGATCCCACAGTTTTGATTTTCCTAGCGTCAGGTAAGCATAACTGTTGCAGCTTCCGGCGTCAGCACAACAACCTAGCAGCCACCGCGCTCTGCGACGAAGACACCGACCCAGAAGGTATCGCGGACACTCGAGAGCAACACCCATGGCTCGGGGAAACCAGCGGGACAAGGCGCGGGAAAAGAACCTCAAGGACAAGGCCGGCGAAGTACGTCAAATCCTTTCCTCGACTCTACGTTCTCGTGAAGTGGGGATTGACCTATATCGGTGGATCTAGAAGAAAAAGAACAATGTACGTCGTTGACAGCAACTGAGGATCAGTGCGCTGTCGTCGTCTAACGGTCCGTGCCTGAACAGCAATCCGGCACCGAGTTCCAGCGCACGAAAGAGCAGCAGGCCGCTATCATGCGCCAGAAGCAGGACGAAGGTAGTTCCATGATCTCACCACGGAAAAGCGTCGTGACTGTGAAGGGGATATGGTCGCTAATGTCTGTCGACGACAGCGAACGCGAAGAGGGCTGCCGAGTCGAACAAGAAATAGAGTACTCCGCGAGCGAGAATCGACGTCTCTAGTGAGGCCAGTGGCATCTAAGCATGGGGTACTCTTCTTCCAAGATGAACAGTCTAGCATGATACTTCGAGAAGAGAGTGCAATTTCCATTAGCGCGGCGCATCGGGGCTTAACGTTAGACTGTCTTTCTAGAGCTGCAATGCTCGGTTTTGAATAGTGAACGATCAAGTTGACTATGCTATTATGGTGATCAATAGAGTCTTAGACTATGTTACAGGAACTGAATACCGTAGGAGGCCGCCGGAATCTTAGACGCGACAACAGTAACCAGAATGCACTGTTCGTGACTCTTGTTGGTGGTCGGGTTAATACCAAAGACCATTCCTTTCCAGCAGCGATTGTTGTGTGTCTGCAATAGAACCAGCGTCACAAGGAAGTAGCAGCACCAGCTCCCAAGTATAGTAAGCACCGGAGTGACGGTAGCGGTGGCCTTACAAGTAAATCTGGTGTCCACCAACAGGAACATGAAACTTGAGACTGGGCTGACCGTGTTACTTGGCTTCGGCACATATCCAAGATCGACATCATTCGCCATCCTTTGGCCATCCTTTCGCAAGGCAAAGCGAAGATGCATTGACCTCAAAATTGTCCCAATCGAGTCTCAATGTGTTTCCTCGCGAATTTCATAGTGCTTTGCCATTCTGTTTTATTGCACGAATTCGGGGAGATGGAGGTCTGAGGTGCGTCTCGAGTCGTATCTCAAAAGCCACTTTCCGCTTCACGGCAACAGGTCTAGCTTCTAACTGGCATCATCTTGGCCGCCGACTTCATTAGCGTCCACAACCGGTGACCAGTTCAATGTTCCACGCTTGCACAGTCGTCGAAGGTCCACCATTACCACGGCTAGCTTGTTAAGACCTTCTTCCAATCTCTAAAGCCAAGGCTGGAAGCCCTCCGCGACTGCCTCAAGCCCAAGCACTGATCAAAACGTGAGGCCACCTCCTTGAACCTCATCGTATGAGGCTATGAGCAGCCTCGCATCCAGCGAGTGTTCCTTGGCGCGAGCCAGACGGGCTGTGAACTTGGAACCCGCCGCGGTTCCAATACTCTAGCTCTGACCCATCCATGCATCTATCAAGCCGAAGAACAATTCTCATCATCTTCCATGTTGATTAACGCTGCCTTCACCAGTCATTGCTTGTGTCGCTTGTTGCTTGCCTTCGTAGAGTCCGGTATAATAGCCAGCGAAATACCAGGACATCATAAGATCCTTGAGTGCTTGATCGTGGACTAAGAGCGTATTAGCACAGCTTTCGGCGCTCAGGAAGGCGTCTCTGCATGTATTACCTCCTCCAATGACCGCCTGCGGCATGGAAATGTTTTCCTGGGTTGCTCCGTTACTGGCAGCATCGAACGGTTGTTGCTGTTGTTCGTGGAGCTGTGGAGAGGCATTCGCCTGCCCAGTTTGTCAGTGTAGTCCTCCTATATCTCAAGGAAGACTTGCTGCATGCTCATGGCTTTCCGTAGTGTGAAGCGCGGGCTGTTGCTCCTGAACATCTACCTCGCCGTCTTCCAAACTATCGTGATCTTGGCCATTCATAGTTGCGCCCATCGCATTATCCTGAGATAAACCATCCCCCATTGCCGAGTCCTCAGCTTCGGCTTCTCTGAGTACGTCTTCTACTCTCTCGCCGCGGGCATGGATGCTGTGATAGAGCTATGGATCGTCAGCATGCACCAGGTATTTCTTCGAGTAGTGATGGCGCATACCTTGTATTCTTCAAGGGCTTCATCCCAAGACTGCAGCAGTGCTGAATCATCCCATATCTCTGCTTGAGAAAGCTCCTTTCTCTTTCCCATATCTAGAGCTTCGAAATCGGTAATAACCTACCTAGTGGTTTGGCTGCGCGATACCACTTGCGTTGATGCCAAGTAGTTTCGGCAAACCCCCACCTAAAATTTCGACGATCCCTGTCTTTGCTGATTACAGTACACAACACTCAACCTTTAAGCAAGACCGTCACGACCTTACACCATGGTACCCAAAGCCGTAGAAAAGAAGAGGAAACGTGAGGAACCTGAGTCCGAGACTGAGGACCAGAGCGCAGCGCTTCTGAAGGGATTCGAGAGTAGCGGAGAGGAGGATGCTTCTGGGGAGGAGAGGTTCAAGCAGGGCCAGGATGTCCCAGCTCTACCGGATGCCAACAAGCTGAACAAGAAACTCAAGCTCGCCAATAAGCAGGGAGAAGGCGTGGAGTCCGGTGTTGTCTACGTTGGGTATGTTCGTTAGGAGCATTATCAATCCCTACAGGTGCTGATTTGGATGGCAAGTCGCATACCCCATGGCTTTTACGAACACGAAATGCGCGCCTACTTCTCTCAATTCGGGGACATCCGGCGCCTGCGCCTATCCCGCAATCGCAAAACCGGTCAATCAAAGCACTACGCCTTCCTCGAGTTCGCGTCTTCCGATGTTGCGAAGATCGTTGCCGATACGATGAACAATTACCTCATGTTCGGTCATATCCTCAAATGCAGGATTGTACCGAAGGAGCAAGTACATGAGAATCTGTGGAAGGGAGCTGACAAGCGGTTCAAAAAGGTACCGTGGAGTAAAATGGAGGGCCGCAGATTGGCAATGGGTATGGGAGAAGCGGGCTGGGAGAAGAGGATTGAAGGGGAGAAACAGAGGAGGAAGACTAACGAGGAGAAGCTGAAGGCTATTGGTTATGAGTTCGAGGCCCCGGTGTTGAAGGGTGTTGCGGACCTTAAGGATAGATCACCTGAAAAGGTCATCAAAGCGCCGGGAATGGATGAGGGCATGGATGTACCAGCGTCTGATCAAGGATTACCGACGAAAGTCGTGGTGAGCGAGGAAGTGACTACGAATACCGCAAAGAAGCATAAGAAGCGGAAGGCAGAGAAGGTTGAAGTAGAGGAGAAGGTAGAGGTCAAAGCGAAGAAGGCAAAGCAACCTGAGAAGAGCGCCAAGTCGGACCTTGAGAAACAAGGGAAGAAAGCTTATGGGGAACCCGTTCCGGCCGTGGGAACGAAGGAAGCGCGAGGAAAAGAGACGAAGAAAGAAAAGCTTGGGAAGACCAAACGAACACAGGACAGCATGGCGCCAGATACGAGGAAGGTGAAGAAAGCGAAGAAAGCTTCCGTGTAGTGGATATGTTCTCTAGACTAAGACCAATGGATCTACTGCCTGGCAGTATGTAGTCGTTTCGTATAACTTCAGCCGAACATGCAACGCATCACTGTCGAAAAAGGGTGTGCCAATTGCGCGTTTGACAACTGCATGCCATGGCAATGACCGCGGTGCCTGTAGAAGACTCTTCGTGCTTTATTTGTATCCGCTTCATAGACGACCTCCGTCAAAGGGATATTCACGGTGTATGAAGGCGATCACAATCCTCCTGTGCTTGAGTACGAGTAGCTTCCCCTGTGAGTGAAATGCTTCTATGTATCTGCAACGACGCTGCACTACGTATACACGTTCTATGTAAGGTTGACAGAGAAAGGACTGTTAGGTCGAACAGATGGTATGCTTCTGCGTAGTGTCAGGATTTCCATTTCCATCTAAGGAAGCCGCTTTCCTGCTTGTTGCAAGCACCCAGATGCCCCTTACGTCTCTACCCCGGCACCTTCATCGTGTTCTTGCAAGCGTTAATCCATCGAGACAGAGGCGACTCTCAAGCCGGTCTCAAGAACGTAAGGTTCGAGATGAGTGTCAGTTCTGTGCGCCGTAAAGCGAACCCGCCATACCCATCTAATGAGGTCTCCCTCGGGCAGATGGCAAGATTAGAAAGGCATCTATTTGTTCTCGGAAATTCGGGAATGTGTTCTAGATAATGGTGCATGTATCTATCCAAGGGTATGTTGAACTCCTTGACAATAGTATATGGGAAGAAAGAGAAAGTCGCTGGGTGTTGAGGATTTTGACGAGGTGTGCGCGGACGAGCTGATGACTAAGCTGCTCCAGAGGCTAAAGGTACCAGGTACGTTATTGCACGGATACCTTACTTTATTTGTACTTGTATGTAACTATAGCTTCCAGAAGGAATCGAGAAAACAGTCACAAGCTTGCGCTGGGATACTATTGAGTGCACTCGCAGCAATTCAAGATGATTTCTACACTGACTACGTTCTACCAAGGAGGGCTCCATTCGAGAGCCTCACAGTGAAGCTTGACTACAACACCGCACGAGTATTGTCATCAGAACTTTTGAGTTGTCAGCAGAAGCTATGGGGAACGGAGGATATGCTGGCACTTACGGGATTTGATCTAGACTCACTACGTGGTGCTCCTTTCTCCCATTCATCTTGCGGCGCAGCTGGCTACTTGCCTCATAGACTGACCGGACCCTTAGCCATTGACTGTGGTGGAGGAGAGAAGAAGAAGTAATAGAAACACGTACCAACACGACGCAATCTATTCGATGATCCGAGAGGCTGCAGAGTCTTCAGTCCATGCCAGGGGTCTAGCCGTATGTGATCCTCCCAAAAGGTCTTGAACTCATAATTGAACGAGTTCTGCTTCGGGATGACAAGCCTCGCAACCGTTTGCCAAGGGTATTTCTCCGGGTCCCACACCTTACCCACGTACTCTACCGGCTGGTCTTCAAGGTTCTCACAGAGCTGGAATTGGAGCAGGTACTCGGCATCGTGCGTTTCATGGAAGTTCTTGAGCCACTTGCTCAGGATGTCGGACTCATGCTGATCCGGTTTGACCGTCTCGTCGTACAACTTCTTCTGCGTCTCGCTCGAGGGTGCAAGGCAGAACTTGGCGACGTAGTCACCGAATCTGTACGCAGTTTGCGAGTATTGTCTTGTCGACTCGAGATGCGTGTTTCGGACCTTGTCACGATACTTCTGGAGGTCTGTATCATCACGGGCCTCGAGGTGCTTGTACAGTTCAGGCTGGTTGCTGCCATATTTGATGCGAAGATCGATGATCTCACGAGTCGTCTTCGCATTTGCCAGGTCCAGTGCTGGGGTTGAGTTGAACTCGATATCCTGGGAGGGGTAATCCTTGCCCGCGTCGAACATCTCGCCGTGGACGTTCAACACCTTCATCCCGAAGCCACGGGGCTGCGGGATACGGTCCTAGGCGGTTGTCAGTTCGCTACCGTCTGCCACAGCACTCTGGAAAGGACGAACATCCAAGCCGGGATCACCAGGCTCGCTACTGTAGCGGCACACTACCGGATACTCCCCACCATGCGCGAACATGCTCTGCTTCAGGTGTTTCGGCAAGTCATCCGGAACAATTAGCTTCCCTTTGACGAGCCCTTGGGTTCGGGCGTGAGTGCCTACACTGTTTTAGCGGTCATGCTTCATTACACTATCAGTCTCGCAAGTGGGGTTGCTCACCACCGAAGCAATGCCGGTGCATGTTGTACTGGGCTTTCTGGATTGCATTGATCTGAGCCGCGACCGCCTGGATATCCTCTGCCTCATTGGGCTGGATCTTCTCCACGCCTTCTGCATCCCAGCGTATGTACTTCCTATCCTCAAGAGACATCGTCGATAGAGGAACGCAGCGGCGGCCCTCGACTTCTTTGCGGATGATGAGAGTTGAGCAGCTTGTTTCAATGCATATTCGTCGCCTCCTGTTTATATATCAAGTTACTTCGATAGCGGGGCTTCCGAACAGCATCCGGACGAACTGTACGTACTGTACCGCGTGTATGGGCCATTGCGGATTCGGGACGAGGGGAGATGCCTTAAGGTAGGTCAGGGTCCTTAGTGCCACTTCTAAGGTACAGATACAAGGTATCTTACGTATCTAGATCCAGTAGACTCGGATCGAGCAGTGGGAACCCCGCGATTGAGGCGTTTTCCTACCCCACCAGGTGCTTCCAGACGGCTTGTTTCTTCTACGGGCAGATGGAGATCTGGAAAAGATTCCAAATTCAGTCGTTACTAAGGTAAACACCTTAAGTTACCTTAGGTACAATATCATCTGTTTCGCATAAAGGTACAACCTGGAATAGCTGTGGAGGACTTGTGGAGTTTCATGCAAACCTAAATTAGTGTGGTCATGGATCATGCCGGCGCTAGTTGTCGAAAGGTTACGCATCCTGATACAGTAACTTTACAACAAAGTGCTGCGTGGTCTGGAGAAAGACTCAATGTCAATAACTTTCAATCACCATGTCTGCTCTTCCGAGCTCGGGCCCAATACAACAGCCCTCCCCAGGTCCGTCCCTCCGATCATGTTATTTTGGGACAATATCAGACGCATTCGTCTGGCCGAGTCCCTCCCGCTAATCCTACGCTTTTGTTACAGCAACCAAAGGAAAGAAGAGTAAAAAGAAGAAGAATGTTTCGAAAGCAAAGAACAGCGAAGATCTACCCACTGTCAATGGCACTAAGACAGAGCCAGAGCCAGAAGTCGACGATGGAGAGGGAGATGAACCCGAAACACCCACGGTGACCGACCCAAGGACAATCAGTGGCCGACACTTACTGACTACGCGTACATTCTAGCGGGGTAGCACCAACAGGAAACCGAATGGCGAAAGCCTGTCACCGAGTCTCAATGGTCATACGAATTCCGTCAGCAATGAGGTGAGAAATGTGAGCGAAGGACCCGCGTCCAAGAGGCAGAGCATGGATACGGTAGAGCCAGGATCTTTACCCAATGGCACAACATCACGATCGGTGGATCTCACGACATCCTCAGACACGGAAGAGCGCATTGAAGCTTATGCAAGAGACCGTGACCTGCTCCGGGAAGAAGTCGCAGAGCTTCGTAGGTCGTTGGAAGAGATACAAGTCAAGCATCAGCACGAATTGGAAGCGGTCCGGCAGCAGCTCGAGGAAACGCAAGGACAGAAGGATCATTCAGATACGCAGTATCGGAACTTGCTAGGAAAGGTCAATGGCATCAAATCACAACTCGGGGAAAGACTGAAAGCGGACGCAGTATGGCACGCTCTAATGAACACAAGGCTTACTTGCTTTACTGACGGAGTGGATAGGAAGAGCTGTCGCAGACAAGAGGCCGGATTGAAGAGTTGGAAGAGCGGAACGGGCTTCTTAAGGAAGAGAATGATGTCCGAGCTGCGGAACTCAAGACTCTTGCCGAAGAAGGCGAGCAGCGGTCGAAGGAGCTTTCGGGTTTGCGAAATCGGACAAACCTGTCGCAGCAGAATTGGGTCAAGGAAAGGGAAGACTTGATCCAGCAGGAGGCGTTTGCACGAGAAGAGTTTGAGGCGGCCAAACAGGCTATGCAGGACTGGGAGGTGCTAGCGATGGAGGAGAGGTCTATCAGAGAAAATCTTGGAGAACGTGTAACCGCGTTGGAGGAGCAGCTTGCAACTCATAAGGAGGCTTATGAAAAGGCGGCTTCGGAAAGGGACAGCCAGTCTTCGACTGTGGATGGATTACAAAGGGCATTGCGAGAGATACAAGATGGTTAGTTTAATCTCCAGGCGGTATGTTTTAGAGGGCTAACTTGCTACGGCGCAGCTCGTAGAAAAGAGCTACGAGAGCTGGTCGAAAACTCGCAATCGCAGCTCGAAGAGCTACGCAAGCGGCTGCAAGCCGCCGAGAACAGTGCATCGGAAGCGAGTGCCGCGCTCGAGTTGACTCGTGTGGAGTTGGAAAGAGCGCTGCCCTTTGAGAAGGAGGTTAAAGAAAAGAACTTGCTTATCGGAAAATTGCGCCACGAGGCGGTAATTCTCAACGACCATCTTACAAAAGCTCTACGATTTCTTAAGAAGGGTAAGCCAGAGGACAATATCGACAGGTAAGAGTCTATTATCTAGAGTATCAAATCAAAGCTCAACATCCTAGGCAAATTGTCACGAATCACTTCTTGCAATTCCTGGCCCTAGATCGCTCGGACCCGAAGAAATTCCAAATTCTGCAGCTGATTGCCGCACTCCTCGGCTGGACAGATGGTAATGTCTCCTTTTATTGAAATCTTCTGCTGTTAGCTGACCATTTCAGAACAACGAGAGCAAGCAGGGCTTGCACGGCCAGGTGCCTCGAATCCCAGTCTCCGCACACCAGTTTCTCCATTCCACCGGACACCCAGCACACCTGCACTGACGACAGGTCTATTTCCGGAGAACAATAATAGCAAAGAATCTCTGGCGGAGTTGTGGTCTAATTTCCTCGAGCAAGAGGCGCAGGATGGCTCGAAGACGTCCAGGTCAGCAAGCATATCTAGCACACCAAAGCCGACTTAGAAGGTGTGTTGTGTTTGTCAAGAGTTGGGCCTACTTGTTTTTATAGCATACAACACCATAGGAGCGGCGTTTCAACGGCAGTCGGAGGGCGTCAGGCTGATTGCATTTCTCGTTGCGAATATGTCCCCAGGATCAGCCCAACCGTTTTCGAACCATGGGATATACGTCTTGTCTGTTTGGACGCGGATCAGAGTTATTGATGTTCTCCTGCTCTAAACAACCAGTGTCCCTAGCACCGTCTATCACCGTTTCGCGACCTGTGGCAATATAGTCAGAAGAGTTTGTAAATACTAATTGCAGGTCGTAGACAATTTCTTCTAGGGTATTTTTTTTATACTGCACCTCGAACACTGGGGAATGAACGATTAAGGAAACCCCTTGTACAATAGCCACCACAGAACGCAATAAGTTTCGGTCAGACACAACGGGTACTACTCTATATGCTATGAGGCCACAGTGACATGTTCGTATTCTGGACTCCATCTGCCATGCTATATCTACCACGCTGGAGTCGTCTGCAGAATCTGGGACCTCTTCAAGGTATTTAATATTGACTCGATTAAGAGCGATCAAGGGTCCACTAAGCCCTACACCAAGCTCAGCCTAGCGCCACAACGCACCCTCTCACCGCCTTCAATCTGCCAGCCCTCACTTTAAAACACCACCATAACCACCTCACCCTCCTTGCGCAGTGGCCCCCTCTTCACATGCACATGCTCCTGCGCAGGTCTCTCCTTCACGCTCGCTCAACATTCACTTCGGGATCTCTCACACAGACGTCAATTGTCACGCGCAAACTCGCAATGGCACCAACAAGTACGTACCAACCTCCCTCCCTTACCTACGACTTACAGATTGACTAATGCCAAACAACAACAGCAAAACTCACCTCCACCCGCCCAATCGTCATATCCGGCCCCTCCGGCTCCGGCAAATCCACGATCCTAAAACGCCTTTTCGCCGAACACCCGGATACATTCGGATTCTCCGTCTCACGTATGTCAGCCCTTCCTCTCTCCCCTCCTCCACGCCCTTTCTAACCCCCTTTCCTTTCCCACACTTTGCCTTTTCCCCCTAGCTCTCAGCTCACCAGCTCACCCCCCCCAACCAGACACGACCCGCCTACCGCGCGCCAACGAACAAAACGGCAGAGAATACAACTTCACCAGCAAAGAAGCCTTCCTGACGCTCGTCAACGAAGGCGGCTTCATCGAGCACGCCGTCTTCGGCGGCAACCACTACGGCACGAGCGTGCGCGCCGTGCGCGACGTGGCGGACCGGGGGAGGGTCTGTGTGCTGGATATCGAGATGGAGGTCCGTAGCTCCCCTCCCCTCTTCAAGCCCACGTCCTGTTCCTCCATCGCTCGAGTGCGCCCGGGTCCGCGTTCGGTTCGAGCGCGGTCCGAAGAGGAAGGCCGGCGGTTGCGGACGTCCGCGATCGACTGAACCTCCGACCGACTGACTCGGATCGGACAGGGCGTGAAACAAGTCAAGCGCACGAACCTCAACGCCCGTTACCTCTTCCTCGCGCCGCCGTCGCTGAAGGCGCTCGAGCAGAGGTTGCGGGGCCGTGGCACGGAGACGGAGGAGAGTCTGCAGAAGCGTTTGAAGCAGGCGGAGCGCGAACTGGAGTTTAGTCGCGGCGAGGGCGTGCATGATAAGGTGGTTGTCAATGATGATTTGGAGAGGGCGTTTCGGGAGGTGGAGGCTTGGGTATTAGGTGGGTGAGGTGGTTTTCTGAATTGGGGGGTTGTGTGGGGGGGATGATCTTGACCATTTGGATGGCGCTACTTGCATCTTGCATTGGAAGTGCGGGTCAGACTACGGTAGATCGCATCGGGGCTTTTTTTGGATGATATGATCTGGGTAATTAGAGGAAAAAGTTCATTGCTTGCTACCACTCCTGTCGGTTGCATCATCAAGCACAAAGCCCAAGACAGCACGGATGACGGAGGAGCGACGCCGCTACATTATACGGAGAGAAAAATGGATATCAACAAAGGCTGCAACACAAGAATCTCCAAAAACCTTGGCGCGTTCGCTAGACGCCAGCAATCGCAAGACTCCACTTTTGCCTCTTCTCCCGGTCGGAAAGCCGATGATTCCACAGCATCCAATCTCACCCTAATAACCATTCATCGTCATACGTTGGGATTGTCTGCTCAACTCGCGCTCCGCCGCCGGGCTGATGGGCCTGCTGTTCGATTGAGTGTTGCTGTTCTCCTTCAACGCCATCAACTGCTTCGCGCGGAAGGTCTCGTAGTGGATCTGGGACGTCGTCTCGATGAGGTCCTGCAAGTGTGTCCTTGTGAGGAAGTCGCGGAGGAAGACAAACTCGCAATGGTTCTGGTCCTCGACGTTGATAACGCCCCAGCGATTCTGGCGGCCTCGGACTTGGCGGCCGGCGACGACGATGGACTTCTCGGAACCGACGACCGCGAAGGGGATGATGTTCTAGAATATGGGTCAGTCCTTGTGAGTAATCCAGCACCAGGCTACGGACCTTGATCTGGGCGTTGAGTGCGCGTTCCTCTCCGTCAAGCTCGTCGTTGTCGTAAGGATACATTTTCAGATTGTGGAAAGCGAATTCCTCCTTTATTCGCTCCTTGAAGGCCATACGTTCCTCCAACGTTAAGGCGTCGGATTTGGCTATGACCGGCACGACGTTGACCACGTCCGAGAGTTTCTTGAGCACGACAATGTCGATCGGTTTAAGCCTGTGCTTGATCAGCCACTCTCTTGTGTTGCACAGCTATTAACTTGTGAGAGCTTTGACGTACGCATGTCCTGATGGCTGGATGAAGAACAAACAACAGTGTATGCGAGTGTCTTGAATGTAGCGTTCACGTTGCGCTGTGAGTTCCTTGCGTAGGTACGCCGAATGTTGATCCTTGATATACTTGACGATAGGATCCCAGCTTTTTGAATTAGCTGATGTTGACAAGACCAAGTCCATATTCGACTCACCACCTGTCATTGTTGACCTGATCCCCGTATCCTGGAGTATCCACAATGTTGAGCCGTAGACGTACGCCGTTTTCCTCGATTACTGCAAGGGCCATCAGCACGACCCAAGGTGGCCCTAGCCATCCTTCTTACTGTGTGACACCGTTTGTATTTCGGTTGTAGATCGCACCGGCTCATCCGGTGCGAGACGGCCCTTGGAATCAATGAGGTGTGACGCGAAGATGGTGTTGATCAATGTTGACTTCCCAAGTCCGGTTTGTCCTGCGGCACTCCTTAGTGTTGTGCAGTCTATATGACGACAGAATGCAGCATACCAACGCAAATGACATTGAACTGGAAACCACGCTTCAAGAGCTTCCGTTCTATTTGGGATGTGATGCTGTCGAAACCAACGTGGCTCTTGGGGAAGACCGAAGCCTGTTGCGACGACATCGTGTTCGCAGCTGCCATAACAACAATCTTGAATTCCGAGCAGTAATGGGTCTTTGGAGGAGTTTGGGATGATTGTTGGTTCGCGAAAATATAGCAGTCAAATAGTTTCTGGTACGAGATCCCTTGAAGAAGGGGGTGAACGTGTATACTCGCTAATAACTTCTAGCGTTCGGGAAAAGGGGTCCTCTAGCGTCAACGTGGAAGAGCCTCACGCTAAACTCCAAGAGGCTTATAACCAAAATCAACGACGTTTGATATCCACTGGAGGACGACGAGACCAGGCATCTGCGCCGTGTAATTCTTACGATATGGCTTTACGGAACCTCCGTCCACTACTCTTACAGGATGCTCTACTCCCTCTATTCTTCACTACAGTACGATATTCAACGACTGTCTCTTTCCGACCACTCTCTCGTCATTCGCTACCCTCGCTCTCTCTCGCATTCCCTCTCTCCGTCCCGGCAATCATACATCTCAATGTCCCGTCAATACTGGCAGGAATCTGGGAATCGATCCTGCGGGCCGTACCGAAGAAGAAAACGTCACATATGAAGAAACGGCATAGGTTTATGGCCGGGAAGGCATTGAAGGATGTCACGAACCTCAACCGATGCTCGGCGTGTGGCAATGTGAAAAGAGCGCATCTGTTATGTCCATATTGTGTTCAGGGTGGGAAGCTTTCAAAGGCCACAGGTTTTGGTTATTGTCGTGCTGACCTTGAACCAACAGATATCAAGGATATGTGGCTGGGAAAGAAGACTGGCGCGGAAGAGACGACCTCGAAGGCAGAGGCCTAGAGATGCGAATATTGTGTTTGTGCAAGCATCAGCGAGGGGTATCTTGCATTCAATTGGCGTTGGAGTCTTGCATCTGGCGCTCGTCTCGCTGTCGAGACGAATGGCGAAACGGACCGCTGTAGCTATACTTCTCTGAATATATTAACTTCATACCTCTTCCGCTGCATCGTAGAAAGTGAAGTACAGACATAGGATGGTGTGAGAGTAAACGAAACGAGGGCAACCTTACGTAGTGTGACCGCTGACATTCAAGGACCACAACATGTCGTAAATCGTTCCACAACGTCTTGAAATCAACTGCTATCAAATGTGGTGATCTTAAGATGGTTAGGTACACAGATTCCCCACTCAGGATTACCAATGTTAACTTCTTCTAGTCCAAGCAGTATTTGTCTCTACACAGTATCGACGACGGTCCGCCTAACCCTCCCAATCCTACGACCTTCAACATACTGACAGCCCACGCAGCCCATGTCACAGACATTTACTCAATAGCTGTCACCCCGACTCAAATCATCTCAGCCTCAGGATTATCAAGCCTAAAAGTCCACACCACCACAGAACCCCACTATCCCCTCGCCCAATCACTTGACGGCGCCCACAAGCTTGGCTGCCATCACGTTGTCACCAGCCGCGATGGCAAGAAAGCAGCAAGCACGGGGTTCGGAGGAGAGCTACAAACATGGACTATAGAGGACTCACGGTGGGCTGAGGCGGGCAAGATTGTAGGTGCGAGATTCTTCTGCACCCTAAGAAAGCCATATCCAGAGCAAAAGCACATGCTAAGAGAGACTCTCGGAAGACGGTAACAAGGCCGGCGAGGTCTGGGCCATCGCTCTCTCCGCAGACGGCCGGTACCTAGCAAGCACGACCATAGACGGACGAATCAACGTCTGGGACACGGTCGCGGACGGGGCGAAGATCCGGGATTTTGAGACGAAAGGCAGCTTCGGCATGAGCATTGACCTGGTGCGTGTTCTTCCGACACCTTCAGCGCAACCCCTCTACATACTGACGCCGAAGCGCCCCAAGTCCCGAGACGGCAGATTCACAGCCTCGGGCCACGAGAACGGCGGCATCTACATCTTCAACAACGAGACGGGCCGCATGCTCCACTCCCTCCCTAGTACATACGATCCCCCCCCAGCCCCCCCACATGACCTACCTCACCCCTGCAATTACTCATCCAACAAAATAGGCCTCATCAAGCCCATCCGCGCCGTCGCCTTCTCGCCGGCCAGCACCCTCCTCGCCGCCACGGGCGACGCCCGCATCATCGCCCTGTACGACGTCGCCTCGGGTGAACAGGTCGCCAACCTCGCCGGCCACGGCGCCTGGGTCATGGCGCTGGACTGGAGCGATACGGGCGAGTACTTGCTGAGCGGGTACGTTATCTTCCCCCGGACTATACGCTTGGAACGAGTCGATACCTATGCAGTTTTTTTTTGGCTGATGTTGAAGGGGAGGGCTAGGGCTTTCGATGGCAAGGCCAAGGTTTGGTCGGTGGAGCAGAGGGTGTGTGTGGCGACGCATACGGAGACGGATAAGACGTTGTGGGCCGTCAGGTGGTTGCCGAAGACGGGCCGCAGCGAGTACTTTGTGACTGCGGGCGCCGGTCGGAATGTGGCGGTTTATCGCGAGGCGACGGGTGGGTGAGGGCGTCATGTTTGGCGGCCGCCACTTCAGTACGTAGGGTCCAATCTATCTGCTGGCGCTACGTGTTGAATGGCTAACCTGCGTAGCTGTATCTATGATTCCTATTGAATGTGAATGCAGTTCCAAGACCATAGAAAACTTCTCTTCCAATTCCCGCCTTGCTTCACCACTCCGCTTCTTTCCTTCGTGGAGAATCCCAAGAGACATAAGCTGTTGCGATCCTCAAGATTACAGGTAACGAGAGACAGCGAGAATGTGCGGTTTTGTGCACTTGTCGTCATAGGTTGGCTATCAAGTCTACGGGCATTGACAGCCAATAGTATCTATTTTGGTGGGGATCGGTATATACATATACAAGAGTAATGGCTAAGACGCTAGCCCGCAAAGGTAACACTGTGATGAGTCGGGCGGGAAAGGCAAAAGGTACATTTTATAGGTTGGTGTTATATATTCAAGAGGCTAGCCCACGACAGTCAGGCCCAGAGCACGGTGATGAAGCCGTACCTGTTATCATGCCGGTCCCTTAGGCCTTCTCGTATCTGACTTTATGCAGACCTCTGGCATCGTCAATTGGGGTTTTCGCCGCGCTGTTGACAGCAATATCGGTCGTTACTTTGATGTGGCCCGATTTATTGAACAATTCCTCCTCGGACTCATTGAGCCAAGTGTCCGTGCCTTTTGCCGATATATCCTTCGCTGATGTATGGCCTCGGGCTCCTCCGATCGGGCGAGATCCTCGGGACCGATGCTGCTTGCTGGGCTCCACGCTAGAAAGTCGATAGGAGCCGGAAGGACCGCCTGAGCCGATTGCCGAGCCTTTCGTGACGATTGACGTCCAGAGTGCTTTCATTGAAGGCATGTTTGCGGCGATGACGGCGATCTCGATCTCGAAGGCGGATATCACAATCATTCTCCCGAGAATGTAAGGGAAGTCTGGATTGACGTAGAACTGGTAGAGGACGATCAAGCGGACCATCGAGACCATGACCGCGACACCTCCGACTCCGATAACAGTTATCACTCCGATCTTGCGTCTAAGTGCCATGTGCAGCTTCCAGACGGAATGTATGGGAAGTACTAGGATGAGGACGTCGGTAGCGATGTTCTAACGGTGGGTTAGTCCGTCGAGAAATTCGTGCATCAAGCGGCAGCTTACCAAGAATGCTGGAACGAAGAACGTGACAAACTGACTGATGCACTTTGTCCCGGGGTGAGCGGCTGGGTGGAAGAAGGCATCCAATGGGATGCACTGGAGGCAGGCAATCAACCAGTTCGTGAGGGTGAACATCACGTTGAGAGCCATGGCCATATACACCCAGCGGCGGAATGTGGTTTCTGGCGAGAGGCGAAGGTAGAACAGTAGGAACGCCATTTTTATAACGCAGTGTGTAAACATGTAGTATATTTCTTCAATGAACAACCACTATGTCCGCTTAGCCAGCTGGTACGGGTTTGAGCGGAACAGCAACGAACCTTTATAAGTTCCTCCATGTTTTGGAGACTGACCGCAGATGCATGCCTGGGGGGATGAGTGAGCAATAGACCCTGGAAACATCGACGTGGCGACCAATTACTTTCCACCATCGTAATGAAGAAAAATGTACAGAAGAGCTTGTTGACCCGAGTTGATAATCTGTACCGCAGGTTAGCTCCCAAGGAACGATTGACCAATGCTTGGACTATCTTCGTCTCCTTACCAGTAACGCCGCCATCGTCCAGTCATCCCAACCGAAGGCCTTCAAAACAAAACCGCGGCAATATATACGGAGCAATATCGATATTGTGGCAACAATGAAGAGGGGCGTGATGACCGCATAACATACGCCTTGAAGGTTCTCGATAGCCATGATGATGCTTCGACAGAGGTGGGACTCTCAAACCTCGCGAGAAGGGCAATTCGGCGACTGGGACAATAATGACAAGAACAAGACTCGCAGGGCTCAAAGATAAAGCAACCAGATGACTAGGATATAGGCAAAGACAACAACGCTCGCGGGACGGGCAGGCAAATAAGTCAAATGACTCGGAATAAAGAGATGGGAGCTGATGGTTTTAGAGAATTGGGAAATCAGACGAAGAGTCTTGGTAGCATTTTTTATGATCCCATTATACGTAGAGCCCCCCCACGACAATTGCCCTTGCATACATAAATGGGAATGGAACATGCACGAACAGCTTCTGAGGATCTGCAGTCCCATTAATTCGTACCGAGACGCAGCTGGGCCCCTGGATGAGCCAAGAATCCCTGGTACTGGGTATCTGTACGTTCACCACCGCTTGCGGTGCCCGTTTGGATACCGAGTTTTCCTCCTTACGATAGCTCCACCGGTGTCGGGCTTGGAACGCCTTTCGCTCGCCTTGCTGCCGAAACAATTTAGCTACCGCCGTACCAATAAGGATGAAGGGAGGTGACGATAAGGTCAAGGCCCAAACTAGGTACTATGGCCCTGCAGCAAGTTCTAGCTATGACCACCTGTGAGGTAGTTGTGCTGAATGAATGCGAGTACAAAGTACCTTAGTGTAACGGTCTGTACAGTAGCTCTCCTTCCCGTAGATCTGTGCCAATAACTTACTCATTGTTCATCAATTCTGACAGCGGGCACCTTCTCTTGGCTCTTCCGGTCAGCTGCGCGGGTCTCTCAACCGGCGAACTTTACCGAAACGTTGCGGTAAGTTAATGTTTACCAGGGATGAGTTGGAATCTAGACGATGAGCTCTCCACTCATGGACATGGACAGTGCATTGTCCTGGCTGCTAAGGCAAGGTACGAGTACGAGTTCACTTTACATAACGCTTACATTTACCCACCCCCAGAACCCGGCATGAGAGCTTCCTTCCCTCTATTACAGTATCTATCCGCGAAGGGATATCTATCTATCTGAATTACCTAAGTCACATACAGTTCTCAATTGTCACTCAAGTGATGGATCTTTGGCGCCATGCATATAGCTGCCGTAGCTGCACCGTCTCACCACTTCCAGATCACACTGGAGTGGCCGATGTTCAGACCGAGACCAAAGCACGCAGAAATGACTAACTTCCTTTAGGGTTGGAAAACGTTGAGTGCGTTATGGCTGGCGGGGAAATGGTGCCGCTTGTGAAAGCCAGTATCGCATATCCCATGCTCAGACTAAGGTACCACTATCAACAACACCAGACGCAGCTTTGCTTGTCAGTCTAGCCCCGTCAGGCAGTCTTGGACCTCGATCCCACCCTGGAAGAGGCTTGATGGGATGCCACGATGTTAAATTGACAGCAAGGGGAGCACGGAATATTATGTGTTGAGCTCAACGAACAACTGCTTATCCCTTACCCAGAGGGTCCTCAGCGGACGTCATTCCTTGATGGATTGGTATCTTATTGACGACGACTGAATGCAAGCAAGGGTATGAACCGGCAGCGGGAGGGCTTCAGCCCACGGTCCACTGCTTCCAGGGTCAACGGGCTGTTGAACTGCATAGCCACAGGAAAAGCATCACAGAGCTCATCATGGTGTTTGCGCTGCAGCCGACGACCTTAACCCAGCCCGGTAAAATCTGCGGGGCTGGTTCATGCAGCAGCCTACATGGATATTTGATTGGATTGAGATGTCCTCGAAATTGCCTGTTTAGTACCCCGCCGTCTTCTGAACCAAACGCCACAAGCAAACTAACTACTGCTGTCTCTTTCAACTCACCTTGGTGGTCGTATTGCTCAATTTCTCTTACTCTCATTTATTTATTTTCGAACGATGCCCCCTATATCCTGACATACCTGCTCCTTCCAGGAAAAGCGGAGGACCATTCCCATCGTCTTGCGCCATCCCTCGTTCCATATCGTATTGTCTGGAGGTCAGCATGGCAGCCGCGTCGATGCTGTCTCTCGAAGGGGCGCAAAACGTCCTTGGAACCGATGTTCGATCCACAGTCACCGCTGCTCTCTGCCTTGGTGCACTGTTCCACCTCAGCATCCGCAAGGTGGAAGTTGACTACTTGTTTTGGCACTACCTAGCATTGTCGACTGGTGTTTTCTCAACTCTTGTCTACGCTTATCTAGCCTTGGGAAACTGTAGTCTACTTGAAGCAACAGCAAAGGCGCTTCTGGTAGGCATCTCCTTCAATACTGGACTGACTCTGAGCATTGCGGCCTATCGCCTGTTCTTTCACCGACTCCGAAGGTTTCCTGGTCCACTTGGGGCCAGATTGTCTCGGTTTTATACCGTTAAGCTCGCTGCTAAGAGTGTTCAATACAACGTTGAGGTGGCTAAGATGCACGAAAAGTACGGCGATTTTATCCGGACAGGTGGGACTTCTCTCATATCTCTCCAGGTTCCGAGCATTCTTCTGAGTGGATTCTTCTGTTAGGTCCACGAGAGCTCTGCATTGTACGACAATCCGCTGTCCCCGTTCTATACGGACCACAATCGGAGTGTCTGAAATCGACTTGGTATAGCCAGGTCTCGAGGGACCACAAGAAATGCTCTATACACATGACTAGAGACTTTGAGGATCACAGGCGCCGACGGAGGGCTTGGGATAGAAGCTTTAGCATAAAAGGTTCGGAAGAATGTGTAGCCAGGGGAGGTAACCCGTTATTCAGACTGATTGATTTTCACAGCACTTGCCACATACGAGCCGCGCATCAAATCGAAGATAGACCTTTTCCTGTCTCAGCTTAAGGCTCCAGGTAGGACTTCGGTCAACATTACGGATTGGTCCATGTTTCTCTCCTTCGACGTAATGGGAGAAGTAGGGTTTAGTAAGGACTTCGACAACCTAGCAACCGGGAATGAACATCCAGCGATCAAGGGAATTCACGACCACATGCTCATCTTAGGGATTCTCAGTAACGTCCCCTGGCTTTTGAACATCATCAGTTCCATCCCTGGCGCCGCCGCAGGTTACACGGGGTTCTTCAACTGGTGCTCCAACGAGACCGAGGAGATAGAAAAGGCAAGTCTCATACACATCGAGTTCAACGACATGCTGACTGACCTAATCAGACTTGGACTCCTGATCAGAACCCGCAAGACATTATGTCCTGGCTCACGAAGGCTTATAAAGAGAAAGACATGTCAGCTCCGCCCTCAAAAGCTGCACTGGACGAGGATGCTCGTGTAGTCATCATTGCTGGCAGGTAGGCAGCCCTGCACGAGCATTGAAACACGTCGCTCAAGCTGATGGCTAATTAGCGAGACCACCTCCACCACCCTCGCTACCGCTCTGTACTACCTTGCCAAACACCCTGCAACGTATAGAACTCTTCAAAATCTAGTTGATCGAGCCTTGCCGGGAGGGGAAAGTGATTGGTCTTACGAGCGGATCAGAGAAGTCACTTTCTTGGACGGTATAATCAATGAAACCTTGCGGCTCAAACCAGCTCTCATGACCGGGTATTATCGCGTTACTCCTCCCAACGGCATCCAAGTCGACGAAGTGCACATCCCAGGAGATACGAACGTCTTTGTCCCAGTTCAATTGATTCAACGAGACCCGCGCTACTGGCCGAAGCCGCTCGAATTCATCCCTGAGCGCTGGAGCGAACAGAAAGGGCAATTGTCAACCGAGAACGCACCTTTCATCCCATTCTCGTTGGGTTTGTGGCTCCAACCCTCTACAGATATGGTCTCCGCTAAACCCTTCAACAGGAGCATATGGCTGTCCAGGTAAGAACCTTGCGCTCATGACTGTCCGAAGCGCGCTTGCACGCATCGCCCAGCAATACGATGTCGCATTTGCCCCTGGGGAGACTGGTGAGAATTTTGATCTGAAAGCTCAGGACACGTTTACAACGACCTTGGCGCCTCTGCAACTACAATTTACTCCGAGATACCGCGGGTAGAGGCCGAAGCAGGAGCAACTCATTGACACTCTGACGGAAAAGTGAGTCTAGGAGCTTGACTGGGTTCGTATACGGCCAGTTATACATAGAAGATCACAGCTGTTGTTGCCTATAACGAATAAAATCAAGTGCGTATGGTGAAAGTAGTTCAACGCTGTGAGTTGCGCAGGGTCAATAAGGGACGTGAATTATTACCTCAGTAGTACCTGATCGCAGTGTACGAAGTACGAAGCATTTACGCAAGAACAGAATACTCGACATGAAATAAGTCATGGGTAAAACACTTCGCTGGTATAAGTAAGTAAGTAATTTATTCCGCCCGGAGGCACTACGCCTAAAGGGCTCTAGCGCTATCATCCTGTCAAAACTATTGCTATGTCCATGTCCCACGAAAAGCCCTTGCTGAAACGTCTTTTCCTT
>JAABUY010000238.1_pt1 | contig 107513 bp, 97 predicted proteins | sample 5560271 | NCBI WGS metagenome assembly JAABUY01 (sample SAMN10711886, study PRJNA513374) | rock metagenome | isolation source: Antarctica rocks | place: Antarctica: Victoria Land, University Valley | reverse complement strand
GCCGTCGGGAGCGTCCCGCCGACCCCGGTTGCGGCGACGGACACGACCACGTCCGCAGCGCGGCAGGGCGCTGCCGACGTGACGACGGTCGGGGTTCCGGTCGGGGTTCCGGTCGGGGTTCCGGTCGGGGTTCCGGTCGACGTAGCGACCGCCGTCGCGACGGCCGATGCGCTGGCCGCGGCTGTCACCGGCGCGGCCGGTGCGGCCGTCGGCGACGGGCTGCCGGGGGCGGCCGCGGCGGATGTCGGCGCCGCCGCGCTGGTTCCCGGCACCGGTTGGGTGCCCGGCGGTGTAAGGGCGCGGGCGGGTGGAAGCGGGTTCGGGGTGGCCGGTGCCGCGGCTGCCGGCCGGGCCGAGGAGTTGGCGACAGCGCGGACCGCACTGCCCACCGCCACCACGAGCGCGATGACCAGCAACACGACCAGGAGCCGTCGACGCCGGTGGACCGCGGACGGCCCGGGAGCGCCGCCGAGCCGACTGCCTGCCACTGTCGGCACGTTAGGACCGTGGGCGGCCCGGCCGGTGCTCCCACGCCGGACCTACGGTTCCGGCCGTGACCGTCGCCCGCGAAGCACCGGCCGCAGGCGAAGCACCGGCCGCCCGCGAAGCACCGGTCGACCCCGGAGCGCCGGTCGACTCCGGAGCGCCGGCCGCCCCAGAGGTGTCGGTGGACCCGACCGACGGTCTGGCGCAGTTGCTGCTCGGCTGGTACGCGCAGCACCGCCGGGACCTGCCGTGGCGGGTTCCCGGGATCGGCACCTGGCCCGTCCTGGTCAGCGAGGTGATGCTGCAGCAGACGCCGGTCGCGCGGGTACTTCCCGTCTACCTGCGGTGGCTCGACCGGTGGCCGACGCCGGGCGCCCTGGCGGTCGAGGCCCCCGGCGAGGCGGTCCGAGCCTGGGACCGGCTCGGCTACCCGCGCCGTGCCCTGCGGCTGCACGCTGCCGCGGTCGCCGTCGTCGACCGGCACGGCGGCGTGGTGCCGACCGACCACGACACCCTGATCGCCCTGCCCGGGCTCGGCGCCTACACGGCAGCGGCCGTGGCCGCGTTCGCCGCCGGCGGCCGGTACGCCGTGCTCGACACCAACGTCCGCCGGGTCCTCGGGCGGCTGCTCGACGGGCAGGCGCAGCCGCCGGCGGCGGTGGCCGTCGCCGAACGCGCCCGGGCGGAGGCACTACTGCCCGCGGACGGAACAACTGCGGCCACGTGGTCGGTCGCGCTGATGGAGCTCGGCGCGCTGGTCTGCACCGCCCGCGCGCCCCGGTGCGACGGCTGCCCGGTCGCCGGCCGATGCCGGTGGCTGGCCGCCGGGCGACCGGACAACGGCGGCCGCCGCCGCGCCCAGCCGTGGGTGGGCACGGACCGCCAGGTTCGCGGGCTGCTGGTCGGGGTGCTGCGCGGCGCGTCGGGTCCCGTCCTGCCCGTGGAGCTGGCCGCCGTCTGGGCGGACGCTGCCCAGCGCGACCGTGCGCTGACCAGCCTGGTCGTGGACGGCCTGGCGGTGGCGACGGACGACGGCCGCTACCGGCTGCCCTGACGGCGGCGCCACCGCATGTCGACCGGGGCGGGCATCGGACTCGCCTACGATGACCGGCGCGCGGCAGGTTGCCCGAGCGGCCAAAGGGAGCGGTCTGTAAAACCGTCGGCTCAGCCTACGAAGGTTCGAATCCTTCACCTGCCACCCACGCACGGCCCCGGACGCGATTCCCCGCGCCGGGGCCGGTCCGCGCCGGGGGCGGTCGTCGAGCGCAGCGACCGCCTATGTCCGCGGTCCCGGCGCCTCGGTCGAATGGGCGCTGTGGGAGGTTGGGGGGCGGAGAAGGAGGCCCGATGCCCGTCGAGTTCGACAGCGATCCCGCGATCGCGGATTACGCCCACCCCGAGCGCCTGGTCACCACCGACTGGCTCGCCAAGCACCTCGGCGACCCGGGCCTGGTGGTCGTCGAAAGCGACGAGGACGTCCTGCTGTACGAGACCGGCCACATCCCGGGCGCGGTCAAGGTCGACTGGCACACCGAGCTCAACGACCCGGTCACCCGCGACTATCTCGACGCGGCCGCGTTCGGGGAGCTGATGGCGGCCAAGGGGATCCGCCGCGACGACACGGTCGTGTTCTACGGCGACAAATCCAACTGGTGGGCCGCCTACGCGCTGTGGGTGTTCTCCCTGTTCGGCCATGCCGACGTCCGGCTGCTCGACGGCGGTCGGGCCGGGTGGCTCGCCGAGGACCGTCCGGTGACCACTGAGCCGACCACCCGCGAACGGTCCGCCTATACAGCACCCGAGCGCGTCGATGCCGGCATCCGCGCCTTCCGCGACGACGTGCTCGCCCACCTCGGCAACGGCCCGCTCATCGACGTCCGCAGCCCGGTCGAGTACAGCGGCGAGCGGACCACGATGCCGGACTACCCGGAGGAGGGCGCCCTGCGCGGGGGCCACATCCCGACGGCCGCCAGCGTTCCCTGGGCCAAGGCCGCGGCCCCGGACGGGCGGTTCCGGCGCCGGGCCGAGTTGGAGCAGCTATATCTCGCCGAGGCGGGCCTGCACCGCGCCGACGACGTCATCGCCTACTGCCGGATCGGGGAACGGTCCAGCCACACCTGGTTCGTGCTGACCCACCTGCTCGGTTTCGACCGTGTCCGCAACTACGACGGATCGTGGACGGAGTGGGGCAATGCGGTCCGGGTGCCGATCGCCACCGGCACCGATCCGGGCGTCGCCCCAGCCGTGCCGCGACCGTGACCGCACCCGCCCCGCGCGGCGCCCCCGCGTCGGACCTGTCCCCCGGCCTCACCGAGATCGTCGAGGAGTTCGCCGGGCTCACGCAGCAGCAAAGACTGGAGCTGCTGCTCGACTTCTCCCGCGAGCTGCCCGCGCCGCCGGAGCGGTTCAGTCACGAGGCCGGCGGTTCCCTGGAGCGGGTCGCGGAGTGCCAGAGCCCGATCTACCTCGCCGTCGAGCTCGACGGCGGAGCGGCCGATGACGACTCCCGCGCCGTCCACCTGTTCTTCGACGCTCCCGCCGAGGCGCCGACCACCAAAGGTTTCGCCGGCATCTTGCGCGAGGGACTGGACGGTCGGCCCGCCGCCGAGGTGCTCGCCACCCCGGCGGACGTCTCGGAGCGGCTGGGGCTGGCGGCGGCGATCAGCCCACTGCGGCTGCGCGGGATGGCCGGCATGCTCGGTCGGATCAAGCGCCGGGTCCGCGAGCAGCTCGCCGCCTGACGCTCGGACAACCGGCATGGACATCCCGAAAGGGCGGGACCCGGCTGCGGGGTCCCGCCCCTCCCGGGGTCGTGCGAAGGCTGTCAGGCCGTGCGACGGCCCTTGACGGCCCGGTAGATCAGCAGCGCGATGATCGCGCCGATGATCGAACCGATCCAGCCGGACGGCTGCACGAAGCCCCCGCTGTGGTCCCGGTTGAAGATCAGGTAGCCGAGAAGGCCGCCGATGAACGAGCCGACGATCCCGAGCAGGATGGTCGCGCCGATGCCCATCGCGTCGCGACCGGGGACAACGGCCCGTGCGATGAACCCGGCGATGAGCCCGATGATCAGCAGGCCGACGATTGTGCCCAGCATGTTTCCTCCTGTCAGTGGCGGAAGCCTCGCTTCCGCACGCTAAGGGGTTTGGTCCCGCGCGCGAACGAACCTTACGCCCTAGGAGGACCCCTTACCGACTGTGTGTGTAGGGTCCCGTGCCCGTGTCGTGCCGCCGCGCGCGAACCGGAGCTTCCTGTACGACCTCTGAGGAACAGGCAGGGCCGCCGAGGCACAGGCGGACGCCCGAGGAACAGGCGAGCCAGTGCGCCAGGATGACGGCCGTGCCCGCGAACCGAGAGGACTCCCGACCCGTGCGCAGAAGCCGCCGCCCCGGACCCGGTGTCCCCGTCGCGGCCGCCCTGCTGGCCGGAGCCCTCGCGCTGTCCGGCTGCACCTCCATCGGTGGCGGCGGCAACCCGCCGTCCCCCGGGACCACCTCGGCCGTTCCGGATCGGACGGCTGCCGCGGTCGACGTCGCCACCCGCTACCTGCGCGCCTGGTCCGCGGACGAGGACAGCGGCGCCGCCGCGCTGACCAGCGACCCGGCAGCGGCGGCCCGGCTGCTGTCCACCACCCGCAGCCAGTTGGTGCTGTCGAAGGTGACCGCCGTACCCGGGCCGCCGCGACCGGCCGCCGACGGCGCGGTCGACGTCCCCGCGACGGTGACCCTCGGACTGACCGGACTGGGCGACGCGCGCTGGCAGATCGTCGTCCACGTCGTGGACGCCAGCCGGGCGACCAGCAGTGCGACCAGCGGTGCGGGCACCGCGGGGGCGACCGGCACCGCAGGGGGGACCGGCTCCCCAGCGCCCAGTCCTGCAGGGCCGGCCAGCGCCGCAGCAGGTACCGGCGGTCCGGTCGTCCAGTACTCACCGACGCTGGTGCACCCCGACCTCACCGCGGCGACCCGGCTGCGCCGGAGCCGGTCACTCCCGGTCCGGGCGAGCATCCTGGACCGGGACGGCAAGCCGCTGACCGTCGCCCAGCCGTTGTTCGAGATCGGCATCCAGCGGTCCCGGCTGCGCGACCCGGCCGCGGCCTACCGGCTGCTCGGGTCGCTGCCGGGCCGCCCCGACATCGCCTCGCTCCAGCGACGGGTCGCCGCGGCGGGCCCGGACCAGTTCGTCTCGGTGACCACCCTGCGGCAGGCCCCGTACCAGCCGTTCGCCGCCCGCCTCGATGCGACGGCAGGCATCCGGGTGCAGCAGCGGACCACGACGTTGGCCACGTCGCCCACGTTCGCCCGCACCGTCCTCGGCCGGCTCGCGCCGGCGACCTCGCTGAACGAGCAGGCGCTGGTCGCCGCCGGTCCGCTGGTCAGCACGACCGACGACGTGGGGACCAGCGGGCTGCAGCGCGCCGCCCAGCAGCAGCTCGCCGGGACACCCGGCGGCGCCCTGCAGATCGTCCCGCGCACCGGTGGGGACCCGCTCGCGACGGTGCAGCAGTTTCCCGGCCGACCCGGCATCCCCCTGCGGACGACGCTGTCGACCTCGGCACAGCAGGCGGCCGAGGCGGCGCTGGCGACGGCACCGCAGGCCGGGGCGCTGGTCGCGGTGCAGGCGTCCACCGGACAACTGCTCGCCGTCGCCGACGACGGGGTGGCTGCCGACCGGCAGGACGGGATCAACCGGGCGCTGAACGGCCGCTACCCGCCGGGCTCGACATTCAAGGTCGTCAGCGCCGCGGCACTGCTGGCGGGCGGCCTGTCCCCGTCGGCGACTGTCGCGTGCCCGCCGGCGGTCACCGTGGACGGCCGCCGGTTCACCAATGTCGCCGGCGAGTCCGCGTCCGGCGCCGTGCCGTTCACCACCGACTTCGCGCAGTCGTGCAACACCGCGTTCATCGGCCTGCGCGACCGGGTGCCCGCCGCCGCGCTGACCGACACGGCCAAGCGGTTCGGTCTCGGGCTGGACTGGACCCTGGGGGTCACCTCCTACGGCGGGTCGGTGCCGACACCGGCTACCGAGACCGAGCGGGGTGCCGCGATGATCGGCCAGGGCCGGGTGCTGGCCAGCCCGCTGGCGATGGCCGTCGTGGCAGCGACGGTGGCCTCCGGCCGCGGCCGGACCCCCACCCTGGTCACCGGAACCGGTCAGCCGCCGGTGTCCGCCCAGCCACCCGCGGCCGACGCCCGGGTGATCGGGCAGCTGCGCACCCTGATGGCCCAGACCGTGGCCCGCGGCACGGCGACCGGGCTGCGCGGCTCCGCCACCGGCGCCAAGACCGGGACCGCCGAGTTCGGCGGCACGCCTGCGGCCGGTGGCCAGCTGCCGACCCACTCGTGGATGGTCGCCTACCGCGGCGACCTGGCCGTGGCCGTACTGATCGAGAACGGCAGCACCGGCGCCAGGACCGCCGGCCCGGTGATGAAGCGGTTCCTCGACGCCGTCCGCTGACCGAACCGACCGTCCGCTGCCCCGCCCGGCGAGCCGGCGTCGGCGCGCGTGTCCGCCACAGACAGCCGGCGGCCCGTCCGGGCTCCTTGCGGTCGCCCACCGCCCGTCCGGTGTCGCTGCCGGACAACCTCGGCGCGCAGCAGGTCCGGGCTGGCTCCCGACATGCCGGAGGGGGCCGGCCCGCTGGTCAGCGGGCCGGCCCCCTCACGACGTGCTGACTCGGGTCACTCCCCGACGGGAGCGATTTCCCCGGCACCGGCGATCGCCACCGGCGCCACGTCCGGCAGCTCGGACTTCGGCTCGCCGGTGAAGGTGAAGTGCGCCTCCTTGCCCTCGCCCTCCACCCCGACCACGACGATTGTTCCCGCCCCGAGCTCCCCGAACAGCAGCTTCTCGCTCAACGGGTCCTCGATCTCGCGGGTGATCGTCCGGCGCAGCGGCCGGGCACCCAGCACCGGATCGTAGCCCCGCTTGGCCAGCAGCTCCTTGGCCGGGCCGGTGAGCTCGATGCCCATGTCCCGGTCCTTGAGGCGCTCGTCCACGCCGGCGACCAGCAGGTCGACGATCTGGACGATCTCGTCCTGGGTCAGTGTCGGGAAGACGATCACGTCGTCCACCCGGTTCAGGAACTCCGGACGGAAGTGCTGCTTGAGCTCGTCGGAGACCTTCACCTTCATCCGCTCGTAGCTGCCCCCGGTGTCGTCGTTCTGGGTGAATCCGAGGTTCAGGCCACGGGAGATGTCCCGGGTGCCGAGGTTGGTCGTCATGATGATCACGGTGTTCTTGAAGTCCACCGCCCGGCCCTGGGAGTCGGTGAGCCGACCGTCCTCGAGCACCTGCAGCAGCGAGTTGAAGATGTCTGGGTGCGCCTTCTCGATCTCGTCGAAGAGCACGACCGAGAAGGGCTTGCGGCGCACCTTCTCGGTGAGCTGCCCGCCCTCCTCGTAACCGACGTACCCGGGCGGGGAACCGAACAGCCGCGAGACCGTGTGCTTCTCGGAGAACTCGCTCATGTCCAGCTGGATCAGCGCGTCGGCGTCACCGAACAGGAACTCGGCGAGTGCCTTGGACAGCTCGGACTTCCCGACACCCGTCGGTCCGGCGAAGATGAACGACCCACCCGGACGACGAGGATCCTTCAGTCCGGCGCGGGTGCGGCGGATCGACTGGGACAGCGCGTGGATCGCCTGCTCCTGGCCGATGATCCGCTTGTGCAGCTCGTCCTCCATGTGGAGCAGACGGCTGGTCTCCTCCTCGGTGAGCTTGAACACCGGGATGCCGGTCGCGATGGCGAGCACCTCGGCGATCAGCTCCTCGTCGACCTCGGCGACGACGTCCATGTCACCGGCCTTCCACTGCTTCTCCCGTTCGGCCTTCGCCGCGATCAGCTGCTTCTCCCGGTCGCGCAGGGATGCGGCCTTCTCGAACTCCTGGGAGTCGATGGCCGACTCCTTCTCCCGACGCACCGTGACGATCTTGTCGTCGAAGTCGCGAAGGTCCGGCGGCGCGGTCATCCGACGGATCCGCAGCCGGGAGCCGGCCTCGTCGATCAGGTCCACGGCCTTGTCCGGCAGGAACCGGTCGGCGATGTAACGGCTGGCCAGCTGTGCCGCGGCGACCAGCGCAGCGTCGGTGATCGACACCCGGTGGTGGGCCTCGTAGCGGTCCCGCAGGCCCTTCAGCATCTCGATGGTGTCGGCGATCGACGGCTCGGCGACCTGGATCGGCTGGAACCGGCGCTCCAGTGCCGCGTCCTTCTCGAAGTGCTTGCGGTACTCGTCCAGCGTGGTCGCGCCGATGGTCTGCAGCTCACCGCGGGCCAGCATCGGCTTGAGGATGGACGCCGCGTCGATCGCACCCTCGGCGGCGCCGGCACCGACGAGGGTGTGGATCTCGTCGATGAACAGGATGATGTCGCCGCGGGTGCGGATCTCCTTGAGGACCTTCTTCAGGCGCTCCTCGAAGTCACCGCGGTAGCGGGAGCCGGCCACCAGTGCCGACAGGTCGAGGGTGTAGAGGTGCTTGTCCTTCAGCGTCTCCGGGACATCGCCCTTGACGATGGACTGCGCCAGTCCCTCGACGACGGCGGTCTTCCCGACGCCGGGCTCACCGATCAGCACCGGGTTGTTCTTGGTGCGGCGGCTCAGCACCTGCATGACCCGCTCGATCTCCTTCTCGCGCCCGATGACCGGGTCGAGCTTGGACTCGCGCGCCGCCTGGGTGAGGTTACGGCCGAACTGGTCCAGCACGAGTGAGGTGGACGGCGTGCCCTCGGCCGGGGCGCCGGCGGTGGCGGCCTCCTTGCCCTGGTAGCCGTTCAGCAGCTGCATGACCTGCTGGCGCACGCGGGTCAGGTCGGCGCCGAGGCGCTGCAGGACCTGGGCCGCGACACCCTCGCCCTCGCGGATCAGGCCGAGCAGGATGTGCTCGGTCCCGATGTAGTTGTGGCCGAGCTGCAGCGCCTCGCGCAGGGACAGCTCCAGCACCTTCTTGGCGCGCGGGGTGAACGGGATGTGCCCGGCGGGGGCCTGGCTGCCCTGGCCGATGATGTCCTCGACCTGGCCGCGGACGGCCTCCAGCTGGATACCGAGGCTTTCCAGCGACTTCGCAGCCACGCCCTCGCCCTCGTGGATCAGGCCGAGGAGGATGTGCTCGGTTCCGATGTAGTTGTGGCTGAGCATCCGGGCCTCTTCCTGGGCCAGGACGACCACCCGGCGGGCACGGTCGGTGAAGCGTTCGAACATGGGCGAGCCCCCCAGAGAGCATCGGTCGGTGTGCGGCGGTTCGAGACGGACAGTCCCCGCGCGCTCCGAACGCTACGACGGCCGGTTGCCCACCGGGCACGGCGCGACCGCTATTCCTCCCCCGGCTGAACGGGGAACGCCCGCCGGCCGGTGCCCGCTGCGGGCACCGGCCGGCGGGCGGCGCAGTTCCGGCTCAGGCGTGCGCCTGCTCGTAGGCGTCACGGATCTCACCGGAGATGCGACCGCGCTCGCTGACGGGCCGGCCGTTCTCCTTCGCCCAGGCCCGGATCGCGGCGTTGTCGTTGTTCCCCGGGCGGGCGGCGGCGGTGCTACGGCGGGCACGCGTGGCGCTGGGTCGGCCGGCGCGACGGGCCTGCCCGACATAGGGGGCGAATGCCTCACGCAACCTGGTCGCGTTCTCGGCGGACAGGTCGATGTCGTACGTGGACCCGTCCAGGGAGAAGGAGACGGTTTCGGTGGCCACGCCCCCGTCGATGTCGTCGACGAGGATGACCTGGACCTTCTGTGCCATGACAGGACCTTTCAGGGGAGCCGGGTGGGGTTTTGCAATGCGTCAGCGGCGACATTACTCGACGAATGGCCCGGTCAGCGATTCACCCCGCCGGACGGACCAGTGGGAACAGGATCACGTCCCGCAACGGGCCGCCGGCCAGGAAGCTCACCAACCTGTCGACGCCCATCCCAAGTCCGCCGGTCGGTGGGAAACCGAATTCGAGTGCCTCCAGGAAGTCGGTGTCCAACGCCATCGCCTCGGCATCGCCGGCAGCGGCGAGCCGGGCCTGGGTGGCCAGGCGTTCGCGCTGGACGACCGGGTCGGCCAGCTCCGAATAAGCGGTCGCGAGTTCGACCCCGCCGACGTAGAGGTCCCACGATTCGGTCAATCGCGGATCCGCCCGGTGGACGCGGGTCAGCGGGCGTACCGCCAACGGGTAGTCGCGGACGAAGGTGGGCTCCACGAGCAGGTGTTCGCACAGCCTCTCGAACAGCTCCAGGGCGAGTTTTCCCTCGTCCCACCCGCGATCGACCTCGATGCCGTGCCCGGCGGCAATCCCCGCCAGCACCGACCGCGAGGTCCCCGGGTCGACCGGTCGGCCCGCGGCGTCGGACAGCGCGCCGAACAGGGTGACCTCGTGCCACGGCCCGTCCAGGTCCACCTCGTGACCGCCCACGTGCAGCATCCCGGACCCGGTGGCCTCGTGCGCGACCCGGACGAGCATCTCCCGGGTCAGGGCGGCCATGGTGTCGTAGTCGCCCCACGCCTGGTACGCCTCGAGCATCGTGAACTCCGGGCTGTGGGTGGCGTCGACGCCCTCGTTGCGGAACACCCGGCCGATCTCGAAGACCCGCTCCAGTCCGCCCACGACAGCCCGTTTCAGGTGCAGTTCCAGCGCGATCCGCAGGGACAGGTCGATGTCGAGGGCGTTGGAGTGGGTCGCGTAGGGCCGCGCGGCCGCCCCCCCGTGCACGGTCTGCAGGATCGGGGTCTCGACCTCGACGAACCCCCGGCCGGCGAAGAAGGCGCGCAGGGCCGCCACCACGGCCGGGCGCAGCAGGGCGAGGCTGCGGGCACGCTCGGACACCAGTAGGTCCACATACCTGCGCCGCGCCCGGCTCTCCTCCGACAGCGCGGAGTGCTGGTTCGGCGGCGGCCGCAGCGCCTTGCTCGCCAGGACCCAGCTGTCGGCGGCCACCGACAACTCCCCGCGGCGGGAGCTGACGACCTCACCGGTGACGGAGACGAAGTCGCCCAGGTCGGTCTGCGCCTTCCAGTCCGCCAGCCGGTCGGGCCCGACCCGGTCCCGGCTCAGCATCACCTGCAGGGTGGCCCCGTCCCCGGTGACGCCGTTCCCGTCGGTTCCGGCGCCCTCGCGCAGCGTCGCAAAGCACAACTTGCCGGTGTTGCGGGCGAACACGATCCGCCCGGTCACGCTGACGAGGTGCCCGGTGGCCTGGTCCGGGGGCAGGTCGGGGTGGTCCGCCCGGATCCGGGCCAGCGTCGCGGTGCGCGGTACGGCCACCGGGTAGGGCTCGGTGCCGGCGTCCAGCAGGGCCTGCCGCTTGGCCGACCGGACCCGGAACTGCTCGGACTGCTCGGACTGCTCGGACTGCTCGGACTGCTCGGACTGCTGGGCCTGCTGGGACTGGTGCGGCGACTGGTCGGGACTGACGCTGTTCACCGGGGCAGTCTCCCAGCCCGCCCGGCTCACCCCCGGGTGCGCTCGAACGCCAGCCGGAGTCCGACGAGGGTCAAGTCGGGCCGGTGGTCGGTCAGCGCGGCCGATGCCGGCAGCACCAGCGGCGCAAGTCCGCCGGTCGCGACGACCGCGGTGACCGGCGACCCGAGCTCGGCCACGATGCGCGCGACGATGCCGTCGACCTGCCCGGCGGCCCCGTACAACACGCCGGACTGCAGGCAGGCGGCGGTGGTGCGGCCGATCACCGACGGCGGCGGCTGCAGCGGTACGCGGGACAGCTGGGCCGCGCGGGAGGTCAGCGCGTCCAGGCTCAGCTCGATCCCGGGTGCGATGGCCCCACCGAGGTAGGCCCCGTCCGGGCCGACCACGTCGAAGTTCGTCGAGGTGCCGAAGTCGACGACGACACACGGTCCGCCGAACAACGTGCCGGCCGCGAGGGTGTTCATCACCCGGTCGGTGCCCACCTCCGGCGGGTTGTCGACGGCCAGGCGCACCCCCACGTCGATGCCCGGCTCGACGACGAGGCTGTCCACGCCCGCGAACCAGCGAGCCAGCATCGCCTTGGCGGTCCGCAGCAGCGCCGGCACGGTCGAAGACACGGCGATCCCGGACAGGTCGGCGGCCTCGACGCCAGCGGTGGAGAGCAGTGCCCGCACCGAGAGCGCCAGTTCGTCGGCGGTACTGCTGCGCTCGGTCCGCACCCGCCAGGAGTCCATCAGCCGGTCGCCGTCGAACAGCGCCAGCACGATGTTCGTGTTCCCGATGTCCGCCGCGAGCAGCATCAACGGGCCGCCGCTGCCGGCACGGGCACCGCCGGGTCCGGCACCGACGCCAACCAGGCCAGCGACTGCGGGTACCGGGAGCTGATCGTGGCGTGCGCCGCGTCCGGAAAAGCGCTGTGCACTGACACACGGCGGCGGGACATCGGGGTCCGGGTCGTCGTCGTAGCCGGGGGCAGGTGGACCTCGACCGGCCGGTCGGCCGGGTCACCGAGAGCGTTGCCCTCCCGTGCGGGAGAGTGCATCGTCGTGCGCAGCCACCGGCCGGGTGAGGTCATCGGGTCTCCTGTCCTGCGGTCTCCTGTCGTGCGGGGCCCGCGGCGGGATCCCCGAGCACTACCGCGGTGTTGTCGAGCAGACGCACGCCGCCGACCACTGCGGCCAGCAGCAGCCGCGCCGACCCGCTCGCCGGCGCGGGGCCGAGGTCGGGCGCACGGACCGCCAGGCTGTCCGCGGCGATCCCGGAAGCCGCCAGCACGCGCCGCGCGGCCGAGAGCACCGCGCTCGGCCCGTCCGCCCCGGCGTCGGCACCGGCCCGCAGCGCGACTGCGATGGCGGCCGCCCGCGCGCGGTCGGCCGCGGACAGCCGGGCATTGCGGCTGGACATGGCCAGCCCGTCGGCTTCCCGGACGACGGGGATCGACTCGATGTCCACGGCGGGGCCGAGATCGGCAACCATCGCGCGGACCAGCGTCAGCTGCTGGTAGTCCTTCTCCCCGAACGTGGCGACGTCCGGGGCGACCAGCCGCAGGATCCGCGACACGACCGTGAGTACGCCGGCGAAGTGGCCGGGCCGGGCGGCGCCCTCCAGTTGGGCGCCCAGCGGCCCGGGGTCGATCCGGACGGTCGGCTCGCCGTTCGGGTAGACCGCGGCGGCGTCGGGCACGAACGCCACGTCGAACCCGGCCGCGCCGGCGGCGGCCAGGTCCGCGTCCAGCGTCCGCGGGTAGGTGGCCAGGTCCTCGGTCGGGCCGAACTGCAGCGGGTTGACGAAGATGCTGAGCACCACGGTGCCGGCCGGGCCGACCAGGTCCCGGGCGCGGGCGACATGCGCGAGATGCCCGTCGTGCAGAGCGCCCATCGTCATCACCAGGGCCCGGGGTCGGGGGGTGACCGCCAGCGCCGCGTCCAGGTCTGCGACGGTGCGCGCGATCCGCAACCCACGTCCGTCAACCCCGCCGCTGCCCCGCCCGGCGACCTGGCCGGCCAGCCCCGCCATCTGACCGGACAGCAGTGACGCGACCGCCCGGTAGGCGTCGGTCGATGCCCGCGGCGCGGGGACCGCGAGGTGTCCGGCGACGGTCCCGGCGTCCCCGCGCGCGGTCGGCCCCGTGTGCGCCGCCGGCCCGACGGAGAGCGCCAGTCGCACCGCGGCCTCCACGACGGGCGCGAGCACAGCTCTCGGATCGGTGACGCCGAGCCGCTCGAGCCGCTGCATCCCGTCGGTGATCACCGCGAAGGCGTGGTTCGCCGCCACGCAGGCCGCGGCGTGCCAGGCAGGCCGGTCTGTCTCGGCCACGTCGACCACCCGGGCGGGATCGCCACCCCAGGCGGCCACCAGGGCGCGGGCGGCCGGACCAGCAACCGGATCCGCAGCCGCCGTGGTGAGCCCGACGGCGGCGACGGCCAGCGACGCACGGTCGACGGCGGGGTCACCGGTGAACGGCAGGACCGGGTGCACCGCCGCCGTCCGGGCCCCGGCGTCCGCGGCCGGGGACAGGACAGCCGCGCCGAGGGCACCGCTGGTGTGCACCACCAGCTGACCCGCAACGAACGCACCTGCCGCGGCGAGCGCCGCAACGACACCGGGCAGCGCGTCGTCACCGACCGTCAGCAACACCGTGCCCGCCCGGGCGACCGCCGGGGCCGCATCGTCGCCCCGGCCGAGCAGCAGCACGTCCGGGTCGGCCGCACCGAGCACGGCGGCCATCGTCCGGCCGACACGCCCGGGGCCGACGACCACGGTCGGCAGCCGCGCGCGTTCGGCTACCGGGTCCACGGGCCACGACGGTAGCGCCGGCCCGGTGGCCGCCCGGGCAACCTGGGCGGCCCGGGCGGCCCGGGCGGCCTGGGGGTTCGGCTCCCGGACGTTCGGCTCCCGGACGTTCGGGGCCCGTAGGTTCGGCGCCCGTAGGTTCGGGGCCGTGACGACCACCGCGACGGCTCCTTCGGCCGGCCCCGTTTCCACCGTCCAGCTGACCGGATCCCCGGTCGTCGGGTCCTCGGTCGCGGCCACGACCGTCCGGGGCCGCGACCGCACCTGGCTGGTCGCGCTCGCCGCGGGTCTGTGGGGAACCGACGCCCTGCTGCGGTACCCGCTCGGGCGGACGTTCCCCGCCTCGACCCTGGTGTTCTGGGAGCACCTGCTCGCCCTCGTGCTGCTCGCGCCGTTCCTGCCCGGCGCGGTGCGGGCGGCCCGGCGCCTGGACGGTCGCCAGCTGCTAGCGCTGCTGGTCATCGGCGCCGGGTCGTCGGCGCTGGCCACGATCCTGTTCACCCGGGCGTTCGCGCTCGGTGACCCGGTCACGCCGGTGGTGCTGCAGAAGCTGCAGCCGTTGGTGGCGATCAGCCTGGCGGCACTGCTGCTCGGTGAGCGGCCGCGGCGCCGGCTGGCGGTCTTCGCCGTCCCGGCACTGGTCGGCGCGTGGCTGGTCGCGTTCCCCGACCCGCTGCACGTCGGTGTCCGACAGCTCACGCCGGCGCTGCTCGCGGTCGGCGCGGCAGTCCTGTGGGGCGCCGGGACGGTGCTGGGCCGCGGCCTGTCCGGGTCCCTCACCGCCCGCGAGCTGGTCACCCTGCGGTTCGCGATCGGCCTGGTCGCCGCGGGGGTCGCGGTGGTCGTCCTGGGTGACCGGCTGACGTTCCCGTTGGGTTCGCTGCCCGCGGTCGCCGGGCTGGCGTGGATCCCCGGCCTGCTGGCGCTGTGGCTGTACTACACCGGGCTGCGGGCCACCCCCGCCAGCCGGGCGACGCTGGCCGAGCTCGCCTATCCGGTGACCGGCGCGGTGCTCGGCGCGGTCGTGCTCGGCGCCGTCCTCAGCGCGAGCCAGTGGACCGGGGTGGTCGTGGTGGTCGCCGCCGTGACGGGCCTCGCACTGTGGGAGCGCCACTGCTCGCCGCGCTCGGCGCACCGCTGATCCTCACTCCTCGGCCAGGGCCTGCGCCGGTGGCGTCCGGGCGGCGCGGCGGGCCGGGAGCACCGAGGCGAGCAGCCCGGCGACGGCGGCCGCACCGGCCAGCACGGCGACCTGCCCGACCGGCACCGTGAACCGGATGTCGACCGCGTCGCCGAGCAGGGCGCGGATCCCGGCGAACCCGTAGCCGATCCCGAGGACGATCCCCACCCCGGCGGCGACCACGGCCAACGTCACCGCCTCCAACGCGACCGAGAGCCGCAGCCCGGCCCGGGTCAGCCCGAGCGCGCGCAGCAGCGCGGACTCGCGGCGCCGCTCGGCAACCGACAGCGACAGGGTGTTGCCGATTCCCAGGACCGCGATGACCACGGCCACCCCGACCAGCGCGGTGACCACCAGCAGCAGGACGCCGAGGATCTGCAGGAAGCGGCCCGCACGCAGGCCGCCACCGCCGATGGTGAGCCCGGGCCCACTGCCGGTCGGCACGCCGGCGGCCCGCTGGACGGCGGCGACCGTGGCCGCGACCTGACCCGGATCGCCGCCCCGGTCCAGGGCAGCCGTCCGGGCCCAGACGGCGGTCGGCACCGGCGCGGTCCGGCTGACGGCCGCGAGGTCGGCGTCGCTGACCAGGGCCGGAACCGGCAGGCCGGGGACGACGCGGACCGTCAGCGCCCGGCTGCCGCGGCCGCCGGACAAGGTCACCGCCGCGCCGTCGCCGACGCCGAGGCGGCGGGTCACCCGGTCCGGCGCGAGCAGCAGCTGTCCGGGGGCCGCTCCGGCGAGCAGGCCGCCGCGCATGACCCGGGCGGCGGCGTCCAGGTCCGCGGCACTGACCGGGCCGATCCGCGGGCCGTCGGGCCCCGTCCCCTCGGGAGCGGTCAGGGTCGCGTTCGCGGTTGTCACCGGCACCGACGCGGCCAGGCCCGGAACCGCCGCCAGGGCAGCGAGCCGGGCCCGACTGATCGCCGGCGTCGGGGCGGGAGCCGTCCCCGGCTGGGGCGGGATGAGCACCAGTCCCGGTGCGGTCGCGATGACGTCGACCGGGTCGCCCGCCTCGATTGCGGCCAGGAACGTGGCGCGGGTCGTCGCCGCGCCGGTGGCGACGAGGGTGACCAGGGTGACGCCGACGACCAACGCCGAGCAGGTGGCGCTCGTCCGCACCGGGTTGCGCAACGCGTTGGCCACCGCGAGCCGGCCCGGCGCCCTTCCCAGCACGCCGGTGGCGACACCGACGACACGGACCGCGGCCGGGACGACGAGGCGGCCCGCGACCAGCACACCGAGGAAGGTCAGCAGCCCGCCGACGACCCCGACCGCCACCCCGCCCGGGCCGCCGCCGGCGGCCAGCCCACGGCGGGTCACCGTGACGGCGAGCGGAACCGCTCCGACGGCGACCAGGGCCAGGCCCGCGGTTGCCCGCAGGCGGCCGGCCGCCGAGCCCACGGCCGGTGGTTCGACCGGCCGCAGCGCCGCCATCGGCGAGATCCGGGTGGCCGACCGGGCCGGCCCGACCGCCGCGAGCACCGTGACGACCAGTCCGACAGCGACGGGGGCGAGCACCGCGAGCACGCCCACCTGGACCGGGGACACCTCGACCGGCACCCGGACCCGGTTGAGGACGCGCACGGCGGCGGCCGTCACGGCCAGCGCCCCGGCCAGGCCGGCCACCCCGGCCAGCGTGCCGAGGACGGCCGCCTCGGCGATCACCGAGGCGAAGACCTGCCGGCGGTCGGCGCCGACCGAGCGGAGCAGCGCCAGCTCCCGGCGCCGCTGGGCCAGCAGGACCGCGAAGGTGTTCGCGATCACCAGGCCGGCGACGACGACGGAGATCGCGGCGAAGCCCAGCAGGAATCCGCCGAGGATGTCGGTCCCGAAGCTGACGGCCCGGGTGGCAGCGGCGCGCTGCCCGGCCAGGGTCCGCGTGACCAGCCCGGAGAACCCGGCCTCGGCCTGGACGGTGGCGTCCACCCGGTCGCGCAGGGTGGCGTCGTCGACGCTGCCGTCCCCGGCGACAGCGATCCGGTAGTAACCGGTCAGCAGGCCGGCCAGCCGCGCGTCGGCCGTACGGACGAACACGGCCGGCGGGGAATAGGTGAGGCTGCTGCCCAGGTCGGCGATCCCACTGACGGTCACCGGCACCGTCGGCGGCCCGGCTTGGTCCTGCGCCGCGGGGTCCTGCGCCGGGGGACTGGACGCGGCAGGGTCCGGGGGGGCGCCGACGCGCAGCGCGCCGCCGACGCCGACGCCGGTCTCGGTCGCCGTCTGGCTGTCCAACAGCACCTCGCCGGGGCGGTCCGGGTAGTTGCCCGCGATCAGGTGCTGCCAGCGCAGCCGCGGGTCGTCCGCCACGAGGCCCACGGCGACCGGTATGCGACCCAGCCGCGGCAGTACCGCGCTCGCCGGGGCCGTGGCCAGGCCGGCCACCGCGGCCACCCCGGGCACCGCGGCGATCCGCTCGGCCAGCGAGGGGTCGATCCGGTTCGCACCGGCGGTCACCCGGGGCTCACCCACCACGACCGAGGAGCCGGCCAGCTCCGTGGTGAGGACGTCGCCCAGCGTGCGGTTCAGCGTCGCGGTGAACAGCAGGGCGACCGCGACGAAGCCGGACCCGAGCGCGACGGCCACGGCTGTCGCCAGGTACCGACCCGGGTGCCGGCGCACCTGGGTCCAGAGCAGGCGCCGCACGCAGCGACGCTAGGCCGGGCCCGGCGCCGGTGCGCCGGTGCGCTGCTGGCAACCTCCATGCTGATCGAGGACCCGGGGCGAGGACCCGGGCCGGCGAGGGTCACTCCTCGGCGAGGACGTGGGCCGGCGAGGTCAGCGCCGCCTGCCGGGCCGGCAGCACCGACGCGAGCAGGCCGGCGGCGACGGCCACCGCGACCAGCAACAGGGTCTGCCCGACGGGCACGGTGAACACCGTGGGCACCGCCCCGTCCGTGGCGCCGGAGAACACGGCCCGCGTCCCGATCCACGCGTAGAGCAGCCCCAGTCCCAGACCGAGCCCCACGGCCACCAGCGCCAGGATCAGCGCCTCCCAGACGATGGTGGCGCGCAGCGCACCCCGACCGAGACCCAGGGCCCGCAGCAGCCCGTTCTCCCGACGGCGTTCCAACACCGACAGGCTCAGGGTGTTCGCGATCCCGACGAGCGCGATCAGCAGGGCCATCGCCAGCAGGGCCGTCAGGATCTTGACCAGCGCGTCCAGGACGGTGACCAGGGCCGCCGCGATCTGGGCTCCCCCGCTGACCTGCAGGACGTCGGAGCCGCCCCCGCCGAGCCCGGCCGGGCTGCTGCCGATGGCCGAACGCACTCCGTTCACGGTGTCGTCGACGCGGGTGATGTCCCCGGTCGCGTCCAGCGCGGACGTCCTGGACCAGGTCGTCGTCGGGACCGGGGCCGTCCCGGACACGGCGGCCAGGGTCGTCTGGTCGAGCAGCAGACCGACGGGCAGGCCGGCCGCCAGCCGCACGGTCAGGTTCCGGGTCGCCCCGCGCACACCGGTCACCGAGACCGTGTCCCCGTCCATCAGCGCGGGTCCGTCGACGTACAGCTCATTGCCGACCAGGACGGTGTCCGGGCCGAGCGGCCGCGCGACGTCCTCCCGGACCACGCCGGTCAACGCCGCCGGGTCGGCGCCGCTCACCGGGCCGGACAGACTCCGCCTGCCGGGCAGCACGAGCTGGACCGGTGCCTCGACCAGCGTGGCGGTCGCCTCGACACCGCTGACACCGGCCACCCGGGACGCCGTCCCGGCCGTCAGCGCCGGCGACGCGGCGGGGTGGTGGGTCGCGAGGATCCCGGGCTGCAGCTGCGACCCGAACCCGGTGGACACCACGACGTCGACCGGGTTGTCGCCGAGCACCAGGCTCAGCGCGCTGGAGCGCGCGGTCGCCGCGCCCACCCCGACGGTGGCCACCAGCGTCACCCCGATCACCAGGGCGGTGCAGGTCGCCGTCGCCCGGGCGGGGTTGCGCAGCACGTTGAGCACCGCGAGCCTGCCCGGCACGCCGCCGAGCATGCGGACCACGGCACCGATCAGGCGGGCGACGGCCGGCACGAACAGCCGGGCCGCGGCGAGCACGCCGATGAAGCTCAGCGCATCGCCCAGTGCCGTCAGCAGCACACCTGTCGCTCCGGCGGCCGCCGCACCGGCGAGGATCCCCAGCACCCCGACGGTGATCAGCAGCAACCCGAGCACGAGACGGACCAGGCCGCGCCGGTTGCGGACGGCCAGCCCGAGATCCTGGCGCAGGGCCGCGACCGGCGCCACCGCGGTGGCCCGGCGAGCGGGCGCCAGGGCGGCCACCACGGTGACGACGAGACCGGCGACCAGCGGGATGACGACGGCGGTCCAGGTGAGGGCCGGGGCGGCGATGACGACGGGGAGGTCGAAACGGTTCGCGACCGACACGGCCGCCGAGCTGATCCACCACGCGGCCAGGACGCCGAGCACCGCCGACAGCCCGCCCAGCACGGCCGCCTCGGCCACCACGGAGCGGAACACCTGGCGGCGCTCGGCCCCGACGCACCGCAGCAGCGCCAGCTCCCGGGTCCGCTGGGTGAGCAGGATCACGAAGGTGTTCGCGATGACGAGCCCGGCGACCGCCAGGGCCAGGACCGCGAACGCCTGCACGAAGGCGCCGACCAGCTGCACGGCGACCGCGATGTCGGCGATCGACGCCCGCCGGTACTGGGTGACGGTGGAGACCCGGGCCTGCCCGGGACGGGCGCCTGGGCCGGGGTCGGCGGTGGCGGTGGCGGGCACGGCCGCCAGCCGGACCGCCGCGTCGGCCCGCAGCTGCTCGGGGTCCACGCCATCGGCTGCCAGCAGGGCCACCAGCTCGGCCCCGCCGTTGACGGTCCCGGCCGGGTGGCCGTCCGGAAAATAGAAGACCAGGCCCTGCGCGAACGACCCGAGGTCGCCGCGCGGGTCCAGGACCCCGCTGATCGTGTACCGGGCGGACCGGGCCGTACCGCCGCCGCCGTCCTGGCCACCGCTGGTCAGGGTGACGGTGGAGCCGGCAGCCAGGCCCGTCGCGTCGGCGGCGGACCTGCCGATGGCCAGCTGGCCTGCTCCGGACGGTGGGCTGCCGGCGACCACCTGCTGGGACAGCAGGCGCGGGTCCGTCGCGACCGATCGGGTGGTCACGCCCTGGCGCCCGACCCGGGGCAGGTCGACCTGGGCGTCGCCGCTGCTGACCGCCAGCGACGCGGCCACGCCGGGCGTACCGGTGACCGCTGCGACCTGGGCGGCGTCCAGGGTGGCGAAGCCGGCCGCCGACGTCGGGCCGACCACGACGTCCGCGCGGGCGACGTCGGCGACGAGGACGTTGCCCAGGGTGTTGCGCAGCGTCGAGGTAAACAGGAACCCGGCTGCGACGAAGGCGGTGCCGAGCACGATCGCCAGAGCGGTCGCGACATACCGGGCGGGATGTCGGCGCAGCTGCGCCAGGACGACGGACCTCATGCCCGGCGTGCCCCGGACGGAGCGGTCCCACCGGAGGGTTCGGTGAGCGGTGCTTTACCGTCGGGCTCGCCGGTGAGCGCCGCTCCGTCGTCGGCGAGCGAGCCGAGGGCGTCCAGGACCTGCTGCGGCTCGGGCATGTCGATGTCCCGGGCGACGCGCCCGTCGGCGACCAGCACCGCGCGGTCGGCGTAGGAGGCCGCACCCGGGTCGTGGGTGACCATCACCACGGTCTGGCCCAGCTCGTGGACCGAGCGCCGCAGGAAGGACAGGACCTCGGCCGAGGACCTGCTGTCCAGGTTGCCGGTCGGCTCGTCCGCGAACACCACGGTCGGCCTGGTGACCAGTGCTCTCGCACAGGCGACCCGCTGCTGCTGGCCGCCAGAGAGCTCGGCCGGGCGGTGCTTGAGTCGCGGCCCGATCCCCAGGGTGGCGACGAGGCCGTCGAACCAGTTCCGGTCCACCTTGCGCCCGGCCAGGTCCAGTGGCAGCAGGATGTTCTGCTCGGCGGTGAGGGTGGGCAGCAGGTTGAACGATTGGAAGACGAACCCGATGCGGTCCCGGCGGAAGTGGGTGAGCCGCCGGTCGGGCAGCGTGGTGATGTCCGTCCAGCCCGAGCCGTCCGGCTCCGCGTACCCGATCCGGCCCGCGGTCACGCTGTCCAGGCCGGCGACGCAGTGCAGAAGCGTCGACTTGCCCGAGCCGGATGGTCCCATCACTGCGGTGAACCGGCCGGCGCCGAGGTCGAGGTCGATGCCGTCGAGGGCGCACACGACGTTGTCCCCCTGGCCGTACACCTTCCGCAGGCCTTCGACACTGATCGCGGCGACCGCGCCGTCCCGGCCCTCGGATGCTGGTCGGGTTGCGGGCGCGTAGCTGCTCATGGACGTCGACGGTAGGGAGCGGGCCGCCCGGCGGCGTCGTCCCGCAGGACGACCTGCGACTGCGACCGCGGTAGCTGTCCGAACCGGCCGACCGCGCGGCGTCGGCGCGCCGGTCGCTGTCAGGGGCGGACGAGGCCGGTCTCGTAGGCGAGGATGACCGCCTGCACCCGGTCACGCAGACCGAGCTTGGCGAACACCCGGCCGATGTGGGTCTTGACGGTCGTCTCCGACAGGAACAGCACCGAAGCGATCTCGGTATTGCTCAGCCCCTCGCCCATCCGCAGCAACACCTCACGCTCGCGGTCGGTGAGCGGTGCCAGCCGCGTGTCCGCGTCCGGCCGCATCGACGTCGCCGGGAGCGTCGCCAGGTGGGACAGCAGCCGCCGGGTGGTACTGGGTGCCACGACAGCGTCCCCGGCGTGGACCGTCCGGACCGCGGCGAGCAGGTCCTCCGGCGGCGCGTCCTTGAGCAGGAAACCCGACGCTCCCGCGCGGATCGCGGCGAACGCGTACTCGTCGAGGTCGAACGTCGTCAGCACCACCACCCGTGGTGGGTCGTCGGCGTCCCGGATCTGCTGCGTGGCGCGGATCCCGTCCAGGACCGGCATCCGGACGTCCATCAGCACCACGTCGGCGGCCGTCCGTGCCAGCTGTCGGACCGCGTCGGCACCGTCGGCGGCCTCGCCGATCACCGCCAGGTCCGGCTGGGACTCCAGCACCATCCGGAAACCGGCGCGGACCAGGTGCTGGTCGTCGGCCAGGAACACCCGGATCGGCGCTGTCAGCTCCGTCACCGCGGCACCCCCCGGTCTCGCCGGGACGGCCACGGCTGCCAGGCCCCGTCGCCGCTCGACGCGGGCCGCTCTCGAACGGGCTGCTCCCCAACCGGCTGCTCCCGAACCGGCTGCTCCCCAATCGGCTGGGGCACCCGGGCGCGGGGCGCCACCCCGGGGACCGGGGCGGTCCGGCCGTCGCGCGCCGGTGCCGGCAGGGTGGCCACCGTCCGGAACCCGCCGCCGGGCCGCGGACCGGCCACCAGTTGACCGCCGACCAACGCGACCCGCTCCCGCATGCCGCGCAGGCCCTGCCCGGCCGGCGCAGACAGCACGCGCGTGGTGTCGGCCGGCCCCGGGCGGGCGTCGGGCCCGGCGGCCGCGCCGCGGCCGTCGTCGGACACCTCGACCCGCAGCCTGTCCCCGATCCGCTCGACAGTGACGTCCACCCGCCCGACGCGCCCCGCGTGCTTGAGCACGTTGGTCAACGACTCCTGTACCACCCGGTACGCGACCAGGCCGGTGGCCCCGGGAACGTCTGCGGACCGGACGGTGCCACCGAGGTCGGAATGCAGCGGCAGCCCCGTGCGGGTCAGCTGCTCGACCAGTGCCGGCAGGTCACGCAGGCCCGGCTGCGGCGCCGTCGGCTCGGCTGCGCCCCGGCTGTCGGGGTCCTCGCGCAGCACGCCGAGCAGGTGGCGCATCTGGGTCAGTGCCTCCCGTCCGGTTGCGGAGATGGTCCCCAGGACGTCCACCGCACGTGCCGGGTCGGTCCGTGCCGCGTACGCGCCGCCGTCGGCCTGCACGATGATCACTGACAGCGAGTGCGCCACCACGTCGTGCATCTCCCGGGCGATCCGGGCCCGCTCCCCGGACTCGGCCAACCGGATCGCCTGCTCCCGCCCGAGCTCGACGGACTCCGCCCGCTGGACGAGTCCCTCGACATAGGCCGCGCGCACCCGGCGCAGCGTCCCGGACACCAGGGCCACCACAACGGTCAGGACCAGCACGGCGAGATAGCCGATCCCCCAGCTGGTGGCACACAGGACGGCCGCGCCGAGGCCGACCGGGACGCCGACCCACCGCTGCAGCGGTGTCCGGGCGCGCGCGGCGAGGGTGTAGAGCGCCACCGCGAACGCCCCGTCCGCGGGCAGCGGGACCGACCCGTTGCCCGCGGGCGTCGCCAGGACGAGCAGCTGGACGGCGCCGACCGCGCAGACGACGGCGAGCACCCAGCCCGGTGCGATCCGGCGCACCGTCAGCGGCAGCACCATCCCGGCGCCCACCGCCAGCGCGAACACCGGTTTCCACCAGCCGTCGCCGCTGACCACCTCGGCCCCCAGCAGCACCAGTGGCAGGCCGACGGCGCCGACCAGCGCGCCGTCCACCCGCGTGGGGTGCCGGTCCAGCATCCCCGCGAGATCCACCACCGGTCCAGCGTAGGGAGACCGGCCGCCGCCGCGTCCGACTATGGGACGACCTGACAGCCCACGGTCCCACCCCTGGCCGCCACGCCGCTACGCCGTACGCCCCGGCCGCCGGCCCGTCAGGCCGTCCGGTCCGCCCGCACCGGGAGCCGGTGCAGTCGCACGTCCCGGATCGCCCCGTCGGCCACGGTCAGCGACAACCAGGTCGGGGTCGGCTGGCGGCGCCGGTCGGTGGGCGACCCCGGGTTCAGCAGCCGCATCGTCCGGCCGTCGACAACCGGCACCGCGGTGTCCCACGGGATGTGGGAATGGCCGAACAGCAGCAGGTCGGTGTCCGAGCCGTGGACGCCGGCCATCCGCCGGTCCCGGCCGGGTGCGGGTCCGGTCTCGTGCACGACGGTCACCCGGATCCCACCGAGAACGGCCCGGCCGACTTCCGGCAGCCGCGCCCGCAGGGCCGGCCCGTCGTTGTTGCCCCAGCAGGCCAGCAAGGAGACCGATGCCGGCCTCAGCCGGGCGAGCACCCGGTCCAGGACCGCCTCGTCAACCCAGTCCCCCGCGTGCACCGCGGCGTCGTCCGGGCCGAGCTCGTCCAGTGCCGCCCAGACGGGCCCGGGCAGGTCCCGCGCCCGGGCCGGGACGTGGGTGTCGGCGAGGACGACCAGACGGGGCACCGGGCCATCGTCACCGCCCGGCTCGCGAGGGGCCTGGCGACCCACCGCTCACGGTCGCGGGGATACCGTTGCCGGCGCAGAGCAGATCGCCGACGAGCGCGCGGACCGGGCCGTGCCGGGACGCAGGGGAGGCCCGTGGTCCCGACCACGCGAAGCGGTGGCCCGCCGCACCGCGCCGGGGCGCGAACGGACCACCGCGCCGGGGCGCGAACGGACCACCGTTCCGGGGCACGAATCGACCGCCGTTCCGGGGCACGTCTGCGGCGCGGGGCGGCCCGGCTGGTGCACGCTGCACCGGCGCGCTGGCAGCCCGACGCCCTGGCCCGTCGGTCGCGCGACTGGTTGCTGGACGGGACCGTCGTCCGCGCCAAGCGGATCCCCGGACCGCACCGCGAGCCCTCCCCGGGAACGGCCCACACCCGGCCGTGGTGGAAGGTGATGTGCCTCACCGGCGTCGACTACTTCTCGACCCTCGGCTACCAGCCGGGGATCGCCGCGCTCGCCGCGGGTGCGGTATCGCCCATTGCGACGATCGTCCTGGTCTCGCTGACGCTGTTCGGCGCGCTGCCGATCTACCGCCGGGTCGCCGCGGAGAGCCCACGCGGCGAGGGCTCGATCGCGATGCTGGAGAAGCTACTGAACTTCTGGGCGGGCAAGTTGCTCGTTCTGGTTCTGCTGGGCTTCCTCGCCACGGACTTCATGATCACGATCACCCTCTCGGCGGCGGACGCGACGGCGCACGCGGTGGAGAACCCGTTCGCCCCGGACTGGCTGCACGGGCGGGAGGTGTTGCTGACGCTGCTGCTGATCACCGCCCTCGGCGCGGTCTTCCTCAAGGGCTTCCGGGAGGCCATCGGGATCGCCGTCGGGATCGTCGGGGTCTACCTGGCGATGAATGTCGTGGTGATCGCGGTCGCGGTCGCCGACGTCGTCGGCCATCCACAACTGGTCGTGGACTGGCGGGACCTGCTCGTCAGCCAGCACTCCAATCCTTTCGCCGTGGTGGCGGTGGCGCTGCTGGTGTTCCCGAGACTGGCACTCGGGCTGTCCGGCTTCGAGACCGGCGTCGCCGTCATGCCCCAGGTCAGAGGTGCGCCCGACGATGACCCGAAGCGCCCGGCGGGACGGATCGCCGGGACCCGGCGGCTGCTCACGACCGCGGCCGTGATCATGAGCGTGTTCCTCATCACGAGCAGCTTCGTCACGACGGTGCTGATCCCCGCGCGGCTGTTCGCACCCGGCGGCGACGCGAACGGGCGGGCGCTGGCCTACCTGGCGCACAAGTATCTCGGCGACGGTTTCGGCACGCTCTACGACGTCTCGACGATCGCGATCCTGTGGTTCGCCGGGGCCTCGGCGCTGGCCGGGCTGCTCAACATCGTGCCGCGCTATCTCCCGCGCTACGGGATGGCGCCGGAGTGGGCCCGCGCGGTCCGTCCGCTCGTGCTGATCTTCGTGGCCATCGCCTTCGTCGTCACCCTCGCCTTCGACGCCAGCGTCGATGCCCAGGGCGGCGCCTACGCCACCGGCGTGCTGGTCCTCATGCTGTCGGCGAGTTTCGCGGTGACGCTGTCCAGCTGGCGACGACGGGCCCGCCGGGTGCATATGGGCCTGGGCGCACCGATCGCGTTCAGCCTCATCACACTGGTGTTCCTCTACACGACGATCGCGAACATCTTCGAGCGTCCCGAGGGCGTCCGGATCGCCGGGCTGTTCATCCTCGGGATCCTCGCCGTCTCGCTGGTCGCCCGGATCACCCGGTCCACCGAGCTGCGGGTGACGTCCATCGAGCTGGACCCGGCCGCCCGACGGATCCTGTCCGCGGCCGCCGACGGGACGGTCCGGCTCATCCCGTCGGACCCGGCGGACCGCAACGCACTGGAGTACCTGGACAAGGAGCGCCGGGCCCGCGAGACCAACCACATCCCCGACCCCGAGCCGGTGGTGTTCCTGGAGATCGTGGTGCGCGACGCCTCGGACTTCGAGGAGGACCTGGTCGTGCACGGCGGGGAGCGCTACGGCTTCCGGGTACTGACCTGCCAGTCCAGCTCGGTCCCCAACGCGATCGCCGCACTGCTGTTGGAAGTCCGCGACACCTACGACACGCTTCCGCACGTGTACTTCACCTGGACCGAGGGAAACCCGCTGTCCAACATCGTCCGGTTCCTGGTGTTCGGGCACGGCGAGGTGGCGCCCGTGACGCGCGAGGTCTTGCGGGAGGCCGAGACCGATCCGCACCGGCGGCCGTTCGTCCACGTCGGCTGAAACGAGGGCTCCGGCGCTGCGGGTCGTGCCGGCAGACGGCATGTTGCGCCGGTGCCGCCGGCACACTGTCCCTCACGTTGTCCTTATCCGCGCTGCTGGAGCCTTCGTGTCGTAGCGGATCCCCGCTGCACTCACCGCACGACGAGGGAGACCCACCACATGAACAAGCGCACCTCGATCGCGGTGGCCGTGGCCACCGTCGCCATCGGCGCTGCCGGGGCGGGTACGGCGTTCGCGTCGTCATCGCACCCCTCCGCCCCGACCACCGCCGCCGTCGCTTCGGCGGAAGTTCCGGGCGCACCCGATGGCGACAACATCCAGCAGGGCGACCAGACCGGTCCCGACAGCTTGGGCACGGTCGGCGACACCGCCAGCTCGGTGACCGAGAAGGCCAGCACCGAGAGCGGTGTGTCCGACGGCCCCGGCGGGTACGCGGACCCGGCCGGCAGCAACGCCGACACCCAGCAGCAGGGTCAGCACTAGGCCTCAGGCTGTACCGATCGTCCGGGGCCGGCCGTGCGCGGCCGGTTCCGGACGATCCGGCCGGGACCGCCCGGACTGCCCGGATTGCCGGGCCGAAGCGACGAGCACGCCGGGGGGTACAGCGGAGTTGAAGGTCCTGGTCGTCGAGGACGAGGACGACCTGCGCTCGGCATTGGCCCGGGGACTGCGGGCGGAGCACTTCGTCGTCCAGACCGCGGCCGACGGCGTCGACGGACTGTGGATGGCGCAGGAGTTCGATCCGGCCGTCGTCGTGCTCGACATCATGCTGCCCGGCCTGTCGGGATACGAGGTCTGCCGCCGGCTGCGCCGGGCCGGATCCCGCGTACCGATCCTGATGCTCACGGCCAAGGACGGCGAGTTCGACGAGGCTGACGCGTTGGACCTGGGCGCGGACGACTTCCTGTCCAAGCCGTTCTCGTTCGTGGTGTTGACGGCCCACCTGCGAGCCCTGCTGCGCCGCGGAGCCGGTGGCCGCGCGCCGCACATCGCGGTCGGCGACCTGCGTTTGGATCCGGCCTCCCGGCGGTGCTTCAAGGGCGGGACCGAGGTCCGGCTGACTGCGCGGGAGTTCGCCCTGGCGGAACTGCTCGCCCGCCGGCACGGCGAGGTCGTCACCCGCGGTGAAATCATCGAGCAGGTGTGGGACGCCGATGTCGCGGGCGACTCCAATGTCGTCGAGGTCTATGTGGGGTACCTGCGCAAGAAGCTGGACCAGCCATTCGGCTCCCACATGTTGCAGACCGTCCGTGGGGCCGGTTACCGACTCGAGGAGGCCGGGACCGAGGAGGCGTCGCGGGCGTGAGGGCCCTGCGGGGAGTTCGCGGCGGCCTGCGGTCCCGGGTGGCCCGCGTGGGCATCCGCAGCCGCGCGACCGCAATCGCTACGATCGCCGTGGCGTTGGCCCTGGCCGTGGGCGGTGTCCTGCTGGTCGTTCTCGTCCACGACTCCCTGGTCGCGAGCCTGGACGCCGCCGGCCAGGCCCGGGCCCGCGATGTCGCAGCCTCCGCCGCGGGGATCCGACTGCCGCGCTCGGTGGCCAGCACCGGCGAGGACAGCTCCGTCGTCCAGGTCGTCGACGCCGCCGGTCAGGTCGTTGCGGCGAGCCCGAACATCCTCGGCGAGCCACCGTTGCTGCCTGCGCCACCGAGCCGGCGGCAGGCGCGGGTCTTCACCCGGGCCGGCCTTCCGATCAGTGGTGAAGGACAGTCCTTCCGGGTCGTGGTCGAACCCGCGACCCTGACGGGCGGGCCGGGTTGGGTGTACGTCGCGACGTCCCTGGCGCAGGCGGATCTGAGCACCGCACGACTCGCGGTGCTGCTGGCTGTCGGGCTTCCCCTGTTGCTACTCGTTGTTGCCGGCAGCACCTGGCGGGCGGTGGGGCGCGGGCTGGCGCCGGTCGAGCGCATCCGCGCCAGCGCCGACGCGATCAGCGGTGCACGTCCCGACGACCGGGTGCCCGTCCCTCCGACGCACGACGAGATCTTCCGGCTGGCGATCACCATGAACGCGATGCTGAGCCGGCTGGACGACGCGGCCAGCCGCCAGCGCGAGTTCGTCGGCGACGCGTCCCACGAACTCCGGAGCCCGCTGGCCGTCCTGCACGCCGAGATCGATGTCGCGAGGGCAGATGCCGACAACGTGCTGGCCGCCGGGACGCTGGAACGACTGTCCAAGCAGGCAAGCCGTCTGGGCGACCTGCTCGAGGACCTGTTGTTCCTGGCGCGTACCGACGAGGGACGAGCCCGGCTCCGGTACGTCCCGGTGGACCTTGACGAGCTGGTGCTGGCCGAGGTTCGCCGGCTGCGGGCGCTCGGCGCGACAGTGGTCCTCGACGGCCCGGACGCGGCCCGGGTGCTCGGGTCGGTCAGCGAGCTCTCCCGGGCGCTGCGCAACCTCGGCGACAACGCCCGGGCCCACGCGCGCACCACGATCACGCTGGGCCTGCACGCGAGGGACGGCGTCGCCACGCTCTACGTCGCGAACGACGGACCCCTGATACCCACAGCTGACCGCGAGCGGGTCTTCCAGCGCTTCACCCGGCTGGACCAGGCGCGCCCCCGTACGACCACCGAGGGCGGCGGAGCCGGGCTCGGGTTGGCCATCACCCGGCAGATCGCCCGCCGGCACCGCGGCGACGCCGTCGTGGCGACAACCGGGCAGACCAGCTTCGCGCTCACGCTGCCCCTCGCGGACCCGGGACACGAAGCGGCCGTCGGCTAGTTGAGCGGGCCACGGCGCCGACACCTCGGGCTCTGCGCGCCACGGCGCGGGACGAACCGTGCACTCGAGCCGACCGGCGTCAGCGCAGCGGCGGGACGATCAGCACCAGGCCGAGCACCGCAAGGCCCAGCACGGTCAGGGTCGCCGCGTCCAGCAGCCGGCCGCGGACGGCGAGCATGCCGGCCGTCCGCGTGGGGAGCACCGTGCGGAGCGCGGCGGCCAGCAGCAGGGCCGCCGAGAAGACCACCGAGCCGCGCTTGAAATGACCTATGCCGACGACGACCAGCCCGACCGCGGCCACCACCAGCACGACCGACACCGGCCACTCTCCCGTCCACCGACCCGAGCGGGCCCCCGACCGGCCGCCCGACACCGGGGTCGGTATCCCGATCACGGCGGACCGGTCACGCCGGGCCGGTCCACGCCGGTCCGGTCCACGGCGGTCCGGGTCAGGCCGCGGCGGCCGGCGTCGGGACACCCGCAGCCGCCTCCGCGGCCTCGACGACGTTGGTCAGCAGCATGGCGCGCGTCATCGGGCCCACACCGCCCGGCACCGGCGCCAGCCACCCCGCGACGTCCGCGACCCCCGGGGCGACGTCACCGATCAGCCCGGCGGCGGTCCGGGTGATGCCCACGTCGATGACCGCGGCACCCGGCTTGACCATCCCCGCGGTCACCAGGCCCGGCGCACCGGCCGCGACCACTACGATGTCGGCCGCGCGGACATGGGAGGCCAGGTCGCGGGTCGGCCGGTGACAGGAGACGACGGTCCCCGCCTCCAGCCGGTTGGCCAGCAGCAGGAACGTCGGCCGGCCGGCGGTCGTCCCGCGCCCGACGACGCAGATGTCGGCCCGCTCGGTCGGCACACCGTAGGCGAGCAGCAGGTACTCGATCCCGCGGGCGGTGCACGGGCGCACCCCAGGCATGCCGAGCACGAGCCGGCCGAGGTTCACCGGGTGCAGTCCGTCGGCGTCCTTCGCCGGGTCGACGAGCTCCAGGACCCGGCCGGCATCCAGCTGCGGCGGCAGCGGGACCTGCACGAGGAAGCCGGTGCACGCCGGGTCGGCGTTGAGCTGATGGACCGCCGCCTCGACCTGCGCCGGCGTCGAGTCGGCCGACAGCCGCAGATCCAGGGAGGCGATGCCCACGCCGGCGCAGTCGCGGTGCTTGCCGGCGACATAGGCGACGCTGGCGGGGTCGTCGCCGACCAGCACCGTCCCGAGGCCCGGGGTGATCCCCCGCGCCGCCAGGGCCCGGACCCGGACCGCGAGGTCCTCCCGGATCGCCTTCGCCGTCGCCCGGCCGTCGATGAGGGTCGCCGTCACAGACACCGAGCCTTCCAGATCCGGCGCGCCCGGCCCACCCGCCGGGCCGGCCGACCACGCCTGATCATGCCGACCCGGTCAACCGGTGGCGGTACCGACGAGCCTGCCGATCGCGTACGTCACGGCCAGGCCGATCGCCCCGCCGATGACCACGCGGGCGACCGCCGTCGAGACCCGCGCGCGGCCGAGCCGGGCGCCAGTCGCCCCGGTCAGCGCCAGTGCGATCAGCACAGCCACGAACGTCGCCGGAACGCGGACCGCCGGCGGCGGCAGGACGACCGCCAGCACCGGCAGCAGCGCCCCGACGGTGAACGATGCGGCGGACGCGACCGCCGCCTGGCCGGGCCGGGTGAGGTCGTCCAGACGGATCCCGAGCTCGGCGTCCGCGTGGGCGGCCAGCGCGTCCCGCGCGGTCAACTCCTCGGCGACCGTGCGCGCGGTCTGCGGCGACAGCCCGCGACCGAGGTAGATGGCGGTCAGCTCGTCCAGCTCCTCCTCGGGTGTCTCGGCGAGCTCCCGACGTTCCATCTCCAGGGCGGCCCGCTCGGTGTCGCGCTGACTGGACACCGACACGTACTCGCCCAGGGCCATCGACACCGCACCGGAGACCAGGCCGGCGACTCCCGCGGTGAGCAGCGTGCCGCGCGCGGCCGTGGCACCGGCCACCCCGACCACCAGCCCGCCCACCGACACGATCCCGTCGTTGGCGCCGAGCACGGCGGCCCGCAGCCAGTTCAGCCGGCCCGCGAGGCGGTCGTCGTGCGGCTCGGTGCGGTCCGGGTGCGGGGCGTTCACGTCCGCGGGGGGGGCGCTGAGGTCCGCGTGGGGGGCGGCCGGCGACGCCGGCGGCCCGGCGGTGGTGTCGGTCACACACCCGACGCTAGAGACCTCGCACGGCCCCCACCAGCAAGGGCAGCCGCACCTTGCTCGCGGGCCGGGCGTTGGGACGAGGCACTGTCAGTGCCGGAAGTGGCGCGCCGCGGTAAGGAACAGGCTCACCCCGGCTGCCTCGGCGGTTGCGACGACCTCGTCGTCGCGGCGGGAGCCGCCCGGCGCGACGACGGCGCGCACACCCGCGTCGATCAGTACCTGCAGGCCGTCGGGGAAGGGGAAGAACGCATCGCCGGCAGCCACCGACCCGGCGGCCCGGTTCCCGGCCCGCGCCACCGCCGACCTCGCGGCGTCCACCCGGTTGACCTGGCCCATGCCGATGCCGACGGTGGCGCCGCCGGCGGCCAGCAGCACGGCGTTGGAGTGCACCGACCGGCAGGCCCGCCAGGCGAACGCCAGGTCGGCCGACGTCGCGTCGTCGACGGCGGGGCCGGCGGCCAGCCGCCACCCGGCCGGGTCGTCGCCGGCGGCGTCGACCCGGTCCGCGACCTGGACGAGCAGGCCGCCGGACACGGTGCGGACGTCGGAGGCCGGCAGCGCGAACCCGGCCGGCAGGCGCAGCAGGCGGATGTTCCGCTTGCGCGACAGCACGTCGACGGCGGCCGGCTCGAACCCCGGCGCCACCACGACCTCGGTGAACACCTGGCCGATCTGGTCCGCGGTTGTCGCGGTGACCGGCCGGTTGGCAGCGACGACGCCGCCGAAGGCGGACACGGGGTCGCAGGCGTTCGCCTTCGCGTGCGCGTCGGCGACCGGGTCGGCCGCGTCGGGGGCGCCGACGGCGAGCCCGCACGGGTTGGTGTGCTTGACCACGGCGACGCACGGCCCGGCAAAGTCGTAGGCGGCCCGCACAGCCGCATCCGCGTCGACGTAATTGTTGTACGACATCGCCTTGCCGTGCAGCTGCGCGGCCTGCGCGATGCCCGCCGGGACGTCGCTCCGGGCGTAGAGGGCCGCCGGCTGGTGCGGGTTCTCCCCGTACCGCAGCTGGGCCGTGCGCCGCGCCGGGATGGACACCCAGCCCGGGAACGTGCTGTCGTCGCCGGTGAACTCCGACGCCATCCAGGACGCCACCGCAGCGTCGTAGGTGGCGGTGTGCTCGAACGCCGCGGCGGCCAGCGCCCGGCGCTGGGCCAGCGTCGTCCCACCTGACGCGACCGCCTCGAGCAGCTGCGGGTAGCGGGCCGGGTCGACGACGACGGCGACAGTGGCGTGGTTCTTGGCCGCGGACCGGACCATCGCCGGACCGCCGATGTCGATCTGCTCCACGGACTCCTCGAGCCCGGCACCGGAGGCGACGGTCGCCGCGAAGGGGTAGAGGTTGCCGACCAGCAGGTCGAAGGCCTCGATGCCGAGCTCGGACAGCTGGGCCAGGTGCTCGGGGCGCCGGGTGTCGGCTAGCAGGCCGGCGTGCACGGCCGGGTGCAGCGTCTTGACCCGACCGTCCAGCGACTCGGGGAACCCGGTGAGGTCCTCCACGGCGGTGACCGGCACGCCGGCCGCGGCGATCCGGGCGGCGGTGCTGCCGGTGCTGACCAGCGCGACGCCCGCCGCGGCCAGCCCGCGCGCCAGGTCCTCGAGGCCGGTCTTGTCGTAGACGGAGAGCAGCGCTCGCCGTACGGGGCGTCGCTCTCCCGCTCCCGAGTCGTCCGCTGCCGGGCCGTCCACCGCCGGGTCGCCGCTCATCCGGTGCGCACCTTCCTGCCGTCGAGGACGAAACCGCGGGCCGCCAGGCGGCCCACGTGCTCGGGGAGCATCCTGCGCTCGGCCTGCTTGATGCGTTCGTGCAGGCTCGTCTCGGTGTCGTCCTCGGCGACCGCGACGGCCACCTGGGCGACGATCGGGCCGGTGTCGGTACCCGCATCGACGAGGAACAGCGTCGCGCCGGTCACCTTCACCCCGTGCGCGAGTGCGTCGCGCGGGGCGTGCAGACCGGGGAACGCCGGCAGCAGCGCCGGATGGGAGTTGAGGGTTCGGCCGCCGAAGCGCTCCAGGAAGACCGGCCCGACCAGCCGGCTGAAGCCCGCCAGGACCACCAGGTCCGGCTGCTGCGCCGCGGTGGCCGCGGTCAGGGCCGCGTCCCAGGCGGGACGGTGGACGTGGTCGGCCGGCCGGACCACGGCCGTGTCGATGCCGACGACCGCGGCCCGTTCCAGCGCGCGGACCCCGGGGCGGTCGGCGACCACACCGACGACTGCCGCCGGGTAGGCCGGGTCGGTGGCGGCGTCGATCAACGACTGCAGAAGGCTGCCGTCACCGGAGACGAGCACGACGACCCGGGACCTCACGGGCCCGGACCCTAGCCGGGCGTGCGCGACACTGGGCCGATGCCGGACGCCGAAGCCCCGACCGGACAGCGCCCGACCGATGCCACCGCTGTAGCCGGCCTCCCTGACCTGGATCCCGTGCCCCGGACCGGCAGCTCGGCGCCGGCCGCCCGCCGGCCGTACGCCGAGAGCCGGGGCGACGCGGGCAGCGGGCCCGCCGGCTGGGGCCCACCGGCCGGCCCCGCTCCGTGGCCGGACCCGACAGCCGACGGTGCGGGCCCGACCGTCGCCCGGCCGGCACCGCCCGACGCGCCGCCCACCGCGCCGGCACCGCCCACCGGGCCGCCGACCGGACCGGCACCGGTAGACGGCGGCTACCGCCCGGGCGAGCCGCTGAAGCGTCCGCTGTCGGCGTCGCGTCCGGACGCGGACGTCCACCCGGCGCGGCGCGCTGCCGCCGGACCGGTGCCTGCCGCCGGACCGGTGCCTGCCGCCGTCCAGGACGCGGCCCGGCGCGCCGGCCGGGTCGCCCTCGTCCTCGCCGTCGCCGGTGTGGCCCTGACGATCGTCTTCTTCCCGGTCGGCGCGCTGCTCGACCTCGCGGCGGTCGCGCTCGGCATCCGCGCGGTCGTCCTCGCCCGCCGCGCCCGTGTACCGGCCGCGCCCGGCGGTACGGCGATCGGCCTCGGCGCGGTTGCCGCGCTCGTCGCGGTCGTCCTGGGGGTCGTCCTGGGCATCTTCTGGACCGAGGCCCGCTCGTTCATGAGCTGCTCGCGCGAGGCGATGACGACGACTGCGCGTGACGCGTGCACCGCAGGGCTGCGCAACGACCTGCAGCGTCGCGTCGACGGCTGGTCCCGCTGACCGCAGGCTCCTCCGCTCACCTCTGGCGGCCCCCCGGCTCGCCGCACGGCGTGGTCAGCCGACGATCCCGCGCATCACCCCGGCCATCAGCGCTGCTGTCTCCGACGGTGTCCGGCCGACGCGGACCCCGACGTGTTCCAGGGCGGTCCGCTTGGCGGCGGCGGTCCCGGACGAGCCGGACACGATCGCCCCGGCGTGCCCCATCGTCCGGCCCTCGGGGGCGGTGAACCCGGCGACGTAGCCGACGACCGGCTTGCGGACGGACTCGGCGATGTAGGCCGCGGCCCGCTCCTCCGCGTCGCCGCCGATCTCGCCGATGAGCACGATCGCGTCGGTGTCGGGGTCGGCCTCGAATGCGGCCAGGCAGTCGATGTGCGTGGTCCCGACGATCGGGTCCCCGCCGATGCCGACGGCGGTGGAGAACCCGAACTCCCGCAGCTCGTACATCATCTGGTAGGTCAGCGTGCCGGACTTGCTGACCAGCCCGATGCGGCCGGGCGGGGTGATGTCGGCCGGGATGATGCCGGCGTTGGACTGCCCGGGCGAGATCAGGCCCGGGCAGTTGGGCCCGATCAGCCGGGTCGTCCCGGACCGCTGCGCGACGGTGAAGAACTCGGCGGTGTCCCGGACCGGCACGCCCTCGGTGATGACGACGACCAGGGGCAGGCCGGCCTGGATCGCCTCGAGCACGGCCGGCTTGGTGGCACGGGCCGGGACGAAGACCACCGAGGTGTCCGCACCCGTCGCGGCGACGGCATCGCCCATCGACCCGAACACGGGAAGCGTGAGCGGCGCTCCGTCCGGCCCGGTGAAGTCCACCGTCTGGCCACCCTTGCCGGGCGTCACCCCGCCGACGACCGCCGTCCCGGACATCAGCATCCGTTGGGTGTGCTTGCGTCCCTCGGCGCCGGTCATCCCCTGCACCAGCACGGTGCTGGACCCGGTCAGGAACACGGCCACGTCAGTTCTCCTCCTCGTTCGGGAGCGGTGCTCCGGCAACGGCAGCGCCGGCGAGTTCGGCCGCGGTGGCCGCGCCGCCGTCCATCGTGTCCGCCAACCGGACCAGCGGGTGCGCGGCCGCGGCGAGGATCGCCCGCCCCGCCTGGACGTTGTTGCCGTCCAGCCGCACGACGATCGGCTTGCTCGCCGTGTCCCCGAGAACGGCCAGGGCACCGACGATGCCGTTCGCGACCTCGTCGCAGGCGGTGATCCCGCCGAAGACGTTGACGAACACGCTGCGCACCTGCGGGTCGGAGAGCACGATCCCGAGGCCGTCGGTCATCACCTGCGCCGACGCTCCCCCGCCGATGTCGAGGAAGTTCGCCGGCTTCACCCCGCCGACGGCCTCACCCGCGTAGGCGACCACGTCCAGGGTGCTCATCACCAGCCCGGCGCCGTTGCCGATGATGCCGACCGACCCGTCGAGCTTGACGTAGTTCAAGTGCTTGGCCCGCGCGCGCGCCTCAAGGGGGTCGGCGTCCTCGGGGTCGGCCGCGGCGAGCTCGGCGAACTCCGGGTGCCGGAACGCGGCGTTGTCGTCCAGGCTCACCTTGCCGTCCAGCGCGACGATGCGGCCGTCGCCGGTGCGTACCAGCGGGTTGACCTCGACCAGCGTCGCGTCGGTGGCGGCATAGACGTCCCACAGGCTGCGCAGGACCCCGGCCACCGCGGGCGCGACGTCCACGGGGAAGCCGGCCAGACCGACCAGCTCGTCGGCGGTGGCCCGGTCGATGCCGACCGTCGGGTCGACGCTCACCCGGGCGAGGGCATCGGGTCGCTCGACGGCGAGCCGCTCGATCTCCATCCCGCCCTCGACGCTGGCCATCGCCAGGTAGCTGCGGTTGGACCGGTCCAGCAGCAGCGACACGTAGTACTCGGCCGCGATGTCGGCGCCCTGGGCGACCATCACCGCGTGGACGGTGTGCCCGCGGATGTCCATGCCGAGGATGCGGCCGGCGACGTCCCGGGCCTCCTGCGGGCTGCGGGCCACCTTGACCCCGCCGGCCAGACCGCGACCACCGACCTTGACCTGTGCCTTGACCACGACGACGCCACCGGAGGCCGGGCCGATCGCCGATGTCGCGGCGGCCGCCTCGTCGGGCGTCCGGGCGAGCAGGCCAGCGAGCACGGGCACACCGTTCGCCTCGAACACGTCGCGCGCCTGGTACTCGTACAGGTCCACCCTGGTGCCTCCCGATCGGTTGCCGGCGGCCGGCTACGTCGCAGCGAGGGTATCGAGCGGCCCGGTCGACGGGAGCACGGTGACGGACCTGTCGGACCGGGCTGCCACGGTTGGCCCATGACCGGATACCTCGCCCTGCTGCAACCGGCACCGCCCGTGGCACCCACGTCGATCGCGGGACGGTTCCGCATCGCCGGCACCAGCCCGGACGGTGACTCGGTGCGGTTCACGGCCGACGAGCCCGGTGTCTGGCGCGACGCCGGCATCCGCGCGCGGGTGAACGCCGCCGGGAGCACCCAGCTGCGGCTGGACGCGATCGACGCGCTCGAGACGCACTACGCCCCACCCGGCGGCGGCGGGCAGTGGCGCCAGCCGCCGGAGTTCGCGGTCCGCGCGACGGAGTCGCTACTGACGCGGCTCGGGTTCGACGGATGGCGACGCGACCCGGACACCGGCACGATCAGCAATCCCGAGCCGGCCGAGGTCCCGGGGTGGATCGTCACCGCGGGCGCGGACCTGAACGGCCGCCCGGTTTCCTTCGTCCTGGCAGGCGATCGGGCGACCGCTGATGCCCGGTGGTCGGCCGGCGGTGGCGACGGGCCGGTCGCGCTGACGCCGGACATGCTCGGCGCGACGGTCAACGCGGGCCAGCTCGCCGACGGGCTGGCCTACCCGACCTTCTACACCGACCTGGCCGCGGACCTACGCGACGCGCTCGCCGCCATCACGGCCACCGCCCGGACCGCCGGCACGGGCATCTGGGCGGCGGATGTGACGACGAGCGGCTTCGTCCTCACCGGCCGCACCCAGCTGGAGACCGAGGTCGTGCTGCTGCCGAAGCTGTTCCGCCGGCTCGCGGAGTACCTGTCCCTCGACGGTCCGGAGACGGGGCCGTCGGCGGGGGTTTCGCTGGCCGGGTTCCGCGACTTCCTCGCCGTGTCCGCCGATGCGGTGCGGGTCCTGCCCGACGGACCGCTCACGACCCTGGCCGACCTGGTGCGGGTCGAGGGACAGCGGGTGGCGCTGGCCGTCGAACCGGAGCGGCTGGTCTTCAGCGAGAAGGAGACCCGCGTTCGCCCGCTGACGGACTGATCGCCGCGACCCGCTGACCCGTGGTCGCGGTCCAGGCCGGGCCGGGCCGGGCCGGTCACAGCTTCGTCAGCGGGGCGAACCGGAGCAGGAACCGCTTGGGCTTTTCGCCGTCGCCGAAGTCGACGGTGGCCTCGCCGCGCTCCCCGGCACCCTGGGTGGCGACGACGGTGCCCATGCCGAAGGTGTCGTGCAGCACCCGGTCACCGGCAGCCACGGACACGACCGGCCGGGAGCCGCCGCTCGGCGCAGGCCGGGCGGTCGGCCGCGCCCGGCCGGACGACGACGGCGTCCAGCTGTTGCCGGCCGAGCCGCCGGGGGCCGCCGCCTCGCGACTGGACGACCCGGGGGTGCGGCTGCCCCACCGGCTCCAGCCCTCCCAGTCGCCCGTGTCCTGGCTCCCACCAGGGTCACTGCGCCCCGAGTCCCAGCGCCCCGAGTCCCAGCGTCCGGAATCCCACCGGACGGTGTCGGCCTCGGTGCGCTCCCAGCGCATCGTCTCGGTCGGCACCTCGTCGAGGAACCGCGATGCCGGGTTGTGCTGGGGCGCGCCGAAAGCTGACCGGCTCACCGAGCGGGTCAGGTACAGCCGCTCGCGGGCCCGGGTGACGCCGACATAGGCCAGCCGGCGTTCCTCCTCCAGCTCCGCCGGATCGGCCAGGGCCCGGCTGTGCGGGAACGTGCCGTCCTCCAACCCGGTCAGGAAGACGACCGGGAACTCCAGCCCCTTCGCCGTGTGCAGGGTCATCAGCGTGACGACGCCTGCCTCGCGGGCGGCGGCGACCTCGGCGTCGACGTCGCCCGTCGCCGCGGCGCCTTCACCACCGGCCGACCCGCTGTCCGATCCGTTGTCCGGGATCTGATCGCTGTCGGCGACCAGGGCGACCCGCTCGAGGAACCCGACCAAGCCGCCGTCGGTCTCGGCCTCACTGAACTCCCGGGCCACGGCAACCAGCTCGCGCAGGTTGTCCGCGCGGGACTCGTCCTGCGGGTCACTGGACGACTCCAGCTCCGACAGGTAACCCGTCCGTGAGAGCACCGCTTCCAACAAATCGCCGGGGTCGGCGCCGTCGGCAACCATCGCCTGCAGCTCGTCCACCAGCCCCACGAACGCGCCGACCGCGCCGATCGCCCGGGTCCCGAGATCACCGATCTCTCCGGTTCGGCGCAGCGCCTGGGTGAACGGCACCCGCTCGCGCGCCGCGAAGGACTCGACCACCTGCTCGGTGCGGTCCCCGATCCCCCGCTTCGGCACGTTCAGCACCCGGCGCAGGGACACCTCGTCGGCCGGGTTGGCCAGCATCCGTAGATAGGCCAGGGCGTCCCGGATCTCCCGGCGCTCGTAGAAGCGGACCCCGCCGACGACCTTGTACGGCAGGCCGACGCGGATGAAAACCTCCTCGAACACCCGGGACTGGGCGTTGGTCCGGTAGAACACGGCCACATCGCCCGGGCGTGCACTACCCGCGTCGGCGAGTCGGTCGATCTCGTCGGCGACGAACTGGGCCTCGGCGTGCTCGTCGTCCGCGACGTACCCGACCACCTGCTCCCCCGCGCCGGCGTCGGTCCACAGCCGTTTCGGCCCGCGGCCGGGATTGCGGGATATCACCGCGTTGGCCGTGGTCAGGATGCTCTGGGTCGAGCGGTAGTTCTGTTCCAACAGGATCGTCCGCGCCTGCGGGTAGTCGCGCTCGAATTCCAGGATGTTGCGGATGGTCGCCCCGCGAAAGGCGTAGATGGACTGGTCGGCGTCACCGACGACCACCAGATCCGCCGGGCCGATCGCCGGGGTCTCGTGAGCGGGCGCATCCGCGGCCGCCGGCGCCACAACCTCCACACCCGGGACACCGCCGGCGCCGAGACCGACGAGCTCGCGCACCAGCATGTACTGGGCGTGGTTGGTGTCCTGGTACTCGTCGACCAGCACGTGCCGGAACCGGCGGCGGTAGGTCTCCGCGACGGCGGGGAAACGCTGCAGCAGCTGAACCGTGCGCATGATGAGGTCGTCGAAGTCGAGAGCACCGGCCTCGCTGAGCCGCCGCTGGTAGAGGGCGTAGCACTCGGCGTAGGTCTTCTCGATGTGGTTCGCCGCGCGGCCGGCCGCGTCGTCCGGACCGACCAGCTCGTTCTTCAGGTTCGACACCCAGGCCTGGATGCCCTTCGGGTTGTAGTTCTTCGCGTCCAGGTCCAGGTCGCGGCAGACCATCGCCATCAGCCGTTGGGCGTCGGCCTGGTCGTAGATGGAGAACGAGCCGCCGATGCCCAGCGGGGAGCCGTCCCGGCGCAGGATCCGCACGCACGCGGAGTGGAAGGTCGACACCCACATCAGCCGGGCCCGGTTGCCGACCATCGCCGACACCCGCTCCCGCATCTCTCCGGCGGCCTTGTTGGTGAACGTGATCGCGAGGATCTCGCCGGGGTGCACGTCGCGGGCGGCGAGCAGGTAGGCGATGCGGCGGGTCAGCACCCGGGTCTTGCCGGACCCGGCGCCGGCGACGATCAGCAGCGGCGAGCCGGTGTGCACGACTGCCGCCCGCTGGGACGGGTTCAACCCGGACAGCAGGTCCTCGACGTCCTCGCGGCGCCGGGCGGCCTCCGCGTGCGCCCGCGCCCCGGCCTCCCGGGCCCGGGCGGCGACGTCGGCCGCTCCCCCGCCGACGGTCGGGATGCCCCGCGGACCGGTCGGCGGGAGCAGGCCGGCGAGCAGGTCCGGCTGCAGCGAGGGAGGCGTCGTCATCGTCGTTCGAGACTACGGCCGAGGTCCGACGGGACCCGGCCCGGACGGCCCGGTCAACCGACGCGGCGCCAGGCGATCCCGGTCATCGGCTCGGCGTGCGCGAGCGTGGCCTGGATCTCCAGACCGTCCGGCCCCGCCTGGCCCGTGGTGAAGGTCACCACGTTGCCGCAGTTCGTGGACAAGTGCTCCGGTCCGCGCCGATCCGGTGGCGCGGTCGCCGGCCGCGCCAGCACCGACGGCGGGCCTGAGTACACGGTGAGGATCCCGGTCCCGACACAGGCCAGCCGAACCTTCCACCGGCCCGACGTCACCGTCTCGTAGGCCCAGCTACTCCCGGCGTTCGCGCCGACGAGAACCTCGCTCGAGGCCGCCATCTCGATGGTCCCCGATCCGATCCGAGCCTCGGCGGCGGCCTGGAGGGCGAATCGCTGCTGCTCGGCCGCGCTGGTCTGCCTAGAGCCCGTCGGTACGGGGCGCGGCCGCAACCGGGTCGTTCACCGGACCGGGATCGAGAGCAGGGACCGGCTGACCTCCAGGGCCACCCCGAAGACGACGTGGGAGCCGCCCTCCCAGGCGACCGCCGCCCGTGGCAGCTTCGCCGGCGACGGCTGGACGCCAAGCGCGGGAACGGCCGCACCGTGCGTCAGCCCGTACAACACCACGCCGGCCGCGGCACCGAGGCCGAGCGTCGCCGCCGGGACACTGCGGGCAACCAGCGCGTAGACGACGCCGAAACCGGTGCCGAACGCGTAGTGGATGACGGTCTGAGCGGCCAACGCCTGCGGGATCGCGAGGTCCCGGCCGGTCATCCGCTTCCAGACCGCGGTGGCGATCACCGCGGGTGGCATCCGCTCGGGGCGCCCCGCCGGGTCGGCACCGACCAGTTCCTTCTGGCCCGGCGCCGGCGGCCAGACCTGCTCGGCGATCCGTTGCATCGGCGCCTCGGCCAGCACCTTGACCCAGGACGCGAACGCCCCGGACGCGGCACCAACCAGGACGGTGGCCGTAGTGGACGGTCGCAGCAGGCCCATCGGGGCATCGTGGCCTGCCACCCGGCAGCCGGACAACCCACCGCGCCGCCTGCGTCGCGGCACCCGTCGCGCCGACCGGTCGCGGGCGGGCGGGAGACTGCACGGAGCGGAACGGCCCACGCAGACGGAGGACCAGTGGCAGAGCGAGAGACCGGCCCGTACCCCGACGAGGAGGTGGAGCGCGGGCTCGTCGTCGTCGCGCACCCGGACGACATCGACTTCGGAGCCGCCGGGACCATCGCCGGCTGGACCGACGCGGGGATCGCCGTCACCTACCTGCTGGTCACCACCGGCGACGCGGGCGGCTTCGACGACGCGGTGGTGCGCTCGGACCTGCCGGCGATGCGCCAGGCGGAGCAGCGCACCGCCGCGGCTGTGGTCGGGGTCACCGACGTCCGGTTCCTCGGCCATCCCGGACCGGACGGCCAGCCCAACGGCGACCTGCAGCCGGACGGCTTCGTGGAGGTCACCGCGGCACTGCGCCGGGACATCAGCCGGGTCATCCGCCGCGTCCGGCCGCAGCGGGTGCTGACCACCAGTCCCGAGTGGTACCTGGAGCGGATGCCGGCCTGCCACCCGGACCACATGCACACCGGCGAGGCGACGCTGCGGGCCGTCTACCCGGATGCGCGCAACCCCTACGCGCACGTCGAACTGCTGCGGGAGGAGGGCCTGGCGCCCTGGACCGTCCGGGAGATCTGGGTCCAGGCCGGCCGGGCGACCAACCATGTCGTGGACGTCACGGCCAACCTCGACCGCAAGATGGCGGCGCTGTCCGCCCACACGTCCCAGTTCCCCGACGGCTTCGCGCCGGTCGAGGAGCTGGTCCGCGACTGGATGGCGGTGACGGCAGCCGAGGCAGGGCTGCCCGCGGGATCGGCGGCCGAGACCTTCGACGTGCACCGCATCGACTGACCCGTCCCCTTCAGCCCCGTCATCCCGGTCACGTCTGCACCGCGCTCGCGACGGCACCCGCCGCGACCTGAGGCTGCCCTGGATGCCGAGCCGAGCGCGGTGCTCAGGTGCCCGATGCCGGCCGGGGGGCGTCCACGACGGGCGGCTACTCCCACTCGATGGTGCCGGGCGGCTTGCTGGTGACGTCCAGCACCACGCGGTTGACCTCGCGGACCTCGTTGGTGATCCGGGTGGACACCCGTTCCAGCACCTCGTACGGCACCCGGGCCCAGTCGGCGGTCATCGCGTCCTCGCTGGTTACCGGGCGCAGCACCACCGGGTGGCCGTAGGTCCGGCCGTCACCCTGCACGCCGACCGAGCGGACCTCGGCCAGCAGCACCACCGGGCACTGCCAGATGGTCTGGTCCAGCCCGGCGGCGGTCAGCTCCTCGCGGGCGATCGCGTCCGCGGCGCGCAGGATGTCCAGCCGCTCGCGCGTCACCTCGCCGATGATCCGGATGCCCAGGCCGGGCCCGGGGAACGGTTGGCGGCCGACGATCGCGGCGGGCAGGCCGAGCTCGGCGCCGACCGCGCGGACCTCGTCCTTGAACAGGTCCCGCAGCGGCTCGACCAGGTCGAACGCCAGGTCCGCCGGCAGCCCGCCGACGTTGTGGTGGCTCTTGATCGTCGCCGCGTTGGTGCCGCCCCCGGATTCCACCACGTCCGGGTAGAGCGTGCCCTGGACGAGGAACGTGATAGGTGCGTCGGTGCCAGGCGCGTCGGGGCCTGCGGCCCGCATCAGGTCCAGCGCGGCGCCGTCGAAGGCCCGGATGAACTCCCGGCCGATCGTCTTGCGCTTCGTCTCCGGATCGGTCACCCCGGCCAGCGCGGCCAGGAACCGATCGGCGACATCGACGGTGACCAGCCGGGCACCGGTGGCGGCCACGAAGTCCCGCTCGACCTGGTCCCGCTCGCCCGCCCGCAGCAGCCCGTGGTCGACGAACACGCAGGTCAGCCGGTCCCCGATGGCCCGCTGGACCAGCGCCGCAGCGACTGCTGAGTCGACGCCACCGGAGAGCCCGCAGATGGCGCGGCCCTCGCCGACCCGGTCCCGGATCCGCTCGACCTGCTCCGCCACGACGCCCGTGGTCGTCCAGTCTCGGCCGATCCCGGCGACGTCGTGCAGGAACCGGTCGAGCACCCGGGTCCCGAACGGTGAGTGCGCGACCTCGGGGTGGAACTGGACCCCGGCCAGCCGGCGGTCGGCCTGCTCGAACGCCGCCACCGCGGAGCCGGGGCTGGTCGCGGTGACGGTGAACCCGGCCGGCGCCGCCGTGACCTGGTCGCCGTGGCTCATCCACGCCTGGTGCTCGGCGGGCAGCCCGCCCAGCAGGGCCGAGCCGTCGGTGTGGCTGACGACGGCCCGGCCGTACTCCGAGCGCCCGGTGTGTTCCACCGTCCCGCCGAGCGCCTGCGCCATCGCCTGGAAGCCGTAACAGATCCCGAGGACGGGCACGCCGGCCTCGAACAGCGCCGGGTCCACCGACGGGGCGCCGGCGGCGTACACCGAGGACGGCCCGCCGGACAGCACGATGGCGGCCGGCTCCCGGGCCAGCAGCTGCTCGGTGGTCAGGGTGTGCGGAACGACCTCGGAGTAGACGTCGCACTCCCGGACCCGGCGGGCGATCAACTGGGCGTACTGCGCGCCGTAGTCCACGACGAGCACCGTGTCGTGCCGACCGCGGGTGACGGTGTCCCCGCCGGTCGCGGGGTCGGGGGCAGGCGCGGCTGACACGGCTGCTACGTCGGGAGGGGTATCGGATCGGTCGGTGTCCATCGCGAGCCATCCTGCCCGGTGACGGCTCCGCGCCGGTGACGAGTCAGCGCAGCCAGGAGCCCAGCGACTCAGTCCAACCAGGACCGGAGCACCGACGGCGCCAGGGACGCTGTTCCGGCGGGCAGCCGGTCCAACAGTCCGCGATCGGCGCTCACCACGAGGGCCGCGGCGCCGGCGGCGGCGATCCGATCAGCGGCCTCGACCACGGCGTCGTCACCGGACCCGACCGCCCGCAGCACCGTCAGGCCCTCGACGTCGGCCGCCGACCGCGCGGCCCCCTCGAGCACGACCAGCGCCGAACCCACCCTGTCGAACGACGACGCGCCTCCACCACCGATCCGCACCGTGCGCGGCAGGACCGCGGCCAGCGCGGTCAGCAGTCGGGTGGAGGCGGCGGCCCGGTCCCGCCACCACCCGTCGGGCACCGAACCGACGACGTTCGCGACGTCCACGACCAGCCCCACCGGGCGCGCACGCAGCAGCGGCCAGCTCGCCCGCAGCCCCGGGTGCAGGCCGAGGCCGGTGACTGCCGACTCCGGAACCCACTGCAGAGCGTCGCTCTCCCGATCGAGCACCGTGCCGAGCGGTGCGGCGACGTCGGCGACGACCGTGGTGTACGTCCAACCGCTGGGATCGCCGCCGAGGTCGTCGACCAGCTCACCGCGGACCCCGACCACGTGCGGGTCGATGCCGGTCTCCTCGGTCGCCTCACGCAACGCCGCCATCGTGGCGGTTTCGTGCGAGTTCCGCGCCCCGCCGGGGATGCCCCAGGTGCCGCCGTGATGGCTCCAGCCGACCCGGAGTTGCAGCAGCACCAGCGGATCGGCGGGGTCCGGGCCGGGTGCCCGCAGCAGCAGTCCGGCCGCGCCGTGCCGACCCCACCGCCGCTGCCCGTCGCCGCACCGGACCCAGCCGTCCCCGTCGCCGCGCACCCGCCGGCCGCCGTGGCTAGGACAGCCGGCGGACGTCGAGACGGGTCTCGACCGCCCGGTCGCCGTCGCGGACGACACGGTAGGCACCGGCGCCGTCGACCTCGCCGAGCGCCTCCACCAGATCGGTCCCGCGGTACAGCAGGCCGGCGCCGTTGTCGGTCGCGTAACCGTTCGGCAGCGTTCCGTCGGCAATCAGGGACTGGAACAACGGCCGGCGCTGAGTTTCCGCGTCGTAGTGGACACCGTTGGACCAGGGCAGCAGCGCCAGCCCGTTCGTCACCGGGCGCAGCGTGGGCCCGAAGGAGTCGGTCGTCCCGCCGACGTGCCAGCAGATCGACCCCGCGGATACCCCGGTCAGCACGACGCCGGCCTCCCAGACCTGGCGGAACACGGTGTCCAACCCGTGCAGCCGCCACATCGCGAGCAGGCCGGCGAAACTGCCGCCCCACACCCAGACGACGTCCTGGTCGAGCAGGTGCGCGGCCATGTCCTCCACGCTGGGCATCGGGAACAGCGCCAGCGATGACGCGGTCCACCCCGCCAGTGCCGCGGCAGCGTGGAAGTCCGCGACGAGGCCGCGGTCGTCGCCGCATGCCGTGGCCAGGAAGCAGACCCGCGGCGCGCGGCCGGTGACCCCGGCCAGCTCCACCGCGTGCCGGGTCAGCGGTCCGACCTCCCAGCGCAGCCGGCCGCTGGGTCGGACGCCGCCGGAGGTCGCGAGGATGGTCGGCGCGTCGGCGGGCACGCCGGGCACACTACGGATGCGGTGTCGCCGGTAGGGTCAACAGCAGTCGAAAGGGGTCCACCGGTGCTGACGCGACTGAAGGTCCACGGCTTCAAGAATTTGCGAGACATCGACGTGCGCTTCGGGCCCTTCACCTGCATCGCCGGCGCGAACGGAATCGGTAAGTCGAACGTTTTCGACGCCATCCAGTTCCTGTCGTACCTGGCCACCGAGTCCCTCGTGGAAGCGTCTCAGCAGGTACGCGGGGCCTCCGGTATCCGGGGCGGGGACCCGCGCGACTTATTCTGGGACGGTTACCGGAGCAAGAACCGGCAAATCGACATGTCGGTCGAAATGCTTGTCCCGGCCGTCTTCGACGATGACCTTGGGGCCTCGACGGCGGCTACTACGACCTTTTTGACATACGACCTCAAGCTTGGGTACGAAGCGCCCGAGTCGAAGGCGGGCGTCGGTCGTCTGACATTGCTCGCCGAGAAACTGCAGCACATCACCCGCGGTGATGCGAAAAGCCACCTGCTGTTCGGGCACTCTAAGAAGTTCCGGGATTCAGTCGTACGGGGCGAGCGTCGCGCTGGCGCCTTCCTGTCCACCGAAGTTCGCGAAAACGGCGTGGTGATCAACGTCCACGGCGACGGTGGCAGTCGGGGGCGTCCACAGCCACGAGCGGCTAGTAGAGCCGGTCGGACGGTCCTCAGCTCCATTACGACCAATGATTCGCCGACGATCCTGGCGGCGAAACGGGAGATGCAGAGCTGGCGTCGGTTGGCGCTCGAGCCGACCGCACTGCGCGCTCCGGACTCATTCGCAGACCCGCGCTCGTTGGGCGCGGACGGACGCCATGTGGCATCGACCCTCTTCAGGATCGCGCACGAAGACAGCGGGTCTGCTGGGCCGGACGGATCAACAGCCGTCTACGGGCGCGTCGCGCGCCGACTAGCAGAATTGACCGGCGTCGGTGTCGACTCGGTGAATGTGGAGGCCGACCCGGTTCGTGAGGTCTTTACACTATTCCTCCAGGAGCGCGGCGGCATCCGGCTGCCCGCTCGAGCCCTGTCCGAGGGGACGTTGAGGTTCCTCGCGCTGTGTGTCCTGTTGGAAGATCCGACGTCCACCGGACTGATCTGTATGGAAGAACCCGAGAACGGAATCCACCCGGCCAACCTTCCAGCCATCGTCGGGCTCGTGCACGATCTCGCAGTTGACCCCACGGAGGATCCCGGCGACGGCAACCCGTTACGGCAGGTCATCGTGAACACCCACTCTCCCGGGGTGGTCCAGCTCGTAGGTCTGCCCGACCTCCTTGTCGCGGACGTCAAGCGCGTCCGGATGGACGACGGTTCGGTCATCCGGGCCCTCAGTCTCCTGCCTTCGGTGGACTCGTGGCGAACGGCGGGGGTAGCTGACAGTTTCACCCGGGCGGACATCCTGGCATATCTGACGGCACCTCCCGGGGCCCAACTGCAGTTGCCCCTCGATCTCTCGGCATGATCCGTGGACTGTTCGTTTGTGAAGGTACCTCCGATATACCGCTTGGATCCCTTGTCGAGGATCTCCTGGCGGACGAAGGCCTCGAAACCCGCATCGTGCGCCCCGACCTGTCAACGGTCCCCGATGTATCGGTCCGACGACTCGACGGAAAGATCCGAGCGGCGACAATCCTTCACGGTGGACCTCCGGATGTGCTGGTCGTGCACCGTGACGTCGACCGGACTTCGGACACCGACCGGCGGACGGAGATCGACCGGTCCGTCGGGGTCGTCGGTTTGACCTGTCCGGTCATCTGTGTGCTCCCACAGACGATGACTGAGTCGTGGTTGTTGGTGGACGTAGACGAGATCCGGTTTGTTTCGGGCAATCCGGACGGAAGGGAATGGATGGAGCTACCACCCCACGTCGAGTCGGTCAGCGACAGCAAGGCGGTGCTGCAGGTGGCGCTCGTGGACGCCTCGGGTCTACGGGGCCGTCGCGCAGCACGCTTTAAAGCGCGGCTTCCCCAGGCGCGGCGGGAACTCCTGGAACGATTGGATCGACACGGCCCGGTCCGTCAACTCGACAGTTTCCAGCGACTCGTCGTGGACGTCCAGAGGGCAGCGGAACGGCTCCGCGAGGGCTAGCGGAAGTCGCGGGACCGGACGGGGACGCGCAGGTCCAGGCGCTCGATGCGGTCGGCGAGGATGTTGATCACCGGACCGGTGCCGCCGTCGCAGCGCTCCAGGCGCCCGCGGACCAGCAGCGCGGAGCTGGTCAGCGCGGCGTGCCGGTGCCGGTCCCATACCAGCCGGGTGCAGATGACGTTGAGCATCCCGGCCTCGTCCTCGAGGTTGACGAAGGTGACCCCGCCGGCCGTCGCTGGACGCTGGCGGTGGGTGACGATGCCGCCGATCACGACGCGCCGGTTGTGCGCCATGGCCTGCACCCGGTCCGACCGGACGATGCCCATCGCGTCCAGCCGGGCCCGCAGGTGGGCGATCGGATGGCTGTCGGCGCTGACGCCGGTCGCCCAGAGGTCGGCGATCAGCAGCTCCTCGGCGTCCATCCCCGGCAGTGCGGGCGCAGCCGGCGCGACGCTGCTGCCCGGCAGCCGATCCGACCGCTCCCCCGCGGCAGCCCCCGCGCCCCAGAGCGCTGCTCTGCGATCCAGCCCGAAGCAACCGAACGCCCCCGCGGTGGCCAGCGCCTCGGTCTGACGCACGTCCAGGCCGATCCGGCGGGCCAGGTCCCCGACACCGGTGTACGCCCCCGCTACCCTGCGCTCGTGGACGATCCGCTCGGCGAGGTCGGCCCCGATGTGCCGGACCTCACGCAGGCCCAGACGCACCACCGGCCCGCCGCGGCCCCAGTCCGCCGGCTCCCCACTGCCGGTCCCCACCCCGCCCGGACCCACCCCGCCCGGGCCCAGACGGGTGCTCTCCGGGTGGTCCGGGTCGTCCGGCTCCAGGGTCGCGGCGGCGAGGCTGGCGTTGACGTCCGGGCCGCGGACGACCACGCCGTGCCGGCGGGCGTCGGCGACCAGGCTCTGCGGTGAGTAGAACCCCATCGGCTGCGCCTGCAGCAGCGCCGCGCAGAACGCAGCCGGGTGGTAGCGCTTGAACCAGGAGCTGTACAGCACCAGCGCCGCGAAGCTGATCGAGTGGCTCTCCGGGAAGCCGAAGTTCGCGAACGCCAGCAGCTTGCGGTAGACGGTCTCTGCCACGTCGCCGCCGACCCCGCGCTGCGCCATCCCCTCGAACAGCCGGTCCCGCAGCCGGGCCATCTTCTCCGTCGACCGTTTGGCACCCATCGCCCGGCGAAGCTGGTCGGCCTCGGCGGGGGTGAACCCGGCGACGTCGATGGCCATCTGCATCAGCTGCTCCTGGAACAGCGGGACGCCGAGGGTCTTGCGCAGCGCCGGCTCCAGCAGCGGGTGGTCGTAGGTGACCGGCTCCTGGCCGTTGCGCCGCCGGATGTAGGGGTGCACCGAGCCGCCCTGGATGGGACCGGGCCGGATGAGTGCGACCTCGACCACCAGGTCGTAGAAGGTCCGCGGCCGCAGCCGGGGCAGGGTCGCCATCTGCGCGCGGGACTCGACCTGGAACACCCCGACCGAGTCGGCCCGGGAGAGCATCGCGTAGATCTGCGGGTCCTCCAGGTCCAGCTCGTGCAGCGCCACCGTCAGCCCCTGGTGCTCGGCGACCAGCTCCACGGCGTAGTGCAGCGCCGAGAGCATCCCCAGCCCGAGCATGTCGAACTTCACCAACCCGGTCCGCGCGCAGTCGTCCTTGTCCCACTGCAGGACAGAGCGGTTCTCCATCCGCGCCCACTCAACGGGGCAGATCTGCGCGACCGGCCGGTCGGCAAGCACCATCCCGCCGGAGTGGATCCCCAGGTGGCGTGGGGCGTCCTGCAGCTCGGCGGCCAGATCGAGCACCTGGTCCGGGATGCCGGACTCCGCGAACGACGGGTCGGCCCGGTCGGCCAGCGGCCCCCAGCGGTCGATGCCCTTGCTCCACGCGTCCTGCTGGCCCGGGGAGAACCCGAGCGCACGGGCCATGTCGCGCACCGCCGACCGCGCCCGGTAGGTGATGACGTTGGCCACCTGGGCGGCCCGGTCGCGCCCGTACCGGCCGTAGACGTACTGGATCGCCTCCTCCCGGCGGTCGGACTCGATGTCGATGTCGATGTCAGGCGGGCCGTCGCGTTCCGGGGCCAGGAAGCGCTCGAACAGCAGGTCGTACTTCACCGCGTCGACATTGGTGATTCCCACGGCGAAGCAGACTGCCGAGGTCGCTGCCGATCCCCTGCCCTGACACAGGATTCCGGCGTCGTGGCAGAACCGGGCGATGTCCTCCACGACGAGGAAGTAGCCGGCGAAGCCGAGCTCGCTGATGACGGACAGCTCGTGGTCCAGCCGGGCCCACGCGACCGGATCGGCCTCCCGGCTACCGTATCGGCCCAGCGCGCCGCGCCGCACCAGTTCGCGCAGCCAGCTGTCCTCGGTGTGCCCGGCGGGGACGTCGAACGGCGGCAGCGACGGAGCGACCAGACCGAGGTCGAACGCGCACTCCGCGCCGAGGCGAGCGGCGGCGGCCACCGCGTCCGAGTGGGCGGTGAACAGTGCTCCCATCTCCGCACCGGAGCGCAGGCAGGCCACCGGTGCCGCCGGCAGCCAGCCGTCCATCTCGTCCAGGCTGCGCCGAGCCCGCACCGCGGCCATCGCCGAGGCAAGCCTGGCCCGGTCCGGGAGGGCGTAGTGCACGCCGTTCGTGGCCACGGTGGGCAGCCGGTGGCGCTCGGCGAGAGCGGTGAGCGCGTCGATCGTGTCCCCGTCGGTGGGCAGCCGGTGGTCGGTGAGCTCGACGTGCACGGCCTCGGCGCCGAACAACGCCACCAATCGGTCCAGAGCGGTGCTCGCCGCATCGATCCCGCCGGAGGCGAGTGCCCGGCGCAGTACGCCCTTGCGCCCACCGGTGAGCACGGCCCAGTGCCCGTCGGCGGCCGCGGCCGCCTGGGCCAGGTCGTAGACCGGACGCCCCTTCTGCCCACCCGCCAGGTGCGCGGCGGACACGGTGGACGACAGCCGCGAGTAGCCGTCGAGGTCGCGGGCCAACACCACCAGGTGCTCACCCACCGGATCGGCCACCCCGTTCTGCGGGCCGGGCAGCCCCAGACTCAGCTCGGTGCCGAACACCGTCGCCAGCCCGTGCGCCTGCGCCGCCTCGGCGAACCGGACGATGCCGTAGAAGCCGTCGTGGTCGGTCAGGGCCAGCGCGGTCAGGCCCAGGCCGGCGGCGGTCTCGGCCAGCTGCTCCGGGCTGGACGCGCCGTCGAGAAAACTGAAGTGGGAGTGGCAGTGCAGCTCCGCGTACGGCACGACCGCCTGGTGTGCCGGTGCCGGTGCCGGTGCCGGTGCCGGTCCGGCCGGGGTGCGGGCGGCAGACGGGTCGGCGGCCGGCCGGACAGGCGGCTCATAAGGGGCGCGGTGCCGTGACCAGGCAGGACTGTCCCCGCCGTCCCCGGGCTGCAGAGGCGGGTCGTCCGGCGCGGGGTCGCCGGACAGGGCCCGTTCCACGGTGTGCCAGGGCACCGGCGGGTTCGACCACCCCATCGACGCACCTCCCCGGCCCGGCTTGTTCGAGCGAGCGTATCGAACACCCGTTCGACACGTCGGCCTCGGGGCCGGATCGACGGCGTCAGGCGGTGAACTGCTGCTGGCCGATGACCGACAGCAGCTGCAGCTTCCCCGCTCCCTCGGTGCCGGGTGAAGCGGTGAAAACCAGCAGCGTCTGGGCCCGGTTCTCGGTGAACAGGACCTGGCAGTCCAGCTCGATCTCACCGAGCTCGGGGTGGACGACGGTCTTGTGGTCGTCGAAGCGGGCCGCGACCTCATGCCGGTTCCATACCTGCACGAACTCGGGGCTGAGTTCACCCAACCTGGTCACCAGGTCACCCGCGCGGGTGTCGGAGCCGCCGACACTCAGTGCCGCCCGCAGGCCGGCGGCCTGGACCCGACTCTGGTGGTCGTGGTCGGCCGCCGGGTAGTGACGCCGCTCGTCCGGGTCGGTGAACCAACGGTAGAAGGCGCTCCGGGCCGGACCGGTGAATCTGGCGTGGTCGCCGAGCAGCGCTGTCGCCAGCCCGTTCTGCGCCAGCGTGTCGGCCAGGTCCGAGACCACCATGGCGGGGGTGTCGCCGAGCCGGTCCAGGACCCGCATCAGCGCCGGGCTGACGTGCTCGGACCGACGGACCCGCGTCGGGGCGTTGTGGCCGGCGAGCCGGAACAGGTGGTCGCGCTCGTCCAGGGTGAGGCGCAGTCCCCGGGCGATGGCCGCCACCATCTGTTCCGACGGCTGGGGGCCGCGCTGCTGCTCCAGCCGCGCGTAGTAGTCGGTGGACATGCTCGCCAGGGCGGCGACCTCCTCGCGACGCAGGCCGCTGGCCCGCCGCCGGAGCCCGTCGACCAGCCCCACGTCCGCCGGCTGCAGCGCGTCGCGTCGCCGACGCAGGAAGTCGGCGAGCCCCGGCCTGTCCACATCACCATCATCGGCCTCCGTTCCCGACGGCGACCCGACGCATCCACGGATCGCCCATCCCTGGATCGGTGCTCCTCTCCCGCCCGGCGCTTGCCGGCTCCACAGTCGACGAGCGGGGCGCAGACAGCTCCGGAACCCAGCAGGCGGAGGAGAGCATGAAGACGACAGGCAACACGATCCTGATCACCGGCGGCACGTCCGGCATCGGTCTCGGACTGGCGCTGCGGTTCCACGAAGCCGGCAACACGGTGATCGTCGCCGGCCGCCGCAGGGAGCTGCTGGACCGGATCGTCGCCGAGCACGACGGCATCCACGCCCTCGAGCTCGACGTCGCGGATCCGGTTTCGATCGCCGACTGCTACCGGACGGTCACCAGCACCTACCCCCGGCTCAACGTCCTGATCAACATGGCCGGGATCATGGTGCCGGAGGACCTGCTCGACCCCGCCTCGCTCGCGACAGCCGAGGCCACGGTCACCACGAACCTGCTCGGGCCGATCCGGATGCTGAGCGCCTTCACCCCGTTCCTGGCCCGACAGGACGACGCGGTGATCATGAACGTCTCGTCCGGGCTGGCATTCGTGCCGATGCCGCTCACCGCGACCTACAGCGCGACGAAGGCGGCGATCCACTCGTTCACCGAGAGTGCGCGCGTCCAGCTCGCGGGCAGCGGGGTGCAGGTCCTGGAGCTCATCCCGCCGTATGTGCAGACCGACCTGATGGGCCCGCCGGACATCGACCGGGCCATGCCCCTGGACGACTTCCTGTCCGAGGTGATGACGATCCTGGCGACGCAGCCCGACGCCGAGCAGATCCTGGTCGAACGGGTGAGACCGCTGCGGTTCGCCGAGGTCGACGGGACCTACGCCGGCATGCTCGCAGCGGTCAGCGGCGCGCCCCACGACTGAGGACCGGGGACCGGCCCTGCCGCGTCGTCAGTCGAGGCGTTCCGGCAACCCGAACAGCGGGAACAGGCTGGTGTCCAGGAACTGCGTCAGCCCGCTGATCCGGCCGCCGGACACCTCCACGACGTGCAGCGACCACGGCTCGTGCCGGCCGCCCGGACCGCTCGGCCGGTACTGGCCGAAGGCCGGGCAGCCATTTGCCGCGGCCGCGGGCAGCATCCGGGAACCGCGGCACTCCCGGCCGGGGCCGACCATCCACGCGGCGATGTCCCGGTTGCCCCGCAGCCACAGCGCGTACGGCGGCATCGACTGGGTCGCGTCCTCGTGCAGCACCGCGAGCAGCGCTTCCATGTCATACCGCTCGAAGGCGTCGACGTAGCGGTCGAGCAGGTCCCGCAGCTCGGCGTCGACCGGGTCCAGCGGCGTCCCGGCGTCCAGCGCTGCGGTCCTCACCCGGGCGCGTTGCAGAGCGCTGTTCACCGAGGCGACGGTCGTGTCCAGCAGGTCGGCGACCTCGTCGGCGCGCCAGCGCAACACCTCGCGTAGGATGAGCACTGCTCGCTGTCGCGGCGGGAGGTGCTGCAGGGCGGCGACGAACGCCAGCCGCACCGAGTCTCGGGTGACCACGAGGTCCGCCGGGTCGCCGCCCAGCCCGCTACCGATCCCGATGCGGTCGTCCGGCGCCGGCTCCACCCATTCGCGTGCGGCGGCCGGCGCGCCCAGCGCCTCGATCACCGGTTGGCCGGGCTGGCTCAGGTCGATCGGCAGCGCCCGGCGGGCGCGGCTGTCCAGCGCGGTCAGGCAGACGTTGGTGGCGATCCGGAACAGCCACGACCGCAGCGACGCCCGACCGTCGAAACCGTCCAGACCCCGCCAGGCCCGGACCATCGCCTCCTGCACGGCGTCCTCGGCGTCGTGGACCGACCCGAGCATCCGGTAGCAGTAGCCGGTCAGCTCCCTACGGTGGTGCTCGAGCTGCTGCTCGAGCGCCCCCCGGTCGGCGCGCAGCTGCGCGGGTTCCGCCACCGTTCCGGTCATCGCCCTCGTCCCCCGTCCGTGCGGCAGGTCCGGTCGTCACCTGTGCGGGCCGTCACCTGCGCAGGTCGCCACCGGGTGGATGCCACCGGGCAGCGAGGCCGGCACGATAGCGCGCCGGCCTCGCCGGGGCGAGAGGGACGGCTACGCGGTCGCGGCCTCCCGCACGGGCTGACCGGGGATGCCGGCCGGGTCCATCCAGAAGACCTCCCACAGGTGCCCGTCGAGGTCGGCGAAACTCCGCTGGTACATGAACCCGTGGTCCTGCGCCTCGTTGGACCGTCCGGCGCCGGCGGCGAACGCGGTGTCCGCTAGGGAGTCGACGGCGGCCCGGTCCTCGACGGCGATCGCCACGATCGCTTCGGTGGAGGCGGTCGGGTCGACGAGCTGGCGGGTGGTGAAGGTCGAGAAGAAGTCCCGGACGAGCAGCATGACGTAGCTGTCCTCACCGACGTTCATGCAGGTTGCCTTCTCGTCGGTGAAGTTCGGGTCGAAGCTGAATCCCAACCGGGTGAAGAACTGCACCGACCGGTCCAGGTCGGCCACGGCCACGTTCAGGAACATCTTGCGTTTCACTGTGTCCTCCTCCAGGCGAGCGGGTGTACTGGCTGCCGGGGTGGACCGTGCCGGGCCGCGGAACTCATCGGTGCCGCACGGGCAGGCGAACCGTTCCCGGACCGGGTGGACCTGTCGCCACCGACCACGTCCGGTCCTGAGGCAGCCACACGCCCGGCCGGCCTTCGACAGGACAGGGTCCCGCGCAGGGGTGGTGTCGGGGAGCGCCTGGCGGTGGGTCAGGACGTCGCGAACACGTGCCGTGGGGCCTTCCGCAGCCGGAGCCACGTTCGGGCGAGGTGGCGTGACCGATCGGTCAGCACGGTGTAGCCGGCGGGTTGCATGCCGGCGTCCCGCGCGGCTTGTTCGAGATAGTCGCGCAGCTCCCACACGTCGACCGGGTCGGCCCCGTCGGCGACGGCGAGCGCCGACTGCAGCCGTTCGAGGGTGAAGCGCAGGTCCCCAGCGACTTCTGAGGTCGTCAACCCAGACAGTCCCAGGTTGGTTGTCAGCTCGCCGCTCGTTCGGCGGCTTTCCGCGTCGTTCAGCGTCATGGTGACCTCGTTGTAGGAGCTTGCGGAGATATCGCGGTAGCAGTTGTTCCGGGCCGGGTGAGCCGGGGTCGCCTGCCGGGCACTGGTGGCGTAGATCAGCCGAGCGGCACATCCGCCGAGCGCGTCGGGACGGCGTCGAGTGTGGCCAGCGTCGCGTCGTCGAGTGCGAGCGTGCCCGCGGCGACGTTCGCCTGAAGGGTGGTCGGGGTCCGCGGTCCCGGGGATGAGCAGGACGTTCGGGGCGTGGTGCAGCAGCCAGGCGAGGCCGACCTGCGACGGCGTGCTGCCAAGGGACTGCGCTGCGGCGTGGACAGCCGGCTCGTCGGTGACCTTCGGCAGGCCCGGGAACGCGCCGCCCAGCGGGAAGTACGGCACCCAGGGGATCCCCTCGGACAGGCAGAGGCCGAGCATGTCCTCGTCGGCGCGGGCCACCAGGCTGTACGCGTTCTGCACGCAGACGATGCCCACCGGGATCGCCCGACGCAACCCGTCGAGGGTGACGCTGCTCAGGCCGATCGCGCCGATCTTGCCCTCGTCGCGCATCGCGGTCATCACCGCGAGCTGGTCGTCGATGCCGACCGCCTGGTCACCCTCGGCCCGCAGTCCGGGTCCGGTGTCGAGGCGCCGAAGGTTCACGACCGGGATCTGGTCGACACCGAGGCTTGTCAGGTTGTTCTCGACGCTTGCCCGCAGCTGCTCGGGTCGCTGCGCGGCACGCAGGGGGATCCGGCCGCCGGGGTTCGGGTCGGCGCCGACCTTGCTGACGACCAGAACGCCGTCCGCCGGGCGGAGGGCGTCGCGGATGAGCCCGTTGACGAAGCCGTCGCCGTAGAACTGGGCGGTGTCGATGTGGTCGACGCCGAGCTCGACCGCGAGCCGGAGCAGGGCGATCGCTGCGCTGCGGTCGCCGTGCAGACGCTCGAGCTGCATCGCGCCGTACCCGATACGCGAAATGGTGGTCCCGGCGAGCGCACCGGTACCACCGGGACGGGGAACTCCCGTGACCGTGGTGTCGGTGGAGGAGCCGTCGAGAGGCGTCATCAGGATCCCGTCCATGTGAGACGATGGTGGAAGCGGAGGGTCCTCCGCTGAACCCGACCATAGCACTACCGGAGGTGGCTCCGCTTGAGTCCGCCTGAACCGGCGCTCGCCGGAGTTCGACTCGACCTCCCCGTTCGCGCCGAACGGCCTCCTCGCGCGGATGCCCGGCGCAACCGCGAGAACCTCCTCACTGCCGCACGGGCCGCCTTCGCCGCCGCCGACGACACCGTCCCGCTCGAAGGCATCGCCCGCGACGCCGGCGTCGGGATCGGCACGCTCTACCGCCACTTCCCCACCCGCGAGGCACTCGTCGAGGCCGTCTACGCCGCCGAGCTCGACGACCTCGCGACGAGCGCGCCTGCCCTGCTCGACCAGTTCCCGCCCGACGTTGCGCTGCGTGCGTGGATGAGCCGCTATGCGGAGTTCACGGCGACCAAACGCGGGATGATCGACACGCTCCGCGCGGGCTGGGCCTCGGGACGGATCACGACGCCGACCACGCGGGAACGCATCACGGCCGCGATCGAGACGATGCTCACGGCCGGGAAGCGGGCAGGTTCGCTCCGCGCGGACATCGACGCGGAGGACGTCACCGCGCTCCTGCTCGGAGTGTTCCTGTCGACGGCGATCACCAGCCCCTCCGCGCAGACCAGGCGACTGCTCGACCTCGTCCTCGACGCGCTACGTCCGAGACCGCATCTGTGAGGCCGGTCGGGACAGCCCACACCTGTTCGGCCGAGCGGTAGGTGGAGGTTCCAGGGGGCGGGGCACCGGGCACGGTGGAGTCCGACCCCTGGAACCGGACCTTCAGGCCGCCGCGGCCCCGAGGGTTCCGTGCGGGTCGATGACGAACTTCTGCGCGACCCCGGAGTCGAAGTCGGCGTAGCCCTGCGGTGCCTGGTCCAGGCTGATGACGGTGGCGTTGACCGCCTTCGCGATCTGCACGCGGTCGTGCAGGATCGCCATCATCAAGCCGTAGTTGTACTTCATCACCGGGCACTGGCCGGTGGCGAAGGAGTGGGACTTCGCCCACCCGAGGCCCAGGCGTAGCGACAGCGAACCGGTCTGCGCGGCCGCATCGACCCCGCCCGGGTCCCCGGTGACGTACAGGCCCGGGATGCCGAGTGAGCCCCCGGCCGCGGTGATCGTCATCAGCGAGTTCAGCACCGCGGCCGGGGCCTCGGTCCCGGAATCCGCGCCGTGGCCCTTGGCCTCGAAACCGACCGCGTCCACCCCGGCATCGACCTCCGGCACGCCGAGCACCTGCTCGATCTGGTCTCCGATGTCGCCCTTCGAGACGTCGACGGTCTCGCAGCCGAAGCTGCGGGCCTGGGCGAGCCGGTCGGTGTTGAGGTCCCCGACGATCACCACCGCCGCACCGAGCAGCTGCGCCGACGCGGCCGCGGCGAGCCCGACCGGACCGGCGCCCGCGACGTAGACGGTCGACCCGGGCTTGACGCCTGCGGTCACCGCGCCGTGGAAGCCGGTCGGGAAGATGTCGGACAGCATCGTCAGGTCCCGGACCTTCTCCAGCGCCTGGTCGCGGTCGGGGAAGACGAGCAGGTTCCAGTCCGCGTAGGGAACCAGGACGTACTCGGCCTGCCCGCCGACCCAGCCGCCCATGTCGACGTACCCGTAAGCCGAGCCGGGACGGTCCGGGTTCACGTTCAGGCAGATGCCGGTCTTGCCCTCCTTGCAGTTGCGGCACCGCCCGCAGGCGATGTTGAACGGGACCGAGACGATGTCCCCGGTCTTGACGAACTCCACACCGGGCCCGGTCTCGATGACCTCGCCGAGGATCTCGTGGCCGAGGACCAGGCCGGGGGGCGCGGTGGTGCGCCCGCGGACCATGTGCTGGTCCGAGCCGCAGATGTTGGTGGTGACGACCTTCAGGATCGCGCCGTGCGGGGTCTGCCGGCCGACGTTGGCCGGGTTGACGCCCGGGCCGTCCTGCAGTTCCAGCTTGGGGTAGGGCGTGTCCTGGATCTCGACCTTGCCGGGCGAGATGTACGCGACTGCTCTGTTTCCTGGCATGTCTGCCTCTCCGCGGCCGTCACCGGTGACGGCGCTGTCGGCATCGGTCTACCGCCGGACGTCAGACATTGGCAACAGCGGGACGAGCGGCCGACCCGGTGCGTCGGCTGCAGGTCGGCTCACCGCCAGCCGGTGATCTCGACGATGTCGGCGGCGATGTCGGTGACGGAACGGCCATCAGTGGGGACCCGGTGGGTACCGGCCGGTGAGCGGGAGTCGAGGACGGCGGCCATCCGGGCACTGCGGTCCAGGTGCAACTGCAGTCCGCTGCCGATCTCCCGGTTCGCCAGCCGCGGCTGGACCGTGTCGTCGGCAGCGGTCAGCAGGATTGCCACCACCGTCGCGACGCCACCGACGCCGCGGACGACGAGCTCCGGCTCCAGCACGCTGGCGGTGTTGACGTACACCGCGCGCCGGTGGCCGAGCGCGGCGTAAGTCCGCCAGAGGGCGGCCAGGTTGGCCTCGGTCAGCCGGGTCCCGTGCGGGTCGTCGGCCGGCGTGGGGTAGGCGGCATCGAGGTTGTCCCCGTCGATGAGGCAGTGGGCGACGGCGGCCGCCTGCAGTTGCGCCGACACCTCGTCACGGGCACGGCGCCCATCCTCCGGCAGGCGGCCGCGCTCGCCGGGGGCGGGTTAGCGTCGGGCGTCGGGTCAGCGGACATCGGGGAGGTTGCCATGGGGATCGTCAAGAAGATCGTGGATGCGGTCGAAGGGCCGCCGCACGCCGAGGTGGACGCCGACCCGGAGGTGCGCGCCGAGGCCGCGGCCGTCCCGGCGGACGAGGCCAGCCGGCTCGCGGACCGGGACGGCACGCCCGCGGGATCCGCGGACCGGGAGGGCGGGATGCCCGGATCCTCCGGCGGAACCGACCCGATCGGCAGCGTCTGACCGACGATCGCGCGGGTCGCGGCTCAGGCGGGCGTCACCGGGCGGCGGGTGCGAGCCGACTCGTAGACGGCGGCCACCGTCGCTACGGTCCGCCGGGCGTCGGCGACCGTGACCAGCGGCGGCCGGCCGGACGCGACCGCGTCGGCGAAGTCGGCGTACTGGGCGGAGTGTGCCGCGCCGAGCGATCCCGGGTCCGCACCGGCGGTCGGACCGTAGGCGCCGTCGGCGGCCGCCAGCACGGCGTCAGCCGCCTGGTTCTCCGAGCGGCCGCTGCCGTACGCGTCGCCCTCGACGCTGTCCGCGGAACCGGTGTGGAACCAGACCAGTTGGTCGTCGTCGACGATGGCCGACCCGCGGTCGCCGTGGACCTGCAGCCGGACCGACAGCCCCGGGTAGGCGGCAGTGGTGCCGTGCACGACGGCCAGCGCACCGGAGGCGAACTCCACCGTCGCGACCGCGATGTCCTCGACCTCGATGCCGCGGTGGGCCAGCAGGGCGGTGCGCGCAGACACCTCCACCGGCTCCCCGAACAGCCACACCAGCAGGTCCACGGTGTGCACACCCTGGTTCATCAGGGCGCCGCCGCCGTCCAGGGCCCAGGTCCCCCGCCAGTCCCCGCTGTCGTAGTAGCCCTGGGTGCGCCACCAGGCGACGCTTGCCACCCCGGAGGTCAGCCTGCCCAGCCGCCCGTCGGCAACTGCGGCGTGCACGGTCTGGCTCGCCGCGTCGAACCGGTGCTGGCTGATCACGGTCACTGTCCGGCCCGAGGCCCGCTCGGCCGCGAGCAGCCGGTCAGCGGCCGCGACGCCGACGTCGACCGGCTTCTCCACCACGACGTGCTTACCGGCGGCGAGCGCCGCGGTGGCGACCTCGACGTGCAGTCCGCTGGGCGTGCACACGGCGACCGCGTCGACGTCCGGGCGCGCGAGCACACCGGCGAGGTCGTCGCTCGGTTCGCCACCGTGCTCCCCGGCGAACGCGGCGGCGCGGGCCGCGTCGGTGTCCACCACCGCGACGAGCTCGCTGCCGTCTGCCAGTGCGGTGATCGCGGCAGCGTGGGTCGGCGCGATGACACCGCAGCCGACGATGGCGAAACGCATGACAGGTCCTCCGGAATAGGTCGGCGTGGGTCAGCGATAGGCGACGGAGAGCCCGTCCAGCAGGCCGGTGAACGCGCGGTGGGCGACCGTGAAGAGCTCCGGGCCGCTGAACCCGCCGTTCGCGCCCGCGTGGGCAAGGTGGGGTTCGAGGGAGAAGAACCCGTCGAACCCGTCGTCGCGCAGGGCGGCCAGCGTCTGCCCGACCTGCCCGTCGCCCTGCCCGGCGGGAACGACTTCACCTGTTCCGGCGCGGGCGTCCTTGACGTGCACGTAGGCCAACCACGGGCGCAGCAGGTCGAACCCGACGTCGAACGGCCGGTCGATGCCGACCTGGACGAAGTTCGCCGGGTCCCAAGCCGCCCGCAGCGCAGGTGAGTCGACGCTGGAGAGAATCTCGTGGCAGCGCTGTGGGGTGTCGCCGTAGATGCCCTTCTCGTTCTCGTGCAGCAGGGTCAGCCCGGTACCGGCGACCCGGTCGACCAGTGTCGCGACCCGGGAGAGCACAGCTTCCCGGGACGCCTCGACCGGGCGACCCGGCTCGGGGTAGAAGGAGAAGATGCGGATGTAGGGGGCGCCGAACCGACGCGCGAGGTCGATGCAGCGGTCCAGCCGGGCCAGGTGATCCGCCAGGTCCGCGGTGACCGGGACCTTGCCGACCGGTGAGCCGATCGAGGACACCGCGATGCCCGCGTCGGCCATCGTCTGGGCCGCCCGGGCCACCTGCTCCTCGGTCAGGTCCGCGACGTTGGTGCCCCAGGCGCCGCGGAACTCCAGGTGCGACATGCCCAGAGCGGTCAGCGTCGAGCACTGCTCACCGAGATCGTCGGAGATCTCGTCGGCGAAACCCGTCAGCGTCCACATGGTCCCGCTCCTCACGCCGTCGACGACGCCGCCGACCCTACGGAGCGGGCGGGAAGACGGCAAGCCTTTGCAATACTTGGCCGCGGTCGAGCCGAGGGAGGCGCCATGAGCGAGGTAGGACCGGTCGGCGACCGGCACGGGCGGCTCCCGGTGCGCGCGGTACACCTCGGCCTCGGCGCGTTCACCCGGGCGCACCAGCTCTGGTACACCCAGCACGCGAACGCCGATCCGGCGGCGGGCTGGGGGTATGCCGGGTTCACCGGGCGGACCGCCGATGTCGCGGACACCCTGCGAGCGCAGGACTGCCGGTACACCGTGCTGGAACGCGGGCCGACCGGGGACCGGGTCGAGGTCGTCGACGCGCTGGTGGCCGCCTCTCCCGGCACAGACACCGGTGCGCTGCTCGCCGCGCTGGCCGACCCGGCGGTGGCCGTCATGACCCTGACCGTCACCGAGGCCGGGTACCGGCGGCGCGGCGACGGCGGCCTGGACACCGACGACCCGGCTGTGCGGGCGGATCTGGGCGAGCTCACCGCGGCGGCCGCCGGTGGCCGGCCGGTCGGAGCGTTGCACGCGGTCCCGACCCGGCTGGCCGCTGCCCTCGCCGCCCGGCGCGACGCCGGCGCGGGCCCGTTGGCGATCGTCAGCTGCGACAACCTGTCCGCCAACGGCCCGGCCCTGGCCCGGGTCGTCCGCGAGGCGGTCGCCGCGCTGGCAGATGCCGAACCGGCGCCCGGACCGTACGGCGAGCTGGCCGGCTGGCTGGACGCGACCGTCGCGTTCCCCTCCACGATGGTCGACCGCATCGTCCCCGCCACCGGGCCGGCCGACCTGGCCCGGGTGGCCGAGCTGACCGGCCGGCGTGATCCGGCGGCGGTCGTCGCCGAGCCGTTCAGCGAGTGGGTGCTGGCAGGAGGCTTCCCCGGTGGCCGCCCCGCCTGGGAACGGGCCGGCGCGGAGTTCGTCACCGACGTCTCGCCGTTCGAGGACCGCAAGCTGTGGCTGCTCAACGGCGCGCACAGCCTGCTCGCCTACACCGGGCCCGTCCGGGGTCACCGGACCATTGCCGACGCGGCGGCCGACCCGGTGTGCCGCGCCGAGGTCGAGTCCCTGTGGGACTGCGTCACCGGGTTCCTGCGCTTCCCGCCCGAGGACATCGCGGCCTACCGGGGGGCGCTGCTCGAGCGGTTCACCAACCCGGCGATCCGGCACCGGCTCGCCCAGGTCGCCGGCTCGGGGTCACAGAAGCTGGCGGTGCGCATCGTCCCGCTGGTGCGGCGCTTCCTCGGCGCCGGCCAGCCGGTGCCGCCCCCGCTGACCGGCGTCCTCGGCGCCTGGCTGGCCCATCTGCGCGGTGTCGGTGAACCCGTGGACGACCCGCGCGCCGACGTCCTCGTGCCGGCAGCGGCCGGGCCGGTCCGGGAAGCCGCACGGCGGGTCCTGGCCGAGCTCGACCCGATCCTCGCCGGATCCGCCGACGTTGTCGCCGCAGTCGCGGCCGCGAGCACGGATCTTGAACGCCGGGCCTGGCAACGACCCGGCTGAGCGGGGTCACACGTTGCCGCCGCGACCTGTCGAACCTGCACGGGCGGACGCCGCGAAGGATGCCGCGACGAGCACCGTGCGCTTACGCGTCAGTAGCCGGGTCGCGGAGGTGACCGCGCTGTTGACGCGGCCCGAGGCGAGACTCGGTCGCCGGTTACCGCGGTCGAGCGCCCGCAGCGCCGTCTGCACCACCTGCGCCGGCGTCTGGTAGTTCCCCCGGTAGCCCTCGGAGCCGAGGACGTCGAAGAACTCGGTGCGAGTAAGGCCGGGTGCCAGCGACAGCACGCGCAGACCGGTCGGACGGGACTCGTGCCAGAGCGCCTCGGTGGAGTTCAGCACAAAGGCCTTGCTCGCGGCGTAGACGGCCATGCCGGGGATCGGGTTGTACGCCGCCATGCTCGCCACGTTGACCAGCACTCCGGTGCCTGCGCTGCGCAGCGCCCCGATGAAGGCCCGCGTGATGTCGACGAGGCTCGCGACGTCGACGTTGATCTCCTCCCGCAGCCGGACGGGGTCCTCCTCGTGGAACGGGCCGTCGGTCCCGAAGCCGGCATTGTTGACCAGGCTGGTGACCGACAACCCGCGTGCTGCGACCGCGTCGCCCAGCGCCTGCCCGGCAGCCGGAGTGCTCAGGTCCAGGGCGATCGGCGTCGCCCGGATCCGGTGGACCTGCTCGAGCTCCGATGCGAGCGCGGCCAAGCGGTCGAGCCGACGGGCGACGAGCACCACATCGGACCCGCGCCGGGCGATGGCGCGGGCGAACTCGGCACCGATGCCGGAACTGGCTCCGGTGATGAGCGTGGTCTGGGTTCGGTAGTCGACTGGCGTCATGGGTGCACTGTATGTCTGATCTGACACTGTGTGCCATATCGGCACTCGATGCGGCGTACCTACGCTGGCGGGGTGACCCCGGCCGCCGCCCCGAGCCTTCGCGCGCGCACCTGGCGTGCAGTGCACGCTGAGATCGCCACGGCGGCCATGCGGCTGTTCGCCGAGAACGGCTTCGAGGCGACGACGATCGAGCAGATCGCGGCGGCCGCCGGAATCTCGCGGCGGTCGTTCTTCCGGTACTTCGCCACTAAGGAGGACGTCGTGCTCGGCGACCTCGCCGCGCTCGGTGAGCAGGTCAGGACCGCGCTGGAGGCGCGGCCCGCGCACGAGTCGGCGTGGGTGGCGCTGCGCGCCGCGTTCCAGGCGCTGCAGGGCCCCGACTACTCCCCGGAAGCGGCGCTCGCAGCCGCCACGATGTACCACGACACCCCCTCGTTGCGCTCGCGTCACCTGGAGAAGCACCTGAGGTGGCAGGAGCTGCTCGCGCCGGACATCGAGCGCCGCCTGGGCATCGGCAGCGGCGCGACTCCCGATCCGCGGGCGCGGGCGGTCATCGCGGCGGCGCTCGCGTGCCTGGACACGGCGGTCGAAGCCTGGCGTGAGTCCGGCGGGACCGCGGCCGTCGAGCAGTTGTTCGACGACGCGGTCGCCGCGGTCCGGGCCTGACGCGCGGTCAGACGTCCCGGCGTCGGAGCAGGACCGCCCCGGCCGCCGCGAGCACGACCACGTACCCGCACAGCAGGGCGAACCCGGTCCACGGGCCGAGGGAGCCCGCAACCGGCTGGACGGCGAGCAGGTCACGGCCGAGGCTGCTGGGCAGGTAGGGGACGAACACGTCCGACCAGCTCTTGGGGAGCAGTGCTCCGAGGATCGGCAGGACGAGCAGCAAGCCGAACAGGGTGGCCAGCGCGCCGGCTCCGCGCCGCAGCAGCCACCCGAGGGTGGCTCCGAGCAGGCCGATGACCGTGAGGTAGAGCGCGGTGCCGATCACGACCCGCAGGACGCCGGGAGCACCGATGGTGGTCGACGCACCGTGGCGGGACAGCAACCACTGACCGAGGAAGAACGCGCCGAAGCTCGCGACGAGCATGGTGGTGAGCAGTGTCATGGCGAGGACCGCCATCTTGGCGAGCACCACCGGGACCCGCTTGGGGACTGCGGCCAGGCTGGTCCGGATCGTGCCGGTGGAGTACTCCCCGGTGACCATCAGGACCCCGAGCACCCCGACCGCCAACTGGGCCAGGTTTGTATCCACCGAGACTGGTGCCGGCGGGGTCCAGCGCCCCGCCCGGACCCTGGTCGCCGCCGCCGGTCCGGGTGAACGACGAGAACAGCGCTCCCAGTCCCACCATGGCAACGACTGCGCCGAGCAGCGTCCACCAGGTCGAGCGCAGCGAACGCAGCTTGATCCATTCACTGCGCACAATTCCGGTACCGGTGACGGTGGCGGGGAACGCGGTGCCCCGCAGTGCGGTCGTCGTCGACGGGGCGGTGCGCGATGCGGTGTCTGGTGCGGCCGGGGGTGCCGTGACGGTGCTCATGCGGCGAGCCTTTCGGTCTCGGTGTACGGGTGGGTGAGGGCAGTGGCGGTGCCGGCGGCTCCGGGCGGCACATCCGAGCGGTACTCGACGCTGTCGTGGGTCAGGTTCATGAAGGCGTCCTCCAGAGACGCCTCGACGGCCGTCAGCTCGTGCAGCGTGATGCCGGCTGCGGCAGCGCGGTCACCGATCACGTCGCTGGTCACGCCGGTCACCTCCAGGACACCACGCTCCTGCGAGGTGATGGCGACACCGTCGGCCAACAGCAGGTCGCGGAGCCGGTCGGCCTGCGGGGTCCGGATGTGGACCCGGTTGCCACTCGCCTGCCGGAGCAGGTCGGCGACCGGCGCGTCGGCGATGAGCCTGCCGCGACCGACGATCACCAGGTGGTCAGCGGTGATCGCCATCTCGTTCATCAGGTGGGAAGAGAGGAACACCGTTCGGCCCTCCGCCGCCAGGTCCCTGGTCAGGGTGCGGACCCACAGGACGCCCTCGGGGTCCAGGCCGTTCACCGGCTCGTCGAGGATCACGGTCGCCGGGTCACCGAGCAGGGCGGTGGCGATGCCGAGCCGCTGCCCCATGCCGAGGCTGAACCCGCCGACGCGCTTGCGTGCGACGGAGGACAACCCGGCGAGCTCCAGCACGGCGTCGACCCGGGAGGCGCCGATCCCGGCGGTGGCGGCCAGTGCCAGCAGGTGGTCCCGGGCGGACCGGCCCGGGTGCAGTGCTCGCGCCTCGAGCAGGGCGCCGACCTCGTGCAGGGGAGCTCGGTGGTCGGCGTAGGAGCGGCCGTTGACGACCGCCGTTCCCCCGGTCGGTCGGTCGAGGCCGATGATCATCCGCATGGTGGTCGACTTCCCGGCGCCGTTGGGGCCCAGGAATCCGGTCACCGCCCCGGGGCGGACGGTGAAGCTCAGGTCGTCCACCGCTGTCTTGTCGCCGTACTGCTTGGTCAGTTCTCGAACCTCGATCGTCATGGCAACCACGATGTCCGGGCCGGCGTCCCACCGCATCGTCCCCACAGACGATTCCCGGCTGCCACGACCGCGGTGTCCCGGGGGGTCCGCCCCCTCCGCTCAGACGATCGGCGTTCGGACCAGCCCGCTCTGGTAGGCGATCACCACCAGCTGTGCGCGGTCGCGCACGCCGAGCTTCGCCATCGCGCGGTTCACGTGCGATTTCGCGGTCAGCGGGGACAGGAACAACCGCTCGGCGATCTGGTCGTTGCCCAGTCCGTGGGCGACGAGGACCAGCACCTCCCGCTCGCGATCGGTCAGCGTGTGCAGTGCTTCCGGCGTCACGTCGGGGGTGCCCGTCGGCTGGGCGAGGAAGTGGGCCACGAGTCCCCGGGTTGCCGCTGGCGAGAGCAACGCTTCCCCGCGTGCCACGATTCGGACGGCCTCGGTAAGTTCCGCCGGTGCCGCACCCTTGCCGAGGAATCCGCTGGCCCCGGCGCGCAGCGCGTCGAGCACGTACTCGTCGAGCTCGAAGGTGGTCAGTACGAGCACCCGCACCGCGGCCAGGCCCGGGTCGCTGGTGATCTGCCGGGTGGCCGCCAACCCGTCCAGCCCGGGCATCCGGATGTCCATCACCACCACGTCGGGACGCTGGGATCGTGCCACCTCGACCGCCGCGGCACCATCGGCCGCCTGTCCGACGACCTCGATGTCCGAGGCTGCATCGAGCAGGGACGCGAATCCGGCCCGCATCAGGTGCTGGTCGTCCGCGATCACGACCCGGATCGTCACGAGGCCCCGACCCGGGTGGCGTCCGGAGCGCCGCTCTCGACCTTCGGGCCGGTGGCAGTCACCGCGTCGGTCTCGCGTGGGCGGTCCGCCACGGCGGGCAGTAACGCTCGGACGGTGAAGACACCGGCCGGGGCCCGCCGCACCGACAGCGATCCACCGACCCCTTGGGCGCGCTCCGCCATGCCCAGCAATCCCAGGCCCGAACCCCCCACCGTGCCGTCGCCGTCAGGTGGCCGTTCGACACCGGAGTGGTCCGGTTCGGTGAACTCGTTGCGGACATCGATCTGCAGGGTGCTCGCCGACCAGGACATCGCGACGTCCGCGACGGACCCGTCGCCGTGCTTGTGGACGTTGGTCAATGCCTCCTGGAGCACGCGGTAGGCGGTCAGGTCGACCGCCGAGGCAAGCCGCTGCGGCCGGCCCGAGACGGTCAGCCGAATCGGCAGGCCGGCGTCGATGAAGCTCTGGAACAACACCGGCGTCCGCGCCAATCCCGGCGTCGGCTCCCTGGGCGCATCGTCGTCGGGCCGCCGCAGCACATTGAGCATCGCGCCGAGCTCGGTCAGGACCTCGCGGCTCGCGGTACGGACATGGCCGAGAGCGGTGTCCGCGCCGTCCGGCGCGACCCGCAGCAACTGGGCGGCGACACCCGCCTGGACTCCGATCAGGGCGATCTGGTGGGCGACGATGTCGTGCAGGTCACGAGCGATGCGCAGGCGCTCGTCGGCGACCTGCCGTCGGGTGTCCTCCACCCGCGCCTGTTCCTCGCGACGGGCCCGGGCCTCGGCGGCGAGCGACTCCTGCCACTGGATGCGCCGGACGATGCCGACCGCGGTGGCGAGCGCCGGCCAGACCACCAGCAGCGTCTGCGGGTTCTCCCAGAAGACACCGCGCCCGGCGGCCGCCACCGAGGTGACGGTGAGCACCGTCGAGCAGGACAGCGCCACCAGAGTCGCCCGCCGCCGGGTACCCTCACGCGCCACCGTGTACAGCGCGACGTTCAGTGCGAAGACGAACGGCCGCCCGGCGTCGCCGATGACCAGCAGCACTCCGACTCCGGCCGCGGCGACCGCGAGGACGACGAGCGGCTGGCGGCGCCGCCAGGCCAGCGCCGCACAGCTGACGGCGGTGACCAGCAGCGCCGGCGCGGGGGCCCGGAGGGCGACGTCCGGCGCCAGCCCCTGCCCGAGCACCGACAGCACCAGGGCGACCCCGGCGAGCGCGGCGTCGAACAGGCGCGGCCTGGACCGCACAAGCGAGCGCAACCGCCGGATCCGCTCCACACCCGAGGGTAGGACCGCAGCCACCCGGCCAGCCCGGTCAGCCCAGGCGGAAGACCCGCCGGGGCAGCGGCCCGGCCAGGTCGCGGATCGTGTCGGCGGCCTCGTCCTCGTCCAGGCGGTGCTCGACCACCAGCCGCGCCAGGTGGCCGGCGTCGACCCGCCGCGACATGTCGTGGCGGGCGGGGATCGAGCAGTAGGCGCGGGTGTCGTCGACGAACCCCGAGGTCCGGGAGAAGCCGACCGTGTCGGTGACGGCCGAACGGAACCGGGTGATGGCGTCGGGGGTGTCCAGGAACCACCACGGCGCTCCCACGAACACCGACGGGTAGAAGCCGGCCAGGGGGGCGATCTCCCGGCTGAAGACCGTCTCGTCCACCGTGAACAGCACCATCCGGAACGTCGGGGACGTCCCCACCGCGTCGAGCAGCGGGCGCAGTCCCCGGACGTAGTCGGTCGGCAGCGGGATGTCGTGGCCGCTGTCCGGGCCGAAGGTGTCCGAGGTGGGCCGGTGGTGGTTGCGGAACACCCCGGCGTGCAGCTGCATGACCAGGCCGTCCTCGGCGGACTCCAGGCCCTGCCGGTACAGCATGTCCCGCCGGTAGGCGGCGGCCGGCGCCGCCTCCAGGGGGCCCCGCAGTGCCTGCGCGTGCAGCCGTTCCGCCTCCGCCGGCTCCAGCGGCTCGGTCCCGGCGTCGACCGGTCCGGCGTCGGTGGCGGTCGCGCCGGCCGCGGCGAACGCCTGCCTGCGCTGACGCAACGCCGCGAGCAGGCCGGCATGGGTGCCGGTGTTCACGCCGTCGACGTCGGCGAGCTCGGCAACCGCCGCTGCCCAGCCAGGGGTTCCCGGGTCGGTGTACCGGTCGGCACGGAACGTCGGCAGGACCCGGCCGCCGAGGTCGGCCCGGGCCAGTTCCGCGTGCGCCGACAGGTCCGATGCCGGGTCGTCGGTGGTCGCCAGGACCTCCAGGCCGAATCGCGCGAACAGTGCTCTCGGGCGCATGGACGCCATCGTCAGCTGCTCGGCGATGCGGTCGTACACCGCGTCCGCGGTGCGCGCGGACGGCCGGACCTCGACGCCGAACAGCTGCACCAGCTCGGTCTCCAGCCAGTACCGGCTGGGGGTCCCCCGGAAGTCCGACCAGTGCGTGCACAGCGCGCGCCAGACCTCGCGCGGCTGCGCCCGGGCCCCCGTGCCGTCGAGGCGGGCGACCCCGAGGGCGTCCAGGCCGACCCCGTTCGCGTGTAGCAGCCGGGTCACGTAGTGGTCGGGGGTGACCAGCAGGGCGGCGGGGTCGGTGAACGGCTCGTCGGCCACGAGGACGGCCGGGTCGACGTGGCCGTGCGGGGACACGATCGGGGCGGCGGCCACCTCGGCGTAGAGGCGGCGCGCGACGGCCCGGACCGCCGGGTCCGGGGGCAGCAACCGGTCCTCGTGCAGGACGAGCGGGACGGGCGTCTCGGTCATCGGGCAGCTCCTCGGGCGGTCTCTGGTCGGCTGGTCTCTTCTGGTCGGGCGGTCGTTCCGGGGCCCCGGGATCGCGCCGGTCGGGGCGCTGGGCCCGTGGACCCGCGCACCACCAGCCGCGCCGGCAGCCGCTCACTGCGGACGGGGTTCCGGGTGCCGGCCGGTTGGGCGAGCCGTTCCAGCAGCAAGGTCGTCGCGAGCCGCCCGGCCTGTTCGACCGGGGCGGCCAGCGTCGTCAGGGCGGGACTGCAGAAGTCCGCACCGAAGATGTCGTCGCAGCCGACCACGCTGACGTCGCCCGGCACGCGGACGCCGGCCGTGGCCAGACCCGCCAGCAGCCCGATCGCCTGCAGGTCGTTGAAGGCGAGCACCGCGGTGACCCCGCTGGCAAGGACGGCGCCGGTCGCGGCGGTTCCGCCCTCGCGGGTCGGCGGCTGGTTGCCGAGGTGCACCGCGCGCAGGTCGAGACCCCGGGCGGCCGCCATCACCGCCCGCCGGCGCCGGTTGCCCGACCAGGACCCCGTCGGACCGCCGAGGTAGGCGATGTCGGTGTGACCGAGTCGGGCCAGGTGTGCAACGGCCTCCCGGACCGCCGAGGGGGTGTCGATGACCACCGACCCGACGCCGGCGACCGATCGGTTGATCGCGACCAGCGGTACCCGTTCGGCAGCCCGGGCCAGCGCCGTGTCGTCCAGCCGGGACGCCGCGAGCACCACCCCGTCCACCGACTTGCGGGCTGCCAGCAGCTGGTTCGTCTCGGTGTCGACGGACTCGTCGGTGTCGACGACCACCTGGCTGTACCCGCTCTCGGCCGCCTGGCGCTGGACGCCGCGGATCAGCCCGAAGAAGAACGGGTTCGTCACGTCGGGGAGCACGAGCATCACCGTGTCGGAGCGCCCGGAGAGCAGAGATCTCGCCTGCGGACTGGGTCGGTAGCCGAGCTCGTCGGCCGCCCGCACCACGACCTCGCGCGTGCCGCCATTGACCCGGTCCGGGCGGGACAGCGCGCGGGAGACCGTGGAGATCGAGACACCGGCGGCGCGGGCGACGTCGTGGATCGTCGGGGTCCCGGCGACGGCCATGTCACCTCCCGGGAGATCGACCGCGGCGCCCCGCGCTCGGGGCGGCCCCGACACGACAGCGTCCGTGCCGCCGGTGGAACCCACCGTGTCATGTCGGATAGCAGCTGCAAAGGCTTGCCGTCCGCCGTCACGAGGTCCTACCGTGACGTGCGACACCCCGGAGCCGCGGTCAGGTGACCGACGCCCCACCCGGACGAGGAGGTCCACATGACCAGTAGACGCGCGTTCCTGGCTCTCGGAGGCGCCGCCGTCGCCGGCGCCGCCCTCACCGGGTGCAGCACCAGCACGAGCGGCTCGGGCAGCAGCGGCTCGGGCGGCGGCGGCTCGGGCGGGGCCGCGAGCACCGGTACGGGTGGCGGCGGGAAGCCCCTGTCGGTCTACGTCTCCCAGCAGTCCTCCTTCCCGCAGGAGCAGAAGGCCTGGTTCGCGCGGATCCAGAAGGCCTTCCAGGACAAGACCGGACGCGGTGTCCAGTACGAGACCTACACCTCCGCCACGGAGGAGCAGCAGCGGATCCAGACCTCGGTGGTCTCCGGGACGGGACCCGACGTCTACGAGATCGGCACGACCTTCACGCCCACGGCCTTCGCCACGAAGTCGTTCGTCCAGTTCGACGACGCCAAGTGGTCGGCGGTCGGCGGCAAGGACCGCTTCACCCCCGCGACGCTGGCCATGTCCGGGCCGAGTCCGGACCAGCAGATCGCCGTCCCGTTCACCTCGATCCCGTTCGTGCTGGCGTACAACACCGCGATGTTCGAGAAGGCCGGGATCGCCGAGCCGCCGAAGACGTGGGACGAACTCGTCGCGGACGCGAAGAAGCTGACCACCGGCGGCGTGTACGGGCTGGGCATGAGCTACAAGGACGGGTTCGACCCGTGGAAGTTCGTCTGGATGTTCGCCAACCAGTACGGCAACCCGCTGGTGGCCGACGCGAAGGTCACCCTCGACGACCCGCGTGTGCTGCGCGCGTTCCAGGCCTACTTCGGCTTCCTGACCAAGGACCGGATCGCTCCACCCCAGTCGGTCAACTGGACCGGCGCCGACAACACCGCCGCGTTCGCCGCGGGCAAGGTCGCGATGATCGTGATGACCAACTCGCAGGTCCTCCCGACCCTCGCCAAGTCCTCGTTGAAGTCCAGCTTCGCGCTCGCCCCGATCCCGACCGTCCCGCCCGGGGAGACCGCCCTGCCCGCCGGGGGCGTCCCCGCCACCACCATCGTGTCCGGCCAGAACCTCGTCGTCGCCTCCTATTCCAAGGACCAGGACCTGGCGCTGGAGTACGTCGCCCTGGTGACCTCCGACGCAGAGCAGCAGCACTTCTCCGAGGTCTTCGGAGTCCTGCCCACCAACGCGAAGGCGGCTGCGGCGATCGCCGGAGGCAACAAGAACTTCGCGCCGGTGCTCGCGGCGGGCCGGACCGCGAGGCCGACACCGTTCACCGGCGCGTGGTCCCAGGTCCAGCTCGGCCTGACGAACGTCGTCGTGCAGTCCCTTCCCGCACTGAGCTCCGGGTCCGTCGCGGACTCCGCCCTGACCGGCCAGCTGAAGAGCCTGCAGGAGACGGCACAGACCGCGGTGACCAAGGCAGCCAAGCAGTGAGCACGGCCCTCGCCCGAAGCGAGCAGCGGGCGGGTCGCCACCCGCGTGCTGGTCGCAGCCGGCGGGGGGGCGGGACCGTCGGGCGACCGCTCTGGCTGCTCGTCCCCGGCGGTCTGCTGCTTTTCGTGATCGTGGTCGTGCCGCTCTGCCTCGCAATCTGGATCTCGCTCACCGACCTGGACCAGTACACGCTGAGGTCCTGGCTGAGCGCACCGTTCCTCGGGGTCGGGAACTTCACGGAGGCTTTCACCTCGGGACCGCTGCTCCACTCGGTGTGGGTCAGCGTCGCCTTCAGCGTGCTGACGACGGTGTTCACCCTCCCGCTCGGGCTCGCCGCCGCGTTCGCGGCGAGTGACAGGTTCCGTGGGCGGGCGCTGGTGCGGTCGATCTTCCTGATCCCCTACGTGCTGCCGACCTTCGTCGTCGGCACCGTGTGGCGTATCGCTCTCGGTCCGAACGGGGCGGTGAACTCCCTGCTGGGCAAGGTAGGGATCGACGGTGGCAACTGGCTGATCGGTGACCGCACCTTCTGGACGTTGGTGCTCGTCGACACCTGGGCGGCCTGGCCGTTCATCTACCTGCTCTGCCTGGCCGGGTTGCTGGCGGTGCAGCGCGAGGTCCACGAGGCCGCGGCGGTGGACGGGGCCAGCTGGTCGCAGAAGATCCGCTACCTCGTCCTGCCGGCATTGCGCGGACCGCTCTCGCTCGCCGTCGTCATCGCGACGCTCAGCCACCTCAACAACTTCACGCTGCCGTTCCTGCTGTTCGGCTCCCCCGCCCCGCGGCCCGTCGACGTCCTGCCGATCGAGGTCTATGCGACTTCCTTCCAGACCTTCAGGTTCGGGTACGCATCGGCGATCTCGGTGGCGTCCCTGGTCATCGTCCTGATCCCGCTGCTGGTCTACCTGCGGGCGGTCCGGCTCGACACGGGCGCGGACCGGGGCGGTGTCGCGTGAGCTCGGACGCAACCGCCCTGCTGCCCGCCTGGCTGCGCCGGATCGTGCTCGTCGTCCTCGGTCTCGTGGTGCTCGTGCCGTGTCTCTACATCGTCGTGTCCTCGTTCTCCCCCGACCTCGACGTCGCGAACGGCGTCCTGGCGCCCGCCGCGTTCACAACCGCGAACTGGACCGGCATGTGGTCCACCGTCCCGCTCGTCGCGGGGCTCACCAACTCCCTCATCGTCTGTGGTGTCGTGGCGGTGGTGAGTGCAGTGCTCGCGGTGGGTACCGCATACGTGCTCGTACGCTTCGCGTTCGTCGGGCGGCTGAGCTTCCTGCGTTCGCTCGTCGGCTTCCAGTCCATCCCCGGCACGCTTCTGCTGCTGCCGTTGTTCGTCGTGTTCTCCTCCGCGCGGACATACCTGGGCCTGGACGTGGTCGGGACCCGGTGGGGGCTGATGGTGACCTACCTGACCTTCGGCCTGCCGTTCGCGACCTGGGTGATGGTCACCTACATCCGCGGCCTACCCCTGGACCTGGAGGAGGCCGGCCTGCTGGACGGGCTCAGCCGCTTCGGGGTGCTGCGCCGGATCGTCGTCCCGCTCAGCCTGCCCGGCATGATCGTGGCCGCGGTCTTCGCTTTCCTGCTCGGCTGGAACGACGTGCTCTTCGCCAGCGTCCTGACGTCACCGGACAACCGGACCGCCGCCATCGTCCTGCAGCTGTTCGGGGCATCCCAGGAGGGCGGTGCACTCCCGCTCTACGGTCAGGTGATGTCGTCGTCGATCGTGTCGGCGCTGCCCGTCGTCGTGCTGTACCTGCTGTTCCAGCGCTATCTCGTCGGTGGCCTCACCGGAGGGGTCAAGTGAGCGACCGTATCCGCCTCGCCGTCGTCGGCTGCGGGGTCATCGGCCGGCTGCACGCCGAGGTGATCGCCCGGCACCCGGACCTGTCCCTGACCGCCGTGCTCGACATCGATCTGACGCGGGCACAAGCGGTGGCCGAGATGGCCCGGGACATCGAGGGTGCCGGAGCGGGACAGGGGACGGCGGTGTCCGGGACGGCGGTGTCCGGGACGCCGCTGTCCGGGACACCGGGGCCATACGTCACCGACTCACTCGCCGACCTGCTCGGCCGCGACGACGTGGACGCCGTCGCCGTCGCCGTCCCCAGTGGCCGGCACGCCGACATCTCTGTTCAGGTGCTGGCGACCGGGCGACACCTGGTCGTGGAAAAGCCTCTCGAGGTCACCGTGGCCCGGGCCCGGCTGATCGCCGAAGCCGCCGCGGCAGCTCCTGCCGGGACGCTGGCGACCGTGATCAGCCAGCACCGGTTCGATCCGGCGAGCGTCGCAGTTCACGACGCCGTCGCCCGGGGAGCGTTGGGCCGGCTCACCTCGGCGGTGGCAACTGTGCCGTGGTGGCGTAGTCAGGGCTACTACGACTCCGGCGACTGGCGGGGAACCTGGGCGCTGGACGGCGGCGGTTCCCTGATGAACCAGGGCATCCATACCGCCGACCTGCTGCTGTGGCTGCTCGGCACCCCCGTCGACGTCATCGCGCGGACCGCGCGGCTGGCGCACGAGCGGGTCGAGGTCGAGGACACGGTGGCAGCGGTGCTCCGCTTCGAGTCCGGCGCTCTCGCGACCCTGCACGCCACAACGGCCGCCCGACCCGGCCTCACCGTGCGGATCCAGTTGATGGGCGACGGCGGGTCGACGGTGTTGGACAACGACCGGCTCTTCTACTTCCACAGCGCCGGCCAGGAGTCCGGTGCTCCCGGCGTGGACCGCGGGATCGGCGGCGGCGGGAACCAGGCCGCCTCGCTCGTTCCCCGAGCGGAGGCCGGACAGGTGGTCGGCGGTGGCCCGGGGACCGGGCTCGATGCTCGCCGGCCACACCCGCCAGTACGACGACGTGGTGCGCGCGATCCGGACCGGCACCGCCCCCGGGGTCACCGTCGCCGACGCGCTGGCGGCGGTGGCGACAGTCCAGTCCGTCTACGAGGCCGCCCGCACCGGGCGGGCCGTCCGAGTCGCCGATGTGCTGGACGGCACGGTGGTCCCGCGACCGGTGCCCGCCACGCCGGCCCCACAGTCGCGTGCCCTGTCCTGACCGACCGACCGCACCGACCGACCGACCGAGGAGCTCGCGATGTGGACAGTGTCCGGCTTCGCCGACGAGATCTCCCCCGACCTCGACGAGCAGTGTCGCGTGCTCGCCGAGCTGGGCATGACCCACCTGGAACTGCGCAGCGTCTGGGACGTCAACGTCTCCCGGCTGACCGCGGACCAGGTCGACCGGGTGACCCGCACCCTGGGCGCGCACGGGATATCCGCGTCCTGCATCGGCTCCCCGGTCGGGAAGACGTCGCTCACCGACGACGTCGACAGGGACCTCGCCCTGCTGGACCACTGCGCGAAGGTCGCGGTCCGGCTCGGGGCGCCGTACATCCGCGTCTTCTCCTTCCGCGTCGATGAGCCGGGGCGCCCGGCCGACCGGGAGGTGGTCCTGCGCCGGTACGCGGCGATGGCGCAGGTGGGCGAGCAGTCCGGGGTCGTGCTGCTGCACGAGAACGAGACCGGCACGTGGGGGGACACCCCCGAGCGCTGCGTGGACCTCGTCGAGTCGGTGGGTTCGCCGGCGCTGCGGCTGACCTGGGACCCGGCCAACTACGTCGCCGCGGGACTGCGCCCGTTCGACGACGCCTACGCCTTGGTCCGGCCGTACCTGGATTACCTGCAGATCAAGGACAAGGTTCGGGCGACCGACACCGTGGTCGCCGCCGGCGAGGGCGACGGCCAGATCCCGCAGACCTTGCGGGCCCTCGCCGACGACGGGTTCGACGGGGTGTTCTCCCTCGAGCCGCACCTGGGCTCCTCCGGCACCGGAGCCCCGTTCAGCGGCCCGGAACTGTTCCGGCGCGCACACGGGTCGTTCACCGCCCTGTTGTCCGAGCAGGCCATCGCGTTCGCCTGACATCGGACCCCCCCAAACGAGAGGTTGCCCATGCGTTTCGCCATCGTCGGCTGCGGTGTCATCGGACCGCTGCACGCCCGCACGATCGCCGGGCTCGGCAGCCGTGCCGAGCTGGTCGCCACCGTCGACGTCCGGGAGGACGTGGCGGGCGCGCTCGCCGCGCGGTACGGCGCCCGGCCCTTCTCCTCGCTCACCGACGCCCTCGCCCGGCACGACATCGACACCGTGGCCGTCTGCGTCCCGAGCGGACGACACGTGGACATCGCCTGTCAGGCGCTGGCCGCCGGGCTCAACGTGATCGTCGAGAAGCCCGTCGACGTGTCCGACGAGGCGGCGGACCGCCTGGCCCGGGCCGAGCGCGAGGCACCCGGAACCGTCACTGTCATCAGCCAGCACCGGTTCGACCCGGCCAGCCAGGTCGTCCACGACGCGGTGGCGGACGGCCGGTTCGGCACGGTCACGTCCGGATTGGCGAGCATCGCTCTGTGGCGCAGCCAGCGTTACTACGACTCCGGGGACTGGCGCGGCACCTGGGCCCTGGACGGGGGCGGGGCCCTGATGAACCAGGGCGTCCACCAGATCGACCTGCTGGTGTGGATGCTCGGCCGACCGGTGCAGGTGCACGCCACGACCGGTCTGCTCGCCCACGAGCGGGTCGAGGTGGAGGACACCGGGGTGGCGACGATTCGCTTCGAGAACGGCGCTCTCGCGGTTGTGCACGGGACGACCGCGGCCTACCCGGGGATCGCCAACCGGGTGCAGGTGCACGGTTCGCGCGGCTCGGCGGTGATCGACGACGACATGCTGGCGTTCTTCCACGCCGCCGGCGAGAACGGTGACGCCCCCGACTACGGGGCCGGGACGAGTTCGGACCAGTCCGACCGGGTGCTGCCCGGCCGGGGGGCGCACGACCCGGTCACCGGCCAGGTCGACGCGCACACCCGGCAGTACGTGGACTTCCTGGATGCGGTCGAGGCCGGTCGCCGGCCGCTGGTCACGGTGGCGCAGGCTCGCCGTACCCTCGCGGTCGTCACCAGCATCTACGCCTCGGCACGGACCGGCCGGACCGTCGACGTCCCCCTGATCGACGACCAGGCGTCCGGCGAACAGGCGCCCGGCGACCGGTCGACCGACGACACGGAGGTCTGAGACGTGAAGCTCGCGGTGTTCACGGTTGCGCTCCCGGAGTGGACTCCGGAGCAGGCGGTCGCCCAGCTCGCCGCCCAGGGCTGGGACGGGATCGAGTGGCGGGTCGTCGACGCGCCGGCCGCGGAGCCCGGATCGACGCCGGGGTTCTGGTCGGGCAACCGCTGCACCGTGGGGCTCACCGGGTTCGCCGAGCGGGCGCCCGCCCTCGCCGCGCTCGCCCGCGGCGCCGGTCTGGCGCTGCCCGCGGTTGGCGCCTACCCCACGTGCGACGAACCGGACGACGTGGAGAGAGCGCTGCTCGGCACCGCAACACTCGGAGCGCCGGCGGTCCGGATCAGGACCCCGCAGCTCGGCGGCGCGCCGTACCCGGAGCTGTTCGACCGGGCGCGACGGCTGTTCCCGGCGATCGCCGACCGGGCCGGCGAACTCGGGGTCAAGGTCCTCGTCGAGCTGCACCACCAGAGCGTCGTGTCCAGCCCGTCAGCCGCACTCCGGTTGCTCGACGGACTGGACCCCGCGCACATCGGGGTCCTGCACGACGTGGGCAACATGCTGGCCGAGGGCGGCGAGGACCTGCTGGCGGGGCTGCAGGTGCTCGGGCCCTACCTGGGGCACGTCCACGTCAAGAACGGCATGTGGACGGCCGGCGAGCGGCGCTCCGACGGGACGCGCTCGTGGTCGTTCGGGTGGACGCCGATGGCCGACGGGCAGGCCGACCTCCCGGCGCTGTTCGCCGCTCTGCGCCGGGTGGGGTATGACGGCTGGGTGTCCAGTGAGGATTTCTCGACGGTGCTGCCACTGGCCGAGCGCACCGCGGGAAACCTGGCCCTGCTCCGGTCGCTGGCCGCGGGGTGAGCTCGCTGGTGGGCGAGGCCTCCCCGACCCGGCCGGTCACCGACTCCCGGCCGGTCACCGACGCCGGGCCGATTGCCGTACTCGGCGACGCCCGGTCCGTCCTGGACCCGGACCAGCTGTCCCGGTTCGTGACCGACAGCGTCGCCGCGCTCGGGCTGCGCGGTCGGGTCTGCGTCGTCGTCCCGGATCCCACCCGCAGCTGCCCGCTGCCGCTGCTGCTGCGGGCCGTGCACCGGGCGCTGGCCGGCCGGGTGGACGCGATCACCGTCCTCGTCGCACTGGGCACACACCCGGCGTCTCCGGCGTCTCGGCTCAGGGACTGGACCGGCGCGGACGAGCTTCCCGGCGTGGAGGTGGTCCAGCACGAGTGGTGGCGGCCCGAGACCTTCGTCGAGGTCGGCACCGTCGCGGCCGCCGACCTGCGCCGGATGTCCGGTGGGCTGCTGGACGCCGACGTCCCGGTACGGGTCAACCGCGCCGTGGTCGACCACGACGCGGTGCTGGTCGTCGGGCCGGTGTTCCCGCACGAGGTCGTCGGGTTCTCCGGGGGGGACAAGTACTTCTTTCCGGGGATATCCGGGCCGGAGGTCATCGACACCTCCCACTGGCTAGGTGCGCTGATCGGCAGCGCCCGAATCATCGGTACGCGCGGGATCACCCCGGTGCGGGACCTGGTCCAGAGCGCCGCGGCGATGATCCCGTGCCGCCGGGCCGCGGTGACGTGCGTGGTCCGGTCGGGGTCGCACGACGTGCACCGGGTCGCGGTGTCCGAGCCGCCGCTCGCCGCCTGGGACGCCGCTGCGGCGGTGTCCGCGCAGGTGCATGTCCGCCACCTGGACCGACCGGTGCGACGGGTGCTCTCGGTGGTCTCGGACCGGTACGACGAGATGTGGGTGGCGGCGAAGGGCTTCTACAAGGTGGAGCCGGTCGTCGCCGACGGCGGGGAGGTCACCCTGCTGGCACCGCGGGTCGACGCGGTGAGCCGGACGTTCGGCACCGACATCGAACGGGTCGGCTACCACAGCCGGGAGTGGCTGCTCGCCCACCTCGACGAGTTCGCCGACGTCCGCGGATCGGTTCTCGCCCACTGCACGCACGCCCGCGGGATCGGTTCGGTCGCCCCCGACGGGTCCGACCGGCCCCGGGTGAACCTCGTGCTCGCGACCGGGCTGGACCGGGCTACCACCGACCGGCTCACGGTCGGCTGGCGCGATCCCGCCGGGGTCGACGAACGGGAGTGGGCCGAGGACCCGGACGCCCTGGTGGTGCACGATGCCGGCGAGATCCTCTACCGGCTGCGGGACGACCAGGGCTGACCCGAGCGGCCGCCGCGGCGCGTCGTCGTTCGGCACCCGGGTCAGTCCCACCCCGGGTCGGTCTCACCCCGGGTCAGTCGTACCCCCGGGTCAGTCGTACACCGCCTCGACCCACCAGCGGCCGTCGCGGGCCAGCAGCAGCACCGCGTACTCGCCTGCACCGGTCGGGTCCGGGACCAGGTCCAGGTGCCCCCCGCGACCTGTGTCGGTGGGCCGCCCGGTGACAGGCGCCACGGCAGGCGCGGTGTCAGGTGCTGCGGCAGGTGGGCCGACGGGTACAGGTGCGGTGGGTGCGTCGAGGACGGCCTGCAGCCGGACACTTCGCTGGGTGGACACCGGGTCCCACCAGCGGTCCTGCACCGGCCACGGCCCGGCCCACCTGAGCACCCGCCGGTCGGTGCCCGCCGGACCGGTCACGCGGACTGTCGCCGGTGCCGCGCTGAGCACCAGCCGGTCGGTGACCGAGACCGGAACCCCACCGATGTCGAACACCCCCACGGGCACCGGTTCCGGCAGGACGACCGCCGGGGAGGGCTCGGGGAGCCGCCCCGGCCAGGGCAGCGCCGGATCGCGCAGCGGTGTCCGGGCGTCACCCCACGGGACGAGCCGGACCCGGTCGGCCGGGGCCCGGCCGCCGTCGAGGACCGCGGTGAGCACCGTGTCCGGGCCACCGAGCAGCGTCTGCACCCGGACCAGCGCCCGGCCGGCCCGCTCGTCGGACTCCCCGGTCTCCCCCCACAGACCCAGCTGTAACGCCCCGGCCGGCACCACCTCCTCCGGCACCAACCGCAGCAGGACCACCGGACCGGACGGACCGGCCGCAACCCGACCTGCCGGGGCCCGGCCTGAAGGAGCCCGGCCGGCTGCCGCCGCGGTCAGCCAGCCCTCGAGCTGCCAGCGCACCCGGTCCGCGGTCGCCGCCGCGGTCAGCGGCTCCGCGCACCGCCAGACCCGCGTCAGCTCATCGCGGGCGCCGTCGGCCACGGCCTCGGTCACCGCCTGGATACCCAGGCGGGTGCAGGCCAGTCCGCGGTCGGCCAGGACGCCAGTCAACCGGGCTGCAGCATTACGGGCGGCGAACGCTGCGGCGTCCACCCGGTCCACCGGCGGGTCGAGGGCAACGACCACCACGAGGTCCGGCGGTGGGTCGCGGCGGCCGACGGGTCGCTCCTGGCGCCCGGCGGCGAGGCGGTGTGCGGTCGTCGCCGACGCACCGAACCGGGACGCGACGGCGGATGCCGGTAACGCCGCGAAGTCGCCGAGCGACCGGATCCCCAGTCTGTACAGCAGGTCCACCAGATCGGTGCGCACGGCCAGCTCCCCGCCCGGACGGGCGTCGTCCTCGATCCCCGGGTCGCGGCACAATTCGGCGGCGGACAGTGGCGCCAGGAAGGCGCGGGTGCGGTCGACCGCGACGACGACCCCTCGGTGGGCGGCCAGGGTCGCGGCGAACAGCCCGTCAGCGATGCCGACCTGGCTCTCCACACCGGTAACGGCGGCGACGTGGTCCACCAGGCGCTCCGCGACAGCTGGTTCCCCGCCGAAGTAGCGGGTCGGTCCGCGGGCGGTCAACGCCACCACCCCGGGACGTACCACCTCGACCCCGGGCGCGAGCTGCTCGACGGCGGCAACGACCGGCTCGAACAGCCGGGCATCGCGGTCGCGGTCGGCGGGGTGCACCACCAGGTCCGGGCAGCGGGCCTGGGCCTCCCGGCGGCGCAGGCCCCGGCTGACCCCGGCGGCCCGGGCCACCGCCGAGCACGCGACCACCCGGTTGGCGGCGATCACCGCGGCCGGGCGCTGGGCGGGCAGCTGAGCGGCGATCCCGGCGGCGGCGACCGGCCAGTCCGGGCACCACAGCACCACCGTCCGAGAAGACGACGCAGACGACACCGCCGTCCGGGAAGACGGCGCCATGGATGCCGCCGTCCGGGGCGGCGTGAGCGGCGAACTCATCCGGCCATCTCCTGGCGCGCCCCGGCGGGTTCGGCGCCCGGTGCCGGCGGCCGCCCGACCTGTCCGGTGCCGGAGGGCAGCAACAGTCGTGCGGCCATCGGCACCGCCGCCCGACGCCCGGTCGCACTGACCAGTACCTCCCGCTGCCGGAGCCGACCACCGCTGCCGACCGCCTGTTCTCCCCCTGGCCGCTTTCCCCCCGCCTGCTCTCCCTTTGCCTGTCGGGCCGTGCCCAGACCGCCCCACCGGGACCCGGTGCACCGCAGGACGACGTCGGCACCCGGCCACCTCCCCAGCGGCAGCAGGACGGCGCCGCGCTGGCGGGCCCGAGCGGTCAACCGGGAGCGTTCGGGCGCCGACAGCCGCTCGGTCCCGGCGACCGCCACCAGGTCCACCCCGTCCAGCAGCGCGGCGGTGATCCCCGTGAGGTTGGGTCCCGGGTTCGGCACCAGGGCCAGACGCGCGAGGTCGACCCCCGCCTCCGCCGCGGCAGACCCGCTCAGCGCCGGGACGCCGACCACGACCGACCAACTGCCCGCGACCGACGCCCGGGCCACCAACGCGAGGAGCAGGGACGTCGTCCCGGCTCCGAGTCCCACCGGCCCCACCGGCCTGGCAGCACCTGACTGGTCATCCCCGCCGATGACGACCGCCACCACCGACCCGCGGCGCAGTCCGCCCTCGGGAAGCAACGCTCGCAGCGGATCCGCGACCGGGAGGACCTGTGAGGGATCCACCGGTGTCGCCGACGCCGCCCGCACGGTCGCCGCCGCCAGGCCTCGCCGGCCGGCCCTGTTGGCCCGGTCGGCCACCAGGCGGTCAATACGGGGGTCGGGCTCTGGGTCGGCCCTGGGTGCCGAGCGGCCGTCCCGGGTGCCCGGCACCGCGGCCAACCGGGCGCGCAACTGCTCGAGGACCACGGCGCGGTCGTGCCCAACGCGAGGTCCCGCCATCTGTACCGACACCCCCGCCTCCCGAATTCGAACACGTGTTCGAACAAGTGGCAGTCAAGCCGGGGGGTCCGACAAGCGCAACCAGCACGTGACCGCTGGGACCGATGTGACAGAGGAGGCGTCCGAGAAGCCAAGCACATCCCCGGGGGCGGCAGCTGAAACTGCGGAGCCGCCGGCCCGGAGTAGCGCCGGGGGTCGTTGAGGTCGCCCCAGCGGGCTGGGCGGGACCGCTACCGGCCCGACCAACCAGCCAGGGTCGGCCGTTGAGCTGTGTCGATGGGACCAGAGCGGTCCCCCGGTTGGAGGCCGAGGGACCGCTCTACGTGCTGTGGTGCTGTAGGACCGGTCAGCTGCCGGCGGCGGCCTTCTCGGTGACGGGCACGCCGGCAGTCTTGGCTTTGCCCAGCAGACCGGTGACCGCGCCACCGAGCCCACCCAGCACACCGGGGTCCACGGCCCCACCGCGCAGGGACCCGGCGAGGCCACCGATCGTGGAGGTCAGACTCGACAGCGGCGCGGCGATGGTCTTGCACAGGGCCGGGTTCGCCTTCGCGTTCAGGGAGGCGTTCTTCAGCAGGTGCTCCGCCGTCGCGGCGGTCGCCGCGGCCTTGATCAGGGCGACGGTCCGCCCAGAGTGGCCCTTCTTGAACTTTCCCTGGGTGTAAGGCTGGTAGATGTAGCGGTTGATCAGGAACGCCGCCCCACCCAGGTCGGACACGAACCGGGTCTTGGCGAACGACCGGGTGTTCGACGTCGGGCAGGACGCGTCGGTCGCCGACGATCCGGTGGACGTCGCCGACGATCCGGTGGTTCCCGTCCCGGCGGCGGCCGACTGGCTGATCCCGGCGGCGGCTGAGGGGGCGGTCGTGCTGGCGGTCTTGGCGGAGCCGCAGCCGGCGACCGCCATCATCGCAACCAGGACAAGAGCAGAGATTCGGCGCATCGGGGAACTTTCTGATCGGGTGGAGCAGGACACAGCTGGGGAGTCCGACGGTGGACAGGTTGATGCGCAGGGGCTGGGTGCCCGTGCAGGGCCCGGTCGACCGTGCGGGGCACGGGCCGGTCCTGGCGGGGCACTAGGCCGCCAACCTTACACAATAAGGGATCTCCGCAGTGGTCGGCGTCGCGAGCGTCGACAGCTGTGGGGGGCCGAAGCCTCGGCCCGGGCCGCCCCAGCGCCGTTCGCGTCGGACGGTGAACAGGCATACCAGCGGCCGGCCGCCAGTGGTGTACTCGCCCCGACGCCCGGCTCCCCGGCCGGCGGCGCGCATCGGGCTCGCCGCGTGGGCCCGTCGAGAGGAGCACCTGGTGCGCGAACTGAGCGTCGGCCTGGTCGGTGCGGGCGGGGTCGGGGCCCGGCACGCGGCGACACTTGCCGGGATCGACGGGGTCCGGCTGGCAGCGGTCACCGACGTCGATCCCGGACGCGCCCGAGCCCTCGCCGCCGACTCCGGTGCCGTCGTCCACCCCGACCTGGCCGCGTTGCTGGCGGCCGGCGGCCTGGACTCCGTCTGGCTGTGCCTGCCGCCGTTCGCCCACGGTGACGCCGAGCGTGCCGTCATCGAGGCCGGGCTGCCGTTCTTCGTGGAGAAGCCGCTCGCCGTCGACACCGGGGTAGCCGAACAGATCGACGTCGCGGTGGCCGCCCGGGGGCTGATCACCGCGACCGGCTACCACTGGCGCTACATGCCCGGGGTCGAGGCGGCGGCGGCGGCGCTGGCCGGCACCCCCGTGGTTCTCGCCGATGGCACCTGGTGGGACAAGGTGCCGCCGGTGTCGTGGTGGCTGCGCCCGGAGCTGTCCGGCGGCCAGCTGGTCGAACAGGCGACCCACCTGGTCGACGTGCTGCGGGTGCTGGTCGGCGAGCCCGTCTGGGTCAGCGCGCTGGCCGCCCGGGTTCCCGGTCGCGACGCCGTCCTGGTGGACGCGGCTACGGCGGCCACCATCCGGTTCGACACTGGCGCGGTCGCGACGCTGTCGGCCACCTCGGTGCTGGCCCGCAAGGCCGCCGCCGCCGTCACGCTGCTCGCCGACGGGGTCGCGGTCGAGGTCGGCGAGACGGCGACCGTCCTGCGCAACGGCGACCGGGTGGAGACGGTGCCCGACGACGGGGTGTCCAAGCGGCTGGTGGACGAGGCGTTCTGTGATGCCGTCCGTCGCGGGGACCCGACCGCCGTCCGGGCGCCGTACGCAGAGGCGCTGCGGACCCACCGCGTTTGCTGCGCACTGGCCGAGTCCGCGCGGACCGGACGACCCGTCGAGCTGGCCACCGCCCGTGCCTGACGGGAGCACAGCTGATGACGGGCCCCGGAGCGTCGACGTCCTGCAGGTTCCCGGGCCGGGCCGGGTCGCGTGGGTGCCCGTCGAGAACGGCCCCCTTGCCGACGGCGCGGTCCGGGTCGACTCGGTCTGCGCGGGGATCTCCGCCGGAACCGAGCTGACGTTCCTGAAGGGGACCAATCCGGCGCTGACCCGGGTGTGGGACGCGGACCTGGGGATCTTCCGCCCGGTGCCGACTGCGGGGCCGGCCCCCGACGTGGCCCCCGACGCGGACCCGTACCCGGTCCGACGGCTCGGCTACATGCAGGTCGGACGGGTCGTCGTCAGCCGTACTCCGCACATTCCGGCCGGTGCCCTGGTCGCCGCGACCTACGGCCAGGCCAGCGGTTCCGACCTGCATCCGCTGCGGGACCGGGTCGTCGTCCTGCCATCGGAGATGGACCCGGTGCTCGGCGTCTGGGTCGCGCACATGGGCCCGATCTGCGTCAACGGGCTGCTGCACGCCACCGCGGACCTGTTCGGGCCGGCCGCCGTCGACGTGGCGCCCGGGGTCCGGGGCCGGACGGTGCTGGTCACCGGGGCCGGGGTCGTCGGGCTGCTCACCGGACTGCTCGCCGCGTGGTCCGGCGCGGCCGATGTGGTGGTGGCCGACCCGACCCCGGCCCGGCTGGCGGCCGCCCGGCGGCTCGGGCTGGCGACCGTGGACTCCGGGGAGTCCGACGTCGGGACATGGGCCAAGCAGCGTTGGCGGCACGCCGCCGGTGACCGCGGCGCGGACGTGGTGTTCCAGTGCCGCGGGCAGGCCGCGGGTCTGGCGACCGCCCTGCGGGCGCTGCGCCCGCAGGGGACGGTGGTGGACCTGGCGTTCTACCCGGGCGGCGCGGACGAGGTGCGCCTCGGTGAGGAGTTCCACCACAACGGGCTGCGGTTGGTCTGCGCCCAGATCGGCCGGGTACCGCGGGGGGCGGCCCACCTGTGGGACCGCGAGCGGATGTCCGCGGTCACCCTGAACCTGCTGCGCGACCGGGGTGCGGACCTGCGGGCGGCGCTGGTCACCGACCTCGTGCCGGCCGCCGACGCACCCGCGTTCTATGCCGACCTCGCCGCCGGCCGCCGGCACGCCCTGCAGGCGGTTCTGACCTGGCCCGACGGAGTCGACTGACCCAGCCGACACGCGTGGGCGGACGAGACGACGGACCGAGGGTGATCTCGGCTTCCACGTACACCTCGTTCTACGACATCGACACATCGGTGTCCCGTCGGTGGGATGCGTCTGTCAGCAACGGTGTCATCTGCGTCGACCTGAACGTCGGCGGCACGGTGGTCGTCGGAAACCGTAGAGGACGTGCATCGGACGCTGCATCGACCGACGGCGACTGATCCCTGGAGTCGTCACACGGGTTCATCGACGAGTCAGGTCGTGGTGCTGGGTACTGGGTGTGCGCTGTAGCGGTCGTCGATGCGCATGTCCACCAGGCCCGTGGTGTGGCGCGCAGTTGGCTGTTGCCACGACAGCGCCGGTGGCACTTCGCCGAGGAGTCCGACCGCCGCCGGCGACAGATCCTCGACGACATCGTCGGATGTAGCCTGGTGCGCGGGCTGGTCATCAGCGGTAAGGGCGACGACGACCGGGTCCGTGACCGGTGTCTGTCCTCCCTGGTCGGACCGCTGCTCGACGTCGGAGTGCGGCGCCTCATCATCGAGTCACGGCAGGTCCGGGATCAGGCGGATCGGCGCACCCTCGCTCGGGAGCTGCGCGGCCGTCGACAGCCTTTCACCTACGACCACCTGCGTCCGGTCGAGGACGAGGGGCTGTGGCTCGCGGATGCTCTCGCTTGGACCTTCAGCGCCGGCGGGGCCTGGCGCCGCCGGATCGAGCCGATCGTCACCTTCCATCGGGATCTCGGCCCCCTCTGACCGGACCTAGACAGCGCGAAACCCGGCTGCTCACCGTCCGGAGAGGAGCCGGGTTCACTTCCCCCCGCTACTGCAAGGGGGTGACGGCAATGATAGCCCGCCGGTCTCGTCCCGGGCCCACCGACTCGTCTCTGGGAGCACCCGCAGCCAACCAGCCGGATGCCGCCAGGACGGCAACGCCGGCCGGGCGGGCGCGGCCACCGTCGGATGCTCAGCCCAACCGGCGCGGTGCCGCGCGGCGACCCACCTGCGGTCGAACCCGGCCAACGCGACCACCCGGTCCACGCCGTACCGCTGCTCGAGCAGATCCACCACCTGCGCGGTCATTCACCCCCCTACCAGCGACCAGAAGGGTCCGGGAGCAGTGACCCGGTGATGACGGACGAGGGCCGGTACGGACAGTCGCGCTCGGCGCTTACGAGGGTCCGTTCGTCAACTGGCTCGACGGCGGCGAGAGACGCTCGTCGCCGCGCGAGTTGTCCGGGCGGATCTCCTGCAGCGAGCGCGGGCGGGTGCCCACTGACCCGACGGCCCACCCTGGCTCAGCGCTGGTCGTCCTCGTCGAGCAGGTGCGGTTCGGTCACCTTGGCAGCGAGCCCTTCCCGGGTTGACGCGCTGATCTCCCGTGTCATGGGCGCGATGCGCGCTCTGGGTCACGAGCCTGACCAGCCCTCCACGAGCTGGCTGACCCGCTACAAGGCAGTGGAATGACCGGTCGGGAAGTCGAGCTGAAGACTCCCCGATATTTTACTCTCACGTCACGGTAGGGTCACAAGGCGACACGGGAAGTTCCGGGACGGCGCGACAGCGGCCCCCCGGTTTGGGCGGTCGTCGACCGGGTCGGCGCCCGACCCGATCCCCCGCGCGGGCCGCGCCCGGTCACCGGCCTGACGCGGGCGGGGCGTCGAGCACCGAGCCGAGGGTGCGGACGAACTCCCGCCACGCGCCGCGCGCGCAGTGCAACGCGGCCACCCCGTCGTCGGTGAGCGTGTAGACCAAGCGTCGGCGGGCCCACCCCCGCTGCGGCCAACGCCCGTACCCGCTATTCCGGGGCGGCCGGTCCACCCCGTACCCGACCCCCGGCCGGGTGGCCGGCCGGGCGACCGGTCCGGTGGTGATCCCGGAGATCGGGGCCCGGGACGCGGCCGGCCGCGCGAACGCCTCCTGGACGCGGCGGCGTTCACCGGCCCGCCGGGTCCAGCGGGCCGGTGATCCGGTGATCCGGTGATCCGGTGATCCGGTCGAGCATCCCCCGCATCACCGCCAGCTCCCCCGTCCTGGCACGCCGGGACGTCGCGTCGTTGTCCACCCCCCGGGACCCGGGGCCAGTCGAACTCCCGCCCCGCGCCCGCGGCCAGGTCGTCCAGCCACACCCGCTGCGCGCGGCCGTTGCCCTCCCGGAACGGGTGGATCGTGTTCACCGCGTTGTACGTCCACGCCGCCACGGACACGAACTCCTCCCGCGGCATCCCCCGGAACCAGTCGTGGCCGCGGACCTGCCCGGCGACGTGGTCGAACGTCGTCTCCACCGCAGCCCAGGACACGAACGCATCGGTCCCGACGCCCTTTCCCATGTCCACGCTCCGCGGCTCCCCCGCCCACGGGTACACGCCGGCGAACAGCCGCTCGTGGACCGCGCGCAGGTGCGCCAGGTCGAAGCTCTGCTCGACCGGGCGGACCCCCAACCCCACCATCGCCACCGTGACCTGCCGGTCCTCCTCGGCGCGGAGCACCCCGACCGAGTCCGCGTCGACCAGGTTGCGCAGTACACGGTCCGACCCCGGCCGTAGATACGCCCGCCACCGGGCCTCCTCGTCGGGCTCGACCACCGCGTGCCACGGCTGGACCGCTCGCCCGACGCGGTCCCCGACCACCAGCTCCCGGTCCACCGCCCACCCGCCGCCCGCACGGGGCCGCAACGCCTCCTCCGGGACCCGGACCCGGACCGCCGCCGGCGCCGTCAGCTCCGCGGTCACCACCACCGCGCCGACACCGAGCTCGGCGACACCGGCCGGGACCGCCCGGGCCCGGACGGTCCGCGCCGCGTCCTCCGGGCTCACGCCCAGGAACACGCTCTCCGGTCAGCCACCCGCGCGGGCAGCGGTCCTCCGCCGACCCAGCAGCCTCCACCGCCTCCAACCCGGCGAGGTCGATCTCCCCGGCCACGTACCGGTCGATGTTCGCCTGCGTGTCCGCCGGCACCGACCCGCCCTCCATCTCCGTGCTGTGCCGGGCTCGGTCAGCGTCCCTGCGCCGCAGAGCCCGATCCGCCGCCGCGACGGCGTCTCCAGTTGAGGGAGGTGGCCGGTCTCGGGGAGGACCTGGATGCGGGCGCCGGGATCGCGTCGGCCCAGGCGCGTCCGTAGTGGGTGTCGGCGATGCGGTCGGCGTCGCCCCAGAGCACGAGGGTCGGGACGGCGACACCCGCGAGGGGGCGAACCCGTTGAGGTCAGGAGAAGGCGGCGGCGTTGTCCTCGGTGAACTGTCGGATCGACCGTGCCGGGCGGCCGAGCAGCTCTGGGACGTCGGGGGACAGCCATTCTGCGTCGCCGTCGGCGAACAGGCTTCGGCGAGTGCGTTCATCCCCGCCACCTTCGGGGGTAGCCCGGCCCGGATCATCTCGGCCTGGTCCCCCTCGCGGCTGCGGGCCCGGAACGTCACGGGGCGCCCGAGCACGTCGGACAGGACGCCGGCGACGTCGCCGTAGCTGACCAGCTCCGGCCCGGAGAGCCGGTAGGTGCGTCCGGTGTGCCGGGCGGGGTCGGCGGCCACCTCGGCGGCGACCGCGCCGACGTCGCGGGCGTCGACCATCCCGATCCGGCCCGACCCCGCGGAGGAGGCGAAGCCCCCTGTCCGGGCGATCCCGGGCGCCAGCATCAGCAGGTTCTGCATGAACGCGTTGGACCGCAGCAGCGTGTGGGGCAGCCCGGACGCGGCCAGGCCCCGTTCGACCTCGGCATGCCACCATTGGCGGGCGATCGGGGAGTCCGGTGACGCTTCGCTGGTCAGTTTCACGACATGCCCGATGCCGGCCCGGACGGCCGCCGCGACGGCGGCGAGTTCCTGCTCGGGGGGGCCGCCCGGGCCGATGAGCACCAGGGTGTCCACGCCGGCCATCGCCCCGTCCAGGGTGGCGGGCTCGGCGAAGTCACCGACAGCGAGCTCGGCGCCGAGCCGGGCCAGTGGCTGTGCCCGGTCCGGGTCACGGACCAGGGCCCGTACCGGGACCCCGCGGCGCCGGAGCTCCCGGACCGCCGCGGAGCCGACCTTTCCCGTTGCACCGGTCACGAGGATCACCGCGCCACCGCCGCGTCGGCGATGCGGCTCGCGCGTAGCCGGGTCAGCATCTCGTCGGCCCCGTTCCGGCCGCCGAGGAGGAGCCGGTCGTCATCGGCCGCCCCCGCCGCCAGCTCGGCGGCCACCGCGCCGACCTGGTCCGCGCTCACCCACGAGGCGTCACCGGACTCCACCTGACGGGTCCGCACCGGTCCGAGGACCAGGGCGACGACCCGACGGCGGTCCCGGCCGGTTCGACCGTCCGCCTCGGCGGCGGCGACCCGCTGCATCATCAGCAGCGCCGCCTGTTCGATGCTCACCAGTCCACTGCCCGGGACCGGGGTGGTCGCGGAGTCGCCGACGACGAGGGAGTACGCGCCGCGGCCGCTCATCCGGGGCAGGCAGGCGCGTAGGACGGCCATGTGGGTCGTCGCGAGAGCCAGGAACGCGCCCTGCCGGTCGGCCTCGTCGATCTCGGCCAGCGTCCGACCGGCCCACCACCCGCCGATGGGGGCGACAACGTCGTCGATGCCCCCGAGCCGGGTCACCATCTGCTCGGCGAGGTCCGCGGCCCCGGCGAACGTCGTGTAGTCGTGGACGACCAGGTGCAGCCGGTCGGTCGCCGCATCGCTGAGGACATCACGGAACTCCGCCAGCCGCTGCGGACTGCGGGTGGGGACCAGGACGTCGGCCCCGGCGGCCAGGAAAGTCCGAACGACGCCTTCACCGACCGCGCCGGTCCCGCCCGGGACGAGCACCCGATGACCGGACAGGTCGGGAAGGCCGGTGAGGTCTCCCGATTCAAGGGTGGGCATGTGTTCCTCCTCGGGTGCGGCGCGGCTTTCGGGCCGCAGGTACCGGTACGCGCCGGACGGGTCCACACCCACCTGCGCGGCGGCGGCCGTGACGGTCGCCCCGCCGGCGACCAGCGCGCGGACCCGGTCCGCGCGGGCGTCCCGCCGCACCCGCGCCGCCGGACGGGACTCGACCCGCTGCGCGGCCCACCACCCGGGCAGCGACGGCCCGTGCCACAACCGCGTCCACCCGGCCATCACCGCCACCCCGTCCACCTCCGCCCTGGACGGTGTGCTCCAGCAGCCTGGCCACCGACACCCCGAGCACCGCTCTCCCCGCGGTCGCGGTGCCCACCACCCCGCCCCCGCCAGCGGATCCCCCACCGCCGCCGGGTCCGGGCCGTGGTCCCGGCACACCCGCCGCAACCGGCTCTCCCCCCACCCCCACAGCCGCACCAACCGGTCCGCCAACACCGCCCACTCGTGCGACCGGCGCGCCAGCGCGACCAACTCGACCAGGGCGGCGCGGTCGCCGTCGCCGAGCTTCCCTGGCCGGGCGGGGCGCTGCGCGCCGCTCACTGTTGGGCGACGGCCCGGTTGTGAACAACCTGTACGCCGTCGCGCGCCGCCACCATTGCGACGAGGAAAACGAGCAAGTTGACCGTCCGGGTCCCGGACCCGGACCCGGACGTGCCGAGGACCAGGCCGATTGACACCACCACGCCGACAGCGCCTCCTATCCAACGATCCCGGGCGGGCTGGCCACGTCCGCTGAACAGGTGGATCGGTGAACCGCGATTGATCCGGGACACCCAGACGGCGTGAGCCACCGCCAGAACGAAGAAGACAGCATCGACGACGACAAGGCGGGTCACCGGGTCAGTGTCCGCATTACCGAACCCGCCGAAGCGATGTCCACCGCGACTACCGGCGGGTGTGCTGGGACTCGGTGAACACCCGCAGCGGCAGGTAGTCCACGCTCCCCGGGCGCACCCCAGTGCGGGCGGCGTCCCGTCGCAGCACTCCGGCTTCCCCGCGAGCAGTGTTCTCCTGCGCATACACCCCGACCAGGTCCCCCCCGTCCCACACCGCCCACACCCCGACCGGCACCCGCGCCACCACCGCAGGCCCGGCATGGTCGGTGGGCCGGGTCGGCAGCAACCGCCGCACCCAACCCGGGCCGGCGGCCGGGCCGGACTCGAGAACAGCTGGGCGGGTCCGGCGCGGGGCGGGCGCGACGGGCTGGAGGGGTGGGGGGAGACCGGGCAGGTCCAGGGTCAGCTGCCCCGGGAGCGGGGGCACCACCCGCAGCCGCCGCGTCGGATCGGTCACCGCCACCTCCTCCCCGCCGGGCCTGACCCGGGATCGTCTGTCGCGCCTGATGATGAGGACTCGGCGAGGTTGCGGGCAACGGCCGACAGCCCGAGCTCGACCGCGATCGGCCCCGAGGCTCATCGGCGGGTCCTGGCCGCGCATCGACCGGGCCAGCCGCAGCTTCGCGTCGGTCATCGTCCGCGGCCTCCCCCCGACCCGGCCCCGGGCCCGCGCCGCCGCCAGAGCGGCGAGGGTCGGTCCCGGATCGGCTGCCGCTCGAACTCCGCGAGCCCCCCGAACAGGTCGAACACCAGGCGGCCCCCCGCGGTGGTGATGTCGATCGACTCGGTCACCGACCGGAACCCCACCCCCCTGGAGGGCGGTGACGGTATCGATCAGATGCCGCAGGGACCGGCCCAACGGGCCAACCACCACACCACCAACGTGTCCCCCGCCCACGCACAGTCCAACGCCGCCGCCAACTCCGGCCGGCTGGCGGATGCGTGGTCGGTGAACACCCGCCAACACTCCGCCTGCTCCGGCGCGTCCAGCTGCAACGCCGCGTCCTGCTCAGCCGTCGAGACACGGGCGTACCCCACCAAATGCCCGACAGGCCTGGGCTTCCCCGCGGCCGGCCGCCTCACCGCGGGAAGGGTCGCCCCTGGCGCAGGCGGGGGTTGCGCCCTAGCTCCCCAGACTCGCCTGGCCGATCAGGAGGTACGCCGGCAGCGCCTGACCGGCGCCCCACCCTCCTTGACTGCGGCGTCAAGATGGCCCTAGCATCTTGTCCATGGCGTCAAGAAGTCGTGAACCGAACGGGACCAGGGGGATCCGAGTCGGGGGGGGACGTAGTCCGGGGGGGTATCGATGCGCTTGCCCGCCTCGGTAGCCGAGCCGAGGGAGACGTGGCCCGGGGTGGCGGTGCGGTCGCTCCCTCCTTCATCCTGCTGCTCGACGCGGATGCCGGTGGCGTCTGCTCCGTGGACGGGATGTGCCGCTGATGGCCGGGGACGGGTCCGGGCGGACAGGTGAGGATGTCGTCGTCGACATCTGGAGCGACGTGATGTGCTCGTTCTGTTACATGGGGAGTGCAGCTCTGGATCTGGCGTTGGAGCAGTTCCCGCATCGTGACCGGGTGCAGGTGCGTCACCACAGCTTCATGCTCATGCCGGAGCTGGCCGCCGACGCGCAGCTGAGTTTCGATGACCTCCTGGTCACCCGACACGGTCTTCCCCGCTCGCGGGCCCACTCGATCAATGCGCAGGTCGCTGCCCGTGCCGAGCTGGTCGGGCTCGACTACCGCATGGACGCCGCGATCGTCACCAACATCCGCACGGCGCACCGGCTCACACATCACGCCGCCACGCGGGGTGTGGAGCGCGAGATGCTCCGGCGTTTGTTCAAGGCCTACTTCACCGACGGCCTCGACGTGGGTGACCACCATGTACTCGCTGACCTGGCTCAGGAGGTCGGGCTCGACCGCGACGAGGTGCTCAAGGTGCTGGGGGGCAACAGCTTTCAGGCGTCGGTCGACGCGGACCTGCGCCATGCGGCGGCCCTCGGGATCACCGGGGTGCCGTTCCTCGTGTTCGACGGCAAGTACGCGGTCTCCGGTGCGCAGCCGGTCGAGTACCTCTCAAGGGTGCTCGACACCACCTGGGACGAGGCGCACACACCGTCGGGCAGCCTCGTTCCGTGAGTTCCCCGTCACCTGCCCCCGGACGTGTCCGGCTGCGCGCGGACGCGCAGCGCAACGCGGAGGAGATCCGGCAGGCTGCCCTGCAGGTCTTCCGCGAACACGGCCTGGGAACTGCGCTGGAAGAGGTCGCGCGGGCCGCCGGGGTCAGCAAGGGCACGATCTATCACCGCTTCGGTGGCCGGACAGGGCTGATCGACGCTGTCGTGGAGGATCTGGTCGCCGAGCACATCGACGGCGTCCTCACCGCCGTCGAGCTGATCGAGGACCCAGTCGAACGCTTCGAGGTCTACCTGCGGACCATCTGGCTGTTGCAGTTCGACGAACCCGCCGCCAACGACGTCCTCCTCCGCGCCCAGCCCGAATCGCGGCTGCTCCTCTCACTGTGCGAGCGCGCGCGAGCCTTCGCGGGACAACTGCTAACCGCCGCGCAGGCCACCGGGGACATTCGCGATGACTTCACGGCTGACGACGTGTACTCCCTGATCTGGGAGCGGGGTGTCGTCGCTCGTGCGTTCGACAAGCAGTTCCGCCAGGACTACGAGCGCCGCCTCGACTTCGTCCTCCACGGGCTACGGGCCGGCTCCCGCAAGATCGGGTTGTCGTGATCTCGCCGGACACGCCGCGGTGGCAGGGAAGGACAACTCGGACACCCGGGGCCGTCCGCCACCGGTGATCTGTCCAGCCGACGCGACGAGCAGCCTGCCGCCGCCGGTCGGGACCGCACGGTCGGATGTGTACGGCAGTCGGTGAGGAGGCCCCGACGCCTACGCGTCGAGCACACGCGTTGCTGGCGTGAACACACAGCAACAGTGGAACCGATGAGAGCAGGGGCATATGAGTGACCCGTCGAACACGTCGACCAGCAAGGAATCGTCCGCCCGGGGTGCTCCCCCGTTCGAGCACCGTTACACCACGGACGCCGATCCGCAGATCCACTACGTCCACGTGCCCTCGACAACCTCGTCGTCGGATGGCCCGAACTCCCCCGTCATGCTCGTCCACGGATTCCCGCAATCGTGGCGGGCGTGGGGTCCTGTTGCAGGCCTACTCGCAGACGAGCACTCCCTGCTGATCCCGGACCTCCGCGGGTTCGGTGATTCCGCCCGTCCTCTGACGGGCTACGGCACGACCGTCGGCGGCGGCGAAGACCTCATGGCAGTGCTCGACCACAGCGGGATCGAACGCGTGACGCTCGTGGGCCACGACCTCGGTGCCGTAGTGGCGTACTTCTTCGCCGTCAATCATCCGGAGCGGGTCGACCGCCTGGTGTTCGTCGAAGCCGCTCTACCGACGAGTGATCAATCGACATGGCCGACGCTCTGGCACTGGCCGTTCCTGACCAGACCAGACCTGGCGAAGCGATCATCACAGGCAACGAGTACACGTTCCTGCGCGCTTTGTTCAACGATTACGCGAAGCGTCCGGCGACCCTCGACGAGGGCATCGACCACTACGCGCGCCACCTCACCGCCCCAGGGGGCCTCCGATCGGCCCTGGCATGGTTCCGGGAAGGCGTCCACAACGACGAGGTATGGCTGCGGGCTCACTCGCCAACCAAGCTGGAGATGCCTGTCCTCGCACTCGGCGGCGGCCTGTGGGGCGATAGGCCACTGCACATGCTCCAGGAGGTCGCTGACGACGTGAGAGGCGGGACCGTCCCAGGCGTGGGGCACTGGATCCCAGAAGAGGACCCCGAAGCCCTCGTCGCTTGGCTGCGCACCTTCATCAACGACACGCCTCTCGCAGAGGCCACGTGACTGCCCCCGAGTCGGGTGAGTCCCGTGCTCGGCCGCCCGCGAGGTACCGGTACGCGGTCCGCTCGGTGATGCCAGTCACGGCGGCGGCGGCCGCGACCGACGAGCCGTCGGCGACCAGGGCGCGGACCCGGACCGCGCGGGCGTCCCGGCCCACGCCGGCCCGGGTGCGGGGGTCGACGTGCTGGGCGGCCCACCACCCGGGCAGCGACGGGCCGTGCCACAGCCGGGTCCACCCGGCCAGCACCGCTACACCGTCCGCCTCTGAACGTGCGGCGTGCTCGAGCAGCCGGGCCACCGGCACCGTGAGCACCGCTCCCGCCGCGGTGGGGGATCCACCCATCCCGCGTCCGCGAGCGTGTTGTCGACGGTGGCGGGATCCGGGCTGTGCTCCCCGGCACACCGCCCGCAGCCGGCTGTGCCACCCCGACCACCGTGTCCAGCGCGTCCACCGGTACCCCACGCGCCCGCAGCCGCACCACCCGGTCCGCCAACGGCGCCCAGTCGTGCGTGCGGCGGGCACAGCCGCGGCGAGCTCGACGAGGTCGGCCCGCTCGGCGGTGGCCAGCTCCCCGGCCGGGCTGGCCACGGAACACCGCTCACCGGCGGGCGCGGGTCCGGTTGGACAGGACGACGCCGCCGGCTCGGCGGCCGAGTCCCTGGCTGGAGGACCCAGCACGTTTCACCCGCGGTTGCGTCCTCGGCGGCGACGGTTGTCCCGCCACCACCCGATCGGGGACCGCTGGCGGTAGACGCGGGAACGGCGGTCGATATCGACCACGGTGAGTTCGGCGGCGTCCTCATCGAGCAACAGCAGGATCCGGTGGTCACGCCCGGCGTGGGCCGACCGCAAACCTGTCAGGTCACCGGTCAGTGCCTTGCTCACCCGGTACGGGTTCGCGGCCAGGTCACCTTCGATCAACTGGTACGCGGCGTCGGCCACCGAGTAGGGCAGGCCGCCGCTGAGCTGCTCCAGCGCCAGCGTGGTGTACCGCGTCCGCCAGCGGTCAGCGTCGACCGGGATGCCGAGCAAGAGCGGCAGCGGCGTCAGCGGCGCCGTGCGTGCGCCCGGCGGTGACATCGGCCAGACCACGCAGCAACCGCGTCCGGGACCGCCGCGACCCGAGGATGCTGCGGGTTTCACCGAGGCCGTCGAGCTGGTCGTGGAGCTGAACCACCCGCGACTTCGACATCAGGACCGCATCCGTTCCGTCCGGAAGGACCAGGGACGCTTCGGCACCCTCGGCCGCTTGGACGGCCGCGTCAGCCGCCGCCTGCGCCCAAGTCGCGCTCGGCGGGTCAGCGTGCGCGGTGCTCATGCCCGTCAAGGTAGGCGGCTCCCCCGCCGCCCGCCAGACCCCGGCGGCGCCGGGGACCGACCCTCGGCAACACCCACCACCCCGGCAGCGACGGCCCGTGCCACACCCGCGTCCACCCGGCCATCATCGCGACCCCGTCCGCCTCCGCCTGCGCGGTTTGCCCGAGCAGCCGGGCCACCGACACCCCGAGCACCGCCCCCCGGCCGCAGACTGTCCAACGCCGCCACCAGCTCCGGCCGATCCTCCCGGGACCCCGACGCGTGATCGGTGAACACCCGCCAACACCCCGCCTGCTTCAGCGCGTCCAGCTGCAACGCCGGGTCCTGCTCCGCCGTCGACACCCGCGCATACCCCACCAGATGCCCGGTGAGCTTGGGCTTCCGCGGCGCCGGCCGCTTGTGGACTGGCTCGGCGCCGTCGCTGCTGGAGATCTCCCCGGGGCTCGGACACCGAAGGGCGGGTAGTTCGACGCGACCGCTGGCCCGTTGCCGCTTCCCCCATCCACGGACCGTACCGAAAACCCCAGGGGATCAGGTCAGGGACTCGCAACGGGTGGCCCGGGTTCCTGGTCCAGCGCGGGCAGAGCGTCAGCGAGGCCGGCTACCCGATTGTCGCCGGTGGCCCGCAGGACCGTCACCAGACGTCTGGCCTGGCGTCGAGCGTCGTTGGTCGTGGCCTGTCCGCGAGCCGGCACCCGACACGGTTGGGTGCCGGGCGGTGATCACCCGTTCTGCTCGAGTGTGATGACCCGCTCGCGGTACTCGTCGGAATCGATCTCCCCGGCCGCGTACCGATCGTCGAGCAGCTTCCGAGCAGAGGTTCGCTGGAGCGACCGCTGGTCATCGCCGAGTAATGCTGGGGCCGCCCGTCGGCCTGACCGGCGGATGAGCGTGAGGGCGACGCTTACCACGCCGATCAGGACCACCAGGGCGAACAGCAACCAACCGACCATGTCCAGGCCACCGCCACCGCCACCCATCACGACAGGTGGCCCTCGGCCTGTCCGCCGCCGCCCCGCAAGCCGGACGGCCTCATGACGCAACCGTCGCGGGGCCCTGGTCCTGGTGGACGACGAGGACCGGGCACGTGGCGTGCTCGGCGACGCTGGAGCTGACCGATCCGAGCAGAAGACCCGCGAACCCGCCGTGTCCCCGGCTGCCGACAATCACCATCGAGGCACCGACCCCGTGCCGCAACAGCGCAGCCGCGGCCTGTGCCTGCTCCACGACGAGCTCCAGACCTCGCGGACGATCAGCGCCGAACACCTCGTCGACCGCCTGGTGGAGCACCTTGTCCGTGTCGGTCTGGAAGTTCCAGCCGCTCGGCATGCTGGTCCAGCCGTAGCCCGTCGGGTACTCCCAGACACTGACGGCACAGATGGTGGCGCCCAGGGTCGGGGCGAGCCGGGCGGCCCACCGAAGCGCCTCCTTCGAGGGCTCACTGCCATCCACGCCGACCACGACCCGACTCACCTCAGAAACCTGCCCCGCTGTCATGCCCTGACCTCTGTCCCTCGACGGTCACACACGGGTGCCCCAGCCCCCCGGGTACATGTAGCCCACTCCCCAGTACGGCGGGTACCCGTAGTGGTCATACACCGTGGACTGGTACTGCCGGTCATTGACGAGATCGGGGGCGTAGCCCGGTGCCGCCGCGACCCGGTCGCGGGACTGATCGACGTGGACCTCGTCCGCGGAGACCTTCGTCACAGCGTCGACGGGTATCAGCGTCTTGGTCTCACCGAAGCCGATGAACCCGCCGTGTTCGACGAGCAGGAAGCGCACCTTGTTCTCCCGGTCATCGACGAGGAGATCGGCCACCTTGCCGATGGGTTCGAAGTTCTGGTCCTTCACCTCGCGGCCACGGATGTCGTTTGCTGATCCGTCGACCGTCTCACCGCGATCGTCCAGCGTGTACAGGGAAGCATTGTCATCACTTGCCATCGAGATCGTCTCCTGGTGTGGGTGGGCTGGTGGCTGTCGTGCTGGTTTGAGACCCGTCGGTCAGGGCGCGGTTGCGACCACGATCCGCCGCTGGCCAACGGGTGTCTCCCGCGCCCGGTCCGTCCCCCCGGGGACGGTGCTTCCGCGTGACCCGGATGGTTTCTCGGTCACGGTCGACTGCCTCCCGGTCGTCGCCGTCGTCCTGCTGGTGGCGACCGGCAACCTGGAGGGGGAGGACCCGGCGCGCCGGGCAGCGCCGCGAGGACGACGGCCGCGGCGCGGACGAGTGGTGTCCCTGCCGTGTCGGCCCTGCGCTGCAGCTCCTCGCGACCCTCGTCCGGGACCCAGCCCTGCTCGAGCAGCGCCCCGAGAGCACGGTCGACCATGGTCCGGTCAGCGAGCTGCCGCGTCCCGACCACGTCCGCGGAGCTCGGCGGGGGTATCCGAGCCGGGGCCTGGAGCGCGACCCGACACCGGTGCGTCCCTAGGGAAGCGATGTCAGCGGCCAGCCGTGCGAGCGCGAGCGCGTCGGTGGCGAACACGACCAGGACCGCGGGCCCCGGCCCGAGTGGGTCCGGGCCCGCGCGGAGTGACCGGATCGCCACCGATGGGGCATGCGTGCACCCGAGATCCGTCGTGGCCGTGACCGTCGTGGACCGTCCCCCGTGGTCGAGGATGAGGCTGACGGCCACGCACGACGGGCACGACGCGCGAGCGAGTGCAAGGACGGTGTCCAGCGACGCGGCGAGGTCATCGCCGCCCCCGGAAAGGGCCCGCAACAGGCCAGCGCCGAGCGGGTGCCGCACGTGGTCCGGTGACGGTCCGGGTCCGCGTGGGATCTCGCGGTGCCCGGTGGTGTGGCGGCGGTCCCCGCCCGGCCGTTCGGGAGTCGGACCGGCCGAGCCGCCTGAGCGGGACCGTCGCCGGTCGTGACCCGACGCCCGGGGACTGCGCAGGGCGGCCGACAACTCAGCGTCCGCCGTCACGGCGTCTCCTGCTCGCCGATGCCTGCGCTGGCGCCGGCGTGGTCGGTCGTGGGAACGGCATCCGGGAGTGGCCCGTCAGGGCTGGGGAGCCCGGTCGCGACGGTGCGCACCTGGACGATGGCCTGGTCGAGGTCGTCCGCTGCCTGCCGGAGCCGGGCGCGCGCCTGGGCGGACCGGTCGGGCAGGAGGCCGTCCGCTCCGGCCAGTCCCGTGCCGGCGGCGAACAGCGGGGGAATCACGAGCTCTGACAGGCCCGCGGCCGTGCGGTCGCGGTCCTGCAGGAGCCGCCCCTGCTCCGCGGCGAGGCGCTCGTCGGCGAACGCGAGGGCCGTCGCGGTGTCCTCAGCGAAGCCTCGAAGGGCGCGGGTCGACGCGGCGCGCCCGGCCTCGGGGAGCCCCAGCACGACCAGGACCCGGCGCGGCCCGGCGGGCGTCGCCCCCAGGGACAGGGCCAGGCTGGGCCGGTGGGCCGGACCCACCGGGTCGCGTGTGCCGTTCGGGCTGGAGGTCGGCCCCTCCACGGCGATCGGGCGCAGGCGGATGGACCGGCCGTGCAGACGGTGACTGTCCGGCCCATCCGCGGCGTCGATGCTCAGCAGGTCCCCGTCGGTGGACGTGCCCACGGCCACCAGCGCGGCGCTCGTCGCCTGCCGCGCGCGGCCGGCGATCAGCTGCAGGAGGTCGTGCCTGGGCTGCCCGGCGAGCAGCGCCCGGGCGAGCTCCCCCGAGGCGGCGAGGAGGTACTCCCGCTGTCGGTGGTCCGGTGATCCCGGGTGGCCGGCTCGGGGCGCCGTGATCGCCGAGGTGTCGGTGGGAAGGAACCGGCAGCCTGGCGAGCGCCAGGTGGCGGGCGGGTGGTCGGCGGCGCTCCACGTGCTCGTCCGGCTCATGCGGGGACTGCCTGCGCGGTCCGGGCGAACCCCAGCTCGCCGGTGAGCTCGGCGTGCTGGAGCAGCAGTGCCGCGGCGTGGCGCCGGCCGTGGTGACCACAGAGCATCAGCACGGAACCGCTGGCGAGGCGGGCCCGGACGGCCGCGGCCGCAGCACAGCAGTCGCAGGGTCCGGCGATGGCCTCTGCGACACCGCGGCGTCCGGCGCCTGACAGGCCGCCGTCGGCGATGTCATGCGGGGGCAGTCCCTGTTCCACGGCGAGCGACTCCAGACGCGGGCGCTTACGCCCGAACATCTACCTGGCCGTTCGTCACGGCGTTGTGGCTCTTCGACGTCCCGGCTGCTGGCCGGACCGGCTGCGGCGACCGCGGGTCGGGCGGCGCCGGCAGCGCGGCTCCGGCGGCTGTCTCGCGGGCCAGGAAGGCCCCGAGCTCGCCGATCGTGCTCATCAGCGGTGCGGGGAACACTACGGTGGTGTTCTTGTCCACGCCGATCTCGACCAGGCTCTGAAGGTTGCGCAGCTGCAGGGCCAACGGGTGCGCCACCATGATGTCGGAGGCGACACCGAGGGCCTCGGCGGCGAGCGACTCCCCCTCGGCGTTGATGATCTTCGCGCGCTTCTCGCGTTCGGCCTCGGCCTGGCGGGCCATCGCCCGCTTCATGCTGTCCGGCAGCTGGATGTCCTTGAGCTCGACCAGCGTGACCTGGACACCCCACTCCTCGGTCGCGACGTCGAGGATCTTGCGGATGTCGGTGTTGATGTTGTCGGTCTCGGACAGCGTCTCGTCCAGGGTGTGCTGGCCGACCTCCTTGCGCAGCGTCGTCTGCGCGATCTGGTCGATGGCGGCGTACACGTTCTCGATCGCCACGACCGACCGGGTCGCCTCGACGACCCGGAAGTAGGCGACGGCGGACACGTCGACGCTGACGTTGTCGCGGGTGATGATCCCCTGGGACTGGATGGGCATGGTGACGATCCGCATCGACACCCGGTGCAGCACGTCGGCGAGCGGGACGATCAGCCGCAGGCCCGGCTGCCGGACGCCAACGACGCGGCCGAAGCGGAAGAGCACGCCCTGCTCGTACTGCTTGACGATCCGCACCGACAGGGCGAGGACCAGCAAGACGACGACGGCGAGGACGACCAGGACGCTCAGAAAGGTATTCATGAGTGCCTCGAGAGAGGGAGGTCACTGTGGTCGTCGGCGTCGAGCGTTCTCGCTCTCGGGAGGCGGCTTGTGAGCGGCGCTCCCGTTCCGGACTGGCTGACACTCAGCCCTGACACCTTGCGCCGGACATGACAGCCCTGTCAAGGTCGCACCCCGTGGCAGTACCGTTCCCATCGGAGCCTGTCGGCACCCCTCCGCGCCACCCGGCGCTCGCGGGCAGGTCGGGGTGGGTATGCACGACGACGACGAGCTGGCGGCCAGCCTGACCGGGCTGTCGGGTCTGCTCAACGGCCACCGCTCCCTGGAACAGGGCCTGGTCCGGGTCGCCGAGTTCGCGGTCCGCGCGATCCCGGGCGCCGACGGAGCCGGGCTCACCCTGCTGGAGGCGGACCGGCCCCAGACGGTCGTGGCGACCGACGGCTTCGTCACCGCGGTCGACGACATCCAGTACGCGCTCGGCGAGGGCCCGTGCGTCAGCGCGGTCGCGCAGGGTCGGACCTTCCTCTCGGGCAACCTCGGGGGTGAGCCGCAGTGGCCGCACTTCGGGCCCCGCGTCGGCCGCCTCGGAGTGCACAGCGCCCTGTCGCTGCCCCTGCTGCTGCCGGGTCAGGTCCTCGGCGCGCTGAACGTCTACGCCCACGGCCGGGACGTCTTCGACACCCACGCCGTCACCATGGGAGAGGCCTTCTCCCCCCAGGCAGCGGTCAGCGCCCACAACGCCCAGCTGCTCGACCAGGCTGAACGCCTCGTCGCACAACTGCAGCAGGCGCTGACCAGCCACGCCGAGATCGACCAGGCCCTCGGCGTCGTCATGAGCCGAACCGGCGCCACCGCCCAGGCGGCCTTCGACCGACTCCGCGCGCAGAGCCAGACCCGCTCGGTGAGGCTCACCGACATCGCCCACGAAGTCCTCGGCCAGGCCGTCCGGCGCGCCCGCGCCCAGCACACCGACCCACCCCCTGGCGGGTCAGCGCCCTCCTGAGCCGGCGGATGTCGCCCGGTGCCCGCGATCGGGCCGAGCGCGCCGCGTCCGCGAACCGCTCAGGTGCCGGCAACCCGATCTCCGGGCCCGTGCGCCTGATCACCTCGATCCCGGTGACCAGGGCGTCGCGAGAAGACCCTTCTTGACGCATACCCGCACCGGGTACATTCAGCTGCGCTGAGCACCAGCCGGACCGGGTCGGGACCGTCGCGAAAGCCGCGGACCCGCGAGCACCGCTAACGCCGGGCATCACGGTGACTCCCCCGGGGAGACGCTTCACATGGTCATCACCCAACTTTTCACCTGCCTGGTCCGGGCGGCATCGTGCTGACCCTCCCGGTCGAAAAGCGGCGGCGCAGGACCCTGGCCCACCAGTGCCAAGCATGCCGGCACCTCTGGGCACTGCGCATGGTCTCCGTCGCCGACGGTGTGCTGATCGCCTGTCGGTACTGCGGCACTCCCCGCGGTAGCCACCCCACCGGGGGACCCCCCGATCAACCCGTCACGCAGTTCCCGTCAGGACAGGCCCGTGACGACCACGGCGCCGGTGGGCCAGACCGTCGGTCCTCACCCGGCCCAGCCGACGCCGGCTCGGCCATGAGCCGGTGCTCAGCGCTCGCTAACGCCCGACTGGCCGGAGTCACGGACCTGTCCCCACCGCCGCCGACCTCTTCGGCATCAGCAGGGGCGCCACTGCCCTCGAAGGCATCGCCGGTCACGTCGGCGACCCCTCCGGACACCCGATCGGTCACCGGGCGTCCAGTTTCGGGCAGATCCATCAGCCGGCTACACGAGAGAAACCTCGAGGAAATCAGACGATGACGAGTCCCAAAACCCTGGACCCGGAGCTGCTGCATCGGTTGGATGCGTACTGGCGGGCGGCGAACTACCTGTCCGTCGGCCAGATCTACCTCTACGACAACCCGTTGCTCAAGCGCCCACTGGCGCTGTCGGACGTCAAGCCCCTCGTCGTCGGGCACTGGGGGACCACCCCGGGGCAGAACTTCATCTACGTGCACCTGAACCGGGCGATCACCAAGTACGACCTGGACATGTTCTACATCGCGGGTCCGGGTCACGGTGGTCCGGCGCTGGTCGCCAACACCTACCTCGAGGGCAGCTACAGCGAGATCTACCCGGACATCAGCCAGGACGAGCCCGGGATGAGGAAGCTCTTCACCCAGTTCTCCTTCCCCGGCGGGATCTCCAGCCACGTCGCCCCGACCACCCCCGGCTCGATCCACGAGGGCGGCGAGCTCGGGTACTCCCTGAGCCACGCCTTCGGGGCCGCGTTCGACAACCCCGACCTGGTCGTCGCCTGCGTGATCGGCGACGGGGAGGCCGAGACCGGCCCGCTGGCGACCGCGTGGCACTCCACGAAATTCCTCGACCCGGTCAGTGACGGCGCGGTGCTGCCGATCCTGCACCTGAACGGCTACAAGATCAGCAACCCCACCGTGCTGGCCCGCATCGAGCCCGAGGAACTGGACCAGTTCCTGCGCGGCTGCGGCTGGGACCCCCGCTACGTCGAGGGCGACGACCCCGAGACGATGCACGAGCTGATGGCATCCGTCCTCGACAACGCCGTCGAGGCCATCCACCGCATCCAGGCCGAGGCCCGGGACTCCGGGAACACGACCAGGCCGCGTTGGCCGATGGTCGTGCTCCGCTCCCCGAAGGGGTGGACCGGACCCGAGGTGGTCGACGGCCTCCGGGTCGAGGGCACGTTCCGGGCACACCAGGTCCCCCTGCTGGTCGACGAGGACCACCCCGGGCACGTCGAGCAGCTCGACAGCTGGATGCGCAGCTACAAGCCCGACGAGCTGTTCGACGAGACCGGGCGACTGCTGGCCGACCTGGCCTCCCTGGCCCCGCGCGGCCAGCGGCGGATGGGCGCCAACCCGCACACCAACGGCGGCCTGCTGCTGCGTGACCTGCACATGCCCGACTTCCGGGCCCACGCCGTCGCCGTCCCCGCCCCGGGCGCCGTGCAGGCGCAGGACACGTCGGTGCTCGGTAAGTTCCTGCGCGACGTCGTCACGCTGAACGAGGACCAACGCAACTTCCGGGTCTTCGGCCCCGACGAGACGCTGTCGAACCTGCTCGGGGCGGTGTTCGAGGTCACCGACCGGCAGTGGGAGGCCCGCACCGTCGACGGCGACGAGTTCCTGGCGCCGACCGGGCGGGTGCTGGACTCGATGCTGTCCGAGCACCAGTCCGAGGGCTGGCTGGAGGGCTATCTGCTCACCGGCCGGCACGGCCTGTTCAACTGCTACGAGGCGTTCATCCACATCGTCGACTCGATGTTCAACCAGCACGCGAAGTGGCTCAAGGTCACCAAGGCGCTGCCGTGGCGGCGCGACATCTCCTCGCTGAACTACCTGCTGGCCTCCCACGTCTGGCAGCAGGACCACAACGGGTTCACCCACCAGGACCCCGGTTTCCTGGACCACGTGGTGAACAAGAAGGCCGACATCGTCCGGGTGTACCTCCCGCCGGACGCCAACTGCCTGCTTTCGGTCGCCGACCACTGCCTGCGCAGCCGCCACTACGTCAACGTGGTCGTCGCCGGCAAGCACGCGATGCCCCAGTGGCTGTCCATGGACGAGGCGGAGGTCCACTGCACCGAGGGGATCGGCATCTGGGAGTGGGCCGGCAACGACCGCGGGACCGAGCCCGACGTGGTGCTGGCCTGCTGCGGGGACACCCCCACCCTGGAGGTGCTGGGCGCGGTCTCGATCCTGCGCGAGAACCTGCCCGAGCTGAAGGTCCGGGTGGTCAACGTGGTGGACCTGATGAAGCTGCAGTCGGCCAGCGAACACCCACACGGCCTGGCCGACGGCGACTTCGATGCCCTGTTCACCCGCGACAAGCACATCATCTTCGCCTTCCACGGCTACCCGACGCTGATCCACCGGCTCACCTACCGGCGCACCAACCGCAACCTGCACGTCCGCGGTTACAACGAGGAGGGCACGATCACCACCCCGTTCGACATGCGGGTCCAGAACCGGCTCGACCGCTACCACCTCGTCCAGGACGTCATCGAACGGCTGCCGCAGCTCGGGGCGGCCGGTGACTACCTCAAGCAGACGATGGCCGACAAGCTCGTCGAGCACGACCTCTACATCAACAAGCACGGCCAGGACCTCCCGGAGATCCGCAACTGGACGTGGACCACACCGCAGTGACCACACCGACGCTGGTGCCGCGGGCCACCGAGCTGTCGCTGACGGACACCGCGCAGGCGTTGGTGGCCGGCGACAAGGGTCTGCTCGCGATCGACGAGTCCACCGCCACCTGCAACAAGCGGTTCGCGCCGCTCGGGATCGCCCAGGACGAACAGTCCCGCCGTGCCTACCGGGAACTGATCCTCACCACACCGCGTCTCGGGGAGAGCATCAGCGGGGCCATCCTCTACGACGAGACGATCCGACAGCACACCCGCGGCGGCGTGCCGTTCCTGACCGTCCTGGCCGAGGCCGGGATCCTCGCGGGGATCAAAGTGGACCTCGGCGCGAAAGCGTTGGCCGGCCACCCCGGTGAGAAGGTCACCGAGGGACTGGACGGCCTGCGGTCGCGGTTGACCGAATACGCCGAGATGGGTGCCCGCTTCGCGAAGTGGCGGGCCGTCTTCACCGTTGGTCAGTCGACCCCGAGCCGGGCGTGCACCGAGGCGAACGCGCACGCACTGGCCCGCTACGCAGCGCTCTGCCAGGAGACCGGTCTGGTGCCCGTCGTCGAGCCGGAGGTGCTCATGACCGGCGAGCACACCCTGGGCCGCTGCGCACAGGTCACCGCGGACGTGCTGCACGAGGTGTTCGCGCAGCTGCACATCCAGGGGATTGAGCTCGAAGGCATGCTGCTCAAACCCAACATGGTCCTGCCGGGGCTGGCCTGCCCCACCCAGGTGTCAGCCGACGAGGTCGCCGCCGCGACGATCACCTGCCTGCGGCGGGTGGTCCCGGCCGCGGTCCCCGGGATCGTGTTCCTGTCCGGTGGCCAGTCGGGCGACCTCGCGTCCAGCCGGCTCGCCGCGATGAACAACCCGGCCAACGCCCCCCTGCCCTGGCCGCTCGCGTTCTCCTTCGGCCGCGCGCTCCAGCAGCCCGCGCTGACAACCTGGGACGGCCGAGACACAAACGTCCAACCGGCGCAGCAGGCCCTGCTCCAGTGAGCCCGCTCTAACAGGGACGCCCGACGAGGCGACGACGGACCCCACCGCGGCAGCCGATCGCCGCTGGTCGCCGGAGCCGGCGGCGCAGGCAGACCGGCACCAACCCGGCCAGGCGACGACCACGTGCTCCGAGCAGAAGGAGGAGTCTGATGACCACGGACACCAAGCAGCCCGCGGCTGATCCTTCGCCCGGCACACCGCCGGCCCCGGAACACGATCTGAAGACCCTGCCGATGGCCGAGGTCCAGAAGCGGCTGGGGGGCTCACCGGACGGTCTGACCGGGGACGAGGCCGCCAAGCGGCTCACGCAGTACGGCCCGAACGAGATCGCCGAGCACAAAACCAACCCTGAGGTGCCCCGCGTTTCTCGGACAGTGGATACAATCACTCCACTCAGATGAAAGGCCAGGTCGTGAGTCGAGCAAAGAGGGTGTTCAGTCCGGAGTTCCGTGAGGACGCTGTCCGGTTGGTCAT
>JAABUY010000237.1_pt1 | contig 107766 bp, 102 predicted proteins | sample 5560271 | NCBI WGS metagenome assembly JAABUY01 (sample SAMN10711886, study PRJNA513374) | rock metagenome | isolation source: Antarctica rocks | place: Antarctica: Victoria Land, University Valley | reverse complement strand
TGCTGCCGCTGCTGGAGGCTGTCGTGCAGTCCAGCCGTCCGCTGCTGATCATCGCCGAGGACATCGAGGGCGAGGCCCTGGCCACGCTCGTGGTGAACAAGCTGCGCGGCGGCTTGAAGGTCGCGGCCGTGAAGGCGCCGGGCTTCGGCGACCGTCGCAAGGCGATGCTGGAAGACATTGCCGTGCTGACCGGCGGCCAGGTCATCAGCGAGGACCTCGGCATCAAGCTCGAGAGCGTCACGCTGGCCATGCTCGGCCGCGCCAAGCGCGTGCTGATCGAGAAGGAGAACACGACCGTGGTGGAGGGCGCCGGATTGGCGGACGACATCAAGGGCCGCTGCAACCAAATCCGTGCGCAGGTCGAGGAAACCACGAGCGACTACGACCGCGAGAAGCTGCAGGAGCGGCTGGCCAAGCTTGCCGGCGGCGTGGCGGTCATCCGCGTTGGCGGCAGCACCGAGGTCGAGGTGAAGGAGCGCAAGGACCGCGTCGACGACGCGCTGCATGCGACCCGTGCGGCGGTCGAAGAGGGCATCGTGCCCGGCGGCGGCGTAGCGCTCGCTCGTGCGTCGCTGATCTTGGCGCAGCTGAAGTTCGAGAACGAGGACCAGCGCTTCGGCATCGAGATCGTGCGCAAGGCGGTGCAGGTCCCGTTGCGGCAGATCGCCGAGAACGCCGGCGAGGACGGTGCGGTAATCGCGGGCAAGGTGCTGGAGAATGGCGACTATAACTTCGGCTTCGACGCCCAGACGGCGGAGTTCAAGGATATGGTCGCGGCCGGGATCATCGACCCGACCAAAGTCGTGCGCACGGCGCTGCAGGATGCGGCCTCGGTCGCCAGCCTGCTGATCACCACCGAGGCGATGATCGCCGAGCGGCCTGAGAAGAAGGCAGCTGGCGGCATGCCCGGCGGCGGCGGCGGCGGCATGGGTGGAATGGGCGGCATGGGCGATATGGATTTCTAAACTCGCCGGCCATTTGCGGATAAAGGGGGGCGGGCCGTCGGGTCCGCCCTTTTTTATGGTGTCGGCGGCTATGCCGCTGGCCGCACCATGCTGTATCGGCACGACGTCCAGCGCTGCCATCTCGTTGCAATTGACACCTGTTGCGCTTTCTGCGCCCATGCCAAATCAGTCGTGTTTTTGACTAGCCTTGCTGCGCCTCCGCTATCCTCGGGTGCCCACAAGCCGTCTAAAGGCCCGATTGTCTCGCTGCCTGCGCTGTTGCAGGGGGCAAAGACGGAGAGCGACCTAGCTATGGCGACCGGCACTGTAAAATGGTTCAACACCACTAAGGGCTTCGGCTTCATCATGCCGCAGGACGGCGGCAAGGATGTGTTCGTCCACATCACTGCGGTCCAGGCAGCCGGGCTGCGCGGCTTGGATGAGGGCCAGAATGTCAGCTATGAAGTGGTGATGGAGCGCGGCAAAGCTGCTGCGACGAACCTAAAACTCGCATAATATTGAACCTGCGACGCCGGTGCCTGCTGGTGCCGGTTCTACCCACCAACCGCACGGTCCCGCGTGCGTCCGAGGAGTTAAGTGCGAATGGCTATCGGCACCGTAAAGTGGTTCAACGCCACGAAAGGCTTTGGCTTCATCATGCCGCAGGACGGCAGCAAGGATGTGTTCGTGCACATCACGGCGGTCCAGGCAGCCGGGCTGAACGGCCTGAATGATGGGCAGAAGGTGAGCTACGAAGTTGCGATGGAGCGTGGCAAGGCAGCCGCGACCAACCTGAAGCTCGCCTAATCTAAGAAGCGCTGCCAGCGGGCCGCTCGATCAAGAGTGCCGCTGGCGGTCCGTAAGATGCTTCGGCCGTCGAGTGCAGTCCGGACTATGAGCCGGTCCAACCCGCCGACGTGATGCCGGCCGTGAGTGCCTGATCCGCGCGCTCGATGGCGTTGGTCTTCGTGGCGCCTGCTTCCTGCATCAGGCCGACAACTTGATCGACCTGGGCCGGGGTGGTCGTCCGCACCGCCAAAATGAGCCGGCCCTCGCGCCCGCGCCGGTTGCGCTCTTCGACCTGCGTCGCATCCGCTGCTTGCCCGGCCGTGTTCGCCGCTGCTGCCGTGCCAGCCCCGACCGCGGCTGCTGCCGCCACGGCTAGGCCGGCTGCACCACCAGTAGCAAGCGTCGCCCCGGCGACCGCGACGGCGCCGGCATAGCCCGCCATGCTCGTCCCCATTGTCCGCAGCTGCCGCTTATCTGCATCGTCCGTCGCCGGATCGGCGCTCTCGTTTGGCGTCGCCATTTGGCCGGCCGGCTGTTCTTCCGGAAGGCTGAAATCGGCGCGATCGTATCCTGCAAGGGTCAGTTGCGACAGCGCGTCCTGCATCGTGGCGTCGTCCGGAAACACACCTTGGACTTCCTGGACGGTTGCCGCGTGGCCCGGGCCCGCCTTCGCATTGTCTGTCGTCCCGCTCATGCCGCTGCTCCTTTGTTTGGCCGACAACGCATTAGAGTTGGGCGTGTTCCCAGCACTGCAACACGTCCGATGCAATGCTTGATCCTGGCTAGCCCGGCGTGTAGCCTTCGACCAGAATGACGTCGGATGCAGCACTGTCCAGCCGCCGCTGCAGCACCGGCGCATACTCCGCACTTTGGTAGAAGCCGCGAGCGGCGTCCATGGACGGGAACTCTAGGATCACGAGGCGGCGATGCTGTTCCGCACCCTCCACAGTTTGCAGGGTGCCGCCGCGAACCAAATAGCGTCCGCCAAATGCCTCGATGACCGGCACGACGCGGGTCCGGTACTCCTCGAATGCAACGGGATCATGCACCTCGATATGGGCGACCAGATAGGCCGGCGCTGACATCAGGCGCCTCGCTCGATCCTTTGGTGCCGTGCCCTGGCCCCGCGTTCGATCGCGGCCGCCACGAGCGGCTCCAGCCGCAGCTCTGCCATCACCAGCTCCAGCATGCGCAGAACCGGCTGCGTCGCCGCACGGTCGGCGGCGACGACCTCGCACGCCAGAGCATAGGCGGTCTCACGCAGGCGGGGCTCCAGCGCGTCGCGGATCATCTGGCCGGCATGGGCCAGGCCTTCGTCCTCTTCCAGCAGCGACACGGCCGCGTCGGACGCGACCTCCAACCGCTCGCTGCTAAAGTCCTGGAACGCCGGCAGGGTCTGCACCAGGCCGGACATCACGCCGATCTCCCGGTCGGTGATGCCTCCATCTGCCGCAGCGACCAAGACCATGGTGCAGACCAACGCTTCCTGAGCGTCCAGTCCGGTTCGGGCAAGCATGCTTTATTCCCTTATGTGCGCCGCTACCCTAGCCCAGCGCGGCCGCCGTGCAAACTAGACCAGCGGGACCGGAACGTGTTCGAGGAAGGCCCGGGTCGCCGCCACTGCCTCCGCCAGCCCGACCCGGCGCACGTCCACGCCTGGTGGGAACGCGGAAAGCAGGCGGGACGGCGTGCGGCGGTCCAGCAGCACGAACACGCCGCGGTCGCCGGCCGAGCGCACCAGGCGGCCGAACCCCTGGCGCAGCCGCAGCCGGGCCTTGCTGTCGTCGTAGCCTTTCGGATCGCCGCCCGAGAGATGCGCCCGGCGTTCGCGGTGCAGGATGTCCGGCCGGGGCCAAGGCACGCGCTCGAACACTACCAGCCGCAGCGCGCGGCCCGGCACGTCCACCCCGTCCCGCATCGCGTCGGTGCCGAGCAGGCAGCTATCGAGCTCGGTCCGGAACACGTCGACGAGCGTCGCATTGTCCATCGCGTCCACATGCTGCGCGAGCAGCGGGATTCCGGCCGCCTCCAACTCCGGTGCGATGCGGGCGTGCACGGCCCGCAGCCGCTGGATCGCGGTGAACAGCCCGAGCGCGCCGCCGCCGGCCGCCATGAATAGTGCTTGGTAGGCGGCCGCAAGTGCCCCGAGATCGCCCGGCGCCACGTCCGTCACCACGAACGCCCGGGTTTGGCTTGTGTAGTCGAACGGGCTCGCGACCGAGACGCGCAGGGGCGGGGAGGGCAGGTGCAGCGCGCCCACCCGCGCCTCGGCGGCGTGCCAGCCGGCCTCCGCTTCTACGCCGTCATTGCCATCCCGCAGCGTGGCGGAGGTGATCAGCAAGCCGTGCGCGGGCGCCGCAAGAACCTGGGCGAACGGCTCCGTTGGGTCGAGCCAGTGGCGGTGCAGCCCGACGTCCCGGTCCATGCCCTCGCGGCGATCTAGATGCAGGGTGTGGACATGGTCCGGTCGAACGCCGGGCTCGGGCAGCGGGGCGGCGACGGCGTGCAGCATCGCCTGCCACGCCGTGAGCCGGTCGATCGCCCGGCGCTGAACCGACCGTTGCGCTGCCTCGATCCGATTGCGCTGTGCGGTCTCGAGCTCCTCCGCCTCGTCCTCCAGCCGCTCGCCAAGCCGGTGCAGCAGCGTCTTGAGCGGCTCTATGATTCGGCCGAGCGCGCGGCCCAGCAGTGCCGCGGCGTCGGGCAGCCCGGACGCGACCGGGTAAAGCTCGCATTCCAGGTTGCCACGGCCGCCCGCTTCGACCTCGCTGGTCAACCGGGCCAGCACCTGGACGCGCGCCAGCCGCAGGAATGCCTCGGACGGGTTGGCCGGCTCCTCGCTTCCGGCCAGGCGGCCCGACCAGCCCGGCGCCGGCAGGGCCCGGGCCGCCTGGAGCGCTGCGTCGAGCGGCGCCTCCAGCTCCGGACGCCCCGCAACCAGGTCGTCCAGCCGGCGGCGCAGGCCACGCGCCCGGGACCGACCGCCCTCGGCCCCCAGCAGCCAGCGGCGCAGCTCTGCGCCCTCGATGCCCGACAGCTCGGCGGAGAACGCGCTATCGGCCGCGTCGAACAGGTGATGGCCCTCATCAAACACGTATCGGCTGGGCACTGCGTCGTCATCCAGGCCGCCCCAGGCCGCTTGCGCCATCACCAGCGCGTGGTTCGCCACGACCAGCTCGGCGCCGCGGGCCCGGCGGATCGTGTGCTCGACGAAACAGTTGCGGTAGTGTGGGCAGGCGCCGTGGATGCACTCGCCGCGGCGGTCGGCGATGGCTGGGATCAGCGCCGGGCCGAACAGCTCGGGGAACCAGCCCGGCAGGTCGCCGCCGGCGATATCGCCGTCCGAGGTGGCCAGGGCCCATCGCGCGACCAGGCCAAGGGCGACCGCGCCGTGGCCGGTGAGCGACGCGTTGACCTGATCCTCCATGTTCAGCAGGCACAAGTAATTTTCCCGCCCCTTGCGGATCACGACGCGGCGGCGGCGTTCCGCCGGTTCGGGAAACAGCCGGGCCAGCTCGGCGTCGATCTGCCGCTGCAAGTGGCGGGTATAGGTGCTGATCCAGACGGTGCCGCCGTTGCGCTCGGCCCACAGGCTGGCGGGGGCGATGTAGCCGAGCGTCTTGCCGGTGCCGGTGCCGGCCTCGGCGAGCACGACGTGCGGGTCTCCTTTCACCTCCCGCGCGGCGAAGGCGCTGGCGGCGGCGCTGGCGTAGTCGGCCTGACCGGGCCGCTGCTCGGAGTAGGGGCCCAGCATGCGCGCCAGGCGGGACCGCGCCTCGTTCGCGCCAACGGGCAGGGCGCCCGGCGGCGGCGGCGGCGCTTGCTCTTCCCATTCCGGCAGGCGGCGCCAAACCTTCAATGCGTCGGCGGACGGCTTGGCATCGGGCTTGCCGAGGGCGGCGACGACGAGCCCAGCCCAGGGCCAGCCAGCCTGTCCCATCCGGGCTGCAAGCCCCGCCGCGTCCTTGTTGCGCGGCAGGTCGCGACCGGCTGCGAGGTGCTGCAGCAAGGTAGCGGCGATGTCCGGCAGCAGGGCAGCGGCCTCCTCCATGCTGGCGGGCAGGTCGAAGTCGAGCGCATAGGCCAGGCCCCGCGGCGTCGGCGGCACTGGCCGGGCCGGCATCGCAAAGGCGAACAGCTCCAGCAGGTCGAGGCATGGAAACCCATCACGTCCGCCAAGTCCGAGGCGCCGGAGCGTCGCAGGAGCATGGATCAGCAGCGGCATGCTGCCATGCAGCGCATCGGCGGCCTCGGCCACGGTGAGCGTCAGCAATTCCCCATCCGTGCTGAGCACGGCGGCGCGGCCGTGCCCAGCCACGACGGCCGGCGCATTCGGGATCAGCAAGGGGGCGGGCGGCGGCATGAGCGGCTTGTGTACGGTCTGGGCCGGGGTAGGGGCAATGCCAAGCTGTGCAATCGCTTCAAATCCGTAGATTTTTCTCGGGAAGCCACCTGCCGCGATTGACCCGGGACCCCCCCATTTCTAGCTTGCAGCCATGCCAGCACATCCGCATCACGCCCCTGGACCGATCCCGAAGGCATGGCCGTTCGAGGAAGCGGCCAAGGTTGCCGAGCGCCTCGAAGCCAGCGGCAAGGACGTAGCCCTGTTCGAGACGGGATATGGACCGTCGGGCCTACCGCATATCGGCACCTTCGGCGAGGTCGCGCGCACGACTTGGGTACGCCAAGCCTACACGGCCCTGACTGGTAAGCCAGCCCGGCTGCTGGCGTTCAGCGACGACATGGACGGCCTGCGCAAGGTGCCGGACAATGTGCCGAACCGGAAGATGCTGGATGGCTTCCTGGGCCAGCCGCTGACCCGGGTGCCCGACCCATTCGGCACCCATGAGAGCTTCGGCGCCCACAACAACGCCCGGCTGCGCGCCTTCCTCGACGGCTTTGGTTTCGAATACGAGTTCGCTTCCAGCACCGACTATTATACGGCAGGCCGGTTCGACGCCGCCCTGCTGCGCACGGCGGAACGGCACGAGCAGATCGTGGCGGCTGTCCTGCCGACGCTGCGCGCCGAGCGTCGCGCGACCTATTCCCCATTTCTGCCGCTCCATCCCGGCAGCGGCCGGGTGATGCAGGTCCGCATCGACGAGGTGGACGCAGCCGCCGGCACGGTCGCCTGGCAGGACCCGGACAGCGGCGAGCGGTTCCAGACGCCCGTGACCGGTGGCGCCTGCAAGCTGCAATGGAAGGCCGATTGGGCGGCGCGCTGGTTTGCCCTGGGGGTCGATTACGAGATGTCGGGCAAGGACCTGATCGACAGCGTGAAGCTGTCCGGCCGGGTGTGTGCGATCCTGGGCAGTGCGCCGCCGGTCGGCTTCACCTACGAACTGTTTCTCGACGAGCACGCGCAGAAAATCAGCAAGAGCAAGGGCAACGGCCTGTCGGTTGACGAGTGGCTGCGCTATGCCCCGCCGGAAAGCCTGGCGCAGTTCATGTACAACTCGCCGCACCGCGCCAAGCGGCTGTTCTTCGACGTGATCCCGCGCGCCGTGGACGAGTACTTGGCCAACGCCGCAAAGCTGCCGGAGCAGGACACCGCCGCCCGGCACGTAAACCCGGCCTGGCACATCCAGGGCGGCCGCAACACCGACGCGGCAAGTCCGGTGCCCTTCGGCATGCTGCTGAACCTTGCGAGCGTCGTGAACGCCGAGACCCCGGACATGCTGTGGGGCTTCCTGCGACGCTACAGCCCCGACGCCGCACCTGGCGCGAGCCCATTCTTCGACGGCCTGGTCGGCTACGCCGTCGCCTATTACCGCGATTTCGTCCGCCCTTCGAAGCGGCATCGCGACCCGACCCACATCGAGCGCATCGCGCTTGAGGACCTTGCTTCGATGCTTGCCGCCCTCGATCCCGGCGCTGCTGCGGAGGCGATCCAGGATGTTGTCTATGAGGTGGGCAAGCGGCATCCATTTCCAGAACTGAAAGCCTGGTTCGGCTGCCTGTATCAGGTCCTGCTCGGCCAAGCGGAAGGGCCGCGTTTTGGCGGCTTCGTGGCGCTGTATGGCGTGCCCGAGACCATCGCCCTCATCCGCAGCCGCCTCGACGCAGCCGTCGCTTCAAACACCGCCTGATCATGGAGGCGTTGAAGAAAGTCGTCCGACAATTGCCGGCGCTGCTGGGCGTGGCGCTGCTGGTCGGCGCCATCTGGGTGGTGTGGAAGGAGTTCCGCCATCTCAAGGTCGCCGACATCAAGGCCGCGCTTGCCGCCATTCCGGAACGCGCACTGCTGATCTCGTTCGCCTGGACCGTGCTGTCGTATGGCGTGCTGACGTTCTACGACCGGCTCGGCACCATCTATGCCGGGCACAAGGTCAGCTATGGCCGGGTCTCGTTCGCGTCGTTCTGCGCCTACGCGCTGTCGCATAACCTGGGCTTTGCCGCGGTGTCCGGGGCGGCGGTGCGTTATCGGCTGTATGCGCACTGGGGGTTGACGCCGTTCCAGATCGCCAAGGTGGTGGCATTCTGCAGCCTGACCTTCGCGCTCGGCGGGCTGGTGCTGGGCGGGGTGATCCTGTTCCTGGAACCGGACGCCATCCCATTCTTCGGCGCGATCATACCGAACTGGGGCATGTATGCGATCGGCGTGGCGCTGTGGCTCGTCGTCGCCGCCTATGTCAGCCTGTCCCGCTTCGTCGGCACCATCCGGCTGTTCGGCGCCGAGGTCACGTTGCCGGACTGGCGCATGGCGATCGTGCAGGTGGCGCTGGCGACGGTCGACGTGGCGGTCACGGCGGCGATCTTTTACCAGTTGCTGCCCGAAGTGCCGGGGCTGACCTACGTCCGCTTTCTCGGCGTCTATGTCGCGTCCTATACCGCCGGGCTCGCCGCCAATCTGCCCGGCGGGCTCGGCGTCTTCGATACCGCCATGCTGCTGGGCCTCGAACCCTACCTGCAGCCGCCGCAAATCCTCGGCGCGATCGTCGTGTTCCGCCTTTATTACTACATCATCCCGCTCTTCCTGGCCGGCACGCTGTTTGCCGGCAACGAGATCCTGCTGCGGGGCGGCGCACTGTTCAAGATCGGCGCCCTCGGTCGCAGCACCCAGGCCTTGGCGCGCTGGAGCGAGCCGGACTTTGCCGCCGGCGCCGCCTCAGGCGCCGTGGCGCTGTGCGGCGCGCTGCTGCTGGCGTTGGGAATACTGGACAACCGCCCGGATTTCTCCTGGATTGACCCCGACTATGCCGACCTGGCCGTGAATGCCGGACAGTTCGTTCCATCATTGATCGGCGCGGCGCTGATCGTGCTGTCGATTGGCTTGTCGCAGCGGGTGACCTTGGCCTGGGGCGCCACGATCGTCCTGCTGCTGGCGGCGGCCGGATTCACCGCGGCGCAGGGAACCGACCTGTGGATACCGGGTGTGCTCATCTTAGTGACGCTGCTAGTGGCGCCGTTCCGCGACGCCTATTACCGCCATGCCCGGCTGCTGTCCGGCCCGTTGCAGGCAAGCACCGCCGTGCCGCTGTTCGCCCTCGTCGTGTGCGTGCTGGCATTGTCGGCGTTCGAACCGACGATGCGGACCATGGCCGAGAATAATTGGATCGAGGTCGTGCTGTCTCCCGACGTCCCGAACAGCCTGCGCATGTCGGTAGCCTTGGCCGTGATCTTGGCGCTGGTGGCGATCTGGCGGCTGATCCGGCCCAGCCGCGTCGGCTGGGTGCCTTGGGCCGGGGAAGGACGCCGCCGCTATGCGGAGCTTGGCGCGGTGCCGCCGGTGCAGGCCGATGGGATCGTGATGGGCGAGGCCGGGCGCGCCGGCATTCCGTTCCGCCGGATTGGCCGTGTGCTCCTCGGCCTCGGCGACCCGGCCGGATCGGTGCAGGACCGGGTTTCGGCCATTTGGAACCTGCGGGACCTCGCACAGCAGGAGGGCCTGGACACCGCGGTATGGCTCGCCGGCCCTGGCTTGCTGAATGTTTATGCCGACTTAGGATTGACGGCCCTGCCGCTGGGTCCAGATGGCCTGCCGCTGCCGGAACGCAAGGACGACGCCCCGTTGGTCGCGCAATACCTGTGCTGCCAAGCCGAGCGCGACCTCTCGTTGCTGCTGCCGCTGCTGCCGACCCTAGCAGAGGCCGGCCTGGGCGGACGCGGCAAAGCGGCGTAGGCCCGGAGAGCCGTGGACAGAGCGCGTATATGCGCCTATTTTACCTCATGCACGAAATGCCAGACCTGGAAACCATGGGCGGCGTTGCGGGCGTATGCCATTGCCAGACATTGCGGCAAGCGGCCCGCCGAATGACGGCGTTCTATGACGCGGCACTGGCGCCGTTCGGCATCCGCGTGTCGCAGTTCAGCATCCTGGCGCGCCTGCACCGGGATGGCCCGCGCAGCATCCAGGCGCTGGCGGCCGAGCTGGTGATGGACCGCACGACGCTCGGCCGCAACATCCGCCCGTTGGAGCGAGACGGCCTGCTCTGCGCTATCGCCGACCCAGCCGACCGACGCTCCCGCTTGCTGTCGATCACGCCGCGCGGCATCGAGCTCGTCGCCGAAGCACGGCCGGCCTGGGTTGCGGCGCAGGCGGGGTTCGAAGCACGTTTCGGCACCGAGCCCGCCGCCCAGCTGCGATCGGCGCTGCAGGGAGTGGTGACCGCGTTACACACGCCGGGGGATTAGCGCCCGGATCGAAACCTATGCCGGCCCGCGGCGCTGTTCGTGGCACGCGTAACGAAGGGACCGGTATTTGTTTGCAATGGCCACGGCGTCCAGGATCACCGAGGGCCTGCCTCATCCGCTCGGCGCCACCTGGGATGGCGTCGGCGTCAATTTCGCGCTGTTCTCCGCCAATGCCACCAAGGTCGAGCTGTGCCTGTTCGACCAGGAGGGCCGCACCGAGCTCGAGCGTATCGAGCTGCCGGAATACACCGATGAGGTCTGGCACGGTTACCTGCCCGACGCCCGGCCGGGCACCGTCTATGGCTACCGCGTGCACGGCCCGTGGGAGCCGGACGCCGGGCATCGCTTCAACGCGCACAAGCTGCTGCTCGACCCCTATGCCAAGGGCCATGTCGGCGAGCTGATCTGGGGCCCCGAGGTGTTCGGCTACCGGTTGGAGACCGGCGACGACCGCACGTTCGACGAGCGGGACAGCGCGGCCCACATGCCGAAATGCGTCGTCATCGACCCGGCCTTCACCTGGCTGCGCGACCGCCGTCCCGAGGTGCCGTGGGAGCAGACGATTCTCTATGAGACACACGTCCGCGGCTTCACCAAGACCCATCCGGCAGTGCCCGAAGAACTCCGCGGCACGTTCTCCGGCATGGCGAGCAAGGCGGTGGTGGACTGGATACGCGGCCTGGGCGTTACGAGCGTCGAGCTGCTGCCCATCCACACCTTCATCAACGACAGTCAGCTGATGAAGCAGGGGCTGACCAACTACTGGGGTTATAACACCATCGGCTTCTTCGCGCCGGATCCGCGTTATTCGAGCAAGCCCGCCTTTGCCCATGCCGAGTTCAAGGAGATGGTCGCGCACCTGCACGACGCCGGGCTCGAGGCGATTCTGGACGTCGTCTACAACCATACCGCCGAGGGCAATGAGCGCGGCCCGAACCTCTCGTTCAAGGGGATCGACAACGCGTCGTACTATCGGCTGCTGCCGGACCAGCAGCGGTTCTATATCAACGATACCGGCACCGGGAACACGCTTAATCTATCGCACAGCCGCGTGCTGCAGATGGTGACCGACAGCCTGCGCTATTGGGTGCAGGAGATGCACGTCGACGGCTTCCGCTTCGACCTCGGCACCATCCTCGCGCGGGAGCCGCATGGTTTCGACGAAAGCAGCGGCTTCCTGCACGTCTGCCGGCAGGACCCGGTGCTGAACAGCGTCAAGCTGATCGCCGAGCCCTGGGATTGCGGACCCGGCGGCTATCAGGTCGGCGGCTTTCCGCCGGGTTGGGCGGAGTGGAATGACAAGTTCCGTGACGAGGTCCGGCGGTTCTGGAGGGGCGACGAGGGCATGGCCTCGGCGATGGCGGTGCGCCTGTCGGCGTCGGCGGATATGTTCAACAAGCGCGGCCGCAAGCCCTGGGCGACGGTGAACTTCATTACCGCCCATGATGGGTTCACCCTGCGCGACGCCGTCAGCTACAACGACAAGCATAACGAGGCCAACGGCGAGGACGGCCGCGACGGCAGCGACAGCAACTATAGCTGGAACCACGGCGTCGAAGGGGAGACCGACGACGCCGAGGTCAACGAAACCCGCCGGCGCCATATGCGCAACATGCTGGCGACCCTGCTGCTGTCGCAGGGCACGCCGATGATCCTGGCCGGCGACGAGTTCGGCCGCACCCAGGGCGGCAACAACAATGCCTACTGCCAGGACAACGAGGTAAGCTGGTTCGACTGGAACCTGCCGGAGTGGGCCAAGACCCAGGTTGCGCTGGTGCGGCGCCTGACCAAGCTGCGCCATGACTATCCCATCCTGCGCCGCGGCCGCTTCTTCACCGGCACGCCGATCGACGCGCTGGACGTGAAGGACGTCACCTGGATCAACGCGTCCGGCGCGGAGATGGAGGACAGGGACTGGGGTGACCCCGGCATGAAGTGCTTCGGCATGCTCATCGACGGACGCGCCCAGGCCACCGGCATTCGCAAGCCCGGCAGCGACACGACCATGCTGATCGTGCTGAACGCCCACCACGATCTCGTCACGATCACCTTGCCGGACTGCACCAACGGCAAGACTTGGAACCTCGTGTTCGACACCAACGTCCCCGACCGCGACGACGAGCAGAGCTTTGCCATCGGCGACCCTTACGACGTGACCGGCCGCTCGCTGCTGCTGTTCGCCCTGCACTCCTGATGCGGCTGGCCTCCGTGCCGGGCTGAAGCCGACTGCGCCCGCCATATAGGCACTAGCCCAGTATCATGCGTGCCAGTGCCCAGCCGGACAGGAACGCCGCGTGCCGGGCCGTTCGCACGACGCCTTGGCGCTCCATATGCCGGGCCAGCGCGGACATGCCGGGCACGCCGCACCAGCGCCCACCGCCAGCCGCAGGCCAGGGCGCCGCGTCACCCGCTGCCGCCATCGCCTGCATCTCTGTAACGAATCCGGGGTCACGGCTCGTCACATACTGCGCGCCATGGTCGAACATCAGGTCACCGACGCGCCGAGTCGCCAGCCGCTCGCCGACATGGCGGCTTTTATCGAGCAGCGTGACATCGGCGCCAGCGGGGTGCAGCGCACCGGCGCAGGCCAGGCCGGCCATGCCAGCGCCGATGACGGCGATATGGGGTGCGCTGGATTGAGACATATTCGATGCTGTCCTGCGCCGCCTTTGCGGGCGAGCCTCGGTTTGCGGTTGCGCATGATGGCCGGGCTGCCGATAACAGGGCCGGACAGCCACAGGACTGAGAATGAGCCGGCCCGCCCTACGCATCACCCGGCACGATGCAGCAGATGGTTCTGCCCGCTTCGACTTTGAGGTCTGGAACCCTTGGACCGCCGCCTACGAGCCACAGCCGGATCTGCACAGCGCGCTTCATCAAGTGGACGCGCAGCTGGACCGGGTGCGGCAGGCCTGGGTCAGCCAGGACCCGGTTCAGTCCACCCTGCAGGACGTCCCCGATCCCGACCTGCCGGATGACCTGGAATGGGCGGAATTCCGTTGCAGCGCGCAGGCGAATCGGGTGCATGAAACCCGCAATTTTGACGTGCTGCATTGGCGCAAGGCGATGGGCGGCCGCAGCGGGGCGCTCGAGACGACGTGCAACGAGGTCGGGTTCCGGCCTGGCTAGCCCCATGCGGCCGCTCAGGATCCTGTCGTTCTCGACCCTGTTCCCGAATGCTGCGCAGCCGCGCCACGGCATTTTCCTCGAGCACCGGCTGGCGCACCTGGCTAGTTCCGGAAAGGTGGAAATCCGGCACGTGGCCCCGGTCCCGTATTTTCCTTCCCGCAATCCGCGCTTCGGCCGCTACGCCGAGCTTGCTTGCGTGCCGGCGGCGGACACTCGGGCCGGACTGCCCGTTACCTACCCACGTTTTCCGCTGCTGCCGAAGATCAGCATGTCGGCTGCACCCTGGCTGTTGGCAGCCGCCGTGCTGGGCCACGTGCGCCGCATCCAGCGCAGCGGCTTCGACTTCGATCTGATCGACGCCTACTACCTCTATCCGGACGGCGTCGCCGCCGCAGCGCTCGCCCGCATCCTGCGCAAGCCGCTGCTGCTGACCGCCTTCGGCAGCGACGTGAGCCAGATTCCCGCCTTTGCCCTGCCGCGCCGGGCGCTGCTGTGGGCGGCCCGGCAGGCACCGCTGACGACGGTCGTGTGCCAGGCGCTCAAGGACGAGTTGGTTCGGCTCGGCGTGCCGGGGGACCGGCTGCGGGTCATCCTGCACGGCGTCGACCTGAGGCTGTTCCAGCCGCCGGCGAACCGGACGGCGCTGCGGGACAGCCTGGGCATGACGGGGCCGACGCTGATCTCGGTCGGGCACCTTATCGACCGCAAGGGCCACGACTTCGCCATCCGCGCCATGCCGGAGCTTCCCGGCCATACGCTGCTGATCGTGGGCGACGGTCCGCGTGAGGCCGGGTTGCGGCAGTTGACGCGGGAGCTGGGCCTTGCCGACCGGGTGAAATTCCTGGGCCACGTGGACCAGGCGCGATTACCGGCGCTGATGGGCGCCGCAGACGTGCTGGTAAACTGCAGCGACCGCGAAGGGATCGCCAATGTGCTGATCGAGGCAATGGCCTGCGGCACTCCGGTCGCCGCCACTGCCGTCTGGGGCTCGCCGGAGGCGGTGACGACGCCCGCTGCCGGCTTGCTGCTTAGGGATAGGTCCGCCGCGGCACTGGCCGACGCCGTATGCACGCTGCAGTCTGCCCCGCCCGATCGCGCCGCCACGCGGCGTCATGCAGAAGGCTTCACCTGGGAGCGAACTGCGGCCGAGCACCTGCAAGCCATCCAAGATACCTTGGCCGCTTGAGCGACGATCTCCTCACCCTTGGGCTTGGTTCACGCTGCGCCGCCGCTCAGGTGGTGTCCGAGGAACCGTCCGTCGCTTGGTTCAAGTCCGGGCCCGGCGTCCTCGTCAACCTTTCGGGCCAGCCGTTCGATCCGGTCCGCCTGAATGCCGGGCACCGCCTGTTCCATGAACGACGGCTGGAATGCCTGCGGTCGGTGCACCTGTTATGGTCCAATTTTTTCGTCGCTGACGGCCTCATCAGCACGATCTACGACGCCAATACCCGCGCCTCGGTGGAGCAGGTCGTGGCGATCGCCGAGCTGTCCCGCTATATCGGCCTCACCCAGCGCGGCGATGACTTCACCGTCCCCCGCGCGCGGCTGCAGGATGCGCAGCGCGTTCCCGGTCCCGTGCTGTTCGCGACCTCGGACGAGCCGCATAACTGGGGCCTGTGGCTGCTATACGTGCTCCCGGCGATCGTCCACTTCACGCAGCACCGGCATCTCTATCGCAAGCTGTTCGTGTTCGCGGCGCATCCCAACATGCGCGCGCTGCTGGCGCTGCTCGGCGTTCGCGATGACGACATGATCCTGCACGACTGCGGCACGGCATACTGGTTCGAGGAGGTGCATGTCTTTCGGCAGTCGGTGCGGGATTGCTGCATCAGCCCGGCCGCACGCCTGCTCTATGCCCAGCTGCGCGACATGATCGTGGCCCGGCACGGCCCGTCGGATGTCCGCAAGCTGTATGTCGCCCGGCTCCGCCGCACCCGGGAGCTCAGCGCCTATCGCGGGCTGCTGAACGAGCAGGCGCTGGCGGACCGCTTGGAAACGCTCGGCTATGTCGCCATCGAGCCCGAGTTCATGACCGTCGTGGACCAGGTGCGCCTGTTTGCCGGGGCCGACCGCATGGTGGCGATCGGCGGCGCCGGGCTGTTCAACACGGTGTTCTGCCATTCCGGCACGCGGCTGCTGGATATCGAGAGCACGCCGCTGTACCTAGACGCCCACTCCAATATCTTTGCCGGATGCGGGCTTGAGTATGGGTTGATGATCGGGCGGGAGGACCAGGCAGACGACAGTGTCACCCATAAGCGGTGGTCGATCGACCTCGAAGCGGCGATGCCGGCAATCGCCGACTTCATGGAAAAACGCTAACACTAGGCGTCATGCCGCCCGAGTCGCTGTTGATCGTCGCCTGTGGGCTGCTGGCCATCCTGTGCCTGCTGATGCTCGCGCTGCTGTTCCGCCGGCCGCCGGACCTGCAGCATCTGTTGATGCTGGCGGACCAGGCCGCCGCGGGGCAGCGGCAGGAGGCGGAGGCCACCCGTACGCAGCTGGCCCAGGTGGAGCGTGCGCTGTCCGTCCGCGCCGAACAGGCCCGGCTGGAACTGCAGGCGACCCTTGGCACCCTTTCGACCAGCATGGCGCGCGACCAGGGCGACGCCCGCGCCCTGCTCGAAACGAAGCTGCGAGAGATGAGCGAGCAGGCGGCGGTTCGCCTGGCGAATATCCAGCGCAGCGTGACCGAGCAGCTGCACCAGGCGGTCGAGACGCAGATGCAGGGCAGCTTCCAGCGCGTGATCGACCAGTTCGCCCAGGTGCAGAAGGCCATGGGCGACGTCCAGGCCATGACCGCGCAGATCGGCGACCTGAAGCGCATTTTTACAAATGTGAAAACCCGTGGCGCCTGGGGTGAACTGCAGCTCCGCGCCCTATTAGAGGACGTGCTGCCGGCCGGCGCATGGCACACCAACCGCAAGCTGCGCGAGGATAGCGACGACATTGTCGAGTTCGCGGTCATCATGCCGATCCGGGGCGAGGTTCGGCCGCTGCTGGCGATCGACGCCAAGTTCCCGGCCGAGGACTACGACCGCCTGCTGCTCGCCGCCGAGGCCGGCGACATCGAGGGCGAGCGCGCCTCCCGCCGCCGGCTCGAGACCCGGCTGCGGCTGGAGGCGAAGACGATCAGCGGCAAGTATATCAATCCGCCGGTCACCGTGGACTTCGCGGTGATGTATCTGCCGACGGACGGGCTGTATGTGGAGGCGGCGCGGATGCCCGGGCTGATTGAGGGGCTGAACCGCGAGCACCGCGTGCTGGTCATGGGGCCGAGCCTCGCGCCGGCGCTGCTGCGCACCATCCAGCTTGGCATGCTGACGCTGTCGCTGGAGCAGAAGGCCGACGAGATCCAGCGGCTGCTGGGGGCGACGCGGACCGAGATGGGCCGGATGGATGAGGTGCTTGACCGTTTAGCGAAGCAGGCCGGCACGTTCAGCAACACGATCGACGCTGCCCGCCGCCGCACCCGCGCCGTTGGCCGCCGGCTGCGCGGGATCGAGGCGCTGGAGCAGACCCAGGCGGACATCCTGCTGGATCTGGAGAACATCGAGGAAGAGCAGGCCTGAACCGATCTCCGTCGGGATGACGGGATTTCTGTGCAGACACCTGGAGGCAAAAACCTCCGCAAAACATAGAAGGCCCCGGGACAAGCCCGGAGCCTTCACATTGTTCGACAGCCGCGGCCGCCGGACGTTGGTGTTCAGCCAGCCATAACTCGAGTGGTCACGGCGGGCGTCCAGGTCACGGGGCGCGACTGTAGGGTCAAACAATGAGACACTGGATCACCTCCTTTCATCAAGTTGAGCCTGCTACTTGGGGCCACGCCGCAATTCATGCAAGCCTGGAAAGCGGCTTATTGCGGCGCCACCTACTCGCTATGCCTACTGATGATAAAATTTTGGCGGTCCAGGCACCCTGGCGCAACGTTGCGATGGTCTGCGGCAAGTGCAGCCGCAAGCTGCATGGCGGCTTTGGCAAAAAGCGTAAGCAGGACCTGGCCCACGTCCTCAGAGGCGCGCTGAAGGACGCCGGTCGCCGGCGCGAGCTGCGCGTCGTCGAAGTCGGATGCCTGGGCCTCTGCCCAAAGCACGCGGTGACCGCGGTCACAACGGCACAGCCGGCCCATGTGCTGGCTATCCCCGAGGGCGCGGACCCGGCCCTGGTGCTCGCCCGGCTCAGCCCAGCGGCAGTAGCAGTGCCGTAGCGCGTCCGCCCTCGATCACGTGCGCCTGCAATACGGCGTCCACGTCGGCGGGGCTGTCGATCCGGTACCAGACGCCTTCCGGGTAGATCACCAGGCAGGGTCCCAGCTCGCAGCGGTCCAGGCAGCCGGCGCTGTTGACCCTGATGTTCTTGATGCCAAGCTCTTTCGCCCGCGCCTTCATGTAATCGCGCAGGCGCTCCGATCCACGGGCGGCGCAGGAGCCGCGCTTATGGCCGTCCGGGCGGCGGTTGGTGCAGACGAACAGATGTGCGTCGAAGTACGGCGGCGGGTCGGTCGGCAGCGTGGCGCCCATTGGATATCCTAAAAATAGCGTAAAGTGAGCCGGATACGGCCACCGCCGGGTCCGAGGCGGATAGCGGCGTCCGCGAACTTTGGCGGGCCAAAGCGAAATGGGGCGTCGTTGCTGAAGCCAAGCCCCTCGGTCGGGATGCCGAGGAAGTTGCGGGTCACGGTCCCGCTGTCGTCCTCGTCCAGATAGGCCTGCGCCGCCCAGGTGCCGGACGGGACATCCAGCGTCACCATGACCTCACCCGGCTTCGCTTTGACGGCGCCGTTCCACTGGCAGAAATCCTTTAGGAACATGTCCGCGGAGCATACAGCCACACGGACGTGACCATTGCCGTTACGCACGTTGGCCACGACAATCTCCAGCGTCGCCGCGTGCGCCGCGTGTGGCAGCGTAAGGAAAGCTGCGGCTATTGCGCTGTGTAGGCACGACCGCGCCAGGTTGCCGGCCGTCCGCGGACGGCGCGTATCAGCGACCACCATTGCACGACCAGCAGTGCCGCCACGCCGAGCGGGTGCAGCACGGCGGCGATCCAAGGCTGGCGGAACCGCGCAGCCAATACCAGCCGGAACCCGACCGACGCCAGCAGCGCCAGACCCGCCGTCCAGCCCGGCGATAGCAGCATCAGCACGGCTGGCAGAACTTGTCCGCCACCCAGGATCACCGTCCAGACCGGCAGCGCCAGGGGTTTCGCCATGCCCTCCGTCGCGTTCTTGCATAAACCCTCCCATACCTGCGCGGCGTTGGCATACATGCGGCAGCGCGCGAAGCCGCTCGCGTCGAACAGCCGGGTCATCGAACCCGCCCGCCGGAAGGCGCGGGGCAGCGTCAGCCCGTCATGCAGCGACGCCCTGATCGCCGCGTGACCGCCGGCCCGCGTGTAAGCGGCGCGCCGGACGATGAACAGCTGCCCGCATCCGGCGCCCAGGCCGACCGCAGGCGACCGCAGCATCGCCGCGATCGGCAGAAACCCGAGCAGCAGGAAATGGATGAGCGGGATCAGCAGCTGTTCCGACCAGGTTATCGTCACCTGCGCCGGGAAGCCGCTGGCCAGGCCGACGTCGTGCCGCTGCATCGTTCCGGCCATGCGGGTCAGCGCGTCAGGCGCCAGGCGCACGTCGGCGTCGACGAACACCATGAGTTCATGCCGCGCCAGGCCGCCCAATACGTGACAGGCGTGCTGTTTACCCGACCAACCCGGCGGAAGCGCGGGTGCTGTCGCCACACGAAGGCGTGGATCGCTAATGGCGGCGAGGATCGCCGGCGTCCGGTCGGTCGAGGCGTCATCGAGCACGATCAGCTCGAGATCCACCCCCTCGCTGGCAAGCACGGCTGCGCAGGCAGCGCCGATGTTGGCCTCCTCGTTGCGGGCTGGGATCAGCACGGAAACGCTTGGGCGGCCGGTGGCCGGGGCAGGCGCCCGATAAAGACGCAGGTTCCACAGCCCGAGCAGCAGCGGTCCCGCCGCCAGAAACAGCGCGAGGCCGGCCGGCGCCGTCATTCCCGCTGCTCATGCCGCGGGTCGAAGCGGCGTCCGCTGGCGAGCGCCCGGCTGCGGCGATACAGGTCATAAATCCCGCCGACTCCAGCGCCGCCGCGCAGCAGCGTCCGAAACAGGCGCGGCTCGCGCTGTATCGACTCGGCCGCGAGCGTATCCATCGAGCGCGCCAGTTCGCTTTCCAGGTGACGGGTCCACTCGGCGACGCTGCGGTGCCGTCCAGCCTCGATCGGCTCGCCGAAGCGCGCCAGCGCCTCGGGCCGGCTCTCGTTCCAGAAGGTGTACTCGACCGCGAGCGGCAGGATGACTGCGCCGGGCATGCGCCGGGCCAAGTGGGCGATGCCCGGGCGAAGCTGCAACGGACGGCGGCGCGGGTCGGCGAACTCGCCCTCCACCGTGATCCATAGCACGCTGGCGGGATCGGACAGGATGCGTAGGCTCGTGGACAGGAAGCGCGCTGCGCCGCGCGGGCTGTCGAGGGTGATGCCGAACACGCCCATACGCTCGAAGACGCCGTAGTTGCCGAGCGCCTTTGCATCCATCGGGCCGTAGCCAAGACGGCCGGGAAACAGCTTTATGCAAAGCAGGATGTAGAGCGCCGGGTCCCACCACGATGGATGGTTGCTGTAGATGATCAGCGGACGGCCTTCGAAGCCGTGCGGCGGTCCGCTGCGGGACAGCCGCACGGCGTGGAAGCGCCGATAGAAGAACCAGCGGAGATACCAGCCGAACGCCCAGATCGCCCGGCCCGACCGCACCGCGACCGGGTCGGCCATGAGCGCTTCAGGCACCGACAGGCACCGCCGCCCCGCGCAGCGCGGGATTCGCCGCCATATCCTGCGCGAGGCTGTCGGCGGCGATCCATCCGCTCATCAGCACCATGGGCATGCCGGGCCCGGGATGGGCGGCGCCGCCGGCAAGATAAAGGCCCTTGAGATCGCGCGACCGGTTGCCCGGCTTGAAGGCCCCGTTGACCTTGCCGTGGCTGGCGAGGCCGTATATCGCGCCATCGAGCACGTGGTAGCGATCGTGGATATCCTGCGGCGTCAGATGGCGCTCGAACACGATGCGCTCCTCGATATCCCCCATGCCGGCACAGCTCTTGAGCTTGTCGAGGATCACCTGGCGGTAGGGCGTGAACATCTTGGACCAGTCGTGGTGCGGACGCAGGAACGGGGTGTGCACCAGCACATACAGCGCCTCGCCGCCCGGGGGCGCCACCCCCGGCTCGGTGCCGGACGGGGCGGCGACGTAGCAGGTAGGGTCCGGTGCCGGCTCGCCCTTGCCGTAGATCCAGTCGAACTCTTCCTCCGGGTCCCTGGAGAAGACGAAGTCGTGGTGCGCCAGATGGTCGTAGCGGCGGTCGAGGCCAAGATAGAGCACGACGCCCGAACACGCGGGGTCGCGCTTCCAGCGTCGGGCAAAACTCGCCTGCGGCTTGCCGCCGACCAGTTCCTTGTAGGTCCGCACGCTATCCATGTTGCTGACCACGGCCGACAGCCTGACGACCTCGCCGGCGTCGGTCCGCACTCCGGTTACCCGGCCGTCGTCGGACAGGATCGCCGCGATGCCGGTGCCCGGCCGCAGGTCGACGCCGAGCTCACCCGCCAGCCGCTCCAGCGCCAGCGGCACGGCGCGGGTGCCGCCCATCGGATACCACACGCCCTTCTGCGTCTGCATGTGGGCGATGGAGCACAGCACCGCCGGCGACTGGTAGGGCGAGCTGCCGACATACTGCACGAAGTGGTCCAGCATCTGCGACACCCGCGCGTCCGGCACCCGATTCCTGATCTGCGACGCGACCGAGGTGCCCATGCGCAGGCTGAGCACGTCCTTGAGCGTGGCGAGATTCATGCCCTTGAACTCGAGCGTGTCGCCGATGCCCTCGACCGACTTCCAGAAGAAGAACTTCTCCGAAACCTCATGCAGCTTCTGCGACATGGCGATGAAATCGGTGTAGCCCTGCTCACTGCCGGGGGCATACTCGGCGATGACCTTGGCCATCGCCGGCACGTCCTCCTGCAGGTCGAGCACCGAGCCGTCCTCGAAGAAGCAGCGCCATTGCGGATCGAGCCGCCGCAGGTCGAGGTAGTCGGACATGCGCCGCCCGGCCTCGGCGAACACGCGCTCTAGCACGTCGGGGACCGTCAGGATGGTCGGGCCCATGTCGAAGCGGAAGCCGTCCTGCTCCAGCAGCGCCGCCTTGCCGCCGAGCCACTCGTTCTTGTCGAACAGGATGACCTTATGGCCGCGGGCCGCCAGTGTGCAGGCTGCTGCCAGGCCGCCGAGGCCTGCGCCGACGACGCCGACCGGCAGCGTGCCGCGAATTTGGTTGATGGCGTTCATAGTGCCTCCGCAATGGCGGGTTCGTAGTGGTCCTGCGCCATGGCAGACGGCGCCTCCCAGTGCGCATCAAGGCCCAGGTCCTCCGCCATCAGCCGTGCGGTGATCCGTGCGCTCTCGAAGATGACCGGCAAGCCGGAGCCTGGATGGGTGCCGCCGCCGACGAGATACACGCCGTCCAGGTCCTCGAACCGGTTGCGCGGGCGGAAATGCAGCATCTGGCCCAGGTTGTGCGCCAGGTTGAAGGTGGCGCCACGATAGATCTGCAGGTCGTCCTCCCAGCCCTGCGGCGTCAGGATCTTCTCGAAGCGGATGCGCTTCTCGATGTCAGGGATGCCGATGCGCTGCAGCCGCTTCAAGGTCAGCGCCCGGTAGCGCGCCGTTTCCGCCGCCCAATCGATGCCGTCGCCGATCCGATGGCCGACCGGGACCAGCACATACAGCGTCGAGTGGCCCAGCGGCGCCAGCGCCGGGTCGGTCACGCAGGCGTTCTGCACGTAGAAGCTCGGCTCCGCCGGCGCCATCCCGGCCTCGATCTCGGCGATGTTGCGGCGGTAGTCGTCGGCCAGATAGATCGTGTGGTGCGACAGGTCGGGGATGCTGCCCTCGATGCCCAAGTACATCATGAACGTGCTGCAGGAGAACTTCTTGGCCGCGATCTTGCGGTCCGACCAGCGGCGGCGGATCGTGTCCGGCACCAGCTTGGTCATGGTTTGCGCGAAATCCGAGTTGATCACCAGCGCGTCGTAGCGCTTGGCCCCCCCCTGCGTGCGCACGCCGACGGCGCGGCGGCCCTCGAAGAGCACCTCCTGGACGGGCTCACCCAACTGGATCTTCACGCCCAAATCGCGCGCGACCCGGGCCATGGCGGCCATCACCGCGCCGGTGCCGCCGCGCGGATGATAGACGCCGAACTCGTATTCCATGAAGGACAAGATGGTGAACAGGCTCGGGCAGCGGAACGGCGACATGCCGAGGTACTTGGACTGGAAGCTGAAGGCGAGCCGCACCCGTTCGTCCCGGAAGTAGGTGCCGAGGTCGCTGTCGACGCTGCGATGCGGGCGCAGGCGGGACAGGCCGCGCATCACCTCCGGCCGCATCAGGTCGCGCATCGAGTTGAACGCGTTTTCCAGCACCGGGCGGAACACCGCGAGCTTTTTGCGGTTGTCGGCCATGAACCGGGGCAGGGCGGCGGCGTCGGCCGGCGAGAACCGGGCGATCTCGGCCGCCATGCGGGCCATGTCGCCGGTGGCCTGGATGGCGCCGCCGCCCTCGAACACCAGATGGTATTGCGGGTCGAGCCGGATCAGCTCGACCTCGTCCTCCAGCCGGCGACCGCAGGCGGCGAAGATGTCGGAGAGCACGCGCGGATACAGGAAGAAGGTCGGCCCCATATCGAAGCGGAAGGTGCCAGACGCCGTTGGCGCCGTGATCGTGCTGGACCGGCCACCCACCATATCGCGCGACTCATACAGCGTCACGTCGACACCCGCCTTGGCCAGCAGCATGGCAGAAGCAAGCCCGCCGGGGCCAGCGCCGACGATGGCTATGCGGCGGTTCATGCAAAAATCCAATTTGGAAGCAGCGGATGATTAATCGGGCAAGACGACATTGGGCGGAACCTAATCCCTCTCTCGATGGTCGGATAGATGCGGGATAGAGGTGGGGGCATGAACGATCTTGTCATCACCGCAACCCTCGCGCGGGCTCGGACGGCCGGGCAAACCTGGTCGAACATAGCTCTTCCAGCGCGGCTCGCGGTCATCGGTTGCGTGCGTCGGCTGATCGCGCGCGACGCCGCCGCCCTTGCGGCGACCGTCGAACGCACGCCGGCCGACACGCTGGTCGCAGAGGTGCTGCCGCTGGCCGAGGCTGCGTGTTTCCTGCTGCGCCGTGCGCCGGCGCTGCTCGCGCCGCGGCGCCCGCGTGGCCTGCGGCCCTTATGGCTGTTCGGTGTGCGCGCGCGCGTTTACCGCGAGCCCTGCGGCGTCGTGCTGATCCTGGCGCCCGGCAATTATCCGCTGTTCCTCCCGGGCGTGCAGGCGCTGCAGGCGCTTGCGGCCGGCAATGCCGTATGCGTGAAGCCCGCGCCGCACTGCGAGGCGCCGATGCGGGCGCTGGCGGCCTTGCTGCGGGAGGCCGGGTTGCCCGACGGGGTGTTCCAGGTTGTGGACCCAGCGATAGGTGAGGCGGCGGCTCGCGCCGGGTTTGATCACATCGTGCTTACCGGCAGCGCCGAGACCGGCCAGCGCGTGATGGCCGCCGCGGCCACGACGCTCACGCCGGCCACGATGGAGCTTTCGGGCTCGGACGCCGTGTTCGTGCTGCCCGGCGCGGACCTGGAGCTCGTCGCCTCCTGCCTGGCCTACGGACTGCGGCTGAACGGCGGCGCGACCTGCATCGCCCCACGCCGGGTGTTCGTGATGCACGCGGACGCGGCGGCGCTGGAGGCGAAACTGCTCGCCCGCCTGCCTGCGATCCCGGCAGCGGCCGTTCCCGCCGCCACCGCCGCACGGCTGTCGATGCTCGTAGAGGAGGCTTGCGCCGGCGGCGCCCGGCTGGCGTCGCGCGGCGCCGGGCGGCCTACGGTCGTTGCCGACGCCCGGCGCGGCATGACGCTGCTGCAGCACGACGTGTTCGCCCCCTGGCTGGCGCTGATCCCGGTCGCGGACCCCGAGGCGGCGCTGACCGCTGCCGCAGACTGTCCCTATGCGCTGGGCGCCAGTGTGTTCGGCCCTGCCGCCGCGGCGCAGGCGATCGCGCGGCGCGTAAATGCCGGATCGGTCTGCATCAACGACTTGATCGTGCCCACTGCGGACCCGCGCCTGCCTTTTGGCGGCCGTGGCCGCAGCGGGTTCGGCAGCACGAGGGGGACTGAGGGACTGCTGGGCATGACGGTGGTGAAGATCGTCAGCGAACGCGCCGGCCGCCTGCGCCCGCATCTCGCGCCGGCGACTGCAAACGACGCCGCCCGGTTCGCAGCCATGACAGCGCTGCTGCACGGCGATTGGCGCACGCGCTGGGCCGCACTGCGCGCCATCACGGCTCGGGAGCGGGGCAGCGTGTCGCAAGGTTAACGTTTAACGCCGCTTCGAAGCTGCTAAAGACGGGCATAAGGAGAGGGTTTGACGACCAATCATCGAACGTGCGTGAGGGCCATCGCGGCAAGCGTCCTGTTCGGCATGCCGGTCGCCCCAGCATGGGCACAAAGCGGCACGACGGCGACGCAGACGGTCGACGCCATGAATCAGCTCTGGGGCCGCCATCCCGAGACCCGCGCCAATCACGCCAAGGGGGTTGTCGTCGAGGGCAGCTTCACCCCTACGCCCGAGGCCGCCACCCTCAGCAAGGCGAGCCTGTTCGAAGGAAGGCCGGTGCCGCTGACGCTGCGGTTTTCGGACTCAACCGGCCTGCCGACGATTCCCGATGGCGCCGAAGATGCCAATCCGCACGGGCTGTCCCTCAAGTTCCACCTCGCGGACGGCGGCGAGATGGACGGCGTTTCCAATTCACTCGCTTTCTTCCCGGTGGCGACCGGGGAGGAGTTTCGCGACCTGCTGCAGGCGTTGGCCGCAAGCGGCCCCGACGCAGCGAAGCCGACCAAGGCCGAACAGTTCATCGCCGCCCATCCCAGCGTGCCGAAGGCATTCGCCTCAGCAACCACGCCGACGAGCTATGCACGCGAGACCTATAAGTTGCCGCAGCGCTTGGCGAAGCAGCCGATCGCCTTTCACGCGATGGCGCAGCTTGCCGACCCGGGCGACCAGACCAAAGACCCAACCCAGCCATGGCCGGCCGATCGGCGCATGGTCGATCTCGGGACGATCACAATCACGAAAGCCGTGCCCGACAGCGCGGCCGCGGAGAAAGCGCTGCTCCTTCTGCCGAACCGCCTGCCCTCGGGCATCGAGGCTTCGGACGATCCGCTGATCGGCGCGCGCGTGCAGGCCTACCTCATCTCGGTGGGTCGCCGGACCCGCTGACGCGCGCCACCGAAGCGGGATTGCCGTAGCGCAGGACGATGCCGCTGCTCCCGTCCAGTTTACCGGACGCTTGCCGCGCCGTCCTGAAACCGTCAGCCTCGGACCGCAGCAGGGGATGTGGGCATGGACGGAACCAGGATTGGGGCAATCGACCGGGCAACGGCGTTCTTCGACGATGGCGGCTTCCAGTCGCTGCTCGCCGGCCTGGTCGCAGTGCCGAGCACGTCCCAAGACCCTGGCCACGACGCCGACCTGTCCGGCTATCTCGAATCGCACCTCAGACCCTGGCTTGAACGCATGGGCTTCTCGGTCGAGCTGCACGCCAATCCCGTATCGGGCTTTGGCCCCATCCTGCTGGCCGAGCGGATCGAGGGCGCCGGACCCACCGTGCTGACCTACGGCCACGGCGACACCGTGCGCGGCCTGGCGGATCAATGGCGCGCCGGGCTTGATCCCTGGGTGCTGACGCAGGAGGGCGACCGCTGGTACGGGCGCGGGTCCGCCGACAACAAGGGCCAGCACGCGCTCAACCTGGCGGCGCTGGAGGCCGTGCTGGCCGAGCGCGGCGGGCGCCTCGGTTTTAACCTCAAGCTGGTGCTCGAGACGGCGGAGGAACGCGGCAGCCAGGGCCTGCGCGAGTTTGTAGCCACGCACCGGGACCGCCTCGCCGCTGACGTGCTGATCGCGTCCGACGGCCCGCGGGTGAACTCGGCGACCCCCACCGTCTCGACCGGCACGCGCGGCACCTTCCACTTCGACCTTGTGCTCGACATCCGGCCTGGCGGCGTGCACTCCGGCAACTGGGGCGGCATGACCACCGACCCCGCCATTGTGCTGTCCCATGCCATCGCCAGCATCGCCGACCGCCACGGCCGCATCCTGGTGCGCGATTGGCTGCCGGCCGCGATCCCCAACAGCGTGCGCGATGCCCTGCGCGGGCTGGAGCTGGTGGCGGAAGGCGAGGCGGCGAGCATCGACCCTGGCTGGGGCGAGCCGGGGCTGTCGGCTGCGGAAAAGATCTATGGCTGGAACAGCTTCATCGTCCTGGCGCTGCTATCCGGCCGGCCGGAGAACCCGGTCAACGCGGTCGCGCCCAATGCCCGTGCGAGCTGCCAGATCCGCTATACCGTCGACACCGATCCCATGACCTTCGAACCCGCGCTGCGCCGCCATCTGGACGCGGCCGGCTTCCCGGAGGTGAAGATCATCTCCCAAGGCGTCCGCATGGCCGCAAGCCGCACCGACCCCGCCAACCCATGGGTGCGCTGGGCCGTCGCCAGCATGGCCAATACGCTTGGCCGCCCGGTGCAGCTTATCCCCAACGGCGGCGGCGGCCTGCCGGGCGACGTGTTCGTCGATCACCTGAACACGCCCCTCGTTTGGGTGCCGCACAGCTACAACGGCTGCAAGCAGCACGGACCCGACGAACACCTGCTGATCGCGCCGGCGCGCGAGGGGATCGCCGCATTTGCCGGCCTGTGGTGGGACTTGGGGCAGGGCGGGACACCCGGGGCGTCCTGATCAGGGACTGGTGGGCGCGACAGGGATTGAACCTGTGACCCTTCGCGTGTGAAGCGAATGCTCTACCGCTGAGCTACGCGCCCCCCGTCCTAGAGGGTTCCAAGGGCTGGCTGTGTAGGAGCCGGCTCCGGTCGATGTCAAGTTACGGCGATGTCAAGTTACGGCGCGCGTAAATGGGTCCAGTGTTGGAAGATGCGAAACCTTCTTGCCGCGCTGATCCTGTTAAGCTGTCCCTTGGCCGCCCATGCGCAAACGGTCCAGGCGCACTACGACGCCTACGCGACCGGGCTGAACGTGCTCCGTCTCGATGTCGAGTTCGCGATCAAGCCGCGCGACTACCGGGTGCATCTGGTTTACCGCACAGCCGGCACGGTGGGGGTGCTGATCCGGGCGGAGCAGGACACCGTCGTCGAGGGGGCGTTCGTCGGCGACCGGCCGATACCCCGGCGCTTCTTCAGCTATGGCCACCTGCGCGGCCGGCCCCGCGTCACCCAGATCGACTATCCCAAAGGCCAGCCGGAGATACGCACGCTGACCCCGCCCAACGAGGAGGAGCGCGAGCCGGTCGCCGCCGCCGACCAGGCCGGCACGATCGACAGCCTGAGCGCCATGGCGCAGCTCGTGCGCCAGGTGAACGCGTCGGGCCGGTGCGAGGGCCATTCCCGCACCTATGACGGCCGGCGCCTCGCCGAGCTGAGCGCGCGGAGCGCCGGGCAGGAGACGCTGGAGCCGACCGGACGCTCCAGCTTCAGCGGGACGGCGCTGCGCTGCGATTTCGAGGGTCAGCAGCTCGCGGGCTTCCGGCTGGACGCCGACCGCACCAAGGCGCAGCGTCCGCGGCGGGGCAGCGCGTGGTTCGCGGCCGCTGCGCCCGGCGGCCCGCTGATCCCGGTGCGTATGCAGTTCGAGACGGACCTGATCGGCAGCGTGACGATGTATCTAGCGACGCCCGAGTAGCCCAGCTTTGAGCAGTCCTGGCGCCAGCCTCGCCACCTCGGCGAAATCATGCGCCGTCGCGGCCACGTCCGTTGGGATCGCGCCATAGCCCCAAGCTGCGAAGATGCAGGGCACTCCGGCGTCGGCCGCCGCCTGCACGTCGTTGTGGTGATCGCCGACCATTACCGCCGCATCCGCGCGGCCTCCGGCGTCCGCTAGTGTCGCGAGCAGATGCTTGGGATCGGGTTTGCGGGTGCGGTAGCTGTCGCCGCCTCCGACCGCGGCGAACAGGTCCAGCACGCCCAACGACGCCAGCAGCTCCCGCGCCGGCACGACCGGCTTGTTGGTGCAGACCGCGAACCGCCATCCATCCGCCGCCATGGCGCGCAGTGTCGGCTCCACGCCGGGGAACAGCCGCGATCCCTCGGCGACATTTGCCGTGTAGTCGTCGAGCAGCGTTTGCAGGTCGGCCGGCGTCGCCTCCCGTCCGCGCGCCGCCATCGCCCGGCGCACCAGCACGGCAGCGCCGTCGCCGATCATCGGGATGACCTCGGCGGCCGTAAACGCCGACAAGCCGAGCGACGCCGCCAAGCGGTTGAGGCTGGCCAGCAGGTCGGGGACCGTGTCCACTAGCGTCCCGTCGAGGTCGAGCAGCAGCGTCGCTTCCATCCCAGGCACTCCGGATCGGCCGCATGGCCGAATGAGCAGCATGGCCTTTGACATGGGTGGAAGCCGGAGGCTACCCCCTACGGCATGACAACAACCGCCGTCCTGCTGGCCGCTGGGCTGGGCACCCGAATGAACTCCGCGTTCCCCAAGGCGCTGCATCCGATCGCGGGACGCCCGATGCTGCAGCATCTGATCGCGAGCTGCGCCGCGGCGTTCGACCGCATCGTCGTGGTAGTCGGCCCGGATATGGACGCGCTGGAGCGAACTGCGGCGCCGCATGCCGTCGTCGTGCAGACGGAGCGGCTGGGCACCGCGCACGCGGCGCTGCAGGCGGCGGCGCAGTTCGGCGACGGCGACGTGGCGGTGCTGTATGCCGACAACCCGCTTATTCGCCCCGCGACCCTGCAGCGCCTGCTGAACCGCCGCCGCACGCCCGGGGTCGCGCTGGCACTGCTGGCGATGCGCCCCGCCGACCCCGGCCATTATGGCCGCGTGCTCACCCGAACGGATGGCATGGGGGATGACCACGTGGAGCGCGTGGTGGAATGGACCGACGCGACCGAGGCCGAGCGCGCAGTTGGTCTGTGCAACGCCGGCGTGCTGTGCGCTTCGGCCGCCGACTTTCTCCGCTGGCTGCGCCAAGTGCAGCCGAGCCCAAAAGGCGAGTTCTATCTGCCGAGCTGCGTCGCGCTGGCCCGCAGTGAGGGTCAGCGCGTCGCCTTCGTCGAGGCGCCGTTCGAGGAGCTGCGCGGCGTCAACTCCCGCGCCGAGCTGGCGGAGGCGGAGGCGACGGTGCAGGGCTGGCTGCGCGAGGCCGCGATGGACGGCGGAGCAACCCTGACCGCCCCCGAGACCGTGTTCCTGAATGCGGACACGGTGCTTGCGCCGGACGTGACGGTGCAGCCGCACGTCGTGTTCGGACCCGGCGTGAGCGTTGCGTCCGGCGCCGAAATCCGCGCCTTCAGCCATCTCGAAGGCTGCGAGATCGGGCCGGGCGCGCTGATCGGTCCCTATGCGCGGCTTCGTCCCGGCACCGTGGTGGCGGCGGGCGCCCATGTCGGCAACTTTGTAGAGCTAAAGGCAACCCATCTCGGGGCGGGGGCCAAGGCGAACCACCTGAGCTACCTCGGCGACAGCAGCATCGGGCCCGGCACCAACATCGGCGCCGGCACCATTACCTGCAACTACGACGGCTATGCCAAGCATCGCACCACGATCGGCACCGGGGTGTTCGTCGGCACCTCGGCGGTCCTGGTCGCTCCGGTCGCGTTGGGAGACGGCAGCTTCATCGCGGCCGGCAGCGTGGTGACTCAGGACGTGGCGCCGGACGCAATGGCGTTCGGACGCGCGCAGCAGGTGGACAAGCCCGGTCGCGCGGCAGCCTTCCGGGCAGCGCGGGCGAAGCTGGCGAAGCCGGGATCCCGCTGACATCGGCCGCGCGGGTGCCTATCTTTCGGTCAAACGGAGGACCGCCATGCTAAACCCAATCGCGCCGCTCACGCTCAAGGACCCCGACCTGTTCCGCCAGGCTTGCTGCATCGACGGCAAGTGGGTGCAGGCAGCGAGCGGCAAGACCCTGGCGGTGCGCAACCCCGCCACCCAAGCGGTGATCGGCGAGGTCCCGGCGCTCGGCGCCAGCGAGACGCGCGGGGCGATCGAGGCTGCCGCCCGCGCCTTCCCGGCCTGGCGCGCCATGCTGGCCAAGGAGCGCACCGCCATCCTGCGCCGGCTGTTCACATTGATGATCGAGAACACCGAGGACCTCGCCATCATCATGACCGCCGAGCAGGGCAAGCCGCTGGCCGAGAGCCGTGGCGAGATCGCCTATGCGGCCAGCTTCATCGAGTGGTTCGCCGAGGAAGCCAAGCGCGTCTATGGCGATACGATCCCGCAGCCGCAGAAGGGCCGCCGCATCATCGTCACCAAGGAGCCGATCGGCGTGTTCGCCGCCATCACGCCGTGGAACTTCCCGGCCGCGATGATCACCCGCAAGGCCGGGCCGGGCTGGGCCGCTGGCTGCACCGGAGTGATCCGCCCGGCGAGCCAGACACCGTTTTCCGCATTGGCACTGGCTGTGCTGGCGGAGCGCGCCGGAATGCCGCCAGGTGTATGCAACGTGATCACCGGGCCGAGCGGCGAGGTTGGCGGCGAGCTGACCAGCAATAAGCTGGTGCGCAAGCTGAGCTTCACCGGCAGCACCGAGGTTGGCGCCAAGTTGCTGGCGCAGATCGCGCCGACGGTGAAGAAGGCCAGCATGGAGCTCGGCGGCAACGCTCCGTTCATCGTGTTCGACGACGCCGACCTGGACGCTGCCGTGGTGGGCGCCATCGCCAGCAAGTTCCGCAACGCCGGCCAGACCTGTGTCTGCGCCAACCGCCTGCTGGTGCAGGACGGGGTGTATGACGCCTTCACCGAGAAGCTGAAGGTGGCCGTGGCAGCCTTGAAGGTCGGCAATGGCATGGACGAGGGCGTTACCCAGGGTCCGATGATCAACATGGACGCCGTCGAAAAGGTCGAGGCGCATATCAAGGACGCCGTCGCCCGTGGTGCCACGGTGACGCTGGGCGGCGCGCGGCATGAGCTCGGCGGCACGTTCTTCGAGCCCACTATCCTGACAGGCGTATCCCGGACCGCCGACATCTTCCACGAGGAAACCTTTGGCCCGGCCGCGGCGCTGTTCCGCTTCTCGACCGAGGCGGAGGCGATCGAGATGGCCAACGACACCGAGTTCGGCCTGGCAGCCTATTTCTACGCCCGCGACGTCGGCCGCATCTTCCGCGTCGCCGAAGCGCTGGAATACGGCATCGTCGGCTGCAACGAGGGCATCATCTCCACCGAGGTCGCCCCGTTTGGCGGCATGAAGTCGAGCGGCCTCGGGCGCGAGGGCAGCAAATACGGGATCGAGGACTACCTCGAGATCAAGTATCTCGCCCTCGGCGGCATCGGGACCTAGCGCATGACTGCATACGACTACGACCTGTTCGTCATCGGCGGCGGCTCCGGCGGAGTGCGCTGCGCCCGCATCGCCGCCGGGCATGGCGCCCGGGTCGGCATCGCGGAGGAGGCGCGTTGGGGCGGCACCTGCGTGAACGTCGGCTGCGTGCCGAAAAAGATCATGGTGCAGGCGTCCGAGTACGGGCGGCATGCGGAGGACTCCCGCGGCTTCGGCTGGGATGCCTCGCCGGGCGTGCATAGCTGGGCGGCGCTGATCGAGCACAAGGACCGCGAGATCCTGCGGCTCAACGGCATCTACACCCGCATGCTGGACGGCAGCGGGGTGGTGCGGCACGAGGCACGGGCGGTGTTCACCGGGCCGCATACGCTGGACGTCGGCGGCCAGGCTGTCACCGCGGCGCGTATCGTCATCGCGACCGGCGGCATTCCGGCGATCCAGCCGCCAATCGAGGGCATGCATCTTGGCATCGTCTCCGACGACGCATTTGAGCTGCCTAGCCTGCCGAAGCGGGTCCTCATGGTTGGCGGCGGCTATATTGGCATGGAGTTCGCCGGCATCTTCCACGGCCTGGGCGCCGAGGTCGACGTGGTATTCCGCCAGCCTATGCCATTACGCGGCTTCGACCATGACCTGCGGGAGGCCCTGGCCGCCGCGGTCACCGCGCAGGGTATCCGGCTGCATCCGGGCCAGACGGTGCATCGGGTCGAGCAAGCCGGCGATGCAAGGCGCGTGACGCTCACCAGCGGCCACGTGATCGAGGCCGACCTGGTGTTCTTCGCCGTGGGCCGCGTGCCGAAGACCGCGGGCCTGGGCCTGCAGCACGCTGGCGTTGCCGCCAACAGCAAGGGTGCCGTGATCGTCGACGCAGAGAACGTCACTACCCAGCCGCATATCTTCGCGCTGGGCGACGTGAGCAACAAGCTGAACCTCACCCCAGTCGCCATCGCCGAGGGCCATCATCTCGCCGACCGGCTGTTCGGCCCGGGCCGGCCGCGCAGCTGGGCGCTCGACCCGGTCGCGACCGCCGTGTTCAGCAGCCCGCCGCTCGCTACCGTCGGAATGACGGAAGAGCAGGCAATTCAGCACGGCACCGTGGATATCTACCTCGCGCACTTCACCCCGATGCGCCACGTCATGTCCGGCCGCTCCGGCAAGACGCTGATGAAGCTGATCGTGGACCAGGCCAGCCAGCGCGTGATGGGCGTGCATATGCTGGGCGACGACGTGCCCGAGATGATGCAGGGCATCGGCGTGGCCTTGATTGCCGGGGCCACGAAGCAGGATTTCGACCGCACGATCGGCATCCACCCGACCAGCGCCGAGGAGTTCGTGACCATGCGCACCGTCACGCGCGTGGCACCCGGCGTCCAGGTGTCCAAGGCCGCTGAGTAGGCCCGCTGCTGAAGCCCTCTCCCTCCGGAGAAGGGTTGGGTGAGGGCGGAAAACGCGGCGCATACACAACCCAGCGAAATCCTCAAAAGAGGATTTGCGCGGCACCCCGACCCTTTCCCCGGGGAAAGGGAGCAGGGCGCGATATGCGGCTGCTCCGTTCAGTTCAGACGCCCGGGTAGCGTTCCCCAGCGAAAGTCGCAATAATCCGGTCCGCGTAGAGGGGACTGGTACTATGAGCGAAAGGCTAGGCTGGACGCCGGCGAGTTGGCGGGCGCGGCGGGTGCTGCAGGGGCCGACCTATCCGGATCAGGACGCCCTGGCCCAGGTCGAAACCCGGCTGGCGAAGTATCCGCCGCTGGTTTTTGCCGGTGAGGCACGGCGCCTGCGGGACTCGCTGGCGCTCGCGGCCAATGGCCAGGCGTTCGTGCTGCAAGGCGGCGACTGCGCTGAGAGCTTCGGCGACTTCACCGCCAACGTCATCCGCGACACTTTCCGCGTGCTGCTGCAGATGGCCGTCGTGCTGACCTTCGGCGCCAGCGTGCCGGTGGTGAAGATGGGCCGCATGGCCGGGCAGTTCGCCAAGCCGCGGTCGTCCGATACCGAGACCATCGACGGCACGGCGCTGCCAAGCTACCGCGGCGATATCGTGAACGGCCCCGAATTCACCACCGCCGCCCGGGTGCCCGACCCCGCTCGCATGGAGACCGGATATTTCCAATCGGCCGGCACGCTGAACCTGCTGCGCGCCTTCGCCGGCGGCGGCTATGCGGACCTGCACGAGGTGCATCGCTGGAATCTCGACTTTGCCGCCCGCTCGCCGCTCGCGGCCCGCTACCAGGACATAGCTGCCCGTATCGACGAGACGCTCGCCTTCATGGCGGCGTGCGGCATGAGCAGCCTGAACACGCCGCAAATCCGCGAGACCGACTTCTACACCAGCCACGAGGCGCTGCTGCTGCCCTATGAGCAGGCGCTGACCCGGATCGACAGCACGTCGGGCGACCACTACGCCTGCTCCGCCCACTTCCTGTGGATCGGCGACCGCACCCGGCAGCTCGATGGGGCGCACATCGAGTTCCTGCGCGGCGTGCGCAACCCGATCGGCCTCAAGGTGGGCCCGACGATGGAGCCGGACGAGCTGCTGCGCCTTATCGACGCGCTGAACCCGGCCAACGAGGCCGGGCGCCTGACGCTGATCAGCCGCATGGGAGCGGAGCGCGTGCACGCCCGCTTGCCCCCGCTGCTGCGCGCCGTGACCCGAGCCGAGCGCAAGGTGGTTTGGCTGTGCGACCCGATGCACGGCAACACCATCAGCACGGCGGCGAAGGTGAAGACCCGCAGCTTTGACAGCATCCTAGCCGAGGTGCGCGGCTTCTTCGACGCGCACGCGGCCGAAGGGAGCTGGGCCGGCGGCGTCCATGTCGAGATGACGGGGCAGGAGGTCACGGAATGCGTCGGCGGCGCACACCGGCTGACCGAAGCGGACCTTGGCGGCCGCTATGAGACGTTCTGCGACCCGCGGCTCAATGCCGAGCAGTCGCTGGAGCTGGCTTTCCTGATCGCCGAGGAGCTGAAAGCCCGCCGCGCTTCCCTGCGAAGCTCTCAACGCATCCAGGTGGCGGCGCAATGACGCTCATTGAGGACATCAACACCCGCACCGACGCCTATTTCAACCGTACGCGGGAGGTGATCGGGCGGTTCGGCGATAAGCGCGTCACCTACGCCATGTTCCTGCGCCGCCCCGTCATCTCGGCGCCGCGGCTGATGCTCGACTGGCTTACCGAGGTCGCGGCCGCGCGCAACACCCAGTTCGAATTCGACCAGGCGCATCCCGAGGGCACTTGGGTCGGCGCCGGCGAGCCGATCGTGTATGTCACCGGCAGCTTCCATGAGCTCGCGGATTGCGAGACGATCTGCCTGCAGAAGCTCGGCGCCGCCTGCGTCGCGGCGCATAACGCCTATCAGATGTGCCTGGCGCTGCCCGACGTCCGCTTCATCGCCATGGAGGCCCGGCACTGCGCTGGCGCTGAAATGCAGGAGATGATGGGCTACGCCGCCAGCGTCGGCAGCGCGGCGGCACGGCGAGAGGGCGCGCAGGGCTTCATCGGCGCTTCGTCCGACCTCGCGGCACCGTATTTCGGCGGCAAGCACGGCGTCGGCACCATGCCGCACGCGCTGATCGGCTACGCGGGTTCGACGGTGCGCGCGGCGGAGATGTTCCACGAGACCTGTCCGGACGAGGCGCTCACGGTGCTGACGGATTTCTTCGGCCGTGAGATCACCGACGGGCTCGAGGTTTGCCGCCGCTTCCCGGACCTGGCGGCCAACGGCCGGCTCTCGGTGCGGCTCGACACCCATGGCGGGCGCTATCTGGAGGGCTTGGACCCCGCCGAGAGCTACGCCGTGCTGGAGCGCCGCGCGCCCGGCGCTATCCGCCGCTACCGCAGCGACCAGGAGCTGCGGCAGCTCGTCGGCACCGGCGTCTCGGCCGCTGCGATCTGGCGGATGCGGGAGGCGCTGGACGAGGCCGGCTTTCCTCATGTGCGGATTGTCGTGTCGTCGGGCTTCGGCGTCGCGAAATGCCGGGTGATGGCGGACACCCACGCGCCGATCGACGTAGTCGGTACCGGCAGCTTCATACCGGATGACTGGCATGAGACCTACGCCACCGCCGATATCGTGGAGTACGACGGACGCGCTTTGGTCAAAGTTGGGCGCGAATTCCTACTTCGGGCCAATGTAGTGCGCCAAGCCGACGCCAAACGTGTTGAAACCGCGCCGGCGAACCCCAGTTCTGCCGCATGACGCTACGGATCGCGCTCGCCCAGATCGACCCGCATGAGGGGGAGGTCACGGCCAATCTCGCACGTATCCGCGCGGCTCGCGCGGAGGCCGCTGCGCAGGGTGCTGACCTAGTCGTGACAGCGGAGTTCTCCATCGCCGGCTACCCGCCCGAGGATCTGGTTCGCAAGCCTTCATTCGTAGAAACCTGCGAGGCGGCCATCGACGAGCTGGCGCGTGACACCGCAGACGGCGGCCCCGGCCTGATCGTCGGCGGCCCGTGGCGCGACGGGGACCGGCTGTATAATGCTGCCCTCGTGCTGGATGGCGGCCGGATCATCGCGCGCCGGGCCAAGCATGAGCTGCCGAACTACGGCGTGTTCGATGACAAGCGCGTGTTCGACGCCGGCCCCAGCCCCGGGCCGGTCGCCTTCCGCGGCTACCGCCTGGGCGTCATGGTCTGCGAGGACTTCTGGCTGCCGGCGGTATCGGAAACCCTGGCCGAGAGCGGCGCGGAGCTGCTGCTGTCCATCAACGGATCGCCGTTCGAGGACGGCAAGCAGGCCCGGCGGGTGGCGCTCGGCGTCGCGCGGGTGGTGGAAACCGGGCTGCCGTTCGTGTTCCTGGGCCAGGTCTGCGGCCAGGACGAGCTGGTGTTCGATGGCGCCAGCTTCGTGCTGAACGCCGACTGTACGCTCGCGGTGCAGATGCCCTATTTTGCCGAGGCGGTGACGGTCACCGAATGGCGGCGCGAGGGCGACGCCCTGGTCTGCACGCCGCAGCCTTTGCCGCCCGAGCCGGACCGGCTGGAGCTGATCTACCGCTGCATGATGCTGGGCCTCGGCGACTACGTTCGTAAGAACCGTTTCCCCGGCGTGCTGCTCGGCCTGTCGGGCGGCATCGATAGCGCGCTGTCGGCGGCGGTCGCGGTGGACGCGCTAGGTGCGGCGCAGGTCCGCGCGTTCATGATGCCCAGCCCCTATACCAGCCAGCATAGCCTCGACGACGCCGCCGAATGCGCGCGGCTGCTGGGCATACGCTGCGACACCGTGCCGATCAGCCCGGCCATGCACGCCTTCGGGGATGCGCTGGCGCCGCTGTTCGCCGGGCGGCAGGCCGACATCACCGAGGAGAATATCCAGTCGCGTTCGCGCGGGCTGATCCTGATGGCGCTGTCCAACAAGTTCGGCGACATGCTGCTGACCACCGGTAATAAATCCGAAATGTCGGTCGGCTATGCGACGCTGTATGGCGATATGTGCGGCGGCTACTCCGTGCTGAAGGATGTTTATAAGACGACCGTGTTCGCGCTGTGCCGCTGGCGCAACGAGCACTTTCCGGCGGGCGCATTGGGTCCGCATGGCCCGGTCATGCCGGACCGGGTCATCACCAAGGCGCCGTCCGCCGAGCTGAAGCACGATCAGACCGATCAGGACAGCTTGCCGCCCTATGCGGACCTGGACGCCATTTTAGAGGGGCTGGTCGAGGGCGAGCAGTCGGTTGATGCGTTGGTGGACGGCGGCTTCGACCGCGCGACCGTGCTGCGGGTATGGCGGATGCTGGACCGGGCCGAGTATAAGCGGCGCCAAGCCCCGCCCGGCGTGAAGATCACTCCCCGCGCCTTTGGCCGGGATCGCCGCTACCCCATCACCAACGGTTATACGGGCCTTGTCGCGTGACCCAGCCACCAATTCCTGAGCAGGGCTGGCGCGTTCGCATCCTCGATCTGTCGGGCGGCGCCGAGGACAATATCGTCGAGGACGTGCCGGGCTTCCTGTCGTTGGAGCACGCGAACCTGTTTGCCCGGCGCTACGTGCGGGACAGCATCGAGCGCTGCCGGGCCCGGGGCATGGAGGCGAAGGCGGTGCTGGACGCCTGGTTTGCCTTCGGCGAGGACGCCGAGGTGCTGGACGCAGCCGAGAGCGGCTGGCGCAGCGCGACCGAGCTTCACGATTTTGCCGCCCGCCGCGCCGCGATGGCCGACCGGGATTGGCGCTCGATCGACCCCCGCATTCCCCGCGGGGACGAGGATGACGAGATGGACGGCGACGAAATCGGAGGCGACGAGATCGGGCACGCATGAAGGTCCGCTTTGCCCCGAGTCCGACCGGCCTGCTCCATGTCGGCAACGCGCGGATCGCGCTCGCCAACTACCTGCTGGCCCGCCGCCATGGCGGACAGTTCTTATTGCGGCTCGACGACACCGACACCGAACGCAACCGCCCGGAATACGCCGACGCCATCGGCTACGACCTGCGCTGGCTTGGCGTTGCTTGGGACGAGACGTTCAGCCAGTCTGACCGGCTGGACAAGTATGCCGCTGCGGCTGAGCGCCTGAAGGCGTCAGGACGGCTATATCCCTGCTTCGAGAGCGAGGAGGAGCTGAACGCCAAGCGCGAGCTGCGCGTCCGGCGCAAGCAGCCGCCGATCTACGACCGGGCCATGCTCAAGCTGACGCCCGAGCAGCGCGCCGCGGCGGAGGCCAACGGCAAGCGTCCGCATTGGCGCTTCCTGCTGTCCGGCTACCCCGCCGAGTGGGGCGACATGGTGCTGGGCGCGCGTTCGGTGAAGCTGTCCGCCATCTCCGACCCGATCCTGATCCGGGCGGACGGCACGCCGCTCTATACCTTCACCTCCGTTGTGGACGACATTGAGTCCGGGATCACCAACATCGTCCGCGGCGAGGACCACGTGACCAACACCGGCATCCAGATCGATATCATGGCCGCCCTCGGTACCCGGCCGGCGAACATGCGGTTCGCGCACCTGCCGCTGCTGGTGGACCAGGACGGCGGCAAGCTGTCGAAACGGGTCGGCGCGCTGTCGCTCCGCAGCCTGCGCGGCGACGGGATCGAGCCGCAGGCCTTGGTCGGCTACCTCGCCCGGCTCGGCACTTCCGATGACCCGGCCCCGCAAACTGCGGACGAGATCGCCGCGACGTATGATCTGTCCCATGTGTCACGCTCCGCGGCGCGGTTCGACGGGCGGCAACTGCTGGCGCTGAACCGCCGGGTGCTGCATGATCTGCCGTTCGAGGCGGTGCGCGACCGCCTGCCGCCCTCGGCCACGTCGGCGTTCTGGCTGGCGGTGCGCGGCAATCTCGATCTGCTGAACGAGGCGCGCGGGTGGTGGGACGTGGTGGCCGGCACGATCGTGCCGCCGCTGATTGAAGGGGAGGCCGAGTATTTGCACGCAGCGCTCGACACCCTGCCGGCGGAACCCTGGGGCAACGACGTATGGACCAACTGGATCGACGCGCTGAAGGCGGCGACGGGCCGCAAAGGCAAGAAGCTGTTCCTGCCGCTGCGCCTGGCGCTGACCGGGGAGGACCACGGGCCGGAGCTGCGCGACCTACTGCCGCTGATGGGCCGGGACCGCGCGGCGGACCGGCTGCGGCTCGCGGCGGCGTGAACGACATTCCCGACTACGCAGCGCTGCGGGCGCATATGGGCACCATCAGCCCGATGGCGGAGCGCAAGGTCCTGCCGGCGCTCGACCGGCATTGCCGCGCCTTTATCGCGCTGTCGCCATTTCTAGTCTTGGCGTCGTCGGATGCGGAGGGCAGGGCGGACGCCAGCCCGCGTGGCGACCCGCCGGGCTTCGTGCAGGTGCTGGACGACCGCACCCTGCTGCTGCCCGACCGGCTCGGCAACAACCGCGTGGACAGTTTTGCGAACATCCTCACGGCGCCGGGCGTCGGCCTGATTTTTTTCGTGCCCGGCATCGACGAGACGCTGCGGGTGAACGGCACGGCTCGCCTGTCGACGGACAACGAGGCGCTTGGAGGCCTGGTGATCGCCGGCAAAACGCCGCGCACCGGCCTGGTGATCACGATCGACGAGGTATTCTTCCACTGCGCCAAAGCGCTGCGCCGTGCCCGCCTATGGGACCCGGCGACCCAAGTGAAGCGTTCGAGCTTCCCGAGCCTCGGCCGCATCATCGCCGAGCAGACCCGGCTGTTCACCGTCGAGGACGCCGAGCGCCGGACCGAGGAAGCCTATCGCACCCGGATGTATTGAGCCTGCCCATGCCGACCCTCACGCTGCACAACACCATGATCCGGCGGCGCGAGGCATTCGTGCCGATCGATCCCGAGCATGTGCGGCTCTATGTCTGCGGCCCCACGGTCTATGACCTCGCGCATATCGGCAACGCCCGCGGCATGACCGTGTTCGACGTGCTGGCCCGGGTGCTGCGGCACTTGTTCCCGCGCGTGACCTATGTCCGCAACATCACGGACGTCGACGACAAGATCAACGCCCGCGCCGCCGCGAGCGGGGAGGGGATCGACGCCGTCACCGCCCGCACTGCCGCGCAGTTCCACGCCGACATGGCGGCACTCGGCAACCTGCCGCCCGACGTCGAGCCGCGCGCCACCGACCACATCGCCAGCATGATCGCGCTGATCGAGCGGCTGATCGACGGCGGCCACGCCTACGCAGCGCAGGGCCATGTGCTGTTCGCCGTCGCGAGCTTCGAGCAGTATGGCGCGTTGTCCGGCCGCAGCACGGACGAGCTGCTGGCCGGGGCACGGGTGGAGGTGGCGCCCTACAAGCGCGACCCCGGTGACTTTGTGCTGTGGAAGCCCTCCGCGCCGGATTTGCCGGGATGGGACAGCCCATGGGGCCGCGGCCGGCCTGGCTGGCACATCGAGTGCAGCGCGATGGCGTGGCAGTACTTGGGCGAGACGTTCGACATCCACGGCGGTGGCAGCGACCTGATGTTTCCGCACCATGAGAACGAGCGTGCCCAGAGCCTGTGTGCCCTGCCAGGCAGCGGTTTCGCTCGGGTTTGGCTGCATAACGGCATGCTGAACCTGAACGGCGACAAGATGTCGAAGTCGCTCGGCAATTTCTTCACCATTCGTGACGTGCTGGGGCGCGCGCCGCATGAGGCTGTGCGGCTGATGCTGCTGAAGTCGCAATACCGCGGCACGCTGGAATTCAGCGACGCCGGGCTGATCGAGGCACGCGGCGAGCTCGATCGGTTCTATCGCGCGCTCGCGCACACGGCTACGCCGTTTCACTTGAACCGTACGCCAGCAGCCGATGGCCCGGTGCCCAGCGCGGTGCTGGACGCGTTATGCGACGACCTCAATACGCCGCTCGCCCTGTCGGCGCTGCATGCGTTGTCCGACGATGCCATGATGGGCGACGAAGCGGCTGCGTCCGGATTACGGGCGGGCGCGGCGCTCATGGGCCTGCTGCAAGCCGACCCGACCGCCTGGTTCCAGGGCGGCGGCGACACGGCCGCGATCGAGGCCGCCATCGCCGATCGCATCGCTGCCCGGCGCGCCCGGGATTTCGCGCGCGCCGATGCGATCCGGGCCGAGTGGCTGGCTCAGGGCGTGCTGTTCGAGGACCGTCCGGATGGCTCGACCGACTGGCGCCGGGTGGCGACCGAACCGGCATGACCGGCCGCAACGGCGGCGCCGACATCGGCCCGATCGGCGAATACAGCCCGGTCGTGATCCTGGTGCGCCCGCAGCTTGCCGACAACATCGGCGCCTGCGCCCGCGCCATGGCGAATGGCGGGCTGTTTCATATGCGGCTGGTCGCGCCGCGTGACGGCTGGCCGCAGGAGCGGGCATGGCGCACCGCGTCCGGCGCCGACCGCATCCTGGACGGTCTGACACTGCACGACACCGTGGCCGGCGCCGTGGCCGACCTGCATCGGGTTTTTGCGACGTGCCCGCGCCCGCGCCACGTGATCAAGCCGGTGATGACCGCCCGCGCCGCGGCAGGCGCGTTGCGGGACGCGGGACAGCGCAGCCTCCGCGCCGGCATCCTGTTCGGGCCGGAGCGCGCCGGGCTTGATAATGACGACATGGCGCAAGCCGACACGCTGGTGCGCTACCCGCTCAACCCGGCGTTCGACAGCCTCAACCTGGCGCAGGCGGTGATGATCATGGCCTATGAATGGTGGACCGCCGCGGACACGACCCCGGGCGTCAGCCTGATGACCAATGAGACGACAGTGGCGCCGAAGGCCCAAGTCGAAAACCTGATGGTTCACCTCATCGACGAGCTCGACGCCAGTGGCTTCCTGCGCAATGCGCCGAAGCGGCCCGGCATGGTCCGCAACCTTTATCACCTGTTCCAGCGCGGCGAGGTGACGGAGCAGGAGCTGCGCACCCTGCACGGCGTCATCAGCATGCTGGCCTTGGGCCGGCGCCAGCGCGGCCGGTTGGAGCCTGGCGACGTCAGTCTGGATTTGTGAGCCGCTTCGCGAGCCGGCGTGACAGGATCCAGCCGATGATAGCGGAGGATGGGCCACCGATAATGATGGGGATCAGGCCGAACGGCTGCCCGTTCGCCATCAGGTCCATGCCGATCCCCAGCATCGAGCCGCCAATTATCCCGCCGGTCACGCCGGACGCGATGCCGAGCCAAAGTATGTCGCCGCGTGTGATCATGCGGGACACATGCGGGCAGGCGCCTGGTTTGACAACTGGTCCTCACGGCACTACCACCCGGGCACTGCCGGGAACGTGGACGCGCCGATCTTGCTGCAAAGTGGGGGAGGGCGTGCGCCCGTCGCAAAGCTGTTTGCGGCCTACCGGTGCAACAAGCCGCGCTTAAGCGCTGCATAGAAGATGGAGACCGCGCATGACCAAGCGCGCCGAAAGCAAGTACAAGATCAACCGCCGCCTGGGCGTTAACCTGTGGGGCCGTGCCAAGTCGCCGATCAATAAGCGCGAGTATGGCCCGGGTCAGCATGGCCAGCGCCGCAAGCAGAAGCCGACCGACTTCGGCATCCAGCTGATGGCGAAGCAGAAGCTGAAGGGATATTACGGCAACATCGGCGAGAAGCAGTTCCGCAAGTACTATGACGAGGCAGTCCGCCGCAAGGGCGACACCAGCGAGAACCTGATCGAGCTGCTGGAGCGCCGGCTGGACGCGGTCGTATATCGCCTGAAGTTCGCCATCACGCCGTTCGCCTCGCGGCAGTTCGTGAACCATGGCCACATCACGGTAAACGGCAAGAAGGTCAATATCCCGTCGTTTCTGGTGAAGGACGGTGACGAGATCGAGGTGCGGGAGAAGTCGAAGCAGCTCGCGGTCGTGCTGGACGCGGCGCAGAGCGGCGAGCGGGACGTGCCGGACTACATGGAGGTCGACCACCGCGCGATGAAAGGCCGGTTCGGGCGGGCGCCGAAGCTGACCGACGTGCCGTATCCCGTTTCGATGGAACCGAACCTGGTCGTCGAGTTCTACTCGCGCTAGTCCGACCCTATATAGGCTATGCAAGCGCCGGGTCCTGCCCGGCGTTTTGTATTTGAGGGCAGTGATGACACCCGCAGTGCTGACACCCAACCAAGAGATCGCCCGCCGCCGCACCTTCGCGATTATCTCGCACCCGGACGCCGGCAAGACGACGCTGACCGAGCGGCTGCTGCGCGCTGGCGGCGCCATCCAGTTGGCCGGCAACGTGCGCGCCAAAGGCGAGCGGCGCCGCACCCGGTCGGACTGGATGGGAATCGAGCGCGACCGCGGCATCTCCGTCGTCACGTCGGTGATGACGTTCGAGTATTCCGGTTGCGTGTTCAACCTTCTGGACACGCCGGGCCACGAGGATTTCAGCGAGGATACCTATAGGACGCTGACCGCCGTCGATTCCGCGGTCATGGTGATCGACGCCGCCAAAGGGATCGAGGCGCGCACCCGCAAGCTGTTCGAGATCTGCCGGCTGCGCGACATCCCGATCATCACCTTCATCAACAAGATGGACCGTGAGGCGCGCGATCCGTTTGAGATCGTGGACGAGGTCGCCAGCACGCTCGCGCTCGACACGGCGCCGGTGACCTGGCCGATCGGGCGCGCCGCGACCTTTGCCGGCACCTATGACGTGCGCAGCCGCGACCTGCATCTGACCGAGCCGCTCGGGCAGAGCGATCCGCGCATGATCGCGCTCGGCGAAGAGCTGGAATTGGTGCAGGCGGCGTTGCCGGAGTTCGACCTGGAGAGCTTCAACGCCGGGCACCTGACGCCGGTGTTCTTCGGCAGCGCTATTAAGGAGATTGGCGTTTCCGACCTGCTGGACGGTTTGGTCAGCTTCGGCCCGCCGCCGCGGGCGCAGCCGGCCGACCTGCGCACCGTCGAGGCGACCGAGGAAAAGCTGACGGCGCTGGTGTTCAAAATCCAGGCGAACATGGACCCAAACCACCGCGACCGCATCGCCTTTGCCCGCGTGTGCTCCGGCCGGCTGGTGCGCGGCATGCGCCTAAAGCAGGTGCGAACTGGCAAGCAGATCCCGCTGCACGCGCCGCAGTTCTTCTTCGCCCGTGACCGGCAGATCGCCGACGAGGCATTCGCGGGCGATGTGGTGGGCATTCCGAACCATGGCACGCTGCGCATTGGCGATACGCTGACCGAGGACGAGGAGCTGAACTTTGTCGGCGTGCCGTATTTCGCGCCGGAGATCCTGCGCCGGGTTCGGCTGGACGACGCGATGAAGGCGAAGAAATTGCGCCAGGCGCTGCAGGAGTTGGCGGAGGAGGGTGTGGTGCAGCTCTTTCGCCCGCAGGACGGCAGCCAGCCGATCGTCGGCGTGGTCGGGACGCTGCAGCTCGACGTGCTGGTCGCGCGGCTCGCCAGCGAATACGGGGTGGCGATCGGCTTTGAGCCGGTGCCCTACGCCCTGGCCCGCTGGGTAACGGGCGAGAAGGCACTGCTGGCCCGGTTCGTGACGGAACAGCGCACCAGCATGGCGGACGACGTCGACGGCGACCCGGTGTATCTCGCAAGCTCCGCCTTCATGATGCGGCGGACCGCGGAGATGCACGAGGGGCTGACGTTCCGCGACATCAAGGACGTTCGTGCAGAGGCCGTGGCCGCCTGAGGTGGACCGGATCGACCGCAAGCTGTTGGCCTTGCTGCAGCAGGACAGCACTCAATCCATCGCCAGCCTGGCGGACCAGGTCGGGCTGTCGCAGACCCCGTGCTGGAAGCGCATCCAGCGGCTGGAGGCGGATGGGGTGATCGAGCGCCGGGTGGCGCTGCTGTCGCCGGAGAAGCTTGGTTTAGGCCTGACGGTGTTCGTCTCGATTGAGGCGGGCGACCACTCGCCGGATTGGCTGGCGCGGTTCGCCGAAGCGGTGTCGAGCTTTCCGGAAGTGGTCGAGGTGCATCGCATGGCCGGCGACATCGACTACATGCTGCGCGTCGTCACCCGGGACATCGCCGCCTATGACGGGTTCTACAAGCGGCTGATCTCCGCAGTCCCCATCAAGAACGTCAGCTCACGGTTCAGCATGGAGCGGGTCAAGTCGACGACTGCGCTGCCGCTGAACATGGCTGATTAGGCAGCTTGGGCCTGCATATAGGTCGGACCATCGCCGGCGACGGTCGTGCGGCGCACGTCGCGCACCTGGGCGGCGTCGAAGCGGCGCACCCGGTGCATGGTCTGCCGGTTGTCCCACATGACGAGGTCGAACGGCTGCCAACGATGTACATAGACGAACTGCGGCTGGGTCGCGTGCTCGTTGAGGTCGCGCAGGAACGCGCGCGCTTCCGGCACCGGCCAGCCCACGATCGACCCGGCGTGTGACGACAAATATAGCGACTTGCGCCCGGTCTTCGGGTGCGTGCGCACCAGGCGCTGCCGCACCGGCGCAAACATCACGCGCTCCTCCGCCGTCAGCTCGTCGAAGCCCAGCGCCCCCTGCGAGTGCATCAGCGAGTGCTCGCAAACCAGGTCCTCGACCTCGCGCTTCGTCGCCTCGTCCAGCGCATCATAGGCCGCGCGCATATCGGCGAACTCGGTGTTGCCGCCGGACGTCGACACCACCCGGCCTGACAGAATCGAGTACTTGGCCGGCGTCGCGCGGAACGAACTGTCGGAGTGCCAGAGCTGGTTGCCGAGATTGAACATCCGCCGCCGGTCGTCGCGGGCCAGCGGCTTGCCGTGCTGGTCGAGGTTGGACACGTCGGCGATCCTGGCATCGAGCCGGCTCTGGTTCTGCTTGGTGACGTTGCCGCCCGCAGTGGTTTCGAGCTCACCGAAGTTCAGGGTAAAGGTCACCTGCTGCTCGTCGGTGATCTCCTGGCGCGGAAACACCAGAACGGCGTGCTGGTCCATTCCGGCCTCAATCGCCGCCACTCGCTCGGCATCGAGCGGCCGGGTCAGGTCGAGGTTGGTGACCCGCGCGCCTAGCATAGAGCCGGTCGTCTCGATCGCTATCGCTATCGTCATGGTCTGCGCTCCGTCCGCCGTTCGTTTTCCCTACCGCCTGAGTCGGCAATCGGCGATAGGATTGTCAAGGACTCGCTCTTACTTCGTCCACCGCGTCCCAGCCGAAGCGCAGCAGCGGCAACGTCCGTTCGGCCATATCGACGACGGCGCCGACCAATGCTGGCCCAGCCGTAACCTCCAACGGGAGGTCTTGCCGCACGATGAAGGAGCGCAGCCGCAATGCCGGGGCGACTGGACTGTCTTTAAGATCCTCGAAACCGCGTGGCATCCGGGTCAGGCTGTCGGCCGTATCGAGCGCCATGCCGCTTGCCGCCAGGTCGGCCTGCATCGTGAGGAAGCGATCGGGATGCACGCGGATGCGTTCGCGGATGGCCCCCAGCACCTCGGCCTCGGGCCGGTAGAATGCAGCAGCGGCGAAGCAACCCTCGGCAGCCAGATGAAAATACAGCACGCCGGCACCGTCCTTGCCGCTGCCCTGGCGATACCAGACCGATCCGCTGTTGGTCTTGTATGGGGTCTTGTCGTTGGAGAACCGGGTGTCCCGGTGAATGCGAAAGCTGGAGCGCTTCGGGTCGCCTTCGAGCGGCACGCCGCGGCGGGCCAACTCGGCGCTGACTTCGGTCACCAACGCGGCGGCGGGCCATTTGACCGCCGCTTCATAGGTTTTGCGGTTCGCTTCGAACCACGGCTTCGCATTGTTGAGATCGAGTTCGATCAGGAAGCGGTAGGCGGCCGGGGTGAAGCCCGAGAACCGCCCAGCCGCCAACGGGCTACGCCGCCGCTTGGTGCGGCACGCCCTTCTCGGTCAGCATCGTCTCCAACTCGCCGGACTGATACATCTCGGTGATGATGTCGCAGCCGCCGACGAACTCGCCCTTGACATACAACTGCGGCACGGTCGGCCAGCTTGAGAACTGCTTCACGCCCTCGCGCAGTTCCGGATCCTCCAATACGTTGGCGGTCTGGAAGGGGACGCCGAGATGGGTCAGGATCTGCACCACGCGGGCGGAAAAGCCGCACTGCGGGAACATGGCGTTGCCCTTCATATACAGCATGACAGGGTTGGCGGTGATCTCGCCTTGGATGCGTTCGTGGATCGGGCTGCTCATGGTGTCGACTCCGTTGGAGGTGGGGAGGTCTGCAAGGCAAGGGCGTGCAATGCGCCGCCCATCCGGCCCTGAAGCGCTGCATAGACCATCTGGTGCTGCTGGACGCGGGAACGGCCGCGGAATGCCTCGCTGACGACGGTGGCGGCGTAGTGGTCGCCGTCGCCGGCCAGGTCCTCGATCGTGATCTGCGCGTCGGGCAAGGCGTCCCTGATCAGGGCCTCGATCTCGCTGGCCACCATCGCCATGGCTAATTCCCCATCCAAGCCGGAAAGAAGCGCTCATGCGCCGCTCGTAGCTTGACAAGCGATATGGCGACGCCGCCGGGCAGTGTCAAATGCTTGCCGCCAGCCCGGCCAAGGCGCATCGCTGGCACGCCTGCGACGTCGGCGGCGGCCAGCACGGCATCCGCATCGGCGACCGCCAGCACGTAGCGGGCTTGGTCCTCACCGAACCAGAATGCATGGGGCGCCACCCCGGCGGGCGGCATTTCTAATGTCGCGCCGATCTGGCCGCCCAGCGCCATCTCGGCCACCGCGATCAGCAGACCGCCGTCCGAGACGTCATGACAGGCGCGCACCTGACCCGCGAGGATTTGGCCGCGCACGAAATCGCCGTTGCGGCGTTCGGCCGCGAGATCGACCGGCGGCGGCGGCCCGTCCTCCCGCCCGGCGACCTCGCGCAGCCACAAGGACTGGCCCAGCCAACCCTGCGTCGCACCCATTAAAATCAGCTCCAGCCCCGGCTGCAGCGCCAGGCCGACGCAGCTTCGCGCATCCTCCAGCACGCCGAGCCCACCAATGGCGGGCGTAGGAAGGATGCCGCGGCCGTCCGTTTCATTATATAGGCTGACATTGCCGCTCACGACCGGGAAGTCCAGCGTCCGGCACGCCGCCGCCATGCCGCGTATGCTGGCGGCGAACTGGCCCATGATCTCGAGCTTCTCGGGATTGCCGAAGTTCATGTTGTCGGTGATCGCCAATGGGCGCGCGCCGACGGCGGTCAGGTTGCGCCAGGCCTCGGCCACCGCCTGCATGCCGCCAAGCTCCGCGTCGGCGGCGCAGTATCGCGGCGTGCAGTCCGTGGTCATTGCCAAGGCGCGCGCCAGCCCCTCGATCCGGACCACGGCCGCGTCGGCGCCGCCAGGCCGCTGCACGGTCTGACCGCCGATGGTGCTGTCATACTGGTTCCAAACCCAGGCGCGGGAGCATAGGTCGGGACAGCCGATCAAGGTCAACAGCGCCGGCGCCAGCCCGACGGGATCGTCCACCTCGCCCAGTTCGGCCGGCTTTGGAGTGTCGGCTGTCGGCCGGTGATACAGCGGCGCCTGCTCGGCGAGCGGACCCAGCGCAATATCCGCCTCGACCACGCCGCGATGCCGCACCACGATACGGCCGGTGTTTGTCAGGTGGCCGATGACAGCGAAATCCAGCTCCCATTTTTCGAAGATCGCGCGGGCCACGTCCTGCCGGTCCGGGCGCAGCACCATCAGCATGCGCTCCTGGCTCTCGGACAGCATCATCTCGTAGGCCGTCATCGCCGCCTCGCGCTGCGGCACCTGGTCCAGGTCCAGTTCGATGCCGACGTCGCCTTTGCCGGCCATTTCCACGCTGCTGCTCGTCAGCCCGGCGGCGCCCATGTCCTGAATCGCCACGATCGCATCCGTCGCCATCAGTTCCAGGCAAGCCTCGATCAGCAGCTTCTCCGTAAACGGATCGCCCACCTGCACCGTAGGGCGCTTCTCGTCGGAATCAGCCCCGAACTCGGCGCTCGCCATCGTGGCGCCGTGAATGCCGTCCCGCCCGGTTTTGGAGCCGACATACACCATGGGGTTGCCGATGCCCGCGGCGGCGCTGAGAAAGATGCGGTCGCGGGGCGCGATGCCGACCGTCATCGCGTTGACCAGCGGGTTGCCGTTATAGGCCGGATGGAAATTGACCTCGCCGCCCACCGTCGGCACGCCGACGCTGTTGCCATAGCCGCCGATGCCGCGCACCACGCCGTCCACCACGCGCCGGGTGCGCGGGTCGTCTGGATGGCCGAAGCGCAGCGCGTTCAGGTTGGCGACCGGCCGGGCACCCATGGTGAACACGTCGCGCAGGATGCCGCCGACGCCGGTCGCGGCGCCTTGGTACGGCTCGATGAAGCTTGGGTGGTTATGGCTTTCCATTTTGAAGATAGCCGCCAAGCCGTCGCCGATGTCGACGACGCCGGCGTTCTCGCCGGGTCCGTGGATGACCCAGGGCGCGGTTGTCGGCAGTTGCTTCAGGCAGACGCGGCTCGATTTGTAGCTGCAGTGCTCGGACCACATCACGCTGAATATGCCCAGCTCGGTCAGACTCGGGGTGCGGCCCATGATCGCCAGCACGCGGCCGTATTCGTCGGCACTGAGGCCAAACTCTCGGGCCAAGCTCTGGTCGACCTCGCGGACCGTCATGCGGCGAGGGCTTCGACCATGCCGGCGAACAGCGGCAGGCCGTCGGTGCCGCCCATCAATGGGTCGATCAGGTCCTCCGGGTGCGGCATCAGGCCGAGCACGCGCAGGTTGGGGCTGAGGATGCCGGCGATGCTGCGGGCGGAGCCGTTCGGGTTTGCTTCCGGCGTGGTCTCGCCGGACGGGGTTGCGTAGCGCAGGGCCACCAGCCCTTCGCCCTCAAGCTGGTCCAGCGTGGCCGAATCCGCAAAATAATTGCCGTCGCCATGCGCCATCGGCGCGCGGAACACCTGGCCGCTCCGGTAGCCCCGCGTGAAGGCGGTATCCGAACGCTCGACGCGCAAGTGGCAATCCTGCGACAGGAACCGCAACGAGGCGTTGCGCAGCAGTGCGCCCGGCAGCAGCCCCGCCTCGGTCAGCATCTGGAAACCGTTGCACACGCCCAGCACGTGCCCGCCGCCATTCGCAAACGTGCGGATCGCGTCCATCACCGGCGACCGCGCCGCCATAGCGCCGCAGCGGAGATAGTCGCCATGGCTGAACCCGCCTGGCAGCACGACCAGGTCGAGGCCCGAAAGGTCGGTGTCGCGGTGCCAGACCATGCGCGGGCGCTGGCCAGAAACGGCCTGGAGCGCAAGGGCGACGTCACGCTCCCGGTTGGTGCCGGGAAAAACGACGACTCCCGCTTTCACGGCCAAACCTTCATGGCCGTACCGTCACGAGCTCAGGCCGCCCTCGGTGCCCTGGCACTTGAAGGTCTCATGCAGTGCACGCAGCACGACGCCGGAAGCCTGCAGGTGCTGGCTCTCCGGATGCGCCCTGGCCCAGCCGACAACCGCTTCACGCATCTGCACGCCGGTGATGGTTGTTGGCAGGCAGATATAGGCCGGAAGCTTGCCGCCCTTGCTGCCATCGGCCGGCCGCAGGTTCTGATAAAAGCTGGCGGCGTCGGAAACGCCGTTGATGTAGGCGGTGCATTCAGCCACCACGGCCCGGTCGCGCCCGGCGCATAGCCCGATCAGCCTGCCGCCGTCGATGGCGGAGAATCGCTCAGCGTGCGCCGACCCGGCGGCAGCGGCCAGTACGAACAAGGTTCCAAAAAGCAATTTCATCCTGCAATCTCCACGTGAAAACCCTCGATAACGGTATTGGCCAGCAATTTGCGCGCCATCTCTTCGGCGGCTGCACGTGCCTTTGCCGGGTCCTGCTCGGCCAGCTCAAGCTCGATCACCTTGCCGGCCCGGACCTCGCCAACGCCGGCGAAGCCGAGCGAGTGCAGTGCGTGCCCGATCGCCTTGCCCTGCGGATCCAGCACCCCAGGCTTGAGCATAACCGTGACGATTGCCCTCACTGCATCGCCTCCGGCCCCTTCATGTCGTTGTTGCCCGCCTCCGGCAATATGCCCAGCCGGCGGGCGACCTCCTGATACGCCTCCTCGACCCGGCCCATGTCCCTGCGGAACCGGTCCTTATCCATCTTCTCGTTGGTCTTAGTGTCCCACAGGCGGCAGTTGTCCGGGCTGATTTCGTCCGCCAGCACCACCCGCATGTCGTCCTCTTCCCACAGCCGGCCGAACTCCAGCTTGAAGTCGATCAGGCTGATCCCGACACCCAGGAACAGCCCGGTCAGGAAGTCGTTCACCCGCAAAGTCAGGCTCACGATGTCGTCCATATCCTGCGTGCTGGCCCAGCCGAAGGCGGTGATGTGCTCTTCGGCGACCATAGGGTCGTTCAGCGCGTCGTTCTTGTAATAGTATTCGATGATGCTGCGGGGCAGGCGGGTGCCCTCGGGAATGCCCAGCCGAGTCGACAGGCTGCCAGCGGCGACGTTGCGCACCACGATCTCAAGCGGAATTATTTCCACTTCGCGAATGAGTTGCTCGCGCATGTTCAGTCGGCGGACGAAGTGCGTGGGGACCCCGATCTCGGCCAGCCGCATCATCAAGTACTCGCTGATGCGGTTGTTAAGCACGCCCTTGCCGGTGATCGTGCCCTTCTTGGCGCCGTTCCCGGCGGAGGCGTCGTCCTTGAAATACTGCACGAGCGTGCCCGGTTCCGGACCCTCGAACAGCACCTTGGCCTTGCCTTCATAGAGTTGCCGGCGGCGTGCCATGCCCGCGATCCTTATCACCACGCGGCCCAGATCGGCCGCGCACGCGGGGGATATAGCAGGGGGGCGCAATGCCCGCCACGCCTGCGGCGCGCACGGCTGGGAAGCGGCGGCAGGGTCAACGCGGCGTCTCCATCACCACTGGCATGAATGCCGCCTGGTCCGGCGGGCCGGCCGCGAACAGCCACACCGGGGCGCCCCCAGCCGGCAGGCCGACCAAGGAGGAGCACACGGTGCCAAAACCATCCCGCGGCGGCACGTTCAGCGCCGCCTCGGGCACGCCCGAGCGGTCCGCAAGCAGCGCCTGCCACGCCGTCCAGTCGCCCCGCGCCGGGTCCGGCGTTGCTGCTGCGGTGAACCGTGGCAGTTGCGCCCTGGCCCGCGGGCTATCGGGGTCATTCGGATCATGCGCCGTGACCACATGCAGCCCCGGCGGAAGCTTCCAACCCTCGGGTCGGCCATAGCCGAGTCCGCGAATAAAACAGGTCGAATAGCGGTCGGCCACGACCATGTTGAAGCTGCGGTAAGCCGTGCCATCCAGCGCCAGCAACGCGCTTGCTGCCGCCGCGGCCGACCCATGCTCCACCGCCATCAGCGGCAGGCCGCCCCGGCTCAGCTTGCCCGGCGCTGGTCCCAAGCTGCCAGGCCGGTTCAGCACGGCGGCGATAAGGCCGCCACGCATCGCCATCCAGGTGCCGCCGCCAAGCCGGTCGCGGCCTGCCACGACGCCGGGCTGCTCCGGCCAATATTCGCCAGGGGCATCCCACGGACGGTCCAGCCGCTCATCACGGTTGGCGGCGATCAGAACCGGCCAGGCATGGCCGGGCCGCAGCAGGACAATGACGGTGCACACGGCGGCGCGTATGCCACCGTGTGCCGCACACTACCAGCCGCGATGCCAATGTTCGCGGGCCTCGTGGCGCTCGTGACGCCACGCCTCATGGCGGCGAAACCGCTCAAGCTCCTCGCGCCGGCGCCACTCGCGGTAGCGCCAGTCCTCACGGTACTGCACCGGCTGCACCAGGGCCGCACCGGACACCATTGGAACAAGGGCTGCAAACCGTGGCGCGGCATCCACGCCGGATGCCGCTACGATGGCGCCAGCCAAAACAGTCAAGCCCATCAAAAATTTGCGCATTGTCAGGGACCTCCTCCGATCCACTGCCAAGCTACGCATCGATCGCGGCGAATTCAGGCCGCGGCCATGGCGACTTCGTGGCCGCCAAACACCCGCGCAAAAACGTGATCGACATGGCGAAGATGCGTCTCGGCCGCCATTGCCCGATCCAGTTCCGCCGCTGGCACCCGGCCGGCCACCTCCGGATCGGCGTCCAGATTGGCGCGAAAGCTCCTTGCGTCCGGCTGACCAAGCCGGGTCCAGGTCGCCATGGCGCTGCGCTGCACGATGCGATAGGCGTCCTCGCGCGAAATCCCCGCCCGAGTGAGCGCCAGCAGCACCTCGCCGCTATGCACCACGCCGCCGAGGCTTTCGAGGTTCGCCGCCATCTGCTCGGGATAAACGGTGAGCTTCTCGATCATCCCCGCCAGCCGCACCAGTGCGAAATCAAGCGTCACCGTCGCATCGGGCCCGATCGCCCGCTCGACGCTCGAGTGGCTGATGTCGCGCTCATGCCACAGCGTCACGTTTTCCAGCGCCGGGATCACCGCCGCGCGGACGATGCGGGCGAGGCCGGTCAGGTTCTCCGACAGCACCGGGTTGCGCTTGTGCGGCATCGCACTGCTGCCCTTCTGGCCCGCATGGAAGAACTCCTCGGCCTCGCGCACCTCGCTCCGCTGCAGGTGCCGAATTTCGGTCGCCAGCCGCTCGATCCCGGACGCAATCACGCCCAGCGTGCAGAAGAACGCAGCGTGGCGGTCGCGCGGGATTACCTGGGTCGAGACCAGCTCCGGCTGCAAGCCGAGCTTCTTGGCCACATGCAACTCCACGGCCGGATCGACGTGGGCATAGGTGCCGACGGCGCCGCTGATGGCGCAGATCGCGACCTCGGCGCGCGCCTGCAGCAGGCGGGCGCGGTTGCGGGCGAACTCGGCGTAATGCCCGGCGAGCTTCAGGCCAAAGCTCGTCGGCTCCGCGTGGATGCCGTGGCTGCGGCCGATGGTCAGCGTGCGCTTGTGCTCGATCGCCCGGCGCTTCAATGCGGCCAGCACCGCGTCCAAATCCGCCAGCAGCAGGTCGGCCGCCTGGGTCAACTGTAGCGAGAAGCAGGTGTCGAGCACGTCGCTGCTGGTCAGGCCCTGATGCACGAAGCGGCTGTCGGTTCCGATGCCCTCCGCGAGCCAGGTCAGGAAGGCGATCACGTCGTGCCGGGTCTCGGCCTCGATAGCGTCGATGCGATCGAGGTCGGCTTGGGTGATATCGGCAACCTTCGCCTGGCCGCGGCCGCGTATGGCACGGGCGGCCTCGGCGGGGATGCTGCCCAGCTCGGCCATCGCCTCGGCGGCCAGGGCCTCGATTTCGAACCAGATGCGAAACCGGTTCTCGGGCGCCCAGATCGCGGTCATGGCGGGACGGGAATAGCGCGGAACCATTGGCGGCCTCATCGGCTTTGCGGGTATGCCCCTCCGCAGTACGCCCGTGCGCCGGTGATGACAAGACGGCGGCCTGATATGCCATAGGAGCCTGCGCTGACGTTCCCGGATCTATGGCCGCAACTGATCGCCCTCGGGCAGGTGCTGCTGATCGACTTGGTGCTGGCGGGCGATAATGCCGTGGTCGTCGGCATGGCGGTGGCCGGGCTGCCGGGGGCGCAGAAGTCCCGCGCGATCCTGATCGGCGTCGCCATCGCGACGGTGCTGCGGATCGGCTTCGCCTTGGTTACCCTGCAACTGCTCGCGATTGTCGGTCTGATCTTCGCCGGCGGATTGCTGCTGCTTTGGGTGTCCTGGCGCATGTATCGCGAGCTGCAGGGCGCCCGCCACGACCCGGACGCCCTAGCGAGCGCGCCGGTGAAGACGATGCGGCAGGCGCTGCTGCAGATTGTGCTGGCCGATATTTCCATGAGCCTGGACAACGTGCTGGCGGTCGCTGGGGCGTCCCGGGAGCATCCTTGGGTGCTGGTGCTCGGGCTGACGATCTCGGTATTGCTCATGGGCGTTGCGGCGCGGCTGGTCGCCGACTTGCTGGAGCGCTACCGGTGGATTGCCTGGGTTGGTCTGTTGGTCGTAGTATATGTTGCGCTCAAGCTTATCTGGAACGGCGCGGATGATATCTCGGCCCACCTGGCGGGGTGAAGAACCGCATTGTATGCATGGTGGACCGCCTCGAGCACGCCCTCCTGCCGAAAGCTGAACCAGCGGCCGTTGCCGACGATCACGTGGTCATGCAGCGTGATCGAGAACGCGGCCGCGGCCTGTTTCGGGAGTCCGGTCATCTGGACGTCGTAACGGCCCGGGCTGGGTCGCTGCTCGGATGATTATGCACCAAGATCAATGCTGTGGCGTGCAACTCTAGCGCACGCTTCACCACCTCGCACCGATAGACCGGGATGTGCACCGTGTCGCGCGCCTGTGCTTCATCGGCGAGCAGTTGGTTGCGGCTATCGAGGAACAGGATGCGGAACTGGTCCGCCCGCTCCCGCGCCAGCACGGCCGTCAGATAGTCGATCAGCTGGTCCCAGCTTTCCAGCACCGGTCGGTCCAGCACCTCGGCACGGACCCAGCCGCAGCGCCGCGGCCTGGATCGTCTTCAGCGCCGCAGCGCCGGCGTCGCCCATGCCTTCTACGCTGCGCAGCTCCGATAACGAGGCGGACACCGCGCCGGCAAAACTGCCAAACCGCGTCAGCAAGGCGCGGGCGATCGGCTTGGTGTCGCGCCGGGGCAAAGCGAGGAACAGCACCATCTCGAGCAGCTCGTGATCCGCCAGGCTGTCCGGCCCGCCGGTGAGCAGACGTGCGCGCATCCGGTTGCGATGGCCCTCGGCGCTGACCGGAGACGGCGGAACTGGATCGAGCTGCTGGGCTGGCTTCGCCAACGGCAGCAGCAGGTCGTCAGGAGTCTCAGCCAAGCGTCACGCGGTCGCCTGCCAGCGGGCCAGGCTTTCCCGCCATGCGCCCTCAAGCGGGACAGCGCGGCGCACCTGACGGTCCATCACGACCAGGATCGTGGTCGCCCGGGCGCATAGCTCGCCCTCAAGGATCAGGCGCTGATGCAGGGTAAAGGACCGCTCGCCAAGGCGCGCGACCTCGGTTTCGATCGTCACGGCGCCCGGCCACGCCATCTCGCGCAGGAAATCCAGCTCCAGCCGCACGATGACCAGGGCTGCGGTGTCGGACTCGATGGGCAGCCCGGCCTCGACCGCCAGCTCCGACCGGCCCTGCTCCAGCATGACGGCGAACACCGCGTTGTTCACGTGCCCTAACCGGTCGGTGTCGTTGAACCGCAACCGGTGGATGGTCGAGAAGATCATCCGTATGGCGGCTTATGCAGTCCTGCAGGCGAGATGGTGAAGACCTCGCAGCCGTCCTCGGTCACCCCAACCATGTGCTCGAACTGGGCGGACAGGCTGCGGTCGCGGGTCACGGCGGTCCAGCCGTCGTCCAGCACCTTCACCTCAGGCCGGCCTGCGTTGACCATCGGCTCGACGGTGAAGAACATGCCGGGCCGCAGCACTGGGCCTTCTCCGGCGCGGCCGAAATGCAGGATGTTCGGCGCCTCATGGAAACGGCGGCCGATGCCATGGCCGCAGAAGTCGCGCACGACGCTAAACCGGTTAGCCTCCACATAAACCTGGATGGCATGGCCGAGGTCGCCGAGTGTCGCGCCCGGCTTCACCGCCGCGACGCCGCGCATCAACGCCTCATAGGTCACGTCGATCAGCTTGTGCGCCTTGGTCGATGGCGGTCCGGCCGCATACATGCGGCTGCTATCCCCATGCCAGCCATCGAGCACGACGGTCACGTCGATATTGAGCACGTCCCCCTCGACGAGGCGCCGGTCCCCCGGGATGCCGTGGCAGACGACGTGGTTGATCGAGGTGCAGATCGACTTCGGGAAGCCGCGATAGTTCAGCGGCGCAGGTGTCGCCCCGTGCGCCTTGATGAAGTCATGGCACAAGGCGTCGAGTGCTGCGGTGGTGATGCCGGGCCGGACGTGCGGGGCAATCATGTCGAGCGCCTCGGCCGCGAGCCGGCCGGCGACGCGCATACCGGCGAAGTCCTCGGGCGAGTGGATCGTAATGCGTCTTGCGTCGGTTCCACCGTCCATGGGCGCCCGGCCTCCTAACCTCGTGATGCCATCCTCAAAATGCGCAACGTGGACGCTACGCGCAAGAGTGCGGCCTCCAATGATCCATTGTCATCACCTGGTGTAAGCCAGGACTGGGTGTAAGCCGGGACTGGGTGTAAGCCGTGGCCTGGTGTCAGCCGGGAAAGCGGCCGGTCCAACGGTTGGCCGTGCGGGTGCTCCCGGACCGACCAGACCGGGCAGCCCTGGCATCTCGCAAGGGCGAGCCCGCACGCGAGGGCGCGAGCGTGGAGGAACGGGGCATCAGCGCCATGATCGGTCGCGGATGCAGCCGCTCTCCTCGCAGCTCCGACCCCCGACGCGACGCTGCAGCGTGTGTCCTCATGGGCATGGCCGCCTGGCCGGCCCGCATACCGCGGTGCCCGCCTCCGGCTGCAGAATAGTATCGAAGCTGCAGCGGCGCTGCGAACGGGGCGGCTTGAGCAAAGCTGATGAACGGGGTGATCCGGTATGGGGCCGATACCTCGTGCCGCACCATCAGTGCCGGCACGCCCCCCCGTTCAAACCCTTGGTCGAGCAGCGACGCCATGTGCTGGTCGCGCTCCCATCCGGATGCGGCGCCCAGCACGACGCCGATGAGCCGGGTATCCGAACGCAGGGCCGAGGTGACGACATTGAAGCCCGACGCACCGATGTATCCAGTCTTCAGTCCGTCTACGCCAGGGTAGGTTTGCAGCATGCGCTGGTGGTTCAGTATCGTCCGCCCCTGAAACGAGAACGAGGGCACGCTGAAATACCAGTAGTATAGCGGAAAATCCTGGATGAGATGGCGCGCGAGAATTGCCAGGTCATGGGCGGTGGACACCTGGCCCACGTCTGGTAAACCCGATGCGTTGCGAAAGGTGCTGCGGCTCATGCCCAGCGCCCGCGCTCGGAGCGTCATCATCTGCGCAAAACGCTCCTCGTCGCCGCCCATCAGCTCACCGAGGGCGGCTGCGGCATCATTCGCGGATTTGGTGACCAGGCCGAGCAGCGCCTGCTCGACTGTGATATAAGTGCCGGGCAGCAGGCCGAGCTTCGTGGGCGACATCGACGCTGCCCATGATGAGACTGGAACCGGCTGTGAAAGCGCTATGCGCCGGTCGCGCAACGCCTCGAACAGCATGTAGATCGTCATCAGTTTTGTCAGGCTGGCAGGAAAGCGATACTCGTCGGCGTTCACCGCTGAAAGAATGTCACCGGTGGACGCGTCGATCATGATCGACGCATAGCGGTCAGACCCCACCTGTGCTGTCGCTCCACGAAGCGAGGTGGCGAGCAGTATTGCCACGATTGTCAGAGTTGTGAGTGAGCGCGCCAAGCAGCGGCGGTAGGAGGCGAACCTGGTCATTACGACCCATCCTTCTGAAAGCCATGCAAGCCTATAAAGGCAGCCCCCCGCTGTCCAGCGATTGTAGCTGGACAACTCCATTTTATACAGCGGCTTACCAACGACCTATCACTGTTCAGTTGAAGCTGCGGTAAACATTCCATGCTGCGTTGCACAAAAAGTGTTGACTTGAGATCGCCAACCCCGCACACACGGCTTGTTGCAGTGCAGCGCGCGGCGTCAAACGTCCGACGCGACCTGCTCCGCCGTATTCCGCAACTGCTGGGCGTACGGCACTCGCTTTCAAGCCGAACGGGGCAAACCCAGCACACGTAGGACATCGATATGAAGACCGCAGAAGAATTCGTCAGCTTCGGCCAGGGCAACGTCGAGGCGTTGGTCAAGTCCAGCCAGATCGTCGCGACCGGCCTGCAGGACATCGGCAAGATGATGGCAACGAGCGCACAGGCATCGATGGACGAGGCGATGAACACGTTTCGCGCCCTGACCAGCGTTCGTTCGTTCAAGGAGGCCATTGACCTCCAGGCCACGCTGGCCCGCTCGACGGTCGAGAAGACGCTGACGCAGACCGGCCAGGTCGCTGAAACCTCTTTCAAACTTGCCGAGCAGGCCATCGCGCCGATCGCCAGCCGTATGTCCTTGGCGGCGCAGTCTTTCGGCAAGGCGGCGTAACGCCGCTCCCCGACCCACGCCCGACTCACGTGAGAGTTGAAAACGGCCCGGGGCACTGCCTCGGGCCGTTTTTTTGTTTATAGCGCCACGCGCTCGGGTGAATATCCGGGAAGGCGAGTGCTAAACCTTTTCTCAGGCCATCGCGTTCCGATATGCCTCTCAAGGTAGGTCGATGGCCTTTCCGATTGGGACGGCGGCGCCGACCTGGTTTGAGCGGCAATCGCGCTATTTCGGCGCATTGATCTTAGGGAGGCGTTGTGGCGGCGCCGCAACGGCTCGGGTGTCAGGGTAGTGGGCTTTCAAGGCGATGAGCGACAACGACAAACGCGGCAACGGGGACGGACCCACGATAGGCGTCGTGGTGAAGGCGCGGCCAAAAACGCGCAAACCCGCGATGTACAAGGTTTTGATGCTCAATGACGACTACACGCCCATGGAGTTCGTCGTCCATGTGCTGGAGCGTTTTTTCCAGAAGACCCGCGAGGAGGCAACGCGCATAATGCTGCATGTGCACCGCCGGGGTGTCGGAGTCTGCGGAGCCTATACGTATGAGGTTGCTGAGACCAAGGTGACCCAGGTCATGGACCTAGCCCGGCAAAATCAGCATCCGTTGCAATGCACGATTGAGAAGGAATAGGCTGCACAAACCGCTATCCCGTCCCATCTATTTGCAACCTAAAATGCTTGGAACCCACATCGGATTGGGTCGGACCGTGCAAACGGTCGAGGCCCCAGCGCGAAGGAGCGTCATTCGCTATGTTGTCACGCAACCTTGAACAGACGCTGCATCGCGCCCTCTCCCTCGCCAGCGAGCGTCGGCATGAGTATGCCACGCTTGAGCACCTGCTGCTCGGCCTGGCAGAGGACAGCGACGCCGCTACCGTGCTCCGCGCCTGCGGAGTGGACCTCGACAAGCTTCGCCAAGACCTGGGCGAGTTCCTGGATAAGGATCTCTCCGGCCTCGCAACGGAGCGCCCTGGCGACCCGAAGCCGACTGCGGGCTTTCAGCGCGTCGTGCAGCGCGCCGCGATCCATGTGCAAAGCTCCGGTCGCGACGAGGTGACGGGCGCCAACGTGCTGGTCGCCCTGTTCAGCGAGCGCGAGAGCCACGCGGTCTATTTCCTGCAGCTGCAGGACATGACGCGGCTCGACGCGGTCAATTTTATTTCGCACGGCATCGCCAAAGCGCCCGGCCGCGCTGCCCAACGTCCGACGCAAGGCGCCAAGGAGGATAACACGTCCGAGAACGAGCGCGAGGAAAAGCCTGGCCGTCGCGCCCAGGATGCTCTCAGCAACTACTGCGTGAACCTCAACAAGAAGGCCGCCGCCGGCAAGATCGATCCATTGATCGGCCGCGACTCCGAAATCGAGCGCACGATCCAGATCCTGTGCCGGCGCACCAAAAACAACCCGCTGTATGTCGGCGACCCCGGCGTCGGCAAGACCGCCATCGCCGAGGGGCTGGCCAAGCGCATCGTCGAGGGCGACGTGCCGGAGGTGTTGGCAAAGTCCACGATCTTCGCGTTGGACATGGGCGCGCTGCTCGCCGGCACACGCTACCGCGGGGACTTCGAAGAGCGGCTTAAGGCGGTTGTTACCGAGCTTGAGGCGCACCCCGGCAGCATTCTGTTCATCGACGAGATCCATACCGTGATCGGCGCCGGTGCGACCAGCGGCGGCGCCATGGATGCGTCCAACCTGCTGAAGCCGGCGCTCGCGGCCGGCAGCCTGCGCTGCGTCGGCAGCACGACCTATAAGGAATACCGCAATTACTTCGAGAAGGACCGCGCGCTGGTGCGGCGCTTTCAAAAGATCGACGTGAACGAGCCGTCGCTGGAGGACGCGATCAAGATCCTCCGCGGCCTCAAGACCAACTACGAGAAGCACCACAAGGTCCGCTACACCGAGGAGGCGATCCGCGGTGCCGTCGAGCTTTCGGCCAAGTATATCAACGACCGCAAACTGCCGGACAAGGCAATCGACGTGATCGACGAGGTGGGCGCGAGCCGGATGCTGCAGCCCGAGGGCAAGCGCCGCAAGATGGTCACTCTGCGTGATGTCGAGGAGATCGTCGCCAAGATCGCCCGCATCCCGCCAAAGTCGGTCTCGGCCGATGACAAGGAGACGCTACGGAACCTCGAGCGTGACCTGAAGGCGATGGTGTTCGGCCAAGATAAGGCGATCGATGCGCTCGCTGCAGCGATCAAACTGTCCCGCGCCGGGCTGCGCGAGGCGGAGAAGCCGATCGGCAACTACCTGTTCAGCGGCCCGACCGGCGTCGGCAAGACCGAGGTGGCTCGGCAGCTCGCCAGCACCCTGGGCATCGAGCTGACGCGCTTTGACATGAGCGAGTATATGGAGCGGCATAGCGTGTCCCGCTTGATCGGTGCACCGCCGGGCTATGTCGGGTTTGATCAGGGCGGCCTGCTGACCGACGCCATCGACCAGCATCCACACTGCGTGCTGCTGCTCGACGAGATCGAGAAGGCGCATCCAGACCTGTTCAATATCCTGCTGCAGGTCATGGATCATGGAAAGCTGACCGACCACAACGGCAAGGTCGTCGATTTCCGCAATGTGATCCTGATCATGACGACGAACGCCGGCGCCAGCGACATGGCGAAGGAGGCCATCGGCTTCGGCAGTGTCGAGCGCGAGGGTGAGGATACCGAGGCGATCAAGCGGCTGTTCACGCCGGAGTTCCGCAATCGGCTGGACGCGACGATCACCTTCGCCGGGCTGACGCCGGAGATCGTGGGCCGCGTGGTGGAAAAGTTTGTCATGCAGCTTGAGGCGCAGCTTGCCGACCGCAACGTGACCATCGAGCTGTCTTCGGCGGCCAAGGAGTGGTTGGCCGAGCGGGGCTACGACCGGCTGTATGGCGCGCGTCCGTTGGGCCGGGTCATCCAGGAGTATATTAAAAAGCCGCTGGCCGAAGAGCTGCTGTTCGGCAAGCTGGTCAAGGGCGGTTCGGTCAAGGTCGCTTTGCGTGATAACAAGCTGGACTTTGAGTTCACCGAGGCGTCGCAGCAGGGCATGTCCAAGGCAGAGGGTGACGGTGACGAGGGCTCCTCGGAGCTTGAGCCGGAAACGGCGGAGTAGGATCTAGCGATGCAGGCCGGGCCGTATGCCCGGCCTGGTGCTTTGCAGAGGTTGTATGAGAGCAGTTTGGAATAGCCAGGTTGTGGCAGAAAGCGACGATATCGTCATCGTCGAGGGCAACGCCTACTTTCCCGTCGCAAGCCTGCGCTCCGAGTTCGTGGAGCCGAGCAATCACACGAGCACGTGCCCCTGGAAAGGGACCGCGCATTACATGTCGCTGAACGTCGGCGGGACGGTGAACAAGGATGCCGTTTGGTTCTATCCGGAGCCGAAAGAGGCGGCCGCGAATATTCGCGGCCGTGTGGCTTTCTGGAAGGGTGTGACGGTTTCGGCTTAGCTGCTCCGACGCTTGATCGCCAGCGGCCCGGCTGCCTGACACGTCGGCATCATCTCCAAACGGTTGATGTTTACGTGGGGGGGCAGGCCAACCACCCAGGCCACCGCCTCTGCGATGTCCTGCGGTGATAGCGGGGTCGTGCCGGCGTAAACCGCGGCGGCCTTGTCCGCGTCGCCTCCAAAACGTACCTTGCTGAACTCGCTGCCGCCAACTAGGCCAGGTTCCAAATCCGTAATTCGCACGCCGGTGCCGACTAGATCTGCCTTCAGGTTGGCACTGAAGTGCATTACGAACGCCTTGCTTGCGCCATAGACGTTGCCGCCGGGATAGGGGTAGCTCGCAGCCGTGCTGCTAAGGTTGATGATATGGCCGTGATCGCGCGCCACCATGCCCGGCAGGATCGCATGGGTAAGCCGAATTAGGCCGGTGACGTTGGTCGCCACCATCGTATCCCAATCCTCAAGGCTGGCCTGATGCGCCGGCGCTGTGCCCAAAGCCAGGCCGGCATTATTCACCAGCACGTCAACCTCTCGCCAGCCCTCGGGCAGGCTGCCCGGCAGCGCGGCTACTCCCGCCGCATCGGTTACATCAAGCTGGAACGGCAGCAGGTTCGCCCCGAGTTCGCTTTGCAGCGCCTGCAGCCGCTCGGCCCGGCGGCCGGTGGCGATCACGCGGTGGCCGTCGTGGATGAAGCGGCGGGCGATCGCCTCTCCGAAGCCGGCGGTCGCGCCGGTGATCAAGACGGTCAGGCTCATGATGGATGCTCCGTTGAATTATGACCGGAGACTAGCTGGCTAATCTGGCAGGCGAAAGCGCACGGAAACCGGGCAATGGTCAGAAAGCTGCTGCTTCGCGGCCTCGCTGGTTTCGCGATAAACCATGACCCGCAGCGTGTCGGCCTGCATCCAGCCGCGTGCGGCGCCGCCGGCCAGGATATGATCGATGAAGCTGTTGCCGCCCCAGCACGGGCTGCCCCGGCCTTCGGTCGCGCGGAGCAGGGGCGCCGTCGCGCTCAGCGCCGCCAGCAGCTCGTCGCGGTCCTCCATACGCCGATTGAAATCACCGAGCAGCACGAATGGCACGCCCTCGTCACGGCGTTGCGCGATCCAGCCCTGCAGCGGGGCGATCTGCCGACGCAGCGTCTCGCAAACCCGGCCGGAGTCGCCGGAAAGGCGCGCGTGGCTGCATCCGCTTTTCAGGTGGACAGCGAGCATGCGCAGCCGTCCGCCGGGCAGGTCGAGCGTGATGTCGGCGCCGCTGCGCAGGCGGTGCTCTGCGGTTGGATACACGTCGAGGCCGACGAGATCTGGGTTGCGCACGACCGCGATGCCGCGACGGACCGCGAAGCCGACCCGCTGCACCACGTGGTCGCCCGTGGTGAAAACGGCGTAGCGTTCTGGCGGGAAGACTTGCGCGGCAATCTCAGGCCCGTCCACCTCTTGAAAGGCGACAATGTCGGCGTCGAGCAGCAGCGCATAGCGACGGAGCGCATCGACGCCGTCGGGCTGCTTTGGATGCACGTCATCGGGCAAAGCCGGATCCCCGAAACCGCGGGCCGTGAGCCATTCGAGGTTCCAGGTCGCAACCCGCAGCTCGGCTGCCCCAGCGCTGCCGGATAAAACCAGCAGGAGGGCAAGAATTCGGATCACAGCAGGAGTGGTTCGGGCATTGCAGCAGCTTCGGCCGGCGGAGGCGTGTCGTCCAGCGGAATGATACCGCATTCCAATAGATACTCTGCCACAGCGTCATACCGGGCTGGCAGCCGCGTCGGATCCCGCACATCGCCGCGGGGCACCCAGATCACCGTGGTAAAACGCGCGCGCGTCAGCAGCACGCGATAGGCATTCAGCCGGTTTGAAACGGCCTCCATGCGGCGCGCGATGATCCAGGCGCTGCCGCGCAGGCTGCGGGCCTGCCACTCGGCGCCGCCCACCGTCCGGACCAGGTCGCCATCCCAGCATACGCCGGCTTGGTCCAGTTCGAGCCCTTGGACGCCGAACTCGGTCGCGACGACCTCGAGCGCGTCGGCGCTGCGAATGTCCGGCCACCGGTCCAGGAACCAGCGGGCAACCGCGTCCTCGTCCTGATGCGGCAATACGCTGCCCAGCCCTTCCGCCCGCAATCGGCGCGCCTGCGAACTCGCAAGCAGCCCAGATTGACGTCGCCCGCGGCTGCGCAATGCGGCCCGCATGGCGTCCAACGAGCGCGTCAGGCGGAAAGGGGCGCCGCCCGCGGTCTTAGCGATCTCGCTCGCCCGGTTTGGGCGGTCGGAGAGCACGGCCTCGACCCAGGCTGCCGCCGAAGGCGCGTTTACGCTGCGGACAACCTCGCCCAAATGCAGCCGGTCGTCCCAAGCTATGCTTGGGGCGGCGGCAAGACGCTGGCGCAGGTCGGCGGCCTCCTTCGCGTCGGTCGGCGCCACCGCGTGCCAGTTCGGCCGCTCGGCCAGGGCCCGGCCCCATTCGGCGATGCCGCCTTCGCCCGCATGGATCTCCTGCCCGCCGCCGAGCAGGCAGACGACCACCGACCAGTCCTGGTGCCGCGCCATGATGTCGAGCAGGTGGCCGGGTTCGGAGGTGGCGAGCGGCACCGGCCGGCCGCGCGTCTTGCCGACGGCGTGCGATGCGGTCCAGCAGCGCTGCGCCTCATCAATGATCAAGATGCGCTCCGGCGGCGGCCCGGCTTCTTGGACGTGATGGTCGCGAAAGCGGGGCAGCGCCTGGATGACGCCCTCCGTCCGCTGCTGCGCCGCCCGCCGTCCCATACCGCGGCGAACGGCGTCCCGCACCAGCGCCTCCCGCAGCACGTGCACCAGGGTGGGATTGCCGGTGAGGAAAGCGGCGCCGTGACCGGCAAAGGCAAGGTCGAGGCCGCATAGCGTTTTACCCGCGCCGGGGTCGCCGGTGACGAACACGGCGAGATGCAGGCCCTCGGCGCGGGCCTGCCCGACCGCATCGGCCACCGCCGCCGCGGTTCGCGCCAGCCCGCCGCGCCCAGCCTGCGCCAAGGTGAGCGCCGTGACGTCGTGGCGCGCATACAGCAGGCACGCCGCCTCGACCAACGCGGGCACCGGGCGATAGGGCGCGGCCCGCCACGCGCTGGGCGGCGCCGCGCCGGGCACCGCTGGGAAGCCGACGGCTATTTCCAACAGTAAGCCCGGCAGCAGCAGCCGGGTTGTCTCAACTACCGACGCTGCCCCGAGTATCGGCAACGGCCGGGCGCGTTGCGGGTGGTCGCCGTTCGGCACGACCAGGATCGGCAGGACCGGCATGCGCCTGCACCCAGCGTGGAAATCTGCAAGATCCAGCGCGGAGTCCTCGATCGCCTTCCGGTCCGCGGCGCTGAAGCGGTTTGCCTCCATGGCGATGCGGAACACCAGTATTGCACCCGGAGTGATCACGACCGCATCGACGCGGCGGCCCAAACGCAGCAGCCGATAATCCAAAACCGTCGCCCATTGCTGCGTTCCCGGTATCCTTGCCAAAGCGTCCTGCAGCAGCCCAACGCCCTTTGACCCGGTCCGCATGAGCAGTGCCGGCACGCTGCCGCACCAGGTCTCGTCCAGGCTCGATGGCAATCCGTCGGGCATGCCGCCGTTATTGCTGGGAAACCGTCACATGCGCTTGAGCCTTAGTGCCCCTTCAGCCCTCGGCTTCCCCGGCCCGCTTATAGGGCGACAGCTCGGCCAATGCGTCCATGTCGGCCTGCACCGCCGGGCGCTCCTGTTCCAAGAAGCCGGCTACGGCCCGGCGCAACCCGGTATGGGCGATCCAATGGGCAGAGTAGGTCGGCCGCGGCATGTAGCCGCGCTGGATCTTATGCTCGCCTTGCGCCCCGGCCTCGACGCGCTGCAGGCCGTGCTCGATGGCGAACTCGATCGCGCGGTAGTAGCACAGCTCGAAGTGCAGGAACGGCCAGTCGCCGCGGCAGCCCCAGTTGCGGCCATACAGCGCCTCGTCGCCCGCCAGGTTGAGCGCGCCAGCGACCGCCATCCCATCGGACTCGGCCATCATCAGCACGACCCGGTCGCCCAGGCGCTCGGACAGCATCGGGAAGAACTTGCGGGTCAAGTAGGCGCTGCCCCACTTGCGATCGACGGTCGAGGTATAGAACCTATAGAACGCGTCCCAGTGCTTCGGCTGGATCTCGTGCCCGCGCAGCGCCAGGAAGCGCAGTCCGGCCGCGTTGGCGTCCCGCCGCTCCCGCTTGATCGACTTGCGCTTGCGCGAGCTCAGCGCTGCCAGGAAGTCGTCGAACGTCGTATAGCCCGCATTCTCCCAATGGAACTGCGTGCCCAGGCGCTGCAGCCAGCCGGCGCGGCCCAGCGCTTCCCAATCCGCCGCCGTGCAGAACGTCGCATGCACGGAGGAAAGGTTCAGCTCCTGGCAGGCCTGCGCCAGTGCGTGGCCCATCGCCTCGGCGCCGATCCCGTCACGCGCCAACAGGCGTGGACCGGGCACCGGACTGAACGGCACGGCGACCTGCAGCTTGGGATAGTAGCTGCCGCCGCCGCGCTCGAACGCATTGGCCCAGCTATGGTCGAAGACGTATTCGCCGTAGCTGTGCGACTTGGCATACATGGGCGCCACCGCCACGACGCGGTCGCCGTCCCGCAGCGCCGCATGCTGCGGCATCCAGCCGGTGCGCGCGTTGGCGGACCCGCTATCCTCCAATGCGCTGAGAAAGGCGTGGCTCACGAACGGATTGCCCGGACCGGCGCAGGCGTCCCACTCCGCCGCAGGAACCTCGGCGACGTGCGGATGCAGCGTCAGCGTAAACGTCGGGAGCTTGTCGGGCATGGCGGACATTGCCGGCATATGGCGCGGACGCCGCCAGGGGAAACCCTTCAATCGATTTCGAACATGCCCTCGACCTCGACGGCGGCGTCGAGCGGCAGGGCAGGGACGCCGATGGTGCTGCGGGCGTGGCGTCCGGCCTCGCCGAATACCGCGACGGCCAAGTCCGACGCGCCGTTCATCACCGCGGCGTGCTGGGTGAAATCCGGCGGGGACGCGATGAAGCCGCCGAGCCGGACGACGCGCCGGACCCGGCCCAGGTCGCCGTCGCAAGCGTTACGTAGATGGGCCAGCAGGTTGACGAAGCACAGCCGCGCGGCACGCTGGCCCTGCTCGATGTCCACGCCCGCGCCGACCTTGCCGGTGACGGCGACGCTGCCGTCCACCGCCGGAAGCTGGCCGGATATGACCACCAGCCTTCCCGTGACGACGTAGGGCACGTAGTTGGCGACCGGCGCCATCGGCGTCGGCAAGGTTATACCGAGTTCGGCAAGCTTTCGATCGACTGAGTTCATCGCAGATCCCTAACCCAAGTCCTTAACCATTGGCGACGAGGCGCAGCCCCGGCCGGCGCGAGCGGGGCTGGGCGGGCAGGTCCATCGGCAGCAACGGCGCCGCGGCGCCGTCGTCCGGGATAGCGTCCGGCACGCCCTCCGGCACATCGCAGCGCCCAAGGTAGGCAATGGCCAGATTGCGGAAGACATAGTCGAGGATCGAGGTCGCGTGACCGACGTCCGGATCTCCCTCGACCCGGCCGGCCGGCCCGAACCGGGTCAGGGTGAAGGCGTGCACATAGTCCTGCAGCGCCACCCCATGCTGCAGGCCGAGGTTCACCGCCGCCATGACGCTGTCCGTCATGCCGCGCATTGCCGCGCCCTCCCGCGGCAGCGTGACGTGCACTTCTCCCAGGGTGCCATCGGCATACTCGCCGGTCCGCACATAAACGCGATGCCCGCCGACCGCGGCCTTTTGCGTATAGCCGCGGCGGCGGGCTGGCAGCTCGCGGCGATGCGGCGGCTGCTGCGGCACGACGCCGGCGACCGGACGGGGCGGCATGGCGTGAAAATACGGTGCGACGGCATCGTGCATGGCCTGATGCGCCGCGAGCCCGGCAGGAGCGAGGACCGGATCGCCCGAGAGCAGCCGTGCGAGCGCTGCCTCGGCCGTCATGCCTCGGCCAGCGAGCCGGGCCAACGCCGAGCGGGTCAGTGCGCCATCCGGTCCCACGGGGGAGAAGCTTGGCGCGATGCCGCCGGTGTCGGCCCCCAGCAGCGCGTCCGCGGGACCGGGGGGCAGGATGGCCGTGCACGGCACGCTCGACGAGCCGCGCAACGCGGAGGCGCGCGCGTCGAATGCTGCGGCGGCCAGTGCCGGCACGGCGGCCTGCGGCGGCGGCATCGGCCAGGAGGGCAGGCGGGACAGCAGGTCGGGCTGATCGCCGGCGAAGCTGAGGTCGGCGGTGGCGCGCAGCAGGGCAGCAATGCAGCGCGCGACGTCCCGGGCGGCCGGGCTGTCGTATTCGAGGTCGAGCAGCGCCAGCAGCCCGTCGAGGTCGGTGATCCCCACGGCGAAGCGGGATGCGCCCGGCGCGCTGAGCCGTAGCGCGGTCGCGGCGGTGGCGACCGCGTCGGTGAACGCCGCCGTGTTGAAGCCATGCGCCCCGTCATGGAACGCGGGCAGGTTCAGCACGAAGCCCGGCGGCGCACCGACGCTGCCGTTCCAAACCGGCGCGGTCGGCGCCGCCTGCCGGTGCAGCAGCAGCGCATGCAGGCGATCGGCCAAAGCGGTGTCCCCAACCTCCCGCGCGCGGTTGGCGACCGGACGGATCCAGCTATCGGCGGCGCGCGGCAGCGTGACCCGGCCCTCGCCCGGCGCCAAGGCGGCGAGTGCACTGGCGGCGCGGTCGTCCCATGCGGCGGGGAGGCTTAGGGCGCGGGCAGGGGCGTCCGGATCGGCGCCGGCGGCCGTGTCGCGCATGCGCACCCCGCGCCAAATTCGAGTGTTCTTCATGCCGCGCTGCCCATCCGCCGATGCTACGGGGAGCGCGGTTGCGGGGGAAGCCGAAATCTCGCTGCGGCAGGCGTGGTGGACCGCGCTGGCCGGGTCGCCTATATCGTCCGCATGACCATCGGCACCCGACTTTTCACCTATTTCCGTGGCCGCCCCATCGGCAGCGACGAGGCTGGCAACCGCTACTTTGAGGAGAAGCGCGCCCGGCCTGGCCTGCCGCTCCGCCGCTGGGTGATGTATGCGGGCGAGGTGGACGCGAGCCAGGTGCCGGCCGAGTGGCACGCTTGGCTGCACTACACCACCGACCAGCCGATACCCTTGGCATCGCGCAAGCCGTGGCAAAAGCCGCATCAGCCCAACCTAACGGGCACGCCGGGCAGCTATCGTCCGCCGGGCCATGACTATCGCGGCGGGCACCGCGCGCCGTCCACTGGCGATTACGAATCGTGGACGCCGGGCAGCTAGGCGCATGGCAGGATCGAAGCGGAGCGTCGCCGAGCTGGCGGCGGGGGCGGCGGTATTGCTCGTGACCGTCGGGTTCATGGCCTATGCGGCGGTCAACACCGGCCGGGGCAGCAGCAGCGGCCTCCGGCTGTCGGCGCGGTTCGACAACGTGGGCAGCATCGCCTCTGGCGCGGACGTGCGCATCGCCGGCGTCAAGGTCGGCAGCGTGGCCGCGACCAGCATCGACCCGAAAACCTATCAGGCGGTCGTCAACTTCTCCGTGCAGCCGGACATCAAGCTGCCGGACGATACCAGCGCCACGATCTCGACCGGGGGATTGCTCGGCGGCTCCTTTGTCACCGTCACCCCTGGCGGCAGCGACAAGATCCTGGGCGACGGCGGCGTGATCACGGTCACGCAATCCGCGGCGAACCTTGAGGACCTGCTGGGCAAGTTCATCTTCAACGTCGGCAGCCTGGCGGACGCGACGCAGAAGTCGCTCGACCAGAACAAGCCTGGTGCGCCGAAATGAATGCGGCGCCCGCGCTGTGGCCGATGGCCGATGGCAGCCCGGTCTCCTGCCGGGAGAAGCTTCGGACGCTTGAAGAAAACCACGCCGAGGCTGCGCAGGTGCTGCAGGATGCATTTGAGGACGCCGTGCTCATGGGGGTGGACGAGACCGCGATGCGCCGCATCCTGCTCGACATGGTCGCGGGCCTGCGCAGCCCGAAGCGCGGCTGATGCGGCGCTTAGCCTTTTTGGCAGTGCTGGCAGCGGGGTCCGCGCAGGCGCAGCCGGCCGGGCCGTTGCCTCCGACCGACGCCTGGCTGCCGCGCAACACGGCGGAGCTCGCCGTGCTCGACAAGGTGCGTGCGCAGCCTGCGCCGCTGACCGTGCGCGTGGGGCAGAGCGTGCCGTGGGGTTCGTTGACCATCACCGTGCGCGGTTGCGTGACCCGCCCGCCGGACCTGCCGCAGGACAGCGCGGCCTTCCTCGAAGTGACGGACGGCCGCGCCACCGGCAATGCGTTCCGCGGCTGGATGCTGGCCAGCGCGCCGGCGCTGTCGCAGATGGAACACCCGATCTACGACCTGCGGGTGACGTCGTGCCACTGAGTGCGACTCCATTGGGCGGAATGACCGTGGCGCGGTCGGCGCTGCTGCTCGACATGGACGGCACGCTGCTCGACATCGCGCCGGCGCCGGACCAGGTGCGGGTCGCGCCAGGCTTGCCCGAGGCCCTGCGCCGGCTGCGGGACACCATGGGCGGCGCGCTCGCGATTGTGACAGGGCGTCCGATCGAGCAGGTGGACAGCTTGTTCGGCAAGGTTCCCTACGCTGTGGCCGGGGAGCATGGCGGTGCGATCCGGCACGCACCCGGCGCCGAGGTCGTGCGCGCCAGCCTGCCGACTCCACCGGCCGAGTGGATCATCGCAGCCGCGCGTATCGCCGACGCGCATCCGGGAGTGCTGCTGGAGCAGAAGCAGCGCGGCTTCGTGCTGCACTACCGGGCGGTGCCGACGCTGGGGCCGGTGCTGCGCGACGCCGCCTTGGCGCTGATCGCGCCGCTCGCGGGGCAGTTCCAACTCATGGAGGCGCTGATGGCCTGGGAGATCAGGCCGCGCGGCGCGGATAAGGGCAGCGCCGTCGAGGCGCTGATGACCGAGGCGCCGTTCGCCGGGCGGCGTCCGATCTTCATCGGTGATGATGTAACGGACGAGGACGGCATGCGCGCCGCCCGTGCCCTGGGCGGAGCCGGGCTCCGGGTCGATGAGTTTTTTGGCGACCCGAACGGGGTGCGCACGTGGCTGGCCCAGGCCGCTGGCAGCCCTGGTGCATGGCCGCTGCTGCCGGTTCACGCGATTCTGTGAGTTAAGCGACCGCGGCGGCGACCGTCTTGCCGCCGAGATAGGCGGCGCGGACGTCCGGGTTGCTCCACAAATCGGCGGGCTTGCCCGCGACCAGCAGGCTGCCGGTCTCCAGCACATAGCCGCGATCGGCGACCGAAAGCGCCAAATGCGCGTTCTGCTCGACCAGCAGCACCGTGGTGCCACGGCGGCGGATTTCCGTAATGATCCGGAACACCTGCTGCACGATCAGCGGCGCGAGGCCGAGCGACGGTTCGTCCAGCAGCAGCAGCCGCGGCTTAGCCATCATGCCGCGGGCGACCGCGACCATCTGCAGCTGTCCGCCGGACAAGGTCCAGCCCAGCGCGTGCTCCAGCCGTTTCAGGTCGGGGAAGAAGACCAGCATCTCGTCGGTCTCCTGCTCCAGGACCCGGCGGGCGACGCCGCGGCGGTTGCTGCCGCCCAGCAGGATGTTCTCCCGCACGGTCAGGCCCGGGAACACCCGGCGCCCCTCTGGCACGTGCGCGACGCCAAGCCGCACGATCGCCTCCGGCTTCATGCCGATCAGCGACTGCCCGGCGAAGCTGAGCCGGCCCGAGACGTTGGGCACGAGGCCCGATATGGCGCGCAGCGTGGTGCTCTTTCCCGCGCCGTTGCTGCCCAGCAGGGCGACAATCTCGCCCTCCTCGACCACCAGCGAAAGTTCCTTCAGTACGTCGGCGGCGCCATAGCGGGCGACCAGGCCGCCCAGTTCAAGCAGCGGCATCTTGACGGGGCTCCCCAAGGTAGGCGGCGATGACGTCCGGGTGGGACAGCACCTCGCGCGGGCCGCCATCGGCGATGCGGCGGCCGAAGTTCAGCACGGTGATGTGGTCGGCCACCTGCTCGACCAGGTTCATGTCGTGATCGACGATCAGGATCGTCAGGCCGTGGCCCTTCAGCCGGCGGAGCAGGGCGCCGAGCTCCTGCTTCTCCGTGAGGTTGAGGCCGGCGGCAGGCTCGTCCAGCAGCAGCACCTGCGGGTTGCCGGCGAGCGCCCGGGCGATCTCGACATAGCGCTGGTAACCGTACGACAGGGTGCCGACCATCCGGTTGGCGTATTCGCGCAGGCCCACGAAGTCGAGCGCCGCAAGGGCACGTTCCACGACGAGGGCCGGCTGTTCGGCGATGTCGTTGCCTGGCCGCTCGGTGCCGACCATGACGTTTTCCAGGACCGACATACCCCGAAAAACCCGGATATTTTGAAAAGTGCGGGCCAGGCCGCGGCGGGTGCGCTCGTGCGGCGCGGTGCCGGTCACGTCTTGGCCGGCGATGGCGATGCGCCCGGCCGTCGGCCGATACAGCCCGGTCACGACGTTGATGAAGGTCGTTTTGCCGGAGCCGTTGGGGCCGATCAGCGCGTGCACGCTGCCGCGGCGAACCGCCATGTCGACGCCGTCCAGCGCCTTTAAGCCGCCGAAATGCTTGGCGAGGTTTTCGATGTTCAGCGCGACATCGGTGCTCTCGGACCCGCGCTGGCTCAGCAGGGGCAACGGCGTGACCGCGCCGGTGATGACCGGCGCCGCGCGGCGCAGGCGCTGGGTCAGGCCCCATAGCCCGTCCGGGAGGAAGACCATGATCAGGATGACGGCGGCCCCATAGACCGCGAGATAGACCTGGCGCAGGAAGCGCAACCACTCCGGCAGGATCACCAGCAGCCCGGTGCCGAGCAGCGCGCCAAAGGGCGACTGCACGCCGCCCAGCAGCGCCATGGTCAACAGGACGATGCTCTCGCCGAAGCCGAACTGGTCCGGGCTGATGTAGGCGAAGGCGCCAGCGAACAGCCCGCCGCCGAGGCCGCCGAGCACCGCGCTGATGCCGAACGCCAGCACCTTCGTGCTATAAACGTTGATGCCGCAGGTGCTGGCGGCGATCTCGTTGTCCCGCACGGCCTGCATGGCGCGGCCGAGCCGGGTCGTCTTCAGCCGCCAGATATACCAGGTGACGCAGACGAGGGCGACGAGGCATAGCGCCAAGTAGTGGTCACCGGTGTCGAGCCGCAGGCCCGGCACGCTGGGCCGCGCAATGCCCTTCACCCCATCCGGCCCATGCGTCAGGCCGATCCAGTTGTTCAGCACCAGCGTCAGGATCTGCTGGAAGCTGATGGTGACCATGGCGAGATAGTGGCCGCCGAGCCGCAGGCTGGCGAAGCCGAGCGCCACGCCGAACACCGCCGCCAGCGCGATGCCGGCCCCGAGTGCGGCGAAGAACGGCAGCCCGTAGTCGACGGTGCCGAGCGCCACGCCATAGGCGCCCAGGCCGAAGAACGCCGCCTGCGCCAGCGAGATCTGCCCGCAATAGCCGAGCACCACTACGAGGCCGGCCACCGCCACGGCGTAGGTCGCCGCCTGCATGACGATGTTGAGCGTGTAGCCCTGCTCCGGCACGAGCATGGACAGCGCCAGCACGCCGACGATGGCGGCGGCGAGCGCCGGCAGGCCGCGCCAGGTGCGTGCCTGCACCACGCTGGGTGTGGCGGGAAGCGTCGTGGCGCTCATGCCTTCTCCGCGATCTTTTCGCCGAACAGGCCCTGCGGCCGGACCAGCAGGAACAGCAGCAGCAGGCCAAACGCCAGCGCATCCTTGTAGGGGACCGAGATATAGGCGGCGCCGAAGGTCTCGACGACGCCGAGCGCCAGGCCGCCCAGGATCGCGCCAGGGATGTTGCCGAAGCCGCCGATGATGTTGGCGGCGAAGGCCTTGAGCGAGATGATGGCGCCCATGCCGACCGACACGAACAGCACCGGCGCGACCAGGATGCCGGCCAGCCCGCCAAGCGCCGCGCTATAGGCGAAGGTGATCAGGATCATCAGCGCGACGGGGATGCCGAGCAGGCTCGCCATCTCCTTGTCCTGGCTGGTCGCCTGCAGCTTCTTGCCCAGCAAAGTCTTCTCGAAGATCAGGAACTGCAGCAGCACCATCACCGTCGCGGTCACGATGATGGCGATATACTGGCTGTCCATGAACACGCCGCCAACCTCGAAGCCCGGGCTGTCGAACAGGCCGGGTAGCACCTCCGGGCTAGGGCCATACAGCGCGAGCACGGTGTTGGCGAGAAAGATGCTGGCGCCGATCGTGCTGATGATGACCGGCAGCTGGCCGCGGTGGCGCAACGGCCAGTAGGTCGCGCCGGCGAACAGAACGCCGAACCCGGCCATCAGCACGACCGCGATCGGCAGCGCCACGAAGTAGGGGATGCCCAGCACGGTCGACAGCACGACCATGGCGTAGGCGCCCAGCATGGAGAACTCGCCCTGGGCGAAGTTCACCACGCTCGCCGCCCGGATCAGCAGCACGAAGCCCAGGGCCACCAGCGCATAGATCGCGCCGATGCCGAGCCCGGTGAACAGCAGTTGCGGGATCAGGCTCAAGGCTACTCTTTGACCTCGATCCGGCGGTCGAAAACGATCTTGCCGTTGTCGTTCTTGACCACGTTGTAGCCGCGCAGGCCGTCGCCCTTGTCGTCGAAGTTGTATTCGCCCTCCGCCCCGGCAAAGCCGCGTATGGCCGCCAGCGCCGTGCGGATTTTCTCAGGATCCGTGCTGCCGGCGTCGCCAATCGCGCGCCCCAGCAGGTTCACCGCGTCGAACGCCCAGGAGGACTGGTTGTCGGGGATGGCTTTATACAGAGCCTGGTAGCGCTCGGAAAACGCCTTCGAGGCCGGAGTCGCGTCCACCGCGTAGTCCGCGACGCCATAGGTGCCGAACAGCGCCCGTCCGGCCAGGTTGAGTGCCGTGGTGTTCACGATGGAGGGCGACCCAACCCAGGGGACCGTGACGCCGAGCTGGCGGAGCTGGCGCGCGAAGATGCCGAGGTCGCTCTCGAAGGTGAAGTAGCTGCCTACGACGTCGGCGCCCGACTGCCGCACCGCCAGCACCACCGCCGTATAGTCAGATGCCTGGTTGGTGTAGCCCTGCATCAGCACCGGGGTGATCCCCTTGTCCTTCAGCGCCGCCTCCAGCGCCTTGGCCCCGTTGCTGCCGAAGGCGTCGGTCGAGAACACGACCGCCCATTTCTGTTTCTTGAGGTCGCCGGTGCCGAACTCTGCGATGACCTTAGCGGAATAGCTGTCATTCGGACGGCAGCGGAACAGCCACTTGTTGCCCTCCTGCGTCAGGGTCGGGTCGGTGCCGCCGAACATCATGGGCTTGGCGGCCTTCAGCACGTCGGGCGACATCGCATGCACCTGGGTGGACCGGATGGAGCCGATGAACGCCACTATGTCGGACCGGCCGGCCAGCCGGCTGAACGCCAGCACCGCGCCGGGGTTGGTGGTCTGGTCGTCCTCGATCACAAGCTCGAGCTTGCGGCCCAGCACGCCCTTCTCGTTCACCGCGTCAAGCGCCTGTCGGGCGCCGTTGAGCTGGAGTTTCCCAGCCTCCGCGGCGGGTCCGGTGGATGGGGAAACGACGCCGATCTTGATGGTGTCCTCGGCCCGGGCGAACCGCGGTGCCGTCACGATTGCGGCGGCGGACAGCCCAAGCGCTCGTCGGGTCAGATGGGGGAACGCCATGGTTTCAACTCCCTGCACGGCTCTGCCGGCCGTCACTCTGAAAAATAGGAACACAGGCACGGGGCGACGGCAAGCCTAGGCGTATGTTATCGATATCGCAACGTCTGCGGCCATCGCTGGCAGGTGGATCAGCATAGTATCAGCGTCGGCTATGACCGCCAGACGTTCGAGCAGACGGCCCGTGCGCGTGTCCCACGTCGCCGCCCAGTAATGGCCGGCCCTCAACCCCGGCACCCGCACCGACACGGCCGAGCGCCGGTCCTGGTCGACCCGTCCGTCCGGCAGCAACGGCGAGGTGCGCAGCAGCCACAGCACCGCCTGCTGCGGATCGCCGCAGGCGAAGCAAGTCACCTCAGGGTCATCTACCGCCACATCGAGCGGCCGGCGGTCGAATCGCGGCCAGTCCACCAACGGCAGGAAGTCCGCAAGGCTCCGCTGCGCCTGCCGCATCCCGGCGGTCAGCGTGTGCGGATGCCGGTTCGGCCAGCGCATGCCGCCGCCGGCGCCGCCCGACGCCAGATGCGCCCACTGCATATGCCGAAAGTACTCGTCGTCGAACGGCTCCGGCAGGATGATCCTATGGTCCTTGAAGGTATGGATCGGGCCGTGCTCGCTGTCGAAGAACGGGCGCTGGTCGGTGATCTCCGCCAGCGCCTCCCGAACCAGCTTGCCCGCGGCGAGCGCCGGGGCGACCGTGTCCTGCGGATGGTCGATCGTGTCCTCCTCGTAAAAATGGTTGTTGGCGAAATCGAGCGCCGGATGGCGAAACACTGGCGCGTTCAGCCACGGCTTCCAGTGCAGTTCCGGCCCGAACACCGACACGCACTGCGGATGCGTCCGGCCATGCAGCCGCATTTCCAGGTTGCGCAGGAACGGGCCGACATCGCCGATGTAGTCGTTGAAGCAGTCGGGGCGGTCCTCGCCCTGCACCGGGTGCATCTCATTCCACAGGTCCCACGCGAACAGCGCGCCGCTGCCGCCCCAGCGCCCGGTCGCGAACGCCAGCCGCGCCTTCACCAGCGCCCGCACCTCGGGAGAGACCATCAGGCTGGTGCGGTCGGCGCAGGGGCCGCTATTGGCGGCGTTATAGGGATGCAGGTCCCAGCGCACCCAATGGAAATAGGTGTCGAGCGGCGTGAGCAGGATACGCAGGCCAGCGGCGGCCACGAGCCGGAACAGGTCGTCCCAGAGCTGGACCATCACTGGGTTGAAGCTGCCGGCGGGCTGCTCGAAGAAGTGCTCGCCTGTCTCGGCGTATTCCAGCATCAGCCGCAGGCAGGTCACGCCGCTGTCGCTGAGGTAGGCCAGATGCCGCTCTATCGCGCCAAGGTCGCTTCGGTGCAGCAGGCCGCGCCACTCGATCCAGCTTATCCCGTCATTCTGCCCGATCGGCGTCCAGGCCGCACCGGTGTCGGTGACGAAATACGGCCGGCCCGGCGCGCGATCGATCCAACTGAGGTTCGACACGCGCCCCTATCTCACGTGCGCCACTCGCAGCGCGTTCGTGGTCCCGGGCTGGTTGAATGGCACGCCGGCGGTCACCACGACCTCCTGGCCCGGCGCTGCCAGGCCCTCGCTGCGGGCCAGGCGGATCGCGCGCGTCACCGTCTCCGACATCGTATGTATCTCCGGCGTCACCAGCGCGTGCACGCCCCACACCACCGCGAGCCGCCGGGCGGTCGAAAGGTTCGCAGTCAGGCCCAGCACCGGGCAGTCCGGCCGTTCGCGCGCCACGCGCAGCGCCGTGCTGCCGCCCTCGGTGAAGGCGACGATCGCCGCCGCGCCGATGGTGTACGCGACCTGCCGGCTCGCCGCCGCGATCGCCGAGGCCGACAGCGGCTCCGGCGCCGGGCGGCTCGCCTCGACGATGGCGCGCCAGCCGGGGTCGCGCTCCACCCGCTCAACGATGCGGTCCATGATGTTGACGGCCTCGTAGGGATACTGCCCGGCTGCCGTCTCGGCGCTCAGCATCACCGCATCGGCGCCGTCGAACACCGCGGTCGCGACGTCCGACGCCTCCGCCCGGGTGGGCGCCGGGGCGGTGATCATGCTTTCCAGCATCTGGGTTGCGACCACCACGGGGATGCCGCGCTCCCGGGCGGCGCGCACGATGCGCTTCTGCGCGAGCGGAACCTCCTCGGGCGGCAGTTCCACCCCCAGGTCGCCGCGCGCGACCATCACCGCGTCCGACAGGGCCAGGATCTCGTCCAGGTTATCGAGCGCTTGCGGTTTTTCCATCTTCGTCATGATCCAGGCACGCCCGGCGGTGATCTCCTTCGCCTCCGCGACGTCCTCGGCCCGCTGCACGAAACTCAAGCCGATGTAATCGACCCCGTGCTCCAGCGCGAAATCGAGGTCCAGCCGGTCCTTCGCCGTCAGCGCCGGGATCGGCAGCGCCACGTCGGGAACGTTAACCCCCTTACGGTCCGACAGGCTGCCGCCGGTCACCACCTCGGTTTCCAAGTGGTCCTCCCGCACATGCGTCACCCGCAGCCGCAGCTTGCCATCGTCCAGCAGCAGCGAGGTGCCGATCCCCGCCGCCCGGATGATCTCGGGATGCGGCAGCTCGACCCGGCGGCTATCGCCCGGCACCGGCGACAAATCGAGCCGGAAACCCTGCCCGGTCTGCAGCACGATGCGCCCGCCCTGGAATTTGCCGACCCGCAGCTTCGGTCCTTGCACGTCGGCCAGGATGCCGATCGGCCGGCCCGACTGCTCCTCCAATGCCCGGATCATGGTGATACGCGCCAGGTGGTCGGCGTGGCTGCCATGGCTGAAGTTCAGCCGGAACACGTCGGCGCCGCCGTAGAACAATCGGGACAGCACCTCGGGCGAAGCGCTGGCCGGGCCGAGCGTCGCGATTATCTTCGTGCGCCGGCGACGGCGTAGCTTGATGCGGGCGGGCATAGCGGGTCCTTAAAGGGAGGCGATCAGCACGGCCCGGAGGTCATTCACGTTCGTGAGCGTCGGCCCCGTGCGGACCAGGTCGCCCACGGCGTCGAACAGGCCGTAGCTGTCATGCGCCGAGAGAACGGCGCGAGGATCAAGCCCCATCGACCGTGCCCGCGTCAACGTGCTGGGCGTGACAATCGCGCCGGCGGCGTCCTCGGTTCCGTCGATGCCGTCGGTGTCGCCAGCCAGTGCCCAGATGCCAGGCGCCCCGCGCAGCGCGATCGCCAGGCCCAGCAGAAACGCCGTGTTGCGCCCGCCGCGGCCGGCCGGGCCCTGGCCGATGGTCACCGTCGTCTCGCCGCCCGAAAGCAGCACGCAGGGGGCAGGCAGCGGGTGGCCGTGGCCGCGCACGCTATGGGCGATGCCGGCCATGACGGTGCCGAGCTCCCGGCTTTCGCCCTCCAGCGCGTCGCCCAGGATCAGCGGCGTGAGGCCGTGCGCCCGGGCGGTGGCCGCCGCCGCATCCAGCGCCATGGCAGGCGTCGCGATCATCCGGACGTCGGCGTCGATCTCGTGCGGCTTGGGCGTTTCCGGGCCGTCGTTACGGGGTAGGACCAGGCTGTAATGCGCGGCGATGGCGCGCACGTCGGCCCAGCTGGACGGGTCCGGCACGGTCGGGCCGCTGCCGATGACGGCCGGGTCATCGCCGGGCACGTCGCTGATGGCGAGCGTGACCACCTTCGCCGGGTGGGCCGCCGCCGCCAGCCGCCCGCCCTTGATGGCCGACAGATGTTTGCGGACGACGTTCATCTCGCCGATCGTGGCACCGCTCGCCAGCAGGGCACGGTTGACGCGCTCGGCATCCGCGAGCGTCAGGCCCGGTCCGGGCAGCTCCAACAGCGCCGACGCGCCGCCCGACATCAGCGCGATCACCAGGTCGTCCGCGGCCAGGCTCTGCACCGCCGCCAGCACCCGACGCGCGCCGGCCTCGCTGTTGGCGTCGGGCACCGGGTGCGACGCCTCGACGACCTCGATCGCCCGGGTCGGCACGGCATGGCCATACCGGGTGACGACGACGCCGGTCATCGCCACGTCCGGCCAGGCGTCCTCAAGTGCGGCTGCCATCACCGCGGCCGACTTCCCGGCGCCAACGACCACGACGCGCCCCGCGGGCCGCTCCGGCAGATGCGCCGCCAGCACCTGCCGCGGATCGGCGCTCGCGACGGCCGCGTCGAAAATGGCCCGCAGCGTAATACGGGCCTGAGCGTCGTCCCACGGCATTGGGGTCTCCTTCGGGTTGGCAAAGGTACTATGGCCCGATGATCGCGGCTACGCCAAGCGACCCGGAATAAGTTGTTCCATTTTGGAAATGTGTGACATAAACGTTTAAGCAACAAAATTAGGAAGCGAAATGTCCGGACTGTCATTGGCGCCCGGCCTCGATGCGCGCGCGCGACCGATGACGCGGGAGGAGAAGAAGGTCATCCTCGCCTCCTCCGCCGGGACCATCTTCGAGTGGTATGACTTCTATCTCTATGGCTCGCTCGCGGCCACGATCGGCTCACAGTTCTTTTCTTCGTTCCCTGAGGCCACCCGCAACGTGTTCGCGCTGCTGGCGTTCGCCGCCGGGTTCGTGGTGCGGCCGTTCGGGGCGCTGGTGTTCGGGCGGTTGGGCGACATCGTCGGCCGCAAGTATACCTTCCTGGTCACCATCCTGATCATGGGCGCTTCGACCTTCATCGTCGGCTTGCTGCCGTCCTACGCCAGCATCGGCGCTGCCGCCCCCATCATCCTGATCGCGCTCCGCATGCTGCAGGGGCTGGCGCTCGGCGGCGAATATGGCGGCGCGGCGGTCTATGTCGCCGAACATGCGCCGAACGGCCGGCGCGGCTTCTACACCAGCTTCATCCAAACCACGGCGACGCTCGGCCTGCTGCTGTCGCTCGTCATCATCGTCGGCGTGCGCGGCTCCATGTCGGACGCGGATTTCAATAGCTGGGGCTGGCGCATTCCGTTCCTGCTGTCGGCCGTGCTGCTGGTCGTCTCGGTCTGGATACGCATGCAGATGCACGAGAGCCCGGCCTTCACTAAAATGAAGGAGGAGGGCACCGCCTCGAAGGCGCCGCTGTCCGAGGCATTCGGCCAATGGCGGAACGGCAAGCTCGTGCTCATCGCCCTGTTCGGCCTGGTGATCGGCCAGGCGGTGGTCTGGTACACCGGGCAGTTCTATGCGCTGTTCTTCATGCAGACCATCCTGCGGGTCGACGCGTTCACCGCCAACGTGGTGATCGCCTGGTCATTGATCCTGGGCACTGGCGGGTTCCTGCTGTTCGGCTGGCTGTCCGACAAGATCGGCCGCAAGCCCATCATCCTCGCCGGGTGCGCCATCGCGGCGCTCAGCTACTTCTGGGTGTTCCAGACGCTCACCGAGGTCGCCAACCCCGCGCTGTTCCGTGCCCAGGCCACCACCAAGGTCGTCGTCATCGCCGACCCGGCCGATTGCACGTTCCAGTTCAATCCAGTCGGCACCTCGAAATTCACCAACTCCTGCGACGTGGCGAAGGGCCTGCTGGCGCGCAGCTCCGTCAGCTACGCCGTGCAGCCGACGCCGGGCGTTGCGGCCGCGACGATCCGGGTCGGCGCCACCGATTTCCCGGCCTATGACGCGGCGAAGCTCACCGGGGAGGCGGCGCGCACCACGCCGGCGGCGTTCAGCAAGGCTGTCGGGGACGCGTTGGCGGCCGCGGGCTATCCCACCGCCAACAACCCCGAGATCGTCAAGGCGAGCGGGTTCTTCGACATCTTCCGGGCGCAGATCGGCAAGGTCATCCTGCTGCTGACCTTCCTCGTCATCCTGGTCACCATGGTCTATGGCCCGATCGCCGCGGCGCTGGCGGAGTTCTTCCCGACCGGCATCCGCTACACCTCGATGTCGCTGCCGTATCATATCGGCAACGGCTGGTTCGGCGGGCTGCTGCCGGCGACCGCGTTCGCGATGATCGCGGCGACCGGGGACATCTATTACGGGCTTTGGTATCCCATCACGATCGCCGCCGTGACCGTCGTGATCGGGCTGATCTTCGTGCCGGAAACCTACAAGCGGGATATCCTGACCTGGGATAATCATTAGGTCCCGGCGCTAACCCTCGGGCCGTTCGGGGATGGCGCGCCGCGGTCCGGCGCGCCATATGCTCTTGTGCAAACGCGACCACGAGGGACACCGAGCTATGACGATACCCACCATGGACGACACGACCCGCACGGAGCTGGAGGCCGCCGCGTTCCGGCGCCTGGTGGCGCATCTGCGGGAGCGTACGGATGTGCAGAACATCGACCTGATGACGCTCGCCGGGTTCTGCCGCAACTGCCTGTCGCGCTGGTATCGCGAGGAGGCCGAGGCGCAGGGCGTCCCGCTCACGGACCCCGACGCGCGGGAGATCGTCTATGGGATGCCCTACAAGGAGTGGCAGGCGCTGCATCAGGTTGAGGCCACGCCGGAGCAGAAAGCCGCCTTCGCCAAGTCCAACCCGGCGCATTGACCCCGAGTCCCAGCGCCGCTAAGCCCCGCGGCTGACCATTACGAAGGGGGGCGCCATGGCCCTGGACACCACCGATTCGCTGGACAATGACCCGCTGGACGAGAGCAAGGCCGCCGAGGCGAAGGTCGGCGGCATCGCGGCGGACCGGCTGCGCAGCCTGATCGAGCGCATCGAGCGCTTAGAGGAGGAGCGCAAGGCGCTCGGCAGCGACATCAAGGACATCTACGCCGAAGCCAAGTCGGCCGGGTTCGACGTGAAGGTGCTGCGCCAGATCATCCGCATCCGCAAGCAGGAGCCGGCGGACGTGGAAGAGCAAGAGACGCTGCTGGACGTTTATCGGCGGGCGCTGGGGATGTGATGCTTGGGAAAGCAGCGCATCCCGATCATGGTCCGTTGCTGGCACAGCATCGATTGATCCAGTTTGTTTGTAGCTTCCTCAAACGAAGATGAGGATCTCGGGATGCTGAAGTGTTCGGTGTGCGGGGGTGCTGAGTTTCGCCATCGCGCAATACTCTGGGAAAGGTTGGTCTCCGAGTGGCAGCTCGCATCCCATGAAGAAAGCTACATCAATCGGCAGCAGGGCACAACCTGCACCGCCTGCGGCGCGAACCTGCGCTCCATAGCTCTGGCGAATGCGAGACGAACTGCCGTCGGCACCGAAATGACCCTTACGGACTTCGTCAAGACCTCCGAGGCGGCACGCCTGGCATTGCTGGAGATTAACGAGGCCGGTGACCTGAGTCCGGTCTTGCGACAGCTTCCCGGCCATGTTCTTGCCGCCTATCCTGCAGTGGACATGCGGGCCATGCCCTACTCGGACGGCGTCTTCGACCTTGTCGTTCATTCGGACACGCTGGAGCATATTGCCACCCCGATACGGGCCCTGGAGGAGTGCCGGCGCGTACTCCGCCCCGGCGGAGTGCTCTGCTTCACGGTTCCAACGATTGTCGGGCGCCTGAGCCGCAGTCGGGACGGCATGCCCAAGAGCTTTCACGGATCTCCGGACAACGGTTCCGACGACTATGTGGTGCAGACTGAGTTCGGCGGCGACATGTGGACATACGTGCTCCGCGCCGGGTTCACGGCCGTCTCCATCAACGCAGTGGAGTATCCCGCGGGACTTGCACTCAGCGCACGCAAGGCTGACCCTGACGAGCACCCCACCGACTTCGCCTGAGACGCATTTCAGTCGGACTGAAGCCAATGGCAGCATGCCGCTTGATCTACTGCCGCTTCGCAAGGCTGATGCAATGAGCGAGAGGCCGGTTGTAGTCCACTATCATATCTTCAAGAACGCCGGCACCAGCGTCGATGCGATGCTGCAAAAATCGTTTGGCGAGCAATGGTCGCCATTCGAAGGCGCCCATGCGAGCGACGTTCAAAGCTCCTCCGCCATAGGCGCTTTCTTGCGGGCCAGACCAGAGATTGCGGCGGTTTCCACCCACCTCGGGCGTCCGCCGCTGCCATGGCCCGAGTGCCTTCCCATCGTTTTTCTCCGGCACCCGATCCTGCGGGCCTGGTCGGTTTATGAGTTCACCCGCCAGGATACTTCGCAACCCTATTCCAAAGTCGCGCGACAGCAGAGCTTTGCCGATTATATCCGCTGGGCGCTGGATGGCGGCGGAAATGGAATAGTTGTTCGCAATTATCAGGTCGTGCACCTTTCCGATGCCTCGTTTCGGACGGCCGATCTTTATCAGACCGATGCCAACACGGACGACCTTCGCCAGAGCTGCGACCTATTGGCTGAATGGGGGGTGGTCGGCATCGTTGAGCGGTTCGAAGCGTCATGTGCGCTATTTCAGGCAGCCTATGGCAAGCTGGCGCCCGCGTTGAACTTCGAGCCGTATTGGCTTAACCGAAGCAATGCAAAATCCAGTACCGTTGAACAGCAACTGACCGACATACAAAACGAAATCGGGGAGAGTCTTTATAACGAGCTGCTGGAGCGGAACGAATTGGACATGATGCTTTACCAGTTCGGACTGAGGCTCCAGGACGTTGCTTCGTAGCAGCTACTTCGGCCCGATCGCGTCCCGGTATGCGCGGAGCACGTGGCCCCGGCGGATCTTGTGGCTGGGCGTCAAAAGGCCGTTCTCGATCGTGAAGGGTGGCACCAGGCTGTGCCGGCGGATGCGCTCGGTAATCGACAGGCGGGCATTGAGCCGGGCCACCGCCGCGCCGACGCTTCGGGCATCGCCGCCTTCGGCCGGAACCAGCAGCGCCGAAATACCGGCCTGATCGTTCCCCGCGACCACGGCCTGCAGGATCTCCGGCTCCTGCATCAGCAGACCCTCGAGCCGCGCCGGAGAGACATTTTCGCCGTTCGAGAGCACGATGATGTCGCGCTTGCGGTCCGTGATGGTCAGCACGCCATGCGTATCCAGCAGGCCGACGTCGCCGGTGTGCAGCCAGCCATCCTGGATCGCCTCGGCTGTCGCCTTCGGCTGGTTCCAGTATCCGTCCATGACCAGATCGCCGCGCACCATGATCTCACCGTCGTCGGCGATGCGCAGGTCCACGCCCCGCAACGGCCGGCCCACGCTGCCGACGTCAGGGGTGTCCGGCGAGTTGGCGCTGATGACCGGGCCGGCCTCGGTCTGGCCATAGCCCTGCATGACGACGGGTCCGAGCGCGCGGAAGAAACGGCCCACCTCCGGGTCCAGCCGTGCGCCGCCCGACATGGCGGCGCGGAACCGGCCGCCGAGCCGCTCGCGCACCGGCCGCAGCGCCAGCCGATCCAGCAGCGGCCCGGCGATATGGTCCGCGAACGTCATCCGGCCGTCGACCCGGCGCAGCCCGGCCTCGATCGCCCGATGGAACAGCGCCTGCTTCCAACCGGGCTGCCGCGCTACCTGCAGCAGGACCCGGGTGCGAATCATTTCAAGGACACGAGGCACGACGGTCAAGATGGTGGGACGTATGGCCAGCATGTCGGCCGCGAGGTGCTCGACGCCGCGGCAGTAGACGATCTCGGTCCCGAGGCTCGGCAGGAAAAATTGGCCGACCGTGTGCTCGAAGCTGTGCGACAGCGGCAGGAACGACAGATAAACCTCGTCGCGCAGCCGCAGCGGGCGCACGAGTTCGAAGGCGCCGGCACAGTTGGACAGGATGGCCCGGTGCGGCAGCATGACGCCGCGCGGTAGGCCGGAGGTGCCGCTAGTGTAGATCAGGCAGGCGAGCGCGCCGGGCGCGATCTCATCGGCCTCGGCAGCGATGTCGTCCGGCGGCGTGCGGTCCGCTTCGAGGGTGGAAAACAGCGTGCCGCGGCCGGGCTGCATGCACAGCATCCGGTCGAGGCCGCCCGTAAGCGCCGCCCCGGCCAGCACCCGGTCGGCCAGCGCCGTGGTCGAGACAACGGCGACCCGGGCGCCGCTGTCCAGCAGCAGATGCGCATGGTCTGCCGGCGTGTTGGTGACGTAGCCCGGCACCGGCACAGCACGGATCGCCATCAGCGCCGTTTCCAGGATCGGCACCTCGGGCCGGCTCTCGCTCACGATCAGCACGCGGTCCCCAGCCGACACCCCGGCGGCGCGCAGGCCGCGCGCGACCGAGGCCGCACGCCGCGCGAACTCGCCCCAGGCGACGCTCTGCCATGCGCCGCCGTGCCAATGGCGCAGCATCGGCCGGCCGGGCCAGCTGCGGGCAAGGCCGAACATCATGGCCGCCAGATTGGGCCACTGTGGATACGCTCTCGGCGGATATGCTCTCGGCTGGGTGCTTTGCACGCTCGCTCTCTAGCTTGCCCTGTAGGTCCTACGCCCCACCTAAGTGTCGACGTATCAGCACGACGGGACGAGCACCAGATGGACCAGCCTGCCAAGTCAGCAACACACGCGCACGCCGACGAAGCGCTGCCATCCTGGGACCTGACGGACCTCTACCCAGCCCCGAACAGCCCAGAGCTCGCCGCAGACCTCGATCGCGCGGCGGCCGAGGCGGCGGCGTTCGAGGCGAAGTATGCCGGCCGGGTGGCGGAGTTGCCGGGCGACGCGCTGGCGGCGGCGCTCGCCGAGTATGAGCGCATCGAGGAAACGCTGGGCCGGCTGATGTCCTATGCTCAACTGCAGTTCAGCACGGACAGCTCGGACCCGCAGATCGGCAAGTTCTACCAGTCGGTGAACGAGCGGGTGACGACCATCAGCTCGCATCTGCTGTTCCTGTCGCTGGAGCTGAACCGTATCGAGGAGGCGGCGCTGAATGCCAAGCTGGCCGGCTCGGCGCTGGCCCGCTATGCGCCGTTCCTGCGCGACCTGCGGGTGTTCCGTCCGCACCAGCTCGACGACAGCCTGGAAAAGCTGCTGCATGAAAAGGAAGTCACCGGGCGCAGCGCTTGGAGCCGCCTGTTCGACGAGACCATCGCCGGCCTGCGGGTGCCGGTGCGCGGCGAGACGCTGACAGTCAGCGCGGCGCTGAACAAGCTGTCGGATCGGGACCGGTCGGTCCGGGCCGACACGGCCGGGTCGATCGGGGAGGTGTTCCAGCGCAACCTGCGCCTGTTCTCGCTGGTGACGAATACGCTGGCGAAGGACAAGGAGATCATCGACACCTGGCGGCACTACAAGCGGCCCACGAGCCAGCGCAACCGCGCGAACATGGTCGAGGACGAGGTGGTGGACGCGCTGAGCGCGGCGGTGTCGGCCGATTATGGCCGCCTGTCGCACCGTTATTACGCACTCAAGGCCAAGTGGCTTGGCCTGGAAAAGCTGGAGCATTGGGACCGCAACGCGCCGCTGCCGGATGACAGCGACCGGCCGATCTCTTGGAGCGAAGCGCGGGACCGCGTGCTGTCGGCCTATAGCGGGTTCTCGCCGGAACTTGGCGAGGTCGGCCGCCAGTTCTTCGACCGTCCCTGGATCGATGCTGTGCTGCGCGATGGCAAGGCGGGCGGGGCGTTCGCCCATCCGACGGTGCCCTCGGTGCACCCGTACCTGCTGGTGAACTACCACGGCAAGACGCGCGACGTCATGACACTGGCGCATGAGCTGGGCCATGGCGTGCATCAAGTGCTGGCCGCGCGCAATGGCTACCTGATGTCCGGCACGCCGCTGACCCTTGCGGAAACGGCGAGCGTATTCGGCGAGATGATGACCTTCCGCGCGCTGCTGGACGCCGAGACCGATGCGAAGCGCCGGCGGGTCATGCTGGCCGGCAAGGTCGAAGACATGCTGAACACGGTCGTGCGCCAGACGGCGTTCTACCAGTTCGAGACGCTGCTGCATGACGAGCGCCGGTCGGGCGAGGTCGTGCCGGAACGTATTGGCGAGCTGTGGATGCAAGTCCAGACCGCGAGCCTGGGCCCGGCCTTCCACTTCACACCGGACTACAGCGTCTATTGGGCGTATGTGCCGCATTTCATCCACACGCCGTTCTATGTCTATGCCTATGCCTTTGGCGACTGCCTGGTGAACGCGCTGTATAGCGTATTCCAGAACGGGCACCCCGGCTTCGAGCGGAAGTACCTGGACATGCTGCGCGCCGGCGGCACCAAGCGGCACAAGGAACTGCTGGCGCCGTTCGGCCTCGATGCGTCCGATCCGGCGTTCTGGCGGCGGGGCCTCGACATCATCAGCGGCTTCATCGACGAGCTGGAGACAGCCTAATGGTCGACGCAAGCCGTCCCAACCTATTGGGCGAACTGAGGCGTTTTGCCAAGACTTCCGGGGCCGTCGGCGGCATCGCTGCGCGGGTGGCGGGCGAGAAGGTATTCGGTTTCAAGACCGACCGCGCCTCGCATGCCGAGGACCTTAAGAGCATCCTCGGCGGGCTCAAGGGACCGCTGATGAAGGTGGCACAAATCCTGTCCACCATACCGGACGCGCTGCCGGACGAGTATGCGCAGGAGCTGGCGCAGCTGCAGGCCAACGCGCCGGCGATGGGCTGGTCGTTTGTGCGCCGGCGCATGGCGGGCGAGTTGGGACCGGACTGGCAGAGCAAGTTCTCGAGCTTTGGCCAGGAAGCCGCCGCCGCCGCCAGCCTGGGCCAGGTGCACCGCGCGACCCTGCCGGACGGCACGGAGGTCGCGTGCAAGCTGCAATATCCCGACATGCCCAGCACGGTCGACGCCGACCTGCGGCAGCTGCGGCTGGCGATGAACGTGTTCAAGCGCATCGACACGACGATCCAGGGCGACGACGTTTATACCGAGATCGCCGAGCGCCTGCGCGAAGAGCTCGACTACCTGCGCGAGGCGGCGCAGATGCGGCTTTATGCGGCGATGCTGCGCGACGAACCGCTCATCAGCGTGCCGACCGCGATTGAGGGCTACACGACGCAGCGGCTGCTGACGATGACGTGGCTTGCGGGCAAGCCGATGCAGCAAAGGATCGACGAGGAGCCGCCGCTGGAGGTGCGCAACCACATCGCCACGGCGCTGTTCCGCGGCTGGTATGTGCCGTTCTACCGCTACGGCGTGATCCACGGCGACCCGCATCTGGGCAATTATCAGGTGCGCGACGACGAGGGGCTCAATCTGCTGGATTTCGGGGCCATTCGGGTGTTCCCGCCGAAGTTCGTCCGTGGCGTCATCGACCTGTATGAGGCCATACGCGACGGCGACGTGGCCAAGGCGCACCACGCCTACGAGGGTTGGGGCTTCGAGAACCTGACCAAGGAGCAGATCGCCAACCTGAACCAGTGGGCGGCCTTCGTTTATGAGCCGCTGCTGCAGGACCGCGTGCGGCGCATCCAGGATAACGACGATCCGCAGTATGGCCGCGCCGTCGCGGAGAAGGTGCACGCCGGGCTCAAGCAGTCCGGCGGCGTACGGCCGCCGCGGGAGTTCGTGCTGATGGACCGGTCCGCACTCGGCCTGGGCAGCGTGTTCACCCGGCTGCGGGCGGAGGTGAACTGGTTCAAGCTGTTCCACGAGCTCGTGGACGGCTTCAACACCGAAACGGTCGCAAAACGGCAGGCTGCGGCGCTGCTGGAGGCGGGCGTGCCGCCCAGCGTTTAACCCGTTCAACGGTTCCGGGGGGTCTTGCCTCGACCCTTGCGCGCGGGGCATTGTGCGCGCGAGGGAACGAAGGATAGACGCATGCGCCTTGCGGTGCTGAAGGAACGGGCTGCCGTTGAAACACGTGTGGCCGCCACGCCGGATACGGTCAAGAAACTGGTTGCGCTGGGCCTGACGGTCGCGATCGAAACCGGCGCCGGCCAGGCCAGCGCGATTGCCGACGCGGATTACCAAGCCGCGGGCGCCGAGGTCGCGCCGGACGCGGCTGCCGCGCTGGCCGGGGCAGGGATCGTGTTCGCGGTGCAGATGCCGGGGCCGGAGATTCGGGCCATGATACCGCGCGGGGCCTTGCTGGTCGCAACCAGCGGAGCGCATAGCGACGCGGCCCTTGTGCCGGCACTGGCGGCTGCCGGGATCGACGCCTGCGCCATGGAGTTGCTGCCCCGCACCACCCGTGCACAGGGCATGGACATCTTGAGCAGCCAGGCGAACCTCGCCGGCTACCGGGCTGTCATCGAGGGGGCGGCGGCATTCGACCGCGGTTTCCCGATGATGATGACCGCGGCGGGGACCGTGCCGCCCGCGCGGGTGTTCGTGATTGGTGCCGGGGTGGCCGGGCTGCAGGCGATCGCCACGGCACGCCGATTGGGCGCCATCGTGTCGGCGACGGACGTGCGCCCGGCGGCCAAGGAAGAGATCAAGTCGCTCGGCGCCACCTATGTCGGCGTCGAGGATGAGGAGACCGCGGGTCAAACCGGCGCCTACGCCAAAGAGATGAGCGAAGCTTTCCGCCAGAAACAGGCCGAGCTGATGGCCACGACGATCGCAAAGAACGATATGGTGATCTGCACCGCCCTCGTGATGGGCCGCCGCGCGCCGGTGATCGTCAGCCAAGCGATGGTCGACGCCATGCGGCCCGGCAGCGTGATCGTGGACCTCGCGGCAGAAGCTGGCGGCAACTGCGCCGCGACGGTGCCGGGCGAAATGAGCACGACGAAGAACGGCGTGAAGGTACTGGGTTGGAACAACTGGCCGAGCCGCATCCCGGTCGCGGCCAGTTCGCTTTATGCCCGCAACCTACTTACTTTTCTTACGGCATTTTGGGACAAGGCGGCCAGTGCGCCGGCGTTGCCCGATAGCGACGACATCGTGCGCGGCATATTGCTGACCCGCGGCGGCCAGGCCGTTCATGCCCAATTCCAGCCCGCAGCCGCGGCGTAGAGAGGCCCAATGAACCCGAACTTGTATGCGGACGAGGCCGTTCGCATCGCCGAACGCGCCGCGGCGCTCGCTGACCAACTGCGCGTCGCCAGCGCCGGCATCGAGCCGATCGCGGCGGCGGTCGAGCCGTTCATCTTCCTGTTGGCCATCTTCCTGCTGGCCTGCTTCGTCGGCTACTACGTCGTTTGGAACGTGACGCCCGCATTGCACTCGCCGTTGATGGGCGTGACCAACGCGATCTCGTCGGTCATTGTCGTCGGCGCCATGCTGGCGGTCGGCCTGTCCGACAGCGCCTGGGCGCGCGCGTTCGGCTTCCTCGGCGTCATGCTGGCGAGCGTCAACATCTTCGGCGGCTTCGTCGTGACCCAGCGGATGCTGGGGATGTTCCAATCCAACAAGCCGCGGGTGCGCAAGTAGCATGAGCGCCTCCCTCACTTCGCTCGCCTACCTCGTCGCCGCCGTCCTGTTCGTGCTCGCGCTGCGCGGGCTGTCCAGCCCCGTCACGGCGCGGGCAGGCAACCAGTTCGGCATGATCGGCATGGGCATCGCCGTGGTCGCGACCTTGCTGCAGCGCGGCATGGCCGGGTCGGGCTTCCTGCTGATCGCGGTGGCCATCCTGATCGGCGGCGCGATCGGCGTCGTCGTCGCGCGCCGCATCCAAATGACGGCGCTGCCGCAGCTCGTTGCCGCCTTCCACTCGCTGGTCGGCCTCGCGGCAGTGTTCGTGGCGGCATCCGCGCTGAATGCCCCGGCGTCGTTCGGCATCGGCGTGCCCGGCGCCATCCACACGCAGTCGCTGATTGAGATGTCGCTCGGCTTGGTGATCGGCGCGATCACCTTCTCCGGCTCGCTGATCGCCTTCGCCAAGCTGCAGGGCACCATGAAGGGCGCACCGATCCTGTTCGCCCGGCAGCACCAACTGAACCTGGGCTTAGGCATATTGCTGCTGGTGCTGGTCATCGTGTTCGTGGCGACAACCAGCCAGCCGCTGTTCTGGCTGATCGCGCTTCTCGCTTTGGGCCTGGGGTTCCTGATCATCATCCCAATCGGCGGCGCGGACATGCCGGTCGTGGTGTCCATGCTGAACAGCTACTCCGGCTGGGCGGCCTGCGGCATCGGTTTCACCATCCAGAACCTCGCGCTGATCATCACTGGGGCGCTGGTGGGCGCCTCGGGCGCGATCCTGTCCTACATCATGTGCAAGGGCATGAACCGCAGCATCCTGAACGTGCTGCTGGGCGGCTGGGGCACCGACAGCGGCGGCGCGGCGGCCCTGGCCAACCCGGCGCACGCCGACCGCCCCGTCCGCGCCGGCAATGCGGACGATGCCGCGTTCATCATGAAGAATGCGTCGAAGGTCATCATTGTGCCGGGTTACGGCATGGCGGTGGCGCAGGCGCAGCACTCGCTGCGGGAGATGGCGGACACACTGAAGAAGGAGGGCGTAGAGGTGAAATACGCCATTCATCCAGTGGCGGGCCGCATGCCGGGCCACATGAACGTGCTGCTGGCCGAGGCGAACGTGCCGTATGACGAGGTGTTCGAGCTCGAGCAGATCAACAGCGAGTTCAGCACGGCCGACGTCGTCTATGTGATCGGCGCCAACGACGTGACCAACCCGTCGGCCAAGACCGACCCGAAGTCGCCGATCTACGGCATGCCGATCCTGGATGTCGACAAGGCCAAGACGGTGCTGTTCATCAAGCGCAGCATGGCGTCGGGCTACGCGGGCGTGGATAACGAGCTGTTCTTCCGCCCGAACACGATGATGCTGTTCGGCGACGCAAAGAAGATGACGGACGAGATCGTGCAGGATCTGGCGCACTGACGAGCTGAAACGGCGTCGATCTTGGGGCGATCTACCAATTGCTGTCGCAGGTGGCGGAGGCCGTTACGCGCCATGACCGGGCGCTGGAGGCGCTTGGCCGCGATGTGTCCGCGATGCGGCGGGAGATGACTGCTATGGGCGGGATTATGGCAACGAGGGCTGACCTAGCTGAGTTGCGCCAGACCGTAACGCATTATCACGCATCAGTGGTTGGCCATGGCATCCTGATTTCCGACCTGGAGGCAAGGGTACGGCGAGTCGAGGAGCATCTCGACTTACCGTCGGTTTAGCGGCTCAGCTTACCCGGACCTTCACAAAGCTGCCCGGCGCGTCCTCGATCACAGGCAGGCCACCGTCGCCGAGTACCCGCGCTGGGACGTGCGTATCGTCTAGCCCCGAAATCCAGCGCTGCCAATCGGGCCACCAGCTTCCCGCCATCTCAGTCGCGCCGGCCATCCAGGCATTAGAATCGACCGGCAAGTCCGGGTTGATCCAGTAGCTGTATTTGCCCCCCTTCGGCGGATTGACGACGCCGGCGATATGCCCGCTCGCCGCCAATACGAAGCGGTTCTCGCCCCCAAGCAACTGCGTGCCGCGATAGGTGCTCCGCCACGGCGCGATGTGGTCCTCGCGCGTCGATAGGAAGTAGGTCGGCAGCTTGATGCGGCCGAGGTCGATCGGCTGGCCCTTCAGGTCGATCCCGCCGGGCTGGCACAGCAGGTTCTCCTGATACATGCGGCGCAAGTAGAAACTGTGCATGCGGGCCGGCATCCGGGTACTGTCGCCGTTCCAATACAGCAGGTCGAACGGGAACGGGTCGTTGCCGAGCAGGTAGTTGTTCACGACAAACGACCAGATCAGGTCGTTGGCACGCAGCATATTGAAGATCGCCGCCATATCGCTGCCTTCGAAGAAGCCGCGCTTCTCCATTTTTTCCTCGAGCGACCTCAGTTGCTCCTCGTCGATGAATACGCCGAGCTCGCCGGCCTCCTTGAAGTCCATCATGGTGACGAAGAACGTCGCCGACTTGATGCGGTCATCGCCGACCGCCGCCATCCAGGCCAGCGTGCTCGCGAGCAGCGTGCCGCCAAGGCAATAGCCGATCGCGTTTACCTCCCGCTCCCCGGTCGCACGCTCGATCGCGTCCAGCGCGGCGAGGAGTCCCTCGGTCATGTAGTCGTCAAATCCCTTGTCGGCCAGAGTCTCGTCGGGATTGACCCAGCTGATCATAAATACAGTGTGGCCCTGGGCCACCAGCCAGCGCACGAGGCTGTTCCTTGGGCGCAGGTCGAGGATGTAGAATTTGTTGATCCAGGGCGGCGTGATCAGCAGCGGCCGTTTCAGCACCGTCGCCGTCGACGGCGAATACTGGATAAGCTGGATCAGCTCGTTCTGGTAAACGACCTTGCCCGGCGACACCGCGATGTTCTCGCCGATCTTGAATGCATCGGTATCGGTCATCTTGATTGTAAGCCTGCCGCGCCCGCGTTCGAGGTCCGACAGCAGATTGGCCAAGCCGCGCAGCAAGTTCTCGCCCCCCGTCTCGGCGGTCTTGCGCAGCACCTCGGGGTTGGTCATGAGGAAATTTGACGGACTCATCGCATCCATGAATTGGCGGGAGTAGAAGTCGACCTTCTGCGCCGTCTTGGGATCGAGCCCGTCCACGCGGGTCACGACGTCCTGCACATACCGGACGCACAGCAAATACGACTGCTTGATGAAGTCGAACACCTCGTTCTCTTTCCAAGCGTGGTCCTTGAAGCGGCGGTCTTTGGGATCCGACTCGATGACCGAGAGTGTTCGCAAGCCCCACATCCGCCGGGTCGCGTTCTGCCAGAGCGTCATATAGTCCTGCCACAGCCCGATCTGCGCGTGCACCAGCTTGGACGGGTCCTTCATAAGCTGCGCTGTCATCTCCAGGAAGGCATGGCCGACGTTCATGGGATCCAGCCCCGGAACATCGTGCGACTGCCGCGCCAGCCAATCCTTCACCAGCCGCTGCGAGCGTTCCGCGATGTCGGCCATCGACCGTCCCAGCACCGCCGGATCGGCGAGCTTGAAACCCGGCGCCGTAAGCATTGAGGGATCGGTCGCGCCGATGTGGGGCTTGCCGCTTTGGTCCATGATTGGAGTATCCTTTCCGTCGGACGCGATGCCGCGCTACATGTCACCGAGTTGGGTGGGACAGGGCCGGCCGATGGCGATATACGACAGGTTTCAGCCTACGCGCCTGGGTGATGGGGAACAAGTGACGCTTATTCTACACGGCCTCGTCAGGTTCATGCTACTCTCGGTTGCGCTATTGGTCCCCGCATGCAGCCAAATCGAGCAGGCTAACGACAGCAAGCTCACGCTCGACACGCCGATCAGGTGGTGGCACGACCTGCAGGGCGGAAAGATTGCCCAGGTGCGCCCGCCGCCGCCCGGCGTCACCGACCCGTATCCGAATTTAGGTCAGGTGCCAGCGCGGCCGGTGTTGACCGATGCCGCCACGCGCCGAGCGCTTGCAGCCCGGTTGGCGTCGGAGCGGGACCGCACGCAGCGCGAGGCGATACAAGACCCGTTGGTCCTGCCGGCCGCCAGCGTCGCCCCTGCTCGCCCGACCGTAACCGCTCCGTCACGCCCGGCCGCTCCGCCATCCGACCCCAGCGCATCCGTCGCGGTGCTGGAGGCTGCCACGGCCCCAGCGCTGACCCCCGCTCTCGCGGCGCCGCCCACCATTCCCGAGGCGGCTGCCACGATGCCGGCCCCAAGCGCGCCGCAGACCGCCAAGCCTCCTGCGACGCCGGCGGTCCAGCCTCCTGCCGAGGCTGGGCCACTGCCGGATCTGCCCGCCGCGGCACCACCGCTGCCGCGCCTCGGCGGCCTGCCGGCAAGCGTCAACGAGCCTGCCGTGCCGAGGGTGCCGCCGGGGGTTTCGGTCGCATTCCGTCCCGGCTCAGCCACGCTGCCGGCCGCAGCGGATGCCGCGCTGCGCGAGCTTGCTGGTCGCCGTGCCGGGGCGACGATCGCCGTCACGGCTGGCGGAGACGCGGCCGGCCTCAGCGCCGAGGCGCAGGCCCGCGCGCTGCCGCTCGCGTTTCGGCGCACCCAGGCCATGCAGGACGTGCTGACCGCGGCGGGCGTGCCGGCGGCTGCGCTCCGCATCGACGCCGCCGCGATGGGTCGCGGGGGCGCGGCGCATCTGATACAACAATAAAATTCCAGCAGTGATGAACCCACCCCGAATGACGCAAGAATTCCACCGCATCCGCCGCATGCCGCCCTACGTGTTCGCCGAGGTGAACCAGGCCAAAGCCCAAGCCCGCACCCGCGGCGAGGACATCATCGACCTCGGCATGGGCAACCCCGACACCGCCACCCCCGCCCATATCGTCGCCAAGCTGATCGAGGCCGTGCAGGATCCGCGCACCCATCGCTACAGCGCGAGCAAGGGCATCCCCGGGCTGCGCCGGGCGCTGGCGGGCTACTACGAGCGTCGGTTCGGCGTGGCGCTCGACCCCGAAACGGAGGTGGTCGCGACGCTCGGCTCCAAGGAGGGCCTGGCCAACCTTGCCGCCGCGATCACCAGCCCCGGCGACACCATCCTCGTACCCAACCCGTCCTACCCGATCCATCAGTTCGGCTTCATCATCGCCGGGGCCAGCGTGCGCAGCATCCCGGCCACGCCGGACGCCGGCATGCTGGAGGCGCTGGACCGCGCCGTTCGCCACAGCGTGCCGAAACCGACCGCGCTGATCGTGAACTTTCCCAGCAATCCAACGGCTTATTGCGCGGATCTCGCCTTTTATCGCGACGTCGTCGCGCTGTGCCGCAAGCATGAGATCTTCATTCTCTCGGACCTCGCGTATGCCGAGATCTATTTTGGCGACACGCCGCCCCCCTCGCTGCTGCAGGTGCCGGGCGCCAAGGAGATCGCGGTCGAGTTCACCAGCCTGTCCAAAACCTATTCCATGCCAGGCTGGCGCATGGGCTTTGCCGCCGGCAACGCCCGGCTGATCGCGGCGCTGGCACGGATGAAGTCCTATTTGGACTACGGCGCCTTTACTCCGATCCAGGTCGCGGCGACGGCGGCGCTGAACGGGCCGCAGGAGTGCGTGGCCGAGATGCGCGCGCTCTATCGCGAACGTCGCGACGTGCTGGTCCGTGGCCTGCTGCAGGCCGGCTGGGACGTCCCTAGCCCTGATGGGTCGATGTTCCTCTGGGCGCCGATCCCCACCCGCTACGCGCATCTGGGCAGCGTCGAGTTCAGCAAGCTGCTGCTGGCCCGCGCCAAGGTGGCCGTGGCGCCGGGCATCGGCTTCGGCGAGCACGGCGACACCCACGTGCGCATCGCCCTTGTGGAGAACACCCAGCGTCTGCGTCAGGCGGCGCGGAACGTCCGCGGCTTCCTGCAAGGTGACAGCAACCATATGGACAGCGTCGGCGCGGAGGTTGCAGCGGAATGACCCGGCCGCTTTCGGTCGGCGTCGCCGGGCTGGGCACGGTCGGGGCGGGCGTGCTGCGCCTGCTGCGGGACAATGCGGATCTGGTCGCGGCGCGCGCCGGCCGGCCGATTGCGGTCACCGCCGTGTCCGCCCGGGACCGGACGCGTGACCGCGGCATGCCGACGTCCGGGCTGCGCTGGTATGACGACCCTGTCGCCCTCGCCGCCGACCCGGCGCTGGACGTGGTGGTCGAGCTGATTGGCGGCTCGGATGGCCCGGCGCGCGACTTGGTACAGGCGGCGCTCGGGGCAGGCAAGCCGGTCGTCACCGCTAACAAGGCGCTATTGGCGGTGCATGGCGCCGCACTGGCGCAGCAGGCCGGCGCGGCGGGCATCACGCTGGCGTTCGAGGCGGCGGTCGCCGGCGGTATTCCGGTCATCAAGGCGCTTCGGGAAGGATTGGCCGGCAACCGCATCGACCGCATCGCCGGAATCCTGAACGGCACCTGCAACTACATCCTGACGGTAATGCGCGAGCGTGGACGCGAGTTCGCCGACGTGCTGGCCGAGGCGCAGCGGCTGGGCTTCGCCGAGAGCGACCCGAGCTTCGACGTGGACGGGATCGACGCCGCGCACAAGCTGGCGATCCTCGCGGCGCTGGCGTTCAACCGCCCGGTCGACTTTGCCGCGGTGCACATCGAGGGCATCCGCGCCGTGTCTGCGCTCGACATCGCCTTCGCGACCGAGCTGGGATACCGTATCAAGCTGCTCGGCATCGCCCGCCGCACCGAGGCCGGGATCGAGAGCCGGGTGCATCCCTGCATGGTGCCGCAGGCGGCGCCGATCGCCCGGGTGGACGGCGTGTTCAACGCGGTGGTGGCCGAGGGTGATTTCGTCGGCCGCGTGATGCTGGAGGGCAGGGGCGCCGGCGCCGGGCCGACCGCGAGCGCCGTGGTGGCCGATTTGATTGACCTGGCGCGCGGCCGGGCCACGCCGGTATGGGGCGCGGATGACGCGGCGCTCGCCAACCTGCCCGCGGTGCCGATGTCCGCGCATGTCGGCGCCTACTACCTGCGGCTGATGGTTGTCGACCGGCCCGGCGTGATCGCCGACGTGACCGCAGCGCTGCGGGACGCCGGCGTCAGCCTGGAAAGCATGCTGCAGCGTGGCCGCGCCCCCGGCGAGGCGGTCCCCGTGGTGCTGGTGACGCACGAGACGAACGAGGCGGCGATGCGTGAGGCGCTGGACCGCATCAACGCCCTCGACGCCGTATTGGAGCCGCCGACCCTCATCCGCATCGAGCCCGCATAAGGAAACGTTATGGCCGACAACCATCCCGAGATCAGTTTTGACCGTAACCTGGCGCTCGACCTGGTGCGGGTCACCGAGGCGGCGGCGCTGGCGGCGTCGCGCTGGATGGGCCGCGGCAAAAAGAATGAGGCCGACGGCGCGGCGGTCGAGGGCATGCGCCGCGCCTTCGACAGCGTGGCGATCGACGGCACCGTCGTGATCGGCGAGGGCGAGATGGACGAGGCGCCGATGCTGTATATCGGCGAGCGCGTCGGCGCCGGCGGCCCGGCCATGGACATCGCCGTGGACCCGCTGGAGGGCACCAACATCACCGCTAAGGGCGGGCCGAATGCGCTGGCCGTGGTGGCGCTGGCCGAGCACGGCAACTTCCTGCACGCGCCCGACATCTACATGGACAAGATCGCCGTGGGCGCCGGGCTGCCGGACGGGGTCGTGGACCTCGATGCGCCGGTGGCGGAGAACCTGCGCAACCTGGCCCGCGCCAAAAGGCGTGAGATCGGCGACCTCGTGGTTTGCATGCTGGAGCGCGAGCGCCACGCCGAGCTGCTGGCGAAATGCCGGGAGGCGGGCGCGCGCATTATGCTGCTGGGCGACGGCGACGTGGCCGGCGTGATCGCGGCGGCGCTGCCGGAGGGCGGCGTCGACATCTACATGGGCGCAGGCGGCGCGCCGGAGGGCGTACTGGCGGCTGCGGCGCTGCGCTGCGTCGGCGGACAGATGCAGGGCCGGCTGATGTTCGAGGACGACGCGCAGATCGAGCGCGCCCGCAGCATGGGCGTCACCGATCCGCGGCACAAATATTCGGTGACCGAGATGGCCAAGGGCGACGTAATGTTCGCCGCCACCGGCGTCACCGGCGGCGCGATGCTGCGCGGGGTGCGGCGGTTCGGCACCGGCGCCTATACGCATTCGATGGTCATGCGCAGCAAGTCCGGCACCGTCCGCTACATCGAGGCGCACCACAACTTCGCGACCAAGACTTGGCAGCCGGAGTAGCCAATGGGGGTGGCGGCGCTGCCCTGGGTATCGCCGCCAGCCTGACCGGGCGGCGGTGGCTGTGGCGCAACGGCGAGGATCGGGTTGGCCTGGGCATCGCCCAGCGGCTCGGCTTGCCGGAGGTCGTCGGCCGCTTGCTGGCGGCGCGCGGCGTCGACCTGGATACCGCGGCGCACTTCCTGGACCCCACGCTGCGCGCCCTGCTGCCGGACCCGTCGCTGCTGGCCGACATGGACCGTGCGGCCGAGCGGCTGGCCCGTGCGGTCCTGAAGTCCGAGACGGTCGGGGTGTTCGGCGACTATGACGTGGACGGTGCCTGCAGCGCCGCGATCATCGTCACCGTGCTGCGCGGCCTCGGCTGCCGGGTGCTGACCCACGTGCCCGACCGGCTGCTCGAAGGCTATGGCCCGAACGGCCCGGCGCTGCTGCAATTGGTGCAGCAGGGCGTCAGCCTGATCGTCTGCGTGGACTGCGGCACCGCAGCCGCGACGGCTCTTGCGGCGGTGCAGGGCCATGCCGACGTCGTGGTACTGGACCATCACGCCACCGACGGGCCGCCGCCGCCCGTGTTGGCCACCGTCAACCCGAATCGGCTGGACGATGCGTCCGGGCTGGGCGGGGTGTGTGCTGCGGCCATCGCGTTCCTGGCGGCCATCGCGACCTTGCGTGCGCTGCGCCGGGCTGGGTTCTTCGCCAGCCGGGCCGAGCCGGACCTGCGCGACCTGCTGGACTTGGTCGCGCTCGCCACCGTCTGCGACGTGATGCCGCTGCGTGGGCTCAACCGCGCGCTGGTCACCCAAGGCCTGCGCGTGATGGCCCGGCGCGCCCGACCCGGCATCGCAGCGCTGCTGCAGGCGGCCTCCGCCCACGATCTGCCGACTGCGTTCACCTGCGGCTTTGCATTGGGCCCGCGCATCAACGCGGCTGGGCGCATCAGCCAGGCGGACCTCGGCCTGCGGCTGCTGCTATGCGACGATCCCGTCGAGGCGCGGGCGCTGGCCGGCACGCTCGACACCACCAACCGCCAGCGCCAGGCGGTCGAGGCCGGAATGCTGGAAGCGGCACTGGAGCAGGCGGCAACGCAATCCGCTGCTGGGCACGCGGCGATGCTGGTGTATGCAGCGGGCTGGCACCCCGGGGTCGTCGGCATCGTGGCGGGCCGGATCAAGGAGCGGCACAACCGCCCAACCTGCGTCGGCGCGCTGGTGGACGAGCTGGTGCGGGGCAGCGGGCGGTCCGTGCCGGGCGTGGACCTGGGCGGCGCAGTAATGGCGGCGCGGCAGGCGGGGCTGCTGGTGACCGGCGGCGGCCACGCGATGGCGGCCGGGTTCGCCCTGCATGAACGCGACGTGCCGGCGTTCCATGCGTTTCTGAACGATCGGCTGGCGCATGCATCGGCGCTGCCGCGTGTCGCCGACCTGCCGGTCGAGGGCACGCTGGCCGTGCCCGGCGCCACCGTCGACCTGGCGCAGCACCTTGCCCGGCTGTCGCCCTACGGCAATGGCAACGAAGAGCCGGTGTTCGTGCTGCCGCGCGCCCAGGTGGTCCGCGCCGACCGGATCGGCAAGGAGGGAGCGACCATACGCGCCTACGTGCAGGGGGAGGGCGGCGGCCCGCGCCTGAAAACGCTGCTGTTCCGTGCGCGGGACGGTGCGCTGGCCGACGCGCTGCTGAACCGGGGCGCGCCGCTGCACTTGGCTGGGCATCTGCGGGCCGAGGAATGGAACGGCAGCGTCACTGCCGGATTTTTCATCGCCGATGCGGCGGTGGCGGAATGATCTTTTTATTATCATTGCGAGAAGCGCTTGCGACGAAGCAATCCAGGCCACATGCGCCGAGATCGGTCCAGGTTGCCTGGATTGCCACGCCGAAGCCGGCTCGCAATGACGGGTTTGGCTAAACCCAACCAATAGCCCGGCGCAGGAATGTAATGCCGAGCGCCGCAAATGTGGCCGCCTCCGCATTGTCCTTGCCATAGCCGTGCCCACCGGCAGCAGGTTCGTAGAACGATGCGTCGTAGGCCATCTCCTGCAGCTTGGCCGCCATCTTGCGCGCGTGGCCGGGATGCACCCGGTCGTCGCGCCGGGCGGTGGCGAGCAGGATCGGCGGATACGCCCGGCCCGGCATCGCCGTGTGATAGGCCGAGATGTGCTGCAGGAACGCCCAGTCGTCCGGCACCTCCGGATCGCCATACTCCGCCGTCCAGCTTGCGCCCGCCAGCAGCTTGGCATAGCGGCGCATGTCGATCAGCGGGATCGTGCAGAACAGCGCGCCGAACCGCTCGGGGTAGCGGGTCAGCATGTTGGCGATCAGCAGCCCGCCATTGGACCCACCCTCGGCGGCGATGCGTCCGGGCCGGGTCACGCCGCGGGATACTAGGTCGGCCGCGACCGCCGCGAAGTCGTCGTGGCTGCGCGCCTTGCCCTCGCGCCGTCCGGCGTCGTGCCAGCGCGTGCCGAACTCGCCGCCGCCGCGCAGGTTGGCGACGACGGCGGTGCCGCCGGGCTCGAGCCACAGCCGCCCCATGCTGCCCTTGTAGCTCGGCAGCATGGAGATGCCGAAGCCGCCATAGGCCGTGAGGTGCACCGGCGCATCTCCGGTCAGCCCGGGCGGGCCGACCTGAACATACGGGATGCGCTCGCCGTCGGTGGAAATCGCCTCATGACGGGTCACGACCAGGCCCGTTGCGTCAAAGGCGACCGGGGCGCGCTTCAAGACCTCCGGCTCGTCCCCGATCAGCAGCAGCAAGCTCGGCGGCGTCAGCGGGTCCTGCACGGCGCCGAGCAGCGTGCCGTCCTGCTCCATGTCGTCGGCATCGAGCGGCCAGGCGGACACGGTGCCGATCTCCGGCAAGCCTTGCAGCGCGGCGTCGGTCCATGTGCCCGGCGTTATGACCCGGTAGGTCGGTCGCAGGTCGTCGAGGATGTTGAGGACCAGGCGATCGGCGGTCCAGAACAAGCCCTGCACCGAGCGCCGTTCCGCCGGTTCGAACAGCAGCGCGAAATCCCGGCTCCCAGCCAGGAAGGCCTCGAAACCGATGCCGAGCACCGCATTCGACACGTAGGTCCGGCCGGCCACGGTCCAGGGCGTGCGCAGCCGGACCGCGAGCCAACCGCGGTCCCACTGCACCCAAGCATCCGTCGGCAGGTCGAGCCTGCGGTCCGGCCCGGCGCGGGTGCCGATATGGATTTCCTGATCGAAGAACCCGGTCTGCGCGACGAAGAACAGGCGGTCGAGTTTCCGCTCATAGCCGCCCCAAGCCGACATATGGGACGGATCGGTCTCGAACAGGACCGGGGCCTGCGCCGGGTCGGTGCCGCGGTCCCAGCGCCGGACGGTGCGGGCGTAGCCGGAGCGGGTGACCCCGCCCAATGCGCTGATGAGCAGCAGCGTGTCGCAGTCGAGCCAACCGGCCCCGCCTTTCGCCTCGGGCAGCACGAAGCCATCTGCGACGAACGTCTGGGACGGAAGGTCGAATTCCCGCACCACGACGGCGTCGCCGCCGCCCCGCGAAAGCCGCACCAAGGCGCGGTCATGCTCGGGCGGCAGCGTTGCGGCGCCCTGCCAGATCCAGTCCTCGCCCTCGGCCGCGGCGAGCGCATCGATGTCCAGCAGGACATGCCATTCCGGCTTGGGCAGCCGATAGCTGTGCAGCGTCGTCCGCCGCCATAGGCCGCGCGGATGTTCCGCGTCCCGCCAGAAATTATAGAGCAGCCCCCCGCGCCGGGTGACGACCGGCAGGTTGTCGGGCCGGTCCAGCAACGTAAGCAACGCAGCGCGGTCCCGCTCGAAGTCTGCTCCCGTGAGGCGCGCCACCGTAGCTGCGGTCTGCGCGTCGACCCAGGCGAGGGCGCGATCCCCGTCCACGTCCTCAAGCCACAGCCAGGGATCGGCGTCAGGCTGTTCCAGGCTGGGCAGTCCAGGCATGCGAGGCGCTCCCTGACGCTTGCTTTACCGGATCAGACGAGCCCGCTGCCGGCGATCAAGGCCAGGGGGTCATGATCGCCGCCGGGCCCGCGGCCATTTCGAGCGGCGTGCCGGCCCAGAGCTTCGCGCCGTCCCAGCGGAACACCTGGATTGCGCGCTCCACCATGTTCTGCACCAGCACCGTCCGGCCGTCGCGGGAGAAGGCGATGCCCTGCGACCAGCGGCCGATTGGCGTCTCGGCCACCTGCTTCAGCTGCTTGTCGCCGAGCGCGAATATCGCCAGCCGGCCGCGGTCGCGACGGAACGGGCTTTCGTCGGGCTTGGTCGTGCCCTCCTGGGTGCCGATCGCCAGAAACTTGCCGTCGGGCGACCACTTCAGTCCCTCGGGCGACCGGCCGACCGAGATCGTCTGCACGGTCCGGAACGGCTGCGCCGTCAGGTCGATCAGGCTGACGGTGTCCGCGTCGCCGTCGCCGCGGCCCATGTTGCCGACCGCGGCCATCGTGCCGTCCGCGGTGACGTCGATGGTATAGGGCGCCACCCCGGTCGTGATCGGCCGCTTGTCGAGCGTGACCTTCGCACCGTCGATCGCCAGCACCTGCACCATGTGGTCGCCGTTGCGGGTCACCAGCGCCGACTTGCCGTCGGCGGCGAACGCGATCCCACTCGGCATCGACTTCGGGTCGATCATGACTGTTCCGGCCGCCGTCAGGCGCCGGTCCGCGATCGTGAACACCGACAGCGTGCCGGCAAAGCGGTTCGCTACCAGCGCCAAGGCGCCGTCGGGGGAGATGCGCACCGTGGTCGCGCCCGGCCCGGCGTGCAGCGATTGGACGACCTGCGGCGGCTTCGACGTGAGGTCGACGACCGAGACCCGGTCGTCGGGGCTGATGCCGGCGGGTCCTGACGGGTCGGCCTTGGTGGCGGAGGTCACGATGGCGAAGCTCTCGTCCCTGGCGATGGCGACCGCCATCGGCGGGCCGACGACGCTGCCGGGCACGTCGATCATCGCCACTGCCTTGGGCGGGTATTCCGTTAGGTCGATGACGCTCAACGTGTCGGCCGGAGCACCGGCGGCGGCTCGCTGGACGCCGTTATCCAGCACCGTGTGAGCATCGTTGGATGAGAGCGCGATGTCGGCGCGCGCCGGCGCAGCCAACATCGACGCGGCGAACAGGCCAGCCATCAATGTCCGCATTCTCATCCTCCAGGTGCTCTTTGCACAAACGTTATGCTGTGTTGCGTCGGTTGACCAGGCCCTCGACGTGCTCGGCGATCGCCATGGACGACGTGAGTCCGGGACTCTCGATGCCAAACAGGTTCACGAGGCCGCCCAGTCCATGCTGCGCCGGGCCGGAGATCACGAAATCCGCTGGCGGTTCGTTGGGACCGCTGATCTTGGGGCGAATGCCCGCATAGCCCGGCGTGAGCGCGCCGTCCGGCAGGCCGGGCCAATACCGGCGGATCGCGGCGTAGAAGCCGTCGGCCCGGCGTATGTCGACGTCATAGTCCTCATGCTCGACCCACTGCACGTCCGGCCCGAACCGCGCCTGGCCGCCGAGGTCAAGGGTGAGGTGCACGCCGAGGCCCGCCGCCTCCGGCACCGGGTAGATCAGCCGGTGGAACGGGGCGCGGCCAGACAGCGAGTAGTAGCTGCCCTTGCACAGATGCGCGCGGGGAATGGTCTCGGGCGGAATGCCGGCGATGCGCCCGGCGACGTCGGGCGCGTGCAGACCGATGGCGTTCACCAGCACCTCGCAGGCAAGCTCCATCGGCTCGTCGCCGCCGATCTGCAGCACGAAGCCGCCCGGCGTCGCGGTGCCGGATAGGATCGGGGCGTGGCAGACGACGGCGCCGCCGGCATTCTCGACGTCGCCCTGGAAGTTGAGCATGAGGGCGTGGCTGTCCACGATGCCGGTGCTGGGGGACAGCAGGGTCGCGGCGACGCGGAGTGCCGGCTCCAGCTTATGCGTGTCCTCCGGACCCAGCCGCTCCAGGTCGTCGACGCCGTTCATCGCCGCCTTGGCGCGGATGGTGTCGAGCACGGGGACCTCGGCCTCCTCGGCGGCGACGATCAGCTTGCCCATGCGGCTGTGCGGGATCCTGCGTTCGCCGCAATAGGCGTAGAGCATATGCTTGCCCTGGACGCAGAAGCGCGCCTTGAGGCTGCCAGCGGGATAGTAGATGCCGGCGTGCACGACCTCGGAATTGCGCGACGACGCGCCGGTGCCGATGCCGCCCGCGGCCTCCAGCAGCCAGACCTCGCGGCCCGACAGTGCCAGGGCGCGGGCGACGGCGAGGCCGACCACGCCGGCGCCCATGACCACGCACTCCACCCGTTCCGTCACACCGGCGTCTCCCTCGTTCGCCGCAGCAAGCCTCGACGCAAGGCGGCGGTCAAGCCGGACGCTCCCGATCTTCGTCCTCGCGGTCGCTGCTGACGCCCACGGTGCGGATCATCGCGGGGTGCAGCACGTAGGCGTCCAGCCGATCCGGGCGTGGAATACCATGCCGCAACCGGTCGAGCGCCTGCCGGGCAAAGGCGTGGCGGGGCAGGGCGGCTATGGCACCGGGACCCATGCCATAGGCGAGCAGCCGCCAGTCCACGTCGCCGGTGAAACCATCCTGCGCCACCCAGGCCAGCAGCTTCGCCGCGCCTTGCGCGCTGACGAGATAGCCGTCGCCGCCTGGTGCATTATCCTCTGGATGGAAGCCGAGCATGACGTCTGCCAGATGATGCACGCTCGGCGCGTGGGTAGCCGCCGGGTCCAGCCGGGGTTCCAGGCGGTCATTCACAAAACAGATGTCGTAACCTGACGGCAAGCCGAGCGGGCCGAGCCGGGCGGGCAGATCGACCAGCGGGATCACGTCGTCCTCGATGACGAGCAGATGGTCGAGGCGTTGCAGCGCCACGCTTTCCCAAGCGGCGGCATGGCTCAGGAAGCAGCCGAGCGTGCCGCGCAGCGCCGGGTCGGAGGGCGTACCGAGCAGGCGCTGCACCGCCGGCAGCGGCAGGCGGCTGCCTTCGACGCCAGGGATGCGGAACAGCAGGACGGGTCCTTGGCCGAACAGCCGCTCGGCCCAGGCCCGGCGCTCCGTGTTGCGGTCGAGGTTCACGACGGCGATGCCATAGGCGTCCCCATGCGTCGGCTGTTGGGCAAACCAGGCGCTGACACGCTGATACATCAGGGCGGCGTTAAGCTTTGCGGCGTATTCTGCATTGCCGGGGTCTAACAGCAGTGCGGCAGTGAAGCCCTCCGCGGCTCGCGGCCAGTCGCGTCGCTGCCGGGCGACGTCGGCGCGCAACGCATGCAGCGCCGCATTGTCCGGCCGACGTCGCAATAGGTAGGATGCACGCTGTTCCAGCGTGTCGAGGTCGTCCATGTGGTAGGCATATAGCGCGGTGTAGTGCGCCAGCCACTCCGTATCCGGCAGGTGCCGCGCCGCTCGGCGGAACTGCGGATCGGAGTCCGGATAGTGCAGCGCGGCCTTCAGGTCCCGCTTGAGTTCCAGCGCCAGGGTCCAGTCGTCGGGCTGCTGCGCCAGCAGGGCGCGCCAGGCCTCGATCGCGCAGCCATGCGCGCCGATGGCCCGTGCTTCGAGCGCTATGGTCCGAAGCGCATTCGTGTTTGACATAGCATGGTGCCCCGTACGGGATTCGAACCCGTGTTACAGCCTTGAAAGGGCCGTGTCCTAGGCCTCTAGACGAACGGGACAGCGCGCGGGGCGTAGCGCGGGCGGGCTATCCTGGTCAAGCCGTCAGAACGTCAGGGTAGGGCTATTGCATTTGGAAGAAAGTCATTTTTCTGAAACCCTCTCCCGAGGGGAGAGGGAGCCGAATGCGTCGTATGCGATTGCCTCGATGTCTGAGGGTCGGTCTATTTGGGGGTAAGCCGCCCGCAGTCTCTAAACATAGCTGCGCAATCGTTTGCCCGACAAAATGTCATATGGGGCGACCCAGCCCGGCAGAGCCGCAATTCGTTGCAGCCAAGCGGCGATAGCTGGATGGGTGTCTGCAAGATAATACCCACTCTCATGTGGCGGGAAACTCAAGTAGCCCGTCATGGACAGGTCCGCAATCGACGGCTTATCGCCTGCTACGAATGCAGAGTCGGCAAGTCTTGCCTCAAGTATCTTGAGGAAGTCGTCAACGCGCGCTTTCATGAAGGACAAGACATGCGGATCTGAGTTTTCAAGAAATGCACGTCTGTAACGGTAGGCGGCCATGAAACCGCTGAGCTTCTGGTTGTCCCAGAACAGCTCACCATCTATCAGTTTAGCAGGCACTCCCAGAGCTTTGGCAACGGCAGGGCTCGGAGCATAAGTCTGACAGCTGTGCGGAGGCCTCGGGTAAACCAGGACAGCTTGCTTCTGGCGAGTTTTCT